>OGJZ01001623.1_pt1 | contig 19594 bp, 7 predicted proteins | sample 1572321 | NCBI WGS metagenome assembly OGJZ01 (sample SAMEA2582086, study PRJEB24529) | metagenome | biome: Human gut stool | place: China | collected 2011 | reverse complement strand
AACCAAAGCTCGATAGGATTTTCCTTGCTGGCTCTGACATTATAGGTCCAGTCCAAGACAGGACTGAACTCTTGACCATAATCACCATTTAAAATGACATTTTCATAACCATGGTAGGTCACTTGGCCAGTAAAATTTGGGTTAACCTGGGTCGTGAACGGAAACATCTTATCCCCGTACTGCCCTGAAAAGAGTGCTTTTGAAAGGGTAAAGAGCAACTGTCCTTGATTTGAAAAATCAGTCGGCACAGCACACATTTCCTTGATGAACTGAGCTAATATCTCATTTGACACTTCAATCGTTTGATCAAAGAAAATAGTGTGAGGAATCAAATGCTCTTTAATAGCCATCAATTCTTCAAGACCTGCAAGACTGTCCACAATGACAGCAGTGAAAGTCTTGATTTCGTCTTCTTCGATGGTTTCTTGCAAGGTCTCAAGCTGACCAAGATTGCAATAATACCATTTCATATTTTCAGGAATTTCCTGAATTTCTGACCAGTTGGATGGTCCAACTTGTAGTATTTTCAGGCGATTATCCTTGGTCATTCTGCTCCTCCTTCAACCAATTTTCCCATTTTTGTACCAAACGGTCTCCTGTGTTTTCCTTAATTTTCTCAATTGAGTAGATAAGGGAACGGTTCCAGTTGTTCAACTGTCCCAAATAGTAGTAAGCCCCTTTTTCAAAATCTGACAAGTGCTTCAAGATATAACCATTTTCTTGGTGGGTCACATACTCAGATGCCACACGGTTAATTTGTGGAATACCAGCACTAATCCCTGCAATTTGTGTATAACGATTAGGCTCCTTGCTCAAGTCGACAATGAGTCGTGTAAACTGAAGGGCCTTGATAAGGGCAGTCTCGTCACGCAGGTCTTGGAAAGAAAATCGGCTTACGATTTCATTATTTTCTTCCAATTTATTTTCTGCACCACTACTTTCGACAACCTCTTCAAAGACTTCTGGACTCAATCGTTCTTCAATCATTCTTTCCACTTGATTTTGCAGGCTAGCAAGTTGCTCTGGATTGGCATTAAAAGCCCCAAACTCAACCTGTGTCTTAGGATACTTAGCCACAAAAGCCAGAACCTGATAAATCGCCTCTAAATCCAATTGGTCAAAGTCAACCTGATAAAAGATTTTAGACTCTTTGACACGTTGACTAGTTCCCAAAGCCAAACGAGTATCGAAGGAAGCCATGTGTTTGAGTTTCTTAGCCTCTTCTGGATAGGCAACTTGAAGTTGCTCCAAGTAATCGTAACGGTCAGCAATCAACAAGTCCACTTGTGGCAGAAAGGCTGCATAGGTGTCAATACTATCGTCCTGATTACGTTCTGCGAACCAAGTCAAAATCTTAGTGTTGGCTGCTGGCAAGTGGTCAAAGAGGTGTTTGTTATGGCGCAAATCTGAGGCGATAACAAAACGGTCCTCTGCTTCTACCTTTTCCTCCAAGAATTTAGTCAAAAATTCCCAGATAACTTCTGAAAGGTCACCGTAGTAACTCTTATTAAAACGACCTTCCGTACGAGGATTGGCTACAATCCCACGACCATCAAAGAAATGACAAAGCTGCCAAACTCCCTTGGCATTAAGGTAGTTTCGATAGCTTGGTTGTCCATTTTCATAATATAGACTGCTTGAAATAAAGCCGCGGTCATCATAGATGTCTTCACGAATGATTTGCTCATCCTTATAGTAGCGAATCATGCCAATAAAGCCTTCTGAACCGAACTCAATCTCGGCATAACGCTTGTGTTGGCATTGCACCACGATAGCAAATGGTGTGTGAACAAAGGTAGAGCCTTCTGGCCATTCCAAATCTGTCACCTGAAGGTTTTTCATTTCTTCATCAGTGATACCCTGAATCAAGTCAAAAATAGCCGTATAACCAACTTCCAAGACATCATGACGATGTAGGAAATAACGCAAATGCGGTTGGTAGGCCAAAAGCAAAAGCTGAGGAGCTAAATCCTCATCCTGAAAAATACGAACTTGGTGCAAGCTGTCATCAAATTCGATTTTTTGGCGGATACGGTACCAAGGATCAATGGCCGTCTTCCAAAATTCATCCGTCTGTCCATACCAAGCTGGAATAAAATAATACATGAGTTCTCCTTCATTGTCTTTTCATCACAATACTTGAGATTGAGGGGCAGACCGATCACGCATCACCAGCCTGCCTCTCAACCCCACGAGGGGTGAGATATTATACATTTTCAAAAAGTGGGGTATAGGAAGTGTTAAGCTTCAAAGCCTTCATTTCCTCGTTAACGTTGTAAATCATACCGCTAAAAATCAAGAACGTCCCAGGAATCATACTAAGCTGCAGGTAATCTGGATTGACCAAGATAATCAGCATCGGAGCACCTGCCATAAAGAGCATATAAAGGGCACCGATGAAACCAAGTCTAAGCACCAAATGGTTGATATAGGCACTGGTTTCTTGGCCTGGATAAACGCCGTAGATGTACTCACCTGACTTACGCATACGCTCAGAGATTTGCTCACCAGAGACATTAACAAAGGCAAAGGCTAAACCTAGAACGAAGAGCATGACTAGATAAATAACTAACCAAAGAGGTCGACCGACCGTCAAGGCCTTGATAGCCTCACTAGTCCACTTATTATCAGGATGCATAAACTGAATCAGCATAAAGACATACTGTGGAATGCTGACTAGTGACATGGCATACATGAAAGGCATCCCTCCGGCTGGATTCAACATAATATCCAAGTAAGAATATTGTTTGAAGCGGTTATGAATATTGATTTTATTGATTGGGATACGATATCTAGCCCTCTGCACTACCCCAGCAATGTAGAGGAAGACCAAACTGAACAAGAACAGAGGAAGCAAGACATCCCAACCAATACCTAGCTTTTCAACGCTATCCATGATTTGATATGGCATATTGGCCATCATACTCGCCATCAAGATAACAATGGATCCCCCAATCCCAAAGAGAGAGTTGAGGTCCGATAACCAAATCAAGAAAAAGGTTCCAGCAATCAACAAGATGGTATTCATGAAAATGGCGAGACCGGCATTAACCCCAGAAACGATAGGCAGGTTCAGGGACACTGCCAGAGATTGGACCAGAGCAATCGCTAGAGCCAAGTACATTCGTCTGCGGTCCTGAATCTCGACGGGAAGGTTTTTTAAGCCCATTTTCTTAGAGAAAGAAAACATCTGCCAGAGAATCATTGCTGACATCCAGGGCGACAAGCCTACTGAAAAAAGCGACATAGACCTGAGGTTTCCACCCATCATGGCACTAGAGAAAGCCAAGGAACCCATGGCTCCCCCAAAGATATTTGCATTTTTCAAATCTACAAACGGTAGAACCAATTGATTTCCCAAACAATAAATAAAGAGGAAAAAGAGGGTCCATAAGACACGTTTGGTGATTATCGATTGACTAATTTTTTTCACTATTACTCCTATTTCCTGCCCATAGACAGGCTGATGTTATTTCGATTGAAACGAGACAGAGACGCCATTTCAGCCTACTTATCCAAACAAATGATTACAGGCTCTTCTTACGCATTTGACGAATGGTCTCAGCCATCTCTTTCCAACGATCTCTTGAGTAGGTTTGTTGGTTATGCTTGGTTGACTTGAGGTCCTCAAACCCTAAAATTGGTTTATTTTCAAACCTAAAGGCATCAAGAATTTCCACTACTTTTCTGCCTGGATTGATATCCAAAAGCAAGTCACTAGTACGCACCAATTCCAAATCTAGCCCATTTAAACCTGCAATGGCTGAGTAAACTGTCACATTTGGATAGGTAATCAATTGGGCCAATTTGTCTGTCACATGCTGGCGTGAGGCAATTTTAAACTGTACCTTAGGAAGAGCCGAGATAAGATCCGTCAAATGCGGGATTTCCGAAATGTTGGTGTAGACCAAACAAGTGAATGGACGGCCCTTAGGATAAATCATGTCCTCTGAAAGTGGCAGTAAGGCGGCATTTTCAGCTACTCCTGACCAATCCATTTGGGCATAGAACCACCAAACCTCACGATAAGCTTGGCAAGCCAAAGGTAACCAGGGCTTACGGTGTGAAGTATAGTGTAAAACCTTAGGATAGTCTTGACCATTTGGCAAATGGAAACCGGCTAGACTAGACTTGGTGACCGCATAATTGTTATCAAAAGACAAAGGCAACCAGTTGTTACGGAAGACCATATTTAGAATGGACTGCTCCGCAAACGGAACCTTATCATGCCATTCGCTGGTCATGTCAATCAAGTGGCGTCTCATGTTGTACTGCTTCCAATAAGCCGTATCAATCACCATGAAGCCTGCATCAAACATTGCCTGGCGGTCCTGAACCTGAATGGCATAGTCACGCACAGCAGCCAAAGGGCGACCTTTTAAATCAAGGGTAAAGAGGTCCTCTAGAGAACCTGTAACCACCATGTCACTATCCAAATAGAGAGCTCGTTCCTCAGACACAAAGTCCGCCACAAAATAGCGTAGATAGCTAGTATAGTTACTATTGGTCTTGTATTGCTTGAGCTGACTACTATCCACACGACAGTTAATCACTTCACTACCAAAAGCAGCTAGATGACGATTGAGCCCCCTAAACCACTCTTGAGAGAAATCATCGTTAATCAAGTAAAAACGAATGTTGCGATGATGGAAAACGATAGATTTTATGGTCGTAAGCACTTGATTAACATAGGCATAGTTCGCCGCTAGGACAATAGCATGCTTTTTAGTCTCATAACGTTGAGGAGCCAAGCTCAAAACCTGGAATTTTTCCTGAATTGAGCGATAGGCTTCAGAATCTATGAGACCTTGTTCTTCCACATTTTTCAAGCAAGCCTCTAGCATCTGACGATAGGTAACCATGTATTTTTCCAGAGGGAAACCATGGCTAGCAACAATAGCCAAGCGCTCCTCCATGGCATAAACCAAGGTCATCATCCAATCTTGCATCCAAGTCGCCGATGGCATCTCTGGACTCTCACGGTAAACATAAAGTCCCTTATTAAGGTAAACCGTACGCTCACTCATGAGATAAGCTTTAAGGTTGAAAAAGCCATCCTCCCCTGCATGCTCTTTTGGGAAAAGCAAGTCATTAAACAAGGAACGTTTGTAGAGTTTACCTGTCGCAGAAATCAGAGCGATGTTAATGTTATTGGTTTCTTCAAAGAGCCCATCAATAATCTGAGCGGGTGAATACACCTGCTCGTAATAATCTTCATCCTTGATGTAAAAATAAAAGCGATCTTCCGATTCCTTATAAACACTGTAATTGGCTACTGCGATATCTGCCTTGTGAGCTTGGAGCGCCTGATAAAGCTCCTCTAGATAGGTTGGTTCTACCCAATCCTCAGCATCCACGTAGGTAACGTAAGCTCCCTTAGCCTGACGAATACCAATATGGCGAGCATCTGAAAGCCCTCCATTATCCTTTTTGAAATAGAGAATGCGAGAATCCCTAGCAGCATAGCTACGGCAAATGGCATCACTATTGTCTGTTGAGCCATAATTGATGAGGATGATTTCAAGATTTTGATAGGTCTGCCCCAGGACACTGTCTAGACAGGTCTGGAGTTGATTTTCTACATTGTAAACGGGAATAATTACGGAAATTTTTTCTGTCATTTTTTATTTCTTATTTTTTTCTAGCTAGTAAGATTTTTTCTTTTCCTGTCTCAAACCGACATAAGCTTTCCAGAAACAGTCTAAGAGTTTAATAACAACTTTTAGGTCGCAAGAGATAGGGACCTTAAACACACTCTATACACTTTTTCCTTGCTTTTATCGAGACTTAACCATATTAAATTATACCATAGTATCACTTAATTTTCTAATAGATTAGCTTTTTTATGAGAGGTTTTTTTCAAACTAATTTCCTTTTATTTTCAGAAAAAACTGACAGTTAAAAAGCTGATACAGAGGGGATAAAAAAGAGATAGCCCTATTGGGGAACTATCTCTTAGAATGCTTAAAGGTTTTGAGTGAGGTCTCTTAAGCTCTCGACTCTTCCTACCCCTTATCCACAATTTTAATGCGACTGCTACCATCGTGCGACTTGATGATGGATAGTTGCTGAGCGATGCCTTCTTTCATGTCGTCCACGTGACTGATGACACCGACCATACGGTTTTCACCGATTTGTTCCAGAACAGCGATGGCTTTGGTCAGGGCTTCCTTATCCAGTGAGCCAAACCCTTCGTCGATGAAGAGAGCTTCAACAACAGCACCCTTGCTGGTATTTTGCACCACCTCTGAGAGGGATAGGGCAATGGCCAGTGCAGCGATAAAGGTTTCACCACCAGACAAGGATTTAACCGAGCGTTCACTACCTGTCAACTGATCATAGACGTTGATATCCAAGCCAAAGTGATCACGCGCCCTGCGTCCTTCCTCGCTCAAGACAAAGGAATAGCGATTATCCGTTAAGAGACCGATGTAGTTGGCATTGGCATAGTCCAAGATTTGTTGGAAATACTGACGGATAACGTAGACCTCAAGATTGAGACGACCAGTTAAAGCAGTATTTTCTCCCTTAACCACCTTAACCAAATCACTGAGTTCTTGATGGGCCTTAAAGGCCTCTTGGTTGCTGTCTTGAAGAGTTTTTGCCGCTTGGTAAGTAGCCGTCGCATCCTTAACTCCCTTCTCCATGACAGAAACCTGAGCCAGTTGATTATCATAGTTTTCCTGACTAGTTTGGACCTCTAGTGTTAAAGAGACCAAATCTGGTTTTTCTTGATTTTGGAGATACTCTTGGCCCTTACTAATCTGGGTCTGCAACTCTTGTTTTAGGGTTTGGTAACTTGTCAATTGGGCCTGAAGCTTAGGAATAGCTTGCTTGTTCACTTCAAGTAGCCAAAGCTGGATTTGTTCTAGGTCATTGGTGAGCGCCACTTCAGCCTTAAGACTTTGATTTAATTCAGCCGATAGACGCTTCGTTTCTTGGCTGGTCTTTTCTTTAGACTTGGTCAAGCTCTCAAGTTGCCCCTTGATGCCTTGAATGTCGGCATGAAGTTGGTTGTAGGCTTCACCATTTTCCTTGACCTGCTTATTATAGAGGTCCAACTCCTGCTTCGCAAGGGAAATCCGTTCTTGATATACCTCAACAGACTCAAGTTCTGGGCGAGCTTCCTGCAAGTCCTCTAGGCGTTCTTTAGTTTGGTCAAGCGCCGCCTTAGCCTCTTGATAGGCTTTAGCCAAATCTATCGATTTTTCCTGAGCCTTGGCTAACTCATCTTGATAATGGAGACGGTCTGCCTCTTCCTTCTCATAGCGTTTTTGGAGTTCTTGATAATGCTTCTCAACAGCACTCAACAAGGCTTGTCCACGGTCAGCTCCATAGTCCTCTGAAAAATCAAAATCAAACTGTCCCTTAACTTGCTCTTCGAGTTCTTGATAGTGTTTTTCAAGAGTTAACTTAACTTTAGCCACTTGGTCAAGCATATCTTGGCGCTTAGTCTCAACTTCACTCAAGGTAGCCTGGCGATTTGACAAGGTAGCGACTTGCTTTTCTTTTTGAGCTTGAAGTTCCTCCACCTGGTCCATGAGATCCTTCAAGGCCGCTTCATCAGCCTGTGTCCCATCGACCTTAGGATGTTCCAAGGAACCACAGACCATACAGGGCTGTCCATCCTCTAATTCTGCCTGCAACTGGGCAATCATGAGCTGACGACGTGAAGCCAAAGTCGTTCTTAACTTCTCTTCCAATTCATTTAAGATTTCTTGAGCTTGGTCACTATCCAAAGATAAGGTTTGATGACGCTTTTCCGTCTTTGCCAACTCCTGATTCAAGCCCTCTAATTCTTTCAGGTCCTGAGCCAGTTGCTTATCCACACTGTAGCTCACAGACTGGAGGAGTTTTTCAGCCTCATGTAAACTCTCTAAACTAAGACGATTAGCCTCCAAATCTGACAAGGACTGGGAAAGGAGCTCAATCTCTTTCGAAGCCTGCTGATAGGTTTCTTCCAACTGCTTATATTTAGCACTTGACCGTTTGATTTTTTCCTGCTCTTGGGCAAGACTCTGGGCATAGATAATAGCCTCTTTCCATGCACCCAGTTTCCCTTCTTTTTGAAGAAAATCCTCAGATTGAGTTGCAAGCGTCTCTTTTTGAGCCTTGACTTCCTCAAAAGCCTGCTCCTGAGCACTTAGTGCTTCCTGAGCAATCACAAGGTCCTGTTCTAATTGCAACAACTGCTTCTGATACTGCTTCAAGCTGCTAATGGTTTCCTGCAACCCTTGGGCAAACTGCAATTCCTCCAGATGCGCTTTCGCTTCTGCCTGTTCCTGAGCCCCTTCCTCAATTTCTAGACGGTAACGCTCCTTGGCTTGCTCCAATTCTTGAAAAATCTTTGCCACATCTTGAGCACTCTGCAAACTCTTCTGTAGCTTAGCCAAGTCCTCATGGGCATCCTTCAAGATGCTTTTTTGCTCTTCAAGATTTTCTTGACGTTGCGCCAAAAGCTCTTCAAGACGTGTCAATTTTTCAGAAGCTGGGGTTTGGGCTAAGACAGCTAATTCTTCCTCAGACCAAACCTGACTGGTAAAATGGCCATCTAGCTGAGCTTGGCGCTTCTCCATATCCTTGTTGCTCTGACGCAGACGCTCTTCCAAACTCTTTTGAAAACTGTCAAAAATACCTGTTCCAAAGATTTTCTTCAAAATTTGAGTCTTGGTCTTGGAATCTTCTTTCAAGAAACGGCTGAAATCATTTTGCGGAAGGAGGATAATCTGTTTGAACTGTTCAGCATTGAGACCCAAAATCTGCTCAATCTGGTCACTCACTTCCTTGATTTTATCCCCAAGTTTTTCAATTTCCTGACCACCAATCTTATCCACAATAACCAGTGAAGCCGTTGCTTTTTGCATGGTCGTACCACCACCTCGCTTGGCCCTTTCCTGCTGGAGAACTCGCTCAATACGGTAAAGATGATTGCCCTGTTGGAAATAGAAGGTCACCTTGGTCAAGTCATCCTCTGGACCAGCGAAGGTCGATCGCATCTCCTCAACGTTGCGATCGCCACTAGTCGTCGCAAACAAGGCAACTGTCATAGCATCAAAGAGAGTACTCTTACCAGCCCCTGTGTCCCCACCAATCAAAAAGAGAGGAGCGTGGTCAAACTGGGTGAAATTGATGACTTCCTTACGATAAGGTCCAAAATTGGTCAATTCTAACTGGACTGGTCTCATTGTCGACTCCTCTCAATCTCCTCAAAAATACTTTCCACAAGGGCAGTCTGTCTCTCAGACAAGACGTCGCCCCCAGTCACTGTCTGGTAGAAATCAGAGACAATTTCCTGCGGAGACTGCATTTCCAAATCTTTTAAGTGCTGATCAACAGTCACGTTTTCTTCCCCAACATCACCCAAACGACTGAAAGTGATCTCTACAATATCTGTCCCATAAATTTCTTCCAGACGGGCACGCACATTGATACCCTCTAATTCCTTACGACTGGACAGTTGAATATCAAAGGCAAACCAAGCCTTTTGACAAGGCTGTTCCTTATAAAATTCAGGTGACATCAAGGTTTCAAAAGGCGCCTGAAGGGTCACAATTGGCCGTCTGACCTCTAGAGAATGGAAGGTCTGAGACAAGTTACCAGACGCATCCAATTCAAGAATATAAACACCCTTCTCTTCCTTACGTTTGGCTTCTTTGACATTAAAGGCGACCGGACTGCCTGAATATTGCACGCGCTGGGTCAGACTAGCAAAGCGGGTATGGATATGCCCCAAGGCCACATAATCAAAAGCCTTGAAAAGATCACTGGTCACATTGGTAAGCCCACCCACCGTATTACTGGTTTCAGACAACATCAATTCTCGTAAACTTTGACCATCTTGGTCCTCTTTCTTAGAAACCGCAAAATGCGTCACCAAGACATGGGCCTTGTCAGGATCAAAGGCTTTTTCCATATCCTCAAGAATGTAGGCTAAAGCATCACCAATCCCCTGAATCTCTTTATCCCCATCATCCTTATAATAAATCCGAGCATCAATAGGATCAATAAAGGGCAGCAGGAAAATCTGGCAGTCCTCCAACTCAATGGGCTCAAAAGCCTCCTCCAAACGTGTGCTTAAATGAAGACCCTGAGGTTGAAAAAAATCACGCCCAAAATGCAAGCGTTCAGCCCCATCGTGATTACCACTGATGGCATAGACAGGAATCTGCTCCTCCAGAGCCAAACGCGCTAAGGTCTTATTAAATAGCTTAATGGCATCCACAGGCGGCACCGCACGGTCATAGAGATCCCCAGCAATGATGACCCCATCCACTTTTTCGCTAATAGCCAGATCCACAATTTGTTGAAAAGCCCACTCCTGCTCCTCTAACAAAGACCAGCCATTGAGGGTTCGACCCACATGCCAATCTGACGTATGTAAAAACTTCATGACAGTCTCCTCATTCGTTTTGTCTTACTCTATTGTACCTTATCAAACTGAATACTGCTTAAAAGATTCACGAACCTTAGAAACTTTCCTGAGTTTTATCTTCAAAGACCAAAAAATCTCTCCCGAGCAATTCACTCGAGAGAGATTTTATTTTTGGAATTTATGAGAGATAAGGTGTGGAAATCTTAGTCTTGGTTTTTACGACGATTCATAGCCGCAAGTCCAGCCATGAGTCCCATGACAACAACACCCATTGCTGCAAGGTTGTTATCTGACTCGCCTGTTACTGGCAATTGTTCATCGCCTTCTTTAGCTTTATCAGAACCATCTGCCTTCTTACCATCTTTGTTTCCAGATTTCTTCTTATCTGAACCTTTACCATCTGAAGCACCATCAGCTGCTGATCCAGATCCAGAACCTTTAGATCCAGAACCCTTAGATCCATTTGAAGTTGCTTTCACAGCTTTAGAAGTTGAGCTTCCAGATTGACCACCATTGCCATTTGAAGGTGTTGAGCCATCTTCGACTTTACGGTAGATGTAAGTTACGACTGTTTGACCTTCTGTCATCTTGTCTGTAGATTTACCTTCTTGGCGAATCAATTCGTATTTCACACCGTTACGGTAGATGTAACGGTCACCGTGAACGTCAACATCAGAACCAACAGAGTTTGTGATAACAAGTGGCATCTTGATTTGGTTACCATATTCATCACGATAGATAACAACGATTGTACCAACTTCTTTGTTAACTGCTGGTTTAGCAGGTTCTGCATTAACCACCTTGTAAACAACCTTTGTATCTTCACCTGGGTTGCTTGGTGTCACACCTGTCTTATCAGCCTTGTAACCTTTCACTTCAGGAACAAGGGTCATAGCAGCCTTAGTTGGATCGTTAGGATCATTTGTGTAAGAAACTGCTTCAACACCTGGGATTGGATTCCCTTTTTCGTCAACCGCAATAATCTTACCGAATTTAGTGTAAGTAACAGTTTCAACCTTGCTGTCCATAGTCACATCTTGAGAAGCCACACGGCCTTTATCGGCGAAGTAACCGCTAACTAATGGTGTGATTACGAGGTCAAACTTAGTCTTATCCGCTTTCCATTCACCTGCTGTAAGAATGTCACCTGTTACAGAGTCAAGCGTCAATGAACGTTTCCATTGTGCCTTTTGAACACGGTCTGCTGGCAATTTAGCATTGCTATCTTTACTTGCGTAATGAACAGTGTAGGTTACATCCTTGATATAAGCATCCTTAGCTGGCCATTTTGGACCGTTTGGTTGGTTAGGATAGATTGGAGTTCCTGGTTCGTGAGCATTGTCTGGATTAAAGTCAAGTGCGACACGTTTGAAGCTTACTGTCCAAGCTTGGTCTACTGTGCTATCCAAATCGAATGTTGCACCAGCTGGGTAACCATCTGTCACAAGGACATAGCCAAGGTCTTGATAATGCTTGATACGTTCAGCTGTTGAATAGTTAACTGCTTCGCCAGACTTACCAGCCAAAGCAACAGTTTCAAGGGTTGAACCACTTGTTTCATCACGGTATACAACACTTGCTTTTTGGTCATTCTTCACATAAACAACCTTAGTATCGCTAGACAGGTCACCTGGTGTTGCAGGGACTACCTTAGCAGTGTAACCTGGGATAGTTGGCAAGTTCTTGTCAACTGCAATCATCTTAGTTGGATCGTTAGGATCATTGATATAGGCAGTATCAGAGGCACCTGCAATCGGCTTACCATTTTCATCGACAATGACAAACTTACCAAAGGCTTTGTAAGTTACTGTATCTGTTGCTTCTGGTGCATCTGGAGTTACTGTCTTACCACCGGCTACGGCTTTATCCGCAAAGTAACCATTAACAACAGGAACCTTAACTGTACCGTAAGTGTGGCTAGTTTCGTTCCATGTCACCTTACCAGTAGCTTGGTTGTCCTTACCTGCAAAGGTATAGTCAGATTTCACATCTGTAGCTGGCGTCTTGTCGCCTGCACCTTGGAAGGTAACCGTTTGTTTAGTCGCCTTAGTCACATCGTTAACAATTGCTACGTAAACAACACGAGTATCTTCACCTGGATTTGATGGTGATGCAGGGAGAACCTTAACAGTGTAGCCAGGAATGCTTGGAAGAGTCTTGTCGATAGCAATCATCTTAGTCGCATCATTAGGATCGTTAGTGTAGGCAGTTGTTGATACACCTGGGATTGGATTGCCATTTTCATCCACAGCGATAAATTTACCAAAGGCTTTGTATGTCACTGTGTCTGTTGCATTTGGTGCATCTGGAGTAACTGTCTTACCACCTGCTACAGCTTTATCGGCGTAGTAACCAATAACAACTGGAGTCTTAACTGTTCCATAAGTGTGAGTCGTTTCAGTCCAAGTTGTTGTATTAGTTGTAGAATCTTCTTTACCGTTGAAGCTAAAGTCATTTTGAGTGTTGGCAGCTGGTGTCTTCGTATCAGCACCAGTGTATGTCACTGTTTGACTTGTGGCTTTAGTAACATCTTTAGTGTCTTTTTCCACGATAATGTGGTAACGGTAACCTGGAGCTAGGTATTGACCACCACCATTGGCATCAATTGAAGCGTCCAATCCTTGCGAACCGTTGGCAAATTGAACAAGGTCAACGACACGGCTTTGGTTACGGTCCCAAGTACGTTCTGAACGGATTGTTGCAATACCGTTGTTATAGTCGTACTGACGTTCTGACTTCAAAACATCTACATAAGCATTAGCTTTAGATTTGTCAGCAGACGCATACTTGATACGATAACCTGCTGGTACTGGAGGAAGCTCTGTTATACCCGCATCGTAGATTTTATTGTAAGTCTTACCGTTTGCAGTGATTGTTTCAGTTGAGTTGTTGATACGGTATGTTGAAGATCCAGGAATCTTGTTTCCTGCTTCATCAACGTAGTCAATAATACCAAGGTTGGCATAGTTAACAACAACCATGTAGTTACCATTTGTAATGTAGTCATAAGGTCTCATAACCCCACGATTATCACGACCAACTCTAAGATTGTTGATGTAATCAATGTTAACAAAGTATTGTTGACGCTCTGGCAAAAAGGCAAGTTTGTAGCCAAGGTTTGTCAAGTCAGGGTTTGTTGAGCCTGCTCCAGCATTTGTCAAAACAGCAACCGCATCAGCTGTACGAAGGCTACGGTTTGATACCGCAAGTCCCATAGCGTTGATGAGATTTTCAGAGTTAAGGCTTGCTTCAGCAGCATTCAATTCACTGCTTGTCACAGCCAATTCGCTAGTAGCTACTTTAAGGACGCTATTTACAGCGTTAGTTGTAGACTCTGCACTTGCAGTTTCTGCTGCAGTCGCAACTGAAGCAGCCGCACTTGTTTGTGCTGATACTTGACCAGCAACAGGAGTTTCTGCTACAGCTGTTGAGCTAAGAGCTTGAGCACTTGTAGCTACAGATGAAGCAGTCGCTGTTGCAGACTCAGAGCTCGCTTGCGATGCAGCCTGAGAAGCTACTTCTGAACTAGCTGCTGTTTGACTAGTTGTTGAAGCTGCTTGGCTTTGAGCTGCTGATTGTGGTTGTTCACTAGCCAAGGCCACAGTAGAGACTGAACTTGGTGCGTTTTCTGTTGTTGCTGGAGCTACTGATGTTGTTGGCGTTGATTGCTCCACGACGACATCTGGCTCAGCAGTTGTTTCCATACCTGCGGTAGTTGGTGCTACCGTTTCATCAGCTTGGGCACCCTGTGCATTTGAGAAGATTGAAACTCCCAAAAGTACAGAGGCTACACCAAAGCTGTATTTTCTCAATGAAAAACGTTGGCGTTTATTAAACATATCTCTCATAATAATAAATTTCCTCAATATCCAAATTACTTTATATACAGTTTCCATTTTATACTATAATTATTAAATTGTCAAATATATACTAATAATTGTGTAAAAGTTTAACTTTTATTAGAAAATATTAATTTAAAACTTTTATCTAAGTCCTTTGAAACTTCAAAACGTTCGTGCTTTTATTTACCACAATCCTCTGTTTTGTTAGTTCTATAATTTTCAAAATACTTTTATATCAAACCATCTTTTATTAAAAACCTTCGTCACTCTAACCATATTTTTTAGTTTTGGTGATATTTATTAAAATACAAAATACTCTCCCTTCAAAAAGAAAAATTTTTTAACGACTCGGCTCACACTTCTCTCAACCCCTTGCCAATACTGACATAGAGACTCCTTACTACTCCTTTTTTGAACAAACTCAAAAATCCCTTTGGCATTTACCAAAAGGGATTCTTTCATCTATTATTTGAAAATAGAACTTGTGAAACTATCTGTCTCTTGTAGGAGTTTCTTATAGACAGCTTCTTTGAGTTTTGTCGTATGGCTTGTTGATACAGATTTATTACCGTTATTATCTGTTTTAAGACTTGCAGCGTCTTTGGCAACTGCCGCTTTAAACAAGGCTAACAAATCATCGTAAGAGCTTACTGATGTACCATCAATAGTAACTGTCGTCAAACCATGTGACGCTTTTTCTTTCACTTCTTTGAAGTAGGCCTTCTTGAAGTCTTCCAGGGTGTTGAACTGGCCATCAGAAATCTTGTTAATGATAAAGTCATCACCAAGGGTGTTCTTACCAGCCGCCTTGGCTTCTTGTTTATACTTGTTGGTCGCATAACCTAGGAAGCCTTTTTCATAGCCGTAGTAACCCCAGAGTCTGAAAGTATTATGCTTGAAGGACATAGCACCTGGAGAGCCCTCACTGGTATTACCACCATAAATGGCAGACATCATAGGCACATTGACATAGGCAGAAGAGAAATCCTCAGGTTTATAAACACCATTTCCAGGTCCACGATTGGTCATGAAGTTATTATCCACAAGGTCATCAATAGAAGTCAAGTTAATAGCCTTTTCGCTATCACTTAGAGCACGCACCTTGTCGTATTGGTTTTTACTATTGCCTCGTAGCTGTTTATCAACCTTCTTGAACCATGCGTTATTGAGCTCTTGCTTGCCTTGACTGAGGACCGCTTCCCCTTCAAGAGAGTCAAGAAGCATAAGGGTATCGTTGTAGCCCTTCATGTAACGGTCGATGGCTTCACGCGACTTCAACTTGTTTGGATTCGTGTTGTACCACTGATTACCATCGTTTTCTCTTTCAAAGGCCATGTTAAGTCCCAAGGCCCCGTATTCACCTTGATGGCCCTGAGTAGCTGGTGATTGCAACATTCCTTGGGCATAAGCTTCAACGTCTGTTCCTTCACGACGACCAAAGCCTCCAAAGTAGGCAATACGGTCATTGATATGAGTTGTTTCATGAGTGAAGGCCGAAGCACCGTACTCACTAATCATGTTAGACATGACGAAGGTAACCTTGGCACGATTATCGTATGGATTGTCGTAGATGGCAGCATAGGCACCAGCCATAGCTCCGTTATCACCATAGTACTCACCGACTGGTCCATAGATTTCACGGATTGGCGCATAGACTTCTGTACTGTTCTTGAATTGGCCGTAGCGCTCTGGCCAACCTGGCCAACCATGACCCCAGACATAGAAACCTTCCCAGACTGGATTGACAATGTCTTTGAACAATTTGTTTTTGACATTATCCGCAGCCAATCTTTGCCAGAAATCAAGATAGTTGATTTGACGTTGAGCGGCTAGATCAATCTCAGGTTTCAACTTCTCTAAGGTTGTATTGTACTTGTTAGCCGTACCATAAGACATGGTGTCATAGGTAGAAATCAAGAACATCTCTGTCTTATCAAGGTTCAACAATGGCAAAATCATCTTGCGGTGGAGACCACGACTAAGGTTATCATAAACACGATACTTGTGCTCACCGACACCTTCATTTTGAGATGCCTTCTCAACAACGTAGACCTTATCCTTAGCAGCATCGATGAACCAATCATTCATATTGTCGATAGTGGTAAAGAGTTTTCGGTTGTAATTAAGGAAGTCGGTCAGATCACTAGAAAGGGTACTTTTGGCGAGAACTTCACCGAAAGCATCGTATGTTCTTGAACCACTGATATTATTTTCCTTAGAGCCAATCTCAATCAAACGGTCAAGGACATCCACATTTTTACCATAGAAATCTGGTTTGAAGAGCATGATTTCTTTGATATTAACATCATCGAACTTCACACCATAGTAGCGATTCAAGTAAGTCAAACCTAACAAGAGGGCCGCTTTATTTTTCTCAACCTTGTCAAGAATCATTTGTTGGGCAGCTGGTGATTGGTTAAGCTGGTGGTCTTCATTTTGAACCAGCTTAGTCACAAGGTTCGTCAAATTAGCCTTAACAGCCTCAAAGCTTTCTTCCAAGAAGAGGTTCTTGATAGCATTGACCTTGTTTGGACCGGTACGACCAAGTTTTTGGTAAATCGGATCAGACTGCAACTCAATCGGCTTAAGAATATCAACAATACCATTGATAAGACTTGAGTGGTCTTTTTGAACGATATTCGGCGTGTACTTGATACCCAAATCAGTAACAGTGTACTCCTTAACGTTGCTCAAACCTTCTGCACTCTCTGAAAGCTTGAAGTAGTCTTTGCTTCCATCAGCATAGTGAACAATAATCTTGTTAGCATCGCTTAGGTCTGTAACAAAATTACTGTCTTTCATTGGTGTCACTGAGAGCACATCTTTGGTATTCAAGTTGTGGTCTTTAGCCAGTTTGTTTGCTTGATAGACAATATAATCCTTGTTATAGAATGGCTGGAATTTCTCAATATTCTTGTAAGCCTGTTTGTATTCTGGCTTATAGTCTTGAATATTGGCAAACTCTGCTTGACTAGAAACATTGTTAAGAGTATTCAACGCGTAAGGCTCGCTAACAAATGTATCAGCAGTGATCTTGTAACCTTCAACACGCTTGTCAGCTTCTTCCTTGGTCAAATGTTTGAGCTTATTCGGACTCTTAGTATCTTTACCAGTACCATCTTCGGCCGAGCTATAGCCGACAACACCAAAGAGATCTTTGATGTATGGACCACCATCTTCATCATTAACATCATTGGAAGCAAAGATTTCTTGGCCCTTGATAACCTTGGCATAGGTCACATTGTCTTGAACAGCACCGTAAGGCCATGTCTTAGCGACAATACCACCGACATTTCTTGTGTTTTTAACATCAAGAACACCTTTAGCTACTGAATTGGTTACCTTAGCCTTCGTTCCTGATTTCCAACTGTTGAGCATGTAAGTGACAAATGGCACCAGCATACTTGCGTTGGCATTTTGAGCTGTAATGGTCGCATCGACATAGGCTCTGTTGACGAATCCCATGTAGTTTGAACCAGCAATCCCACCAACTGTTGAGTTATTACCGACAGAGTCAATCTTACCGATAAAGGCGACATTCTCAATTTTGCCATCTTCATCAATCTTATTGACAATACCTGCAACGTCATTGTTACCAGTCACTGAACCAGCCACCTTAACATCTTCAATCAGACCTTTGTTTTTAAGGTTAAATCCAACCGTCGCGATTTGATTTTGACCAGAGCGATTGATGTCTACATTTTCAAAGTTGATATTCTTGATCGTTCCGCCATTGATGACATTAAACAATGGATGCTCTAAATCATAGATGGCATAGCGTTTGTCACCATCACTGAGCAACTTACCAGTAAATTCGGTCGTAATGTATGATTTGCCGTTTGGAACGACGTGACGAGCACTCATACTTTGACCCAGTCTAAATTCACCTGATGGATTTGCTTGAATGGCATTGACCAACTCAGCAAAATCATAGTAGACATTGGCTTGGCTAGCCTTAGGTTTCTCAATGTAATAGCTATAGGTTTGTGCAAAATGGTTTTGGGCATCACGTTGTACCAAATTGTCCGCTTCTGCAGTTACCTTATAAACCGCCTTGCCATCAACTGTTGTTTCTTCGATGGCTTTCACTGCCAAGTATGTCGTCTTTTGATCCGCAGAAGTCAGTTTCAAGTAGTAATTCGTGAGATCCTGAGGCACAGCTGTCAGACGAGTCTCATCCACTTCTGTTTGATTGTCATACTTGATCAAATCTGTACGTGCAAAATCTTTAAGCTCAACCTTCTTGAGATCCAGTTGGATAGTTTGGTCTGCCAAGACCTGACTCTCCTCACCATTGCCACGATCAAAGGTCATGGTTGTTGTAAGAGTATAAGGCTTGTAATAGTCTAAGTTTGTTAGGTCAGCAGTCAAGGTCGTGCTAGGAATATCAAGCGTTTGAACAACCTGTCCATCTTGCTTAAGGAGCGCCTTAATAGTCGTGATAGCTGCTGAACCTGGATTAGTCAAGTTGTAGCTAAGTTTAGCACTGCGACCCAAATCATCCTTGTCAATCTGTGTCAGCGTAAGCACTGGTTTTTCAGATACCTTAGTTCCTTTGCGAACGATACGATCTTGGACAGGAACTAGCACGGTTTCAGTAACAGTTGGTGCCTCAGACGTCTTATTCCCTTTATAGGTCTTATAGACTTTGGTGATTTTGTTTTGACCTTTTTGACCTTCTTAAAGGAACCTTGAAGTATCCTTCTCAAGACTATCATCTTCTTGGACAATTTCTTTAAATGGAAGCTCTACAATAGATTCTTCAGTCGTTGTTCCATCTAGAGGCTTGCTGCCACGACGAAGTTTTCTAGGTTGTGGCACCTCAATAACCTTACCTGATACAATAGTTGGCTCACCAACCTTGACACCATCAATGGTTTGGTAAATTTTCTGGATTTCTTGGCTACCTTTTTGCCCCTCTTGCTCAACAACTTCTTCATCCACATACTTGTTATCATCAGTAATAACTTCGATAGGATAATCAATAGCTTGCGTTTCAATCTCTGTGATACTTCCGACAACTGGGGTATGAACAGGATTCTCAGCTTGGACAAGAGCCTCACCTTCGTGGCCTGATTCTTGTGTACCTTTGGCTTCAAGTTTACCTGTATACTCTGGATTAGCAGGTTGAACAGCGGCCTCACCTTCGTGGCCTACTTCCTGTGTACCCTTGGCTTCCAGTTTGCCTGTATACTCTGGATTAGCTGGCTGAACGGCTGCTTCGCCTTCGTGACCTGATTCTTGTGTACCATTCGCACTAATCGGTCCAGTATACTCTGGGGCTGCAGGTTGAACCCAAGCTTCACCTACATATCCAGATTCTTGTGTTCCATTGGCACTAATCGGTCCAGTGTAATCTGGATTTGCAGGTTGAACAGCT
>OGJZ01001617.1_pt1 | contig 19670 bp, 8 predicted proteins | sample 1572321 | NCBI WGS metagenome assembly OGJZ01 (sample SAMEA2582086, study PRJEB24529) | metagenome | biome: Human gut stool | place: China | collected 2011 | reverse complement strand
GCAATACGCAAGCAAAGCGAAGCGGATGCTGGGTACCGCAACCCGGACAATGGCACGGCGTTAGCCGTGACGGAGAGGTTTAGCCCGGAAGAAGAAATCGATACAGGAGGGAAATACCCAATGGTATATCGTATCTATGTTGAAAAGAAACCCGGCTTCGACGGCGAGGCCCAGAGCCTGCGCAATGAGCTCGTCTCCCTGCTGGGCATCAAGGAGCTGAACGGTCTGCGTCTGCTCAACCGCTACGACGTGGAGGGCATCGACGAGGCTCTGTTCGAGCAGTGCGTCCCCACCGTGTTCAGTGAGCCGCCGGTGGATAACACCTATGCCGAGCTGCCTGTCTCCGACGGCGTGTCTTTCGCCGTGGAGTATCTGCCCGGCCAGTTCGACCAGCGCGCCGACTCTGCCGCCGAGTGCATCCAGCTCATCAGCCAGGGCGACCGCCCGCTGGTGCGCTCTGCCCGCGTCTACCTGCTGGAAGGCACCCTGACCGATGAGCAGGTGGCTGAGATCAAGAAATACGTCATCAACCCGGTGGAGGCCCGCGAGGCTTCGCTGGACACCAAGGCTACCCTGAAGATGGAGTATCCCGTCCCCACCGAAGTGAAGGTGCTGGACGGCTTCAACGAGCTGGATGAGGCAGGCCTGAAAAAGTTCATCGACGAGAAGGGCCTCGCCATGGACCTGGGCGACATCAAGTTCTGCCAGGAGTATTTCCGCTCTGAGAAGCGCGACCCGACCATCACCGAGATCAGGATGATCGACACCTACTGGTCGGACCACTGCCGCCACACCACCTTCGGAACCATTCTGGATGACGTCCAGATCGACGATGCCGTGGTGCAGGAGGCCTTCGACCGCTACATGGCCATGCGCGCCGACCTTGGCCGCGAGAACAAGCCCCGCTGCATGATGGACCTGGCCACCATCGGTGCCAAGGAACTGAAAAAGCAGGGCATCCTGAAGAACCTCGACGAGTCTGAGGAGATCAACGCCTGCACCGTGAAGATCAAGTGCGACGTCAACGGCAAGGACGAGGACTGGCTGTTCCTCTTCAAAAACGAGACCCACAACCACCCGACGGAGATCGAGCCTTTCGGCGGCGCTGCCACCTGCATCGGCGGCGCGATCCGCGACCCGCTGTCCGGCCGCAGCTACGTCTATCAGGCCATGCGCGTCACCGGCGCAGGCGACCCCCTCAAGCCCGTCAGTGAGACCCTGCCCGGCAAGCTGCCCCAGCGCAAGCTGGTGACCACCGCTGCCGCCGGTTATTCCTCCTACGGCAACCAGATCGGCCTCGCTACCGGTCAGGTGGATGAGATCTATCACCCCGGCTATGTGGCAAAGCGCATGGAGATCGGCGCTGTTGTGGGTGCAACGCCCGCTTCCCACGTCCGCCGCGAATGCCCCGCTCCCGGCGACGTCATCGTTCTGCTGGGCGGCCGCACCGGCCGCGACGGCATCGGCGGTGCCACCGGTTCCTCCAAGGCCCACAAGCTGGACAGCCTCGAGCACTGCGGTGCTGAGGTCCAGAAGGGCAACGCCCCCATCGAGCGCAAGCTGCAGCGCCTGTTCCGCCGCGAGGACGCCTGCAAGATGATCAAGCGCTGCAACGACTTCGGCGCCGGCGGCGTCTCTGTCGCCATTGGCGAGCTGGCCGACGGCCTGTATATCGACCTGAACAAGGTCACCAAGAAGTATGACGGCCTCGACGGCACTGAGCTGGCCATCAGCGAGAGCCAGGAGCGTATGGCCGTGGCTCTGGCCCCTGAGGACGTGGACAAGTTCATCTCCATCGCCACCGAGGAGAACCTTGAGGCCACCCCCGTGGCAAAGGTCACCGAGGAAAAGCGCCTGAACATGGTGTGGAACGGCAAGTCCATCGTCAACATCAGCCGCGAGTTCCTGAACTCCAACGGCGCTGAGAAGCACCAGAACGTCCACATCGAGAAGGGGACTGTCTGGCAGCCCCAGTGGGCCGGCGTGACCTTCGAACAGAAGATGAAGAACATGGTGGGCGATTTGAACGTCTGCAGCAAGAAGGGCCTTTCTGAGCGATTCGACTCCACCATCGGCGCGGCCACCGTGCTGATGCCTTTCGGCGGCGCATGCCAGCTGACCCCCCAGAACGCCATGGTCGCAAAGCTGCCCGTGGACGGCGAGACCAACACCTGCTCCGGCATGGCATGGGGCTACAACCCCTACCTCATGAGCGCCAACCAGTATGTGGGCGCACGGATGGCCGTCGTCGAGAGTGTGACCAAGCTGGTGGCCTCCGGCTTCCGCTATGAGGACGCCTACCTGACCTTCCAGGAGTACTTCGAGCGCCTTGGCACTTCCCCGGAGCGCTGGGGCAAGCCGCTGGCCGCTCTGCTGGGCGCACTGGACGCGCAGATTGGCCTCGGCATCGCCTCCATCGGCGGTAAGGACAGCATGTCCGGCTCCTTCGAGCAGCTGGATGTGCCTCCCACGCTGGTGTCCTTCGCCACCGCCATCGGCAAGGCCAGCCGCGTCGTCTCCACCGAGTTCAAGAAGCCTGAGAGCACCGTCGTCCTCATCCGGCCCATCCTGGACCCCGTCACCGGCTGTCCCAACTTCTTCTCCCTGAAGGCCAACTACAAGAAAGTTGAGCAGATGATGGAAGATGGCATGGTGGCCGCTGCTTCCTCTGTGGGCTATGGCGGTCTGGCCGAGGCTCTCTTCAAGATGGGTCTGGGCAACCGCATCGGCTTCAAGATGATGAACAACATGACCACCCACGATATGTTTAAGCCCATGTACGGCTCCATCGTGCTGGAGATGGTCTCTGACGCCCCGGCTGGTGAGCTGCTGGGCGAGACCACCGCAGACTACACCTTCGAGTGCTGCGGCGACAAGCTGGATATGGCTCAGCTGCAGGAGATCTGGGAGAGCAAGCTCGAGCCCGTCTATCCCTACCGCAAGGCCGGCCCTGTCGTCGAGAAGATCGACGGCAGCCTGACCGCCCCCGCTGCGCCCAAGGTCGGCGTGGCAAAGCCGAAGGTCATCATCCCGGTCTTCCCGGGTACCAACTGCGAGTATGACACCGCCCACGCCTTTGCCCGCGCCGGTGCAGACCCCGAGGTGCTGGTCATCCGCAACCTGACCCCCGCTGACGTCACCGCCAGCTGCGAGGCACTGGTCAAGGCCATCAACGAGAGCCAGATCATCATGCTGCCCGGCGGCTTCTCCGGCGGCGACGAGCCGGATGGAAGCGCAAAGTTCATCGCCTCCTTCTTCCGCAATCCTGCGGTCACTGAGGCAGTCCGCGACCTGCTGCAGCACCGTGACGGTCTGATGCTGGGCATCTGCAACGGCTTCCAGGCCCTCATCAAGCTGGGTCTGGCCGCTTACGGCGACATCCGCCCCATCACGGCCTGCGACCCGACCCTGACCTTCAACACCATCGGCCGCCACCAGAGTATGCTGGTGCGCACCCGCATCGCCTCCACCGGCAGCCCCTGGCTGTCCAAGTGCAGCGTGGGCGACCAGCACACCGTGGCCATCAGCCATGGTGAGGGCCGCTTCGTGGCACCTCAGAGCGTGCTGGACACCCTCATCGCCAACGGCCAGATCGCGACCCAGTACGTCGATCAGGACGGCAGCCCCAGCATGGACATGAAGTACAACCCCAACGGCTCCGTCCTCGCCATCGAGGGCATCACCAGCCCGGATGGCCGTGTCTTTGGCAAGATGGGCCATTCGGAGCGCAGCGGCGAGTACCTGTACAAGAACGTCACCGGCGACAAGTATCAGCCTATTTTCGAGGGCGGCGTGGACTATTTCAAGATTTGATGGTAAAATAGGAGAAAACCTCTCCGTCATTGCTTCGCAATGCCACTGCCCGGGTTGCGGCACCCAGCATCCGCAGCGCTTTGCTTGCGTCTTGCTGGCCGCGGCCCCAACAGCGACTCCCTGTTTCCGCCACTGGCGGCGGTCGTCGTTGTTGCTCCTAACGAGGGGAGGCTTTGGCATTTCGTAAAGCTTTATCTCTTCGCCAGAGGCTCCCCTCGGTAGGGGAGCTGTCGAGCGGAGCGAGACTGAGAGGTTGAGGTTTCGTAAAACTTACCCAAGGAGGACATCTTCATGTCTCAGCATGACCGTTATATCAGCCCCTTTTCCACCCGTTATGCCTCCGATGAGATGCAGTACATCTTCTCGGACGACAACAAGTTCCGCACCTGGCGCCGCCTGTGGGTGGCGCTGGCCCGGGCCGAGATGAAGCAGGGCCTGACCAATATCACCCCCGAGATGGTGGCCGAGCTGGAAGCTCATGTGGACGACATCAACTATGAAGTCGCCATCGAGCGGGAAAAGCTGGTGCGCCACGACGTCATGAGCCATGTCTACGCCTACGGCCAGCAGTGTCCCAAGGCAGCAGGCATCATCCATCTGGGTGCCACCAGCTGCTATGTCGGCGACAACACCGACATCATCGTGATGCGTCAGGGCCTCGAGCTGGTGCGCAAGAAGCTCATCGGCGTGCTGGCAAAGCTAGCAAAATTTGCCGAGGAGTATAAGGATATGCCCTGCATGGCCTACACCCACTGCCAGCCCGCCCAGCCCACCACCGTGGGCAAGCGCGCTACCCTGTGGGCCAACGAGCTGGTGATGGACCTCAACGAGATCGACCACCGTCTGGCAACTCTGCAGCTGCGCGGCGTCAAGGGTACCACAGGCACCCAGGCTTCCTTTATGGAGCTGTTCAAGGGCGACGCCGACAAGATCCGCGCCGTGGATGCTTCCATCGCCGAGGAGATGGGCTTCGACAGCGAGGCCGTCATCCCGGTGTCCGGCCAGACCTACAGCCGCAAGGTGGACGCCTTCATCCTCAACGCACTGGCCGGCATCGGCCAGAGCTGCATGAAGTTCGCCACCGACCTGCGCCTGCTGGCCAACTTCAAGGAGATGGAAGAGCCGTTTGAGAAGAACCAGATCGGTTCCTCCGCTATGCCCTACAAGCGAAACCCCATGCGCTGCGAGCGCATCTGCGCTTTGAGCCGCTACCTGATGGTGGATGTGCTCAACCCCAGCTTCACTACCGGTACGCAGTGGTTCGAGCGCACGTTGGACGACAGCGCCAACAAGCGCGTTGCCATGGCTGAGGGCTTCCTCGCCACCGACGCCATCCTGAACATTATGCTCAACGTCACCGACGGCCTCGTGGTCTACCCGAAGGTCGTGCGCAGCCGCCTGATGGCCGAGCTGCCCTTCATGGCCAGCGAGAACATCATGATGCAGGCCGTGGAGAAGGGCGGCAACCGTCAGGAGCTCCACGAGCGTCTGCGCCAGCACGCCATCGCCGCCGGCAAGCAGGTCAAGGAAGAGGGTCTGCCCAACGACATGGTGGACCGCATCGCCGCCGACCCGGCCTTTGGTCTGACCAAGGAAGAGATCGCGGCGGGCCTTGTGCCGGAGAACTTTGTGGGCCGCGCTCCCCAGCAGGTGGAGGAATTCATCGCTCACATCCTCAAGCCCATCTTTGACGCCAACCCGGATGCTGTGGAACAACACGCAAATCTGAGCGTCTAAACGTGATTTTACAGGAAAAGAGGCTGTTGCCGCAGGCAACGGCCTCTTTTCTGCACACAGAAGGAGTTTTCATGAGACTCGATAAATATTTAGCCGAGACGGCCCAATGCACCCGGAGCGAGGCGAAGGCACTGCTGGCGAAAGGCCGCGTCACGGTCAACGGCGCGGTCTGCAAGAAAGGGGATACCCAGCTGAAAGAGGCTGACGCCGTGGCTGTGGACGGCAAAGCGCTGGCCTACCGGCAGTTCGTCTACCTTATGCTCAACAAGCCCGAGGGCGTCGTCAGCGCCTCCACCGACAAGCGGGACACGACGGTCGTGGATCTGGTGGGGGATGCCTATCCCCGGCGGGAGCTGTTCCCGGCGGGGCGGCTGGACAAGACCAGCACCGGTTTCGTCCTGCTGACGGACGACGGCGGCTTTGCCCACGACATCCTCGCGCCCAGGCGCCATGTCTCCAAGACCTACACCGTCGTCATCGACACCCCGCTGACAGAAGAGATGAAGGCCGGCTTTGCCGCAGGCGTTACCCTTGCCGACGGCACGGCCCTTTCGCCGGCGGAAGTGTCTGCCCTCACCCCCGACGGGCTGACGGTCCGCGTTCTGCTCAGGCAGGGCGTGTATCATCAGATCAAGCGGATGTTCGGTGTCTACGGTGCGGGCGTCAACGCCCTGCACCGGGACGCCATCGGCGGGCTTGCGCTGGACGAGAGCCTTGCCCCGGGCCAGTGGCGGGAGCTGACAGCTGACGAGGTGGCGAAAATTACCACGGGGTAAAGGACTGCTTTTCACCCGATTTTCAAAAAAGTATCACATTTTACCGGTAAAATAGCCCTCAGAACCACGCAGAAAGGCCCTTTTTGGCCCGAAAATGACCCCGAAAGATAATTTCAACAAGAAAGAAGAATTTTTTTTGGTGAAATATGTTGCAAAAGTAAATTCTTTTGTGTAAAATATAAAATGTAATGCGGCGAAATTGTTAAAAATCACAATCCCGCCCACCTGCGGTTTGCACAAGAGAGGAAAAGGGGTATCCATTTATGGCCAATAGAGTATTTCAGAGCGTGATCTACCAGATGAAGGACGCGATCGACCGCGTGGTCGGCGTGGTGGATGAGACCGGCGCTGTCATCTCCTGCTCGGAGCTGAATCTGATCGGCGAGGTGCGCGAGGGCTTTATGGCAGAGCGTCTGACGGCCGGTGACCGCTTCGTGCGGGATGGCTACACCTACCAGCAGTTCTCCAGCGCAAAGCATAACGATTATGCCGTTTTTGTGGAAGGTGCGGACGAGACTGCAGGCCAGTTTGCCGCTGTGCTGTCCATCAGCCTGCAGAGCATCAAGCAGTATCACGACGAGAAGTTCGACAAAGCCAACTTTATCAAGAATGTGGTGCTGGACAATATCCTGCCCGGCGACATCTACGCCAAGGCCCGTGAGCTCCACTTTGCCACCGACGTCTCCCGCGTGGTGTTCATCGTCCGCGTCACCAGCGGCGGCGACATCTCCGCTTACGACGTGGTGAGCAGCCTGTTCCCCGACAAGCAGAAGGACTTCGTCTTCAACATCAGCGAGACGGACACCGTCCTGGTCAAGGAGATCCGCAAGGGCATCGACCGCACCGATATGGAGAAGCTGGCCGCCAGCATCGTGGACACCCTGTCCGGCGAGCATTACATCAAGGCTGTCGTGGGCATCGGCACCCCCATCGCCAACGTGAAGGACCTGGCTACTTCCTTTAAGGAAGCACAGATCGCCATGGAGGTCAGCAAGGTGTTCGACACCGAAAAGCAGATCATCCGCTACGACAATCTGGGCATCGCACGTCTTATTTACCAGCTGCCCACCACGGTCTGCGAGATGTTCCTGCGCGAAGTGTTCAAGCAGGGCAGCATCGAGAGCCTGGACCAGGAGACCCTGTTCACCATCCAGCGCTTCTTCGAGAACAACCTGAACGTCTCCGAGACCAGCCGCGGCCTGTTCGTCCACCGCAACACGCTGGTGTATCGTCTGGAAAAGATCAAAAAGCTGACCGGTCTGGATCTGCGTGAGTTCGACGACGCTATCGTGTTCAAGGTAGCGCTCATGGTCAAGAAGTACCTGTCCAACAACCCGGCCAAATATTGATATTTCGTCTCAGCCGCTCCGGCTGCGGACGCCGAAACCGGCCGCTCGACCCCGATGCTGGCCGGTTTCTTTTGTAATAGGGATAGCCTCTCAGTCTCGCATACGCTCGACAAGGCCGGGTTGCGTCACGGCGTCAGCCGTGACGGAGAGGTTTGGTCTGGAACTTCTGTGCCAAATAAACTTTTCAGGAGCAAGATACTCATGATAGATTTTGAACATGTCACCAAGATATACAAACGGAGTGATACTCCCGCTCTGGAGGACATCGACTTCCATGTAGACGACGGCGAGTTCGTCTTTCTGGTGGGCCACTCCGGCGCCGGCAAGTCCACTCTGCTCAAGCTCATCCTCCGCGAAGAGCTGCCCACCGAGGGCCGCGTCATGGTGGACGGCAAGGACGTCGCCCGGCTGCGCCGGGGCAAAGTGCCTTTCCTTCGCCGCCAGATGGGCATCATCTTCCAGGATTTCCGCCTCATCCCCACCATGACGGTCTACGAGAATGTGGCGTTTGCCATGCATGTCACCAACATCGGCAAAAAAGACATCAAAGAGCGCGTCAACTACATGCTGGAGCTGGTGCATCTGGAAGATAAGGCAAAGGTCTACCCCGAGTTCCTCTCCGGCGGTGAGCAGCAGCGCGTGGCCGTGGCCCGCGCTCTGGCCCACAGCCCCCGCCTCGTCATTGCGGACGAGCCCACCGGCAACATCGACCCCGAGATGAGCCTTGAGATGATGGAACTGCTGGAACGCGTCAGCGAGATGGGCATCACGGTGCTTGTCGTCACCCACGAGCATGAACTGGTGCGCCGCTTCAACCGCCGCACCATCACCCTGAAGCATGGCCGCATCATCTCCGATGTTCCGGCCAGTTTCGGCGAGGAGGTACACGTATGAAAATCTCTACGTTTGGGTTCCTCACCCGGCGCGGCGTGCGCAACCTCGGCAAGCACTGGGCCATGACCATCGCCTGCATCGCTTCCCTCAGCGTCTGCATGACCCTGAACATCTTCGCCAGCCTCATTGAAGTCAATGTGGACAGCATGGTGAGTTATCTGGGCAGCCAGAACGAGATGGTGGTCTACGTGGACCCCGAGGCTGATGACGCCACCATCCAGTCTGTGGGCAATGCCCTCAGCGGCACCGCAGGTGTGAGCCGGGTGCAGTATATGTCCAAAGAAGACGTCCTCAACCAGTACAAGGGGTATATGTCCGACTATGCCGCCCTGCTGAACGAGTTCGAGAACGACAACCCTTTCAAGGCCAATTACCGCGTCTCCCTGTCTGATTTGAGCCAGATGGAGACCATCAGCAAGCAGTTCGAGAACATCAGCGGCGTCTACAGCGTCACGGCTCCCATCGAGATGACCAAGACCTTTGTGGAGGTCCAGCAGGCTGTCACCAAGGTCGGGCGCGGTCTGGTGCTGGTGCTGATGGCTGTCAGCATCATCACGGTGGGTACCACCATCCGGCTGAGCGTCTTTGCCCGCCGCCGTGAAATCGAGATCATGAAGTATGTCGGCGCTACCAACGCCCTCGTCACCCTGCCTTTCGTCATCGAGGGCCTGACTATGGGCCTGCTCTCCGGCATCCTGACGGCAGCTGCCACCATCGGCGGCTATGCCTACATTGTTCAGCTGTCGCCCACGCTGGGCGGCCTGTGGCAGATGCTTATGGGTACGGCTCTGGTGCCGCTGGAAAATGTCTGGCCCACCATCCTGACCTACAGCCTCGCGGGCGGCGCTCTGGTGGGCGGTCTGGGCAGTATGTTCTCCATCCGCAAGCACCTGAACGTGTAAGGAGGGGCCTACTGTGTACCACGACAAGCATTCTGCAGGCTTTGTCCTGCATCATCCGCCCCGCCACGCAAAGCCGTCGGGCCATTCGGCCATGATGCGTGCCGCCTGCGCCTTTCTGGCCGCCGCCTGCCTCGTGCTGAGCGTGACGGTCTATCCGGCCAGTGCGGCCACCAGCATGAGCTCGCTGCAGAACAAGCTGGACAAGATCTCTGCGTCCATCAAGCAGCATAAGACGGAGCTGAACGACGCCAAAAAGAAGGAAGCTGCTGCCAAGGCCCTCGAGTCTGAGCTGAAGGAAAAAGTCTCGGTGCTCCAGAGCCAGATCAGCGTCCTCAAGAGCCAGATCTCCGAGGTGCAGAACAGCATCGGCGTTAAAGAGCAGGAGATCACCGCCAAGCAGAATGAGATCGCCCGGAAAGAGCAGGAGATCGCCGACCAGTGGGACGATTTCAAGAGCCATATGGCCGCGATGCAGGAGCTGCGGGACGGCGGCAGCGTCGCCATGCTCCGGTCTGTGAACGATCTGTACGAGCTTCTGACCTTCAATGAGGTCATGCAGGACATTTCGGTGAAGGATACCGAGATACTCGACAACATGAAGGCTGCGAAGGAAGCCCTCGTGGCCGACCGCACCCAGCTCGTGGAGGAGCGCACCCAGCTGCAAAACAAAAAGGCTGAGCTGGACGCCCAGAACAAGCAGATGCAGTCCAAGCAGAACGAGCTCAACAACAGCGTCAAGGAGGCCCGTCTGAGCGCCGCTGAGGCCCAGCAGGCCCAGAAGAACGCCCAGGCGGCCATCGAGTCGGACGAGATGAACTACGAGGCCGTCAAGAAGGAGATCCAGAAGCTCATCGCAGCGGCAGCGGCCAGCAAGCCCCAGCTGAGCTTCAGCGGCTTTATCTGCCCGCTCAGGAGCTATACCCGCATCTCCAGCGAGTACGGCTGGCGCAAAAACCCGGTCTCCGGCGTCAACAAACTCCACGCCGGCATCGACTTTGCCGCCCCCGCAGGCACTCCCATCTACGCAGCCGCCAGCGGCTATGTGCAGGTGGCCGGCTGGTCCAGCGGCGGCTACGGCAACTATGTCATCATCTATCACGGCAAAATGACAGACGGCAACGCCTACTCCACCCTCTACGGCCATATGCGCTCGGTGGCAACGTCGGCGGGCAAGTATGTCAACCAGGGCGACCTCATCGGCTATGTGGGCTCCACCGGCAACTCTACCGGCAACCACCTCCATCTCGAGGTGTGGAAGGGCGGCTCCAAGGCCAATGCGGTCAACCCCCGCGGTTATATTCCGATAAGATAACACAACTGTAATTGAAGTCGAGGGGTCAAAGGAGGCCACAAGGCGAAATGAACGAGCAAAAACGCAAGCGTATCCTTCGGGTGGGCTGTCTGATTCTGGCAGGAGTGTTCCTGCTGTCGGTACTGGGCAGTGTCATCCTGATGTTTTTGGTCTGAACTGGGGAGGACACTGAATGAACCGCAAAATTTCCGTAGGGATGACCGTGACCATCGTCATTCTGGCAATGACGGTCACTTTTTCCATCACGATGCTGGTGGCGATGCGGCTGTTTGACCACACCGTCACCAGCGTGAAGGAAAAGGAGAGCATGTACAACAAGGTGGCCGAGGTAGACCGCTATGTGCGCGCCAACGACTACTACGACATCGACGAGACCGTGCTGTACGACCGTCTGACTGCCGGTTATCTGCTGGGTACCGGCGACAAGTACGCCCGCTACTACACCGCCTCGGCCTACACCGACCTGCTCAACGCCCAGAGCGGCAAGCTGATGGGCATCGGCGTGGAGCTGGCCATCGACCAGTCCGGCTACGCCAAGGTCATCAAAGTGTATGACGAGTCTCCTGCCAAGGAGGCCGGCCTCCAGCGGGGTGATTACATCACCACCATCGACGGCGCAGACATCAAAAGTCTGGGCAGCGTGGAGGCTGTCCAGAACAAACTCCGGGGCGAGAGTGGCACGAGCGTCAATGTAGGCTGGCTGGACAGCGAGAACGCCCAGCACACCGCCGATCTGACCCACTCCGGCTTTACGGCCAACAGCGTCGATTCCGCGCTGGTGCAGGGCAATGTGGGCTATATCAAGATCTGGCAGTTCGACAACTCCACCCCCAGTGAGCTGGACTTTGCGCTCCGCAGCCTGACCGCCAGCGGCGCCCAGAGCTTCATCTTCGACCTGCGCGACAACGGCGGCGGCATCCTTGATGACGCCATCAGCTGCATCGAACTCGTCGCGCCGGAAGGCGTGCTGGCCTACGCGGAGGATAAGGCAGGCAACCGCACCCTGCTGGGCAGCAGCACCGGCGACTCGGTCATCAGCCAGCCCACCGTCTGCCTCGTGAACGAGAACACCGCCAGTGCGGCAGAACTCTTTGCGTCCAGCCTGCGCACCCTGTGCGGCACCCGCCTCGTGGGCAGCACCACGATGGGCAAAGGCACCATCCAGAGCAGCCCCCAGCGCCTCTCGGACGGCAGCGCTGTCGTGGTCACGGTGGCAAAGCTCATCTGCGGCGACGGCTCCTGCTTCGACGGCACCGGCCTGACCGTGGACGTGGAGCGCCCGCTGACTGCCGACGAGCAGGTCAGCTACTATGACTACACCCTCGACACGGACCCGCAGATACAGCGCGCCGTCAGCTGCGCACAGCAGCTCACCGGTGTCACCACCGTGGGCGGCGTGAACGACGCTGACATCGCCGCCGACTCCGCCGCAGCCTCTTCGGAGGCCGCAGCCGAGAGCACCGCTTCCAGCGAGGCCGCAGGGGAGGCAGAGGCTTCCTCCGAGGCCGGTGCAGAAGGGGAGCAGGAGGCTGCAAGTGCGCAGTAAACACTTCTTAAAAATAACTTTAGTCGTGTAAATAGCTCAACCTCTCAGTCTGCTTCGCAGACAGCTCCCCTACCGAGGGGAACCTCTGGCGAAGAGAGTAAGCTTTGCGGAATGCCAAGGCCTCCCCTCGATAGGGGAGGTGGCACGCTGCAGGCGTGACGGAGAGGTTTTGCTGTTTTAGCAAGAAACAGAAAGGAAAACCAATATGCCGGAGCTGACCGACCTCTCCGTTATCCGCACCCTGTGCGAAAAATACGATTTCGCGCTCTCCAAGGGCTTTGGACAGAACTTCATCATCAATCCCGGCCTGCCGCCCAAGATCGTGGACGCCAGCGGCGTCGATAAGAGCTGGGGCGTGCTGGAGATCGGCCCCGGCATCGGCGTGCTGACCAAAGAGCTGGCCCAGCGCGCCGCCAAGGTGGTGTCCATCGAGGTGGACGAGCGCCTGCCGCCCCTGCTGGCCGAGACCATGGCGGGCGTGGATAACTTCAAGCTGGTATTGCAGGATGTTCTGAAAGTAGACCTCCGCGCCCTCATCGAGGAGGAGTTCCCCGGGATGCCGGTGGCTGTCTGCGCCAACCTGCCCTACTACATCACCAGCCCCATCGTCATGAAGCTGCTGGGCGACCGCCTGCCCATCCAGAACCTCACCGTCATGGTGCAGAAGGAGGCCGCCGACCGTCTGGCCGCTGCCCCCGGCACCCGGGCGTCCAGCGCCATCAGCTGTGCCGTGAGCTACTACGCCACCTCAAAACTGATGTTCACCGCCGCGCCGGGCAGCTTCTACCCGGCCCCGAAGGTTACCAGCGCCGTTGTGCGGATGGACATCCGCCCCACTCCCGCCGTACAGGTGGAGGACGAGGACGGCTACTTTGCCCTCATCCGTGCCGCTTTCGGCCAGCGCCGTAAGACCGCCGCCAACGCCATCGCCAGCGGCCTCGGCCTGCCGAAAGATAAGGTCATCGCGGCCATCGAGGCGGCGGGCTTCGACGCCCGCATCCGCCCCGAGGCCCTGACCCTCGAGGACTTCGCTGCCGTACAGCGGGAGCTGAAGTAAAATTTTATCATAATAAAACGCCAAGGCCCCCGCAGTTTGGAACAGAACTGCGGGGGCCTTGGTCGTTATGTGGAAGGAATAGAGAATGGCAATGTGCTTACCTCAGCAGTGCGGTGTGGTCTGCGCCGCCCACGATGAAGCTGGCGGTGGAGCCGCTGTGGCTGAGGGTGAAAGGCGTATCGCCCGCACCGAGGGCTGCAACATCGGAGAGGGAGAGGGTGGAAGTGCAGCGTTCGGTGGAGAAGACAACGGTCTCGATGCGCTCAGAGCGGAGGTCGGTCAAATCGGAAAGGACGCCATGCAGGGATGCCGTCTCATGGGTGACATCAATGTAGAGAACATCGCTGATCTGGTTCAGCTGGACCAGCTGGACGTTCTGGAGGATGTTGGCCTGAGCCGGGTCAAGGACACGCAGGCCGGTGGAGATGGTGCTGTTGTCGCTGCTGTGGGAGACATCGCGGTACTCCACCTCATTGCAGACCTCGCAGATGCGGTACTCGCGGCTGCTGTCGCCTTCGACAGGCGTCCAGCTGCTCCACTGATGGCCGAGGGCGGGCAGCTCCTGCGTCTCAGTGACGACACAGCCGCTGACCGTGCAGCTGCGCTGTTTCTCGCCCTTCTCGGTGCAGGTAGGCTCTTTGGTGATGACCCACTCGCCGAAGGTGTGGGTCTTGCTGACGGGGATGGCCTCGGTCTGGGTATCGTCGCCACGGATGCAGTCACGGTGCTTGGAGCCTTGCTCGACACAGGTAGCGTCCCTGTCGATGACCCACTCGCCGTACTCGTGGCCGAGGGCCTCAATGGCCTCAGTCCGGGTATCGCCGCAGGCAGAACAGGTGAAGGTGCGCACGCCGTTGGCAGTGCAGGTGGCCTCCTTCGTGACGACGCCTGCATCCCACTTGTGGGCGGTCTTATCCACCGGGATGCTCTCGGTGTAGCTGTCGCCGCAGACGACGCAGGTATAGGTCATGATGCCCGTCTCGGTGCAGGTCGCGGCCTTGGTCACGACGCCCGCGCCGTAGCTGTGCTGGCCGGTGGCGTTGAGCGTTTCGGTCTTCGTATCGCCGCAGACCTCGCACTGGTAGGTGACGGTGCCGTCCTGGCCGCAGGTAGCCGCTGTCGTGGAGAGGACTTTCCACTGATGCTGGCCGGTGGCGGGGATGCTCTCGGTCTGGGTAGCGTCGCTGCGGATGCAATCACGGTGTTTGGAGCCTTCCTCGATACAGGTAGCGTCCCGGTCAATGACCCACTCGCCGTACTCGTGGCCGGGGGCCTCAATGGCCTCAGTCCGGGTATTGTGGCAGACGGTACAGGTGAAGGTGCGCACGCCCAGCTCAGTGCAGGTGGGCTTCTTCGTGACGACACCCTCGTTCCAGGTGTGCTGGCCGGTGGCGGGGAGAGTGTGGCGGAACGTGGTGCCGCAGTGGTCCACCATGCAGATGTAATCGATGTAGCCGTCCTTGCCGCAGGTCGGCTCCTGATGGTCGCTGACTTTCCAGTTGTGGACAGAAGCGATGTCGCCGTACTTGGCCTTTTCTGCCTCACTCATCTCGGGCGTTACGCGGTCGGGGGAGTGAGAAGTGGAATGGCTGTCCGCGTAGACACCGTTGTGGAAGAGCCGCGAGATGCTGGTGGTGCCGCTCTTTACGAGCTTCACGAGGCCCTTCTTGCCGTTTTCCGCGAGCTGGATGACTTTGTCCAGCTTCTTGCCGTCGCTGCTTTGGATAGCATTGTCGGCGTCGGGGGCGGTTGCGGTGATGTCCAGCGCGGAGTCGGTATTGCTGATGGAGACGCTGCCGCCGCCGATGGCAGGGGCGTCGCTGGTGCCGGTGGCGGTGATGGTGCCGCCGGTTATCGTGATACTGCTGGAGTTGTTGTTGTCGCTGCCGCCGATGCCGGCGCCGGTGTCATAGCCGGTGGCTGTGATGGTGCCGCCACTGATGGTGACATCGGCGTAGTTGCCGCCGATGCCCGAAGAACCGAAGTTGTTGCTATGCTGGTTGCCTTTGGCGTTGACCGTGCCGCTCTTGATGGTCACGCTGCTGCGGCTATTAAGGCCCGAGCCGATGCCGGCAGCGGAATCGCCGCCCGTTGCGTTGATGGTGCCGCCGTCGATCACGACGTCCACCTTGTCGGAGTCATAGCCTGAGCCGATGCCGGCAGCGAGATTGCCGCCCCTGACGTCTTTGAGTTCGGCGTTACCGGAGATGTTGACCGTGGAAGAGCGACCGTAATAGCCCGAACCGATGCCGGCGCCGCCGTTCTTGCCCTCGGCCTTTTCAATGGTGCCGTCGGTGATGTTGATGGTGACAGCGCCCTTCTTGCTGTCGTCTTTGGTGTCACTGCTGCCGCTGCCGATGCCTGCGCCGCCGTATTTGCCGCCAGTGACCTTGGTGATGGTGCCACCCTTGATATTGATCTCGGTCTCGCCGGAGACGTTGGAGCCGGAGCCGATGCCTGCGCCGCTGAGCCGCTCGTCGGAGTGATTGCGAGAGTCAAGGCTGACTCCGCCCGTGGCCGTGATTTCGCCGCCCTCAATGTTGATGGTGGTCTTATTAAGGGTGTTGCCGCCGGAGCCGATGCCGGCACCGGAAGCCCAGCAGGATCCGTTCTCATTGCTGCCGCCCTTGGCCTCAATGATGGGGATGACGCGGCCGTCGTCGCTGTTGCGGATGGTGATGGTGGTGCTGCCCACAGAGGGATCGTTGATGTCACCGACATAGTGGCCGGAGCCGATGCCCGCAGCGGTGGAGCCGCCGGTAGCGGTAACTTTTGCTGCACCCTCGATGAGGATGGTGGTGTTGCCATTGGCGTCGCTGCCGCTGCCGATGCCTGCGCCGCCGCCCGTACCCTCGGCATTTTTAATGATACCGCCCGAAATATTCACAACGTAATCGCCGCGGATGCCGCTGCCGCCGCTGCCTCCGCTGCCTCCGTTGCCGCCGGTAGCGTTCTGTATCTCGCCGCCGGAGATGAAGAGCCTACCGGCGCTGTAGATGCCAGTGCCGCCGGTGCCGTCGTCCGCCGTGCCGTCGCCGCCCTTCGCGGTTCCGATGGTGGCGTTGTCGGAGATGGTGAGCATACCGCCGCTGCGGATGCCCATGCCGCCGGAGGCATTGCCGTCGCCGCCCTGCGCGGTTTCGATGGTGCCGCTGGAGATGGTGAGATTACTGCCGCTGAAGATGCCGCTGCCGCCGTTGCCATCGGTAGAAGCGCCGCCGGTGGCCTTCTGTATCTTGCCGCCGGAGATGGTGAGGTCGCCGTAACTGTAGATGCCGCTGCCGCCGCTCTTGCCTTTGCCGTCGCCGCCCTGCGCGGTTCTGATGGTGGCGCTGTCGGAGATGGTGAGCTTACTGCTGCTGTAGATGCCGCTGCCGCCGTACTTCTCGGAATCGCCGCCGGTGGCCTGCTCTATCTTGCCGCCCTTGATGGTGAGTGTACCGTTACCGTTGCTGCGGATGCCGCTGCCGCCGCTGCCGTTGGTAGAAGCGCCGCCGGTGGCCTGCTGTATCTCGCCGCCGGAGATGGTGAACTTACTGGCGCTGATGCCGTCGCCGCCGGTGTCGTTCTCGCCGGTGCCGGTGGAGTTGCCGCCGATGGCTTTTTGAATGGTACCGGCAAGGATCTCCATGGTCTTGCCAAGGATGCCGCTGCCGCCGGAGGCATTGCCGACGCCGCCCTGCGCAGTTCCGATGGTGCCGCCGGAGATGGTGAGCTTGCCGTCGCTGTGGATGCCGTCGCCGGCGTAGCCATCGGTAGAAGCGCCGCCGGTAGCGTTCGTGATGGTGGCGTTGTCGGAGATGTTGAGGTCGCCTTTGCTGTAGATGCCGTGGCCGGCGGTAGTTTTGCCTTTGCCGCCCTGCGCAGTCCCGATGTCGCCCTTGATGGTGAGCTTGCCGCCGCTGTAGATGCCGTGGCCGGCGTTACTGCTGCTGTTTCTGCTGTCGCCGTTGCCGCCGATGGCGCTGACAATGGTGGCTTTGTCAGGAATGGTGAGCTCGCCGTCGCTGTGGATGCCGTCGCCGGCGTCGTGGGAACCATAGCCGTCGCCGCCCTTCGCTTTTTCGATGGTGCCGCCCTCGATCTTGACGGTAATATTCTTGCTATCGCAACCGCCGCCGATGCCGTCGCCGGTGTTGCCACCGGTGGCGTTCTTGATGGTGCCGCTCTTGATGGTGACTGTGGTCTGGCCGGTGCTTCCGTCACCGCTGCCGATGCCGGCACCACCGGAGCCGCCCTGCGCGTTTTCGATGGTGCCGCCGGAGATGGTGATATTGGTGTTGCCAGTAGCTCCTGAACCACTGCCGATGCCGGCGCCGCCCTGCTCGGTCTGCGCCTTGATTTTGGCAGTGCCGGAGATGGTGATATTGGTTTCGCCGGTAGCATTGCAACCGCTGCCAATGCCGGCAGCACTGGAGGCGCCGATGGCGGTGATGTCGCCGCCTGTTATCTCAATGTCGCCGGCGCCACTGTCGCTATAGTTGCCGGAGTTCCAGACGCTGCCGATGCCAGCAGAGGCACCGCTGCCTGTGGCGGTCAGGCTGCCGGTGTTGCGGCCATTTTCATTTCCGGATGTGATGGTCAGTTTGCCGGTGTCTTCTCTGCCATAATAGTCCTTTTCGTTGTGCTCGAGGCCGGCATGTTGGCCGTCGCTGGTGAGGGTATTGTCGCCCTTGAGCGTGATCGTCGTGTTGCCCGCGCCCTCGACGCTGAGGGCGGCGTCATTTTTGGTCTTAATGTTGACATTGTCCAGCGTCACGTTGAGGGTGTTGTCATTGCCTTTGGCCTTGTTGATGATGCGGATGACATAGTTGGTGACGTTTTCGGCTGTGCTCCTGAAGTTTTCCGCCGCGCGTTCCAAGACCGTAGTCGATTTGTTCCGGGTCTCTTCGTCGTCATTGGCGTCGGCGACCTTGAGGGATGCACCGGTGTACGTGAACTGGCTTTTGGGTGTAGAGAGGCTGCTCTCCGTGCTTTCCGTGCCTTCCGTGCCTTCGGCAGGGGTCTCGCTGCCGGTGGTGGGAGTGCCGCCCGCCGAGCCGGAGGTGCCGCTCTCAGAGCCTTTGCTCTCAGGGTCAGAGCTTCCCGCGCCGGTGTTCTTGCCGCCGGTCTGGTCCTTTTTCGTGGGATCAGTCTCGTTTTCCTCGCCGCCGGTAGTGTCGTCAGGCTGGTTCTTGCTTTCTTCGCCGCCGGTAGTGTCGTCAGGCTGGTTCTTGTTTTCCTCGCCGCCGGTGGTGTCGCCGGTCTGGTTTTCGTTTTCCTCGTTGCCGTCGTCAGAAGACACGTTGCCCTTGGGGGCGCCGAGGTAGACCATGTCTTCGTTTTCGCTGTCGCTGTCTTCTGATGGGGGCGTGGCCAACTTGGGTTGGGCGGGAGAGGCTGCGGAGGTGCCGCCTTCAGAAGAGCCGCCGCCGGAGGCGGTGGTATCCTCTGAGCGCTTGCCGCCCTTGATGATGATATTGCCGTCGCTGTCCTTTGTAGCAGTAGGATTTCCCGAGTGCTTGACATAGGTGCCGCTTTTGTCTTTGGTGACTGTGATGTCACCATCGCCTATGTAATAGGTATCCGCATACGCCGGTGCGGCCATGCCGGCCACCATTGCGGCTGTCAGCGCCAGCGCCGTCACTCGGTGGGACGCAGGCCGGGGGAACGGCACCCGCAGCGGATGCCCCAGAACGCGCATTGCAAGCTTGCGATAAGAGATCATAGAAACCTCCTCTGAAAAATGTGAGTTTTGCACAGAAGTTCAAGACGAAGCGGCAGGAACTTGTGAAAGAAGCATAAATATTAAGCTTGTTTTATTCTATCACATTCCGGCCATAATGTGGCCGTATCTGCGTGAATCGCCTCGCGGATGTCTCGAAACGCCCTGAAACAGCGCTGCATGGGCCGACAGCGGGCCGGACAAAGATATTGACAAGCGGGGAGGTTTCTGGTATTCTACTAGAGTACCCTGTGCAAACGATACTCGCTGGTGTGGCGCAATGGCAGCGCAACTGATTTGTAATCAGTGGGTTGCAGGTTCAACTCCTGTCACCAGCTCCAAAAAGTCCTACGATATACCGCTGAAAAGCGGCGTGTGTCGTGGGGCTTTTGCTTTTATGTCTCCGACTGCATCGCTGACATTCAGAAAAATCATGCCGCCCGGAGGGGCGCGGGTGTTGAAATTGGCTCATCACGACGCCGCTGTGGTGTTTGGTGGTGTAGCCCTCTCAGGCGCTTTCGGTGACACTGCCCGGGTTGCGGCTCCCAGCGTCTGCTTCGCTGTCGCTCGCATCCTGCTG
>OGJZ01001610.1_pt1 | contig 19729 bp, 10 predicted proteins | sample 1572321 | NCBI WGS metagenome assembly OGJZ01 (sample SAMEA2582086, study PRJEB24529) | metagenome | biome: Human gut stool | place: China | collected 2011 | reverse complement strand
CAAACACGTTCTGCTGCCAGACGCCGTTGTCCTCCTGCCAGTCGCCGCCGGCATATTCATAGATGCGGCGGAAGCTGACCTCCGGGGTCAGGTTCTTGTAGTCCTTACAGGCCAGTTCGCAGGTTTTGCAACCGGTGCAACGGGCGGAATCAATAAAAAATCCATACTGAGTTGTCATCGGTTACTCCTTACAGCTTCTCAACCTGAACGAGGTTGGTATGCGACGGGTTTCCCTTCGCCAGCGGCGACGGACGCTGGGTGGTCAGCACGTTGATGCTGCCCGCCTGATCCACACGCGAGGCGTCCGGGTTGTACCAGGCCCCTTCCCCCAGCGCGACGACGCCCGGCATCATGCGCGGCGTCACCTTCGCTTCGATATGCACTTCACCCCGATCGTTGAAGATGCGAATACGATCGCCGTTGGCAATGCCGCGCTTGCGGGCATCGATCGGGTTAATCCACATCTCCTGCCGACAGGCGGCCTTCAGCACATCGACGTTGCCGTAGGTCGAGTGGACGCGAGATTTATAGTGGAAGCCGGTGAGCTGTAGCGGGTATTTCGCTGTCAGCGGATCGTTGTAGTTTTCGAAACCCGGGGTGTAGATCGGCAGCGGATCGATAACATCCCCTTCCGGCAGCTCCCAGGTGGCCGCGATTTTCGCCAGATCCTGCGAGTAAATTTCGATCTTGCCCGAAGGCGTGGTCAGCGGATTAGCCTGCGGATCCTCACGGAAGGCTTTGTAGGCCACATGATGACCTTGCGGATCGCGCTGCTTATAGATGCCCTGCTGACGGAAGGTGTCGAAATCCGGCAGGTCGGGAATCGCTTTGCGCGACTGCTCATACAGATAGCGCATCCAGCCTTCCTGGGTACGGCCTTCGGTAAACTGCTCTTCGACGCCCAGACGCTTTGCCAGTTCGCTGGTCATCTCATAGATGGTTTTGCATTCGAAACGCGGCTTGATGGCCTGATCGGCAAAGATAACGTAGGACATGTTGCCGCAGGAGGCATCCAGCGCGAAATCCATCTGCTCGGAGGCGGTACAGTCCGGCAGCAGAATATCGGCGTATTTCGCCGAGGAGGTCATATGGCAGTCAATGACCACAATCATCTCGCATTTCTTGTCGTCCTGCAGGATTTCGTGGGTCCGGTTGATCTCAGAATGCTGGTTAATCAGACAGTTGCCCGCATAGTTCCAGATCATTTTGATCGGCACGTCGAGCTTATCTTTACCGCGTACGCCGTCGCGCAGAGCGGTCATTTCCGGGCCGCGCTCAATCGCATCGGTCCACATAAACATCGAGATACTGGTCTCAACCGGATTCTCCAGCGTCGGCATACGCTCAAAAGGCAGACTATACGAGCCCTCGCGCGCCCCGCTATTGCCGCCGTTGATCCCGACGTTACCCGTCAGAATGGCGAGCATTGAGATGGCGCGGGTGGCGATCTCACCGTTGGCGTGACGCTGCGGACCCCAGCCCTGGCTAATATAGGCCGGTTTGGCGGTGGCAATTTCGCGCGCCAGTTTAACAATGCGTTCGCGCGGAATACCGGTAATCGTCGAGGCCCACTCCGGCGTTTTGGCGATACCGTCAGTGCCCTGGCCAAGAATGTAAGCTTTGTAATGACCATTGGCTGGCGCACCGGCGGGCAGCGTTTTCTCGTCGTATCCCACGCAGTATTTATCGAGGAACGGCTGATCGACCAGATTCTCGGTGATCATCACCCACGCGAGGCCCGAAACCAGTGCCGCATCGGTCCCAGGACGAATCGGGATCCATTCATCTTCACGCCCGGCGCCGGTGTCGGTATAGCGCGGATCGATGATTATCATCCGGGCATTGGATTTCTGCCGCGCCTGTTCAAGGTAGTACGTTACCCCGCCGCCGCTCATCCGCGTTTCGCCGGGGTTATTGCCGAACAGCACCACCAGCTGACTGTTTTCAATATCCGATGGGCTGTTGCCGTCCGCCCAGCCGCCGTAGGTGTAATTCAGACCGGCAGCAATCTGCGCTGATGAATAGTCGCCATAATGGTTGAGATAGCCACCGCAGCAGTTCATCAGACGGGCAATCAGCGTTTTCCCCGGCGGCCAGGAGCGGGTCAGCGTCCCGCCGAGCGTGCCGGTGCCGTAGTTCAGATAGATGGATTCATTGCCGTACTCTTTAATCAGCCGCTGCATATTGCTGGCGATGGTATCCAACGCCTCTTCCCAGCTGATTTGCTCGAACTTGCCCTCACCGCGTTTACCAACGCGCTTCATCGGGTACTTCAGACGGTCCGGATTATAGACCCGGCGGCGCATTGAACGCCCACGCAGGCAGGCGCGGACCTGGTGCAAACCGTCATAGTTATCGTCACCGGTATTATCGGTTTCGACGTATTTAATCGCGCCATCCACCACGTGCATGCGCAGCGGGCAACGGCTACCGCAGTTGACGGTGCAGGCGCTCCAGACCACCTTCTCACTGGCGGGCGCCGGCGTATCGGCAGCATGCGACAGTCGGGTAAAGGGTAACGTTAGTGCGTTGCTGGCCAGCGCCAGGCCGCCTATTGCCGTGGTTTTCATCAGACCACGGCGGCTTACCTCAGCAGCCAGTAAAGCATCAGGGGCTTTAATTTTCATGGATACTCGCTTTGGTTGCTCACAATAAACTGACAAGCGTTATATAGATATATATATAATGCTTTGCGATATTATTAGTTTTTTATGCTGGTTTAATCCAAAGGGAGTATCACTGCATTCGCGGCAAGGATTATTGCCCGGTATCAATAAGGGCGTAAAAAAAGCGCCCGCAGGCGCTTTTAAAAGAAGGAGTGAGAAGTTTAGCCGATATATTCGAGGCCGCGCATATACGGGCGCAGCACTTCCGGGATCTCGATACGGCCATCAGCCTGCTGATAGTTTTCCATCAGCGCCACCAGCGTACGACCTACTGCCAGGCCAGAACCATTCAGGGTATGAACGAGACGGGTCTTCTTATCGGACTTGCTGCGGCAGCGAGCCTGCATACGACGCGCCTGGAAATCCCAGACGTTGGAGCAGGAGGAGATCTCACGATAAGTGTTTTGCGCCGGAACCCATACTTCGAGGTCATAGGTTTTGCAGGCGCTGAAGCCCATATCGCCGGTGCACAGCGCGACCTTACGGTACGGCAGGCCCAGCAGCTGCAGCACTTTCTCGGCGTGACCGGTCATCTCTTCCAGCGCGGCCATAGAGTCTTCCGGGCGGACGATCTGCACCATTTCAACTTTATCGAACTGGTGCATACGGATCAGACCGCGGGTGTCGCGGCCATAGGAACCGGCTTCAGAGCGGAAGCACGGCGTATGGGCGGTCATTTTGATCGGCAGATCGTCTTCGTCGATGATTTCATCGCGCACCAGGTTGGTCAGCGGCACTTCCGCCGTCGGGATCAGCGCGTAGTTGCTGCTGTCAGCCTCTTCTTCCAGCGGACGGGTATGGAACAGGTCGCCAGCGAATTTCGGCAGCTGGCCAGTGCCATACAGGGTATCCTGGTTTACCAGGTACGGGACATAGTTTTCGCTGTAGCCATGCTGTTCGGTGTGCAGATCCAGCATGAACTGCGCCAGGGCGCGGTGCAGACGGGCCAGCTGCCCTTTCATCACCACGAAGCGCGAGCCGGTGAGCTTAACGGCGGCGGCAAAATCCAGCCCCCCGTGCATTTCACCCAGCGTCACATGATCGCGCACCTCAAAATCGAACTGACGCGGCGTACCCCAGCGGCTAACTTCAACGTTGTCGTTTTCGTCGCGACCAACCGGCACATCATCATGAGGAATATTCGGGATCGCCAGCGCGATATCGCGAATTTCCGCCAGCAGCGTTTCCAGCTCGGATTTTGCAGCATCCAGTTGTTCGCCAAGCTTGTTAACTTCCAGGCGTAATGGCTCGATGTCTTCCCCGCGCGCTTTCGCCTGGCCAATGGATTTCGATCGGGAGTTACGCTCCGCCTGCAGGTTTTCCGTTTGCACCTGCAGAACTTTACGACGCTCTTCAAGCGCGCGAAGTTTATCTACATCCAGCTTAAAGCCCCGGCGTGCCAGTTTTTCTGCGACTGCGTCTGGCTCGGTACGCAGCAGATTGGGATCGAGCATGCTTATCCTGTGCTTATCGAATTAAAAAAGAAAAGTGGCCGCAGACTACGACCACGGAAATAGTGTAATAACCTTACCGCAACGCCTCAATTAGCGGTAGCGTTTTATCGGGCTATTTTGATCCTGTTCAGCGAGCCAGGCGAGCTTTTCGCCAATTTTGCCCTCAAGCCCCCGGTTTGTCGGGTGATAATAGCGCGTTTGCGCCATTTCCTGCGGGAAGTACTGCTCGCCGGCGGCGTAGGCGTTGGGTTCGTCATGAGCGTAACGATACTCCTGGCCGTAGCCCATCTCTTTCATCAGCTTCGTCGGCGCATTGCGCAGATGCACCGGAACGTCGTAGTCAGGACGATCCCGCGCGTCGGCCAGCGCCGCTTTGAAGGCGGTGTACACCGCGTTGCTTTTCGGCGCGCAGGCCAGATAGACAATGGCCTGGGCAATCGCCCGTTCGCCTTCCGCCGGCCCGACGCGGGTAAAGCAGTCCCACGCCGAAATGGCGACCTGCATCGCCCGCGGGTCGGCGTTGCCGACATCTTCCGAGGCAATCGCCAGACAGCGGCGAGCAACGTACAGCGGATCGCCGCCGGCGGTGATGATCCGCGCGTACCAGTAAAGTGCCGCATCCGGCGCGCTACCGCGCACCGACTTATGCAGGGCGGAAATCAAATCGTAGAACCGGTCGCCTTTATTATCAAAGCGCGCGCTGCGCTCGCCAGCGATCTCGGTCAGCAGTTCCGCCTTCAGCACCCGCTTGCCCGAGTCATCGCTTTCGGCCATATCGGCCATCATTTCCAGGGTATTCAGCGCTCGCCGCGCGTCGCCGTTCACTAGCTCGGCAATAGCCCTGCGGGTCTCATCCGGCAAAATGATATCCTGGCCGCCGTAGCCGCGGGTTTTATCGTTCATCGCCTGGTCAAGCACCCGCTCGATATCGTCGGTGGTGAGCGATTTCAGTAAGTAGACGCGAGCGCGGGAGAGCAGCGCCGAGTTAAGCTCAAAGGAGGGGTTTTCGGTGGTCGCGCCAATAAAAGTAATGGTGCCGTCTTCAATATGCGGCAGAAAGGCATCCTGCTGGCTTTTATTAAAGCGATGCACTTCGTCAACAAACAGGATGGTTCGCCGGCCGGCGTTGCGATTTTGCCGCGCGCGCTCAATAGCCTCGCGAATCTCTTTCACCCCGGAGGTTACCGCTGAGATCCGTTCGACATCGGCGCTGGCGTAGCGGGCAATCACTTCCGCCAGAGTGGTCTTGCCGGTACCCGGCGGCCCCCAGAGGATCATCGAATGCAGGTGCCCGGCCTCAATGGCCCGCGGCAGGGGTTTACCCGGCGCCAGCAGGTGCTGCTGGCCAATATACTGCGCTAAATTTTCTGGCCGCATGCGAGCGGCCAGAGGTTGAAACGCGTTGTCGGAAAAATCGAGCGACAGATTGCTCACTTTCGCCTCTACTTACGTTGATCGTCCACCGTCACCCCTTTCGGCGGCGTAAAGGTGAACTTAGCTGCGTCGACGGCGCCGTTCTGCTGCGATTTCAGCTGATAGCTGCTGCGCTGATCATCCTGCTCGACGGCGCTGAACTGATGGATAGTGCCGTCCCGACCGACGTTGATCGTGAACTGCTTGAGGTTGCCGCTGCCGCTTTTTGGCGTCAGCACAAAATCATCGCCATTTTGCTTGATATTATATTGCTGCCAGTCGCTGGACTGGTTGCGGGCAATCAGCATAAACGGCGTGTTGCTGGTAGCGTCTTTCAGCCAGGTCGCCGTGGCCTGCTCGACGAACGGGTTATAGAACCACAGCGTTTTACCATCCGAAACGAGGACGCTCTCATCCGGCTGGGTCATATGCCAGTTAAACAGGTTCGGGCGTTTCACCCACAGGTCTCCCTGCCCGTCCTGCACGGCGTTACCGCTGCCGTCGGTGACTTTTTGCGTGAAGCTGGCATGGAAGCTGCTCACTTTATCAAGACGGCTTTTTAAGTCGCTGGCCGCATCTGCCCAGACCTGGCTGACGACCATACCAGACAGTAATGCACAGGTGATTGCGAGTTTTTTCATTGTTCTTCCTTAATGTGCGTCACTCCCGACGCGGGAGCCTCTTCTGCCCCTACTGTAGGACCGCCGGCGGCGGCGGGACAGAAGAATTGGCTGATTTTGCGCTTATTTACCCAACTTTGCACTCATTCAAAGGGCGGCGGCGCCAGCACTTCGCGGTTACCGTTATGGCCCTGCTCGCTGACGATACCCTGCGCTTCCATCTGTTCGATAATACGCGCGGCACGGTTATAGCCGATGCGGAACTGACGCTGAACCCCGGAAATCGACGCTTTGCGCTTCTCGGTCACAAAGTTGACTGCCTGATCGAACAACGGATCCAGCTCTTCCCCGCCATCGAAGCCGCCACCGCCGCCTTCGCTTTCGCTGTCGGAGGTAATGCCATCCACATATTGCGGGCGACCGCGGGCTTTCCAGTCCTGAACCACGGCGTGGACTTCCTGGTCGCGCACAAACGCCCCGTGGACACGCACCGGCGTGGTAGAGTTCGGCCCGGAGTAAAGCATATCCCCCATACCCAGCAGCGATTCCGCGCCGCCCTGATCGAGAATGGTACGTGAGTCAATTTTACTCGACACGGTAAAGGCGATGCGCGTCGGGATGTTGGCCTTAATCAGGCCGGTAATAACATCTACCGACGGACGCTGTGTCGCCAGCACCAGGTGGATCCCCGCCGCGCGCGCTTTCTGCGCCAGGCGAGCGATCAGCTCTTCCACCTTTTTGCCGACGGTCATCATCAGATCGGCGAATTCATCCACCAGCACCACGATGTACGGCAGTTTTTCCAGCACCGGATGTACGGCGTCCATGCTGTCGCCAGGCTTCCAGTACGGATCCGGGATCGGACGTCCCATGCGCGCGGCTTCGGCGATCTTCTCGTTGTAGCCCGCGAGGTTACGCACGCCCAGCGCCGACATCAGCTTGTAGCGGCGCTCCATCTCATTGACGCTCCAGCGCAGCGCATTGGCGGCGTCTTTCATGTCGGTGACCACTTCCGTCAGCAGGTGCGGAATTCCTTCGTAGACCGACAGCTCGAGCATTTTCGGGTCGATCATAATGAAACGCACATCTTCCGGCTGCGCCTTGTAGAGCATGCTGAGGATCATGGCGTTGACGCCAACAGACTTACCGGAACCGGTGGTACCGGCCACCAGCAGATGCGGCATTTTCGCCAGATCGGCTACTACCGGATCGCCAGCGATGTCTTTACCCAGCACCACGGTGAGCGGAGATGGGTTATCACGGAACTTGGCGTTGTCGAGCACTTCACGCAGGTAGACGGTCTGGCGTTTTTTATTCGGCAGCTCAAGCCCGACATACGGTTTGCCCGGGATCACCTCCACCACGCGCACGGCGACCGTTGACAGCGATCGCGCCAGGTCCCGTGACAGGTTAGAGATCCGTGCGGCCTTAACGCCAGGCGCCAGATTCAGTTCGAAGCGGGTGATCACCGGCCCCGGTGAGTAGTTCACCACATCCGCTTTAATGCGGAAATCGGCGAGTCGCGCTTCCACCAGGCGTGCCATCTGCTCGAGAGCAAAGGTATCCACCGGCTCGACTTCACTCGGCGGCGGGGTAAGCAGATCCAGCGACGGCAGTGGCGTGGTCGGCTTTTGCAGCGGTCGACTATCGCCATTGCGCATCAGCAGCGGGTGGATCAGGCTCTCCTGCGGCGCAGGGGCGGCAGGCTGATGCCCCTGCGGGGCAACCGGTTGTTGCGGCTGTACGGGCTGCGACGCAGTCGGATAGGACTGCGGCTGCGGCGGCACAGGCTGATGGTGTATCGGCTGATGCTGCGCAGGCTGATAACTCTGCTGCGGAGCGGCCGCCGGTTGTTGATAGCGCTGGGCCGGCTGCTGCGGCTGGACTTCCGGCGTCGGCGTAAACAGCGGTTCGCTCGGGCCGTCATTGACCAACGTTTTCATCGGCGAGAATTCATAATCTGCCGGCGAGAACGGGTTGGCGCCCGGCGGCTGCTCGGTAGCGTACCGCTGCTGCTGGGTAGCGGCAAACTGACGCGCCAGCTCCGCTTCCGCCGCGGCGTCGGCCTCATCGTCATCAGTCGCGTTATCGTCTTCCCAGCGATGACCGTAGCGCTGCTGCTGGGTGGCGGCGAACTGGCGAGCCAGTTCATCCTGCTCCATAGCATCCGCTTCCTCATCCGAGAGCAGCTCATCATCATAATGCGGATCGCGCTCCGCCTGCCGCGCGCGCTGTTCCGCCTCCCGCTGCGACGGTAGCTTGATGCCGTAGGAGGCCAGTTCCCGACGCGTAGGAACACGCACGCGATTGGGCCGCGGTAGTTTTGGACCGATGCCCTCTTTCACCTGAACCCGTGGGCCGCTGGACGCCGGGCTGAACAATGGCGTAGCCGCAGCGGATGCGGCAGTGGACGAGGTTGCTGCCGCCGCGCCGCCGCTGGCGGCGGTAGCCTGATGCACCCCAGCCGCTACCGCAGAGACTACCGTTGTCTCCACTGGCGGTTTGGACGCAGTGGTCGGCGGCGTCAGCGGTTTAGTGGCAATCGGACTTTCCGGCTCAGGAATTGGCTGATACCAGGAGGCCAACAGCTCGCGTTCGCGCGCCCGCTTCTCTTCCACTTCCTCGAAATAATAGAGCGGCGGACGTTTCACTTCCTCCTGCACAACCTCGGGCTCTGGCTCCGGTGGGGGAACTGGCGCGCTTTGCGGCTGATACGGCTGCGGCGCGGGCTGGCCGGCATGCGGGTCGTAAGCCGGCTGCTGGTAGGTCTGCGGCGCGAGCTGACCGGCATTCGGATCGTAAGCCGGCTGCTGATAGGTCTGAGGCGCAGGCTGACCGGCATAGGGATCGTAAGCCGGCTGCTGATACGGCGCTGGCTCAGGCTGATAGGCCTGCGGCGCAGGTTGACCGGCACGCGGATCGTAAACCGGCTGTTGATACGGCGCTGGCTCAGGCTGATACGCCTGCGGTGCGGTTTGCCCCGCTGGCGGCTGATATGCAGCCTGCTGGAACGGAGCGGGTTCAGGCTGATAGGCCTGCTGCGGCGGATAGCTGGCTTCCGGCTGATAAGCTGGCGCAGCGCCGTGATGGCCCACCGGTGATTCTGCCCACGCCTGCGGCGCGGCAGTAGCCGCCGCCGCTGCGCTTACCGGCTCAGCGATACTGTGGCCATTCAACAACGGATCGTAAGGGTCGAAATCGCCCGGGCGCACGGCGCTGGCGCCGGAGAACAGCACATCATCCTCTGCGGGACGCGCGGCGCTGGCGCCGGAAAACAGTACATCGTCGGCGGCAACAGGCGCCCCGCTGGCGCTGTATTGCACCACCTCTTCGCCGTCATCCATCCGTTTGCCGGAGAAAAGCGCAGCGTCGGTTTTACGCCCCATAGGGTTGGTAAACTTCTCGGCCAGACGCTTACGCCGCGCCAGCGCGCTGCGTAAGATACGGGCGCGACGCGATTCCTGCGGCCTGGCCGCCTCTTCGTCGTCGTAATCTTCCTCGTCGTCTTCGTATTCGCCTTCATCGACCCAGGTATCATCCCGACGGGTACGGTTGCTGGCAAAGGTGAGAACGGACAGGATGCCGCCGCCCAGCTTTTCCGCAATGCTGACCCACGACCAGCCGGTGAACAGCGTCAGCCCGGCCGCCCAGATACACAACAGGGCGATGGTGCCGCCGCTGCTGTGCAGCAGGGGTTGCAGCGTGGTGCTCAGCAGGCTGCCGATCACCCCGCCTGAGGCGAAGTACCAGATATCATCGGCGTTAATCGCCGCCAGACCACAGGAGGTCAGGATCAGGGCTAACGCACCGATGAGGCGAAGGGAAACGGCAAAATAATCAATGTATTCGTCGTTTTCCTGATGCCGCCAGGCAAACCAGCATCCGCCGATGATGATCACCGGGATGGTGTAGGCCATGACGCCAAAAATGAAAAAGAGGGTATCGGCAAGCCACGCGCCGGGGGCGCCGCCTAAATTATGAATAGGCTCATGCCATGCCGTTTGCGACCAGCTGGGGTCCGAGGGGTTAAAGCTCAGTAGTGCCGCCATCAGCCAGATGGCGAAGAGGGAGCAAAGGATGAGCATCGCCTCAAGGAGTCGGCGCCCGCTGCTGAGTTTGGTTAGTTTGACTTCTTTGTCTTCGGTGTATTCCTGGCTCAAGAAAGGCTCTCCAGGTATCAGGCTGTTTCCTGCCTGCTGCTAAAACGGACAACAGCGCCGGGTCTCCCCGGCACTGTTGCTGTATGGATTAACAGGAGTGTAATCAAACTACGTCGAGTTTGCACCTGTTCCGTGTTAGCGCGTCTTAATAACCAGACGATTACTTTGCTTGACTTCTTCCATTACCACGTAGGTACGGGTGTCGTTAACGCCCGGCAGGCGCAGCAAGGTCTCGCCCAGTAATTTACGATACGCTGACATATCCGGTACACGGGTTTTCAACAGATAGTCGAAATCACCGGAAACCAGATGACACTCTTGAATTTCTTCAAGTTTTTGTACTGCGGCGTTAAATTGCTCAAACACATCCGGTGCGCCACGATTCAGAGTAATCTCAACAAATACCAGAAGTGATGCATCCAGATAATGCGGGTTGAGCAGCGCCGTATAGCCCTGAATAAAACCCTGTCTTTCAAGACGACGCACACGCTCAAGGCAAGGCGTCGGAGAAAGTCCCACCCGTTTAGAAAGCTCGACGTTAGAAATTCGCCCATCTTTTTGCAATTCATTCAGGATGTTACGATCAATGCGGTCGAGATCTTTGCCAGGGCGCTTCTTGCTATCTACCATTATTATTGTCTCTCTGTATTCCTTCCCTACTCCTGTTCCGGCTCTGAGCCTTCACTGCCAGAGCCCATCCTGTTATCACCCGTACGACATTGGGTAACCCAGGGGTACGTGAGAAGCCCGTTGCCTGACGGCAGTCACCGACATCACGCATGGCGTCTGTCCACACCATGCGTAGATTTCGTTAACCCGGATAAAAATGGCATTTGCGTGCATGAAAATTCGCCGCACGCTAAATACTGCTTTTCTTCTTCCTTGAATGTTTTCGCAAAAGCACAGGTGATTGTCAAAGCAAAACATCGATTTTTAGTACAAGATGCCAGATATTCATCATCCGCCCTGGTTGATTCTCATTTTTTCGTCTTATAATTGTCCCGCCGACAGTAGAAATAGTTATATTCCTTGCCGGGAAAATCACCAATTCATTGGCAGCTTCTATTGCACACATCGTTAACAAAATCGCTGTGCTCTTTTTTTACGACAACAAATTCCCTACAATCCCAGCCCAATGTATGCCAATTATTATGGGGATCTCATGGGCACAGCCAAACACAGTAAACTGCTTATCCTTGGTTCTGGACCTGCGGGATACACCGCGGCGGTCTATGCCGCACGCGCCAACCTGCAGCCGGTGCTGATCACCGGGATGGAAAAAGGCGGTCAGCTGACCACCACGACGGAAGTGGAAAACTGGCCAGGCGATCCGAACGATCTCACCGGTCCGCTGCTGATGGAGCGCATGCACGAGCATGCCGCAAAATTTGAAACCGAGATCATTTTCGACCATATCAGCCGCGTCGATTTGCAAAACCGCCCTTTCCGTCTGACAGGCGACAGCGGCGAGTACACCTGTGACGCGCTGATCATCGCCACCGGCGCTTCCGCCCGTTACCTGGGCCTGCCTTCCGAAGAAGCCTTCAAAGGCCGCGGCGTTTCCGCGTGCGCTACCTGCGACGGATTCTTCTATCGCAACCAGAAAGTGGCGGTGATCGGCGGCGGCAACACCGCAGTGGAAGAGGCTCTGTATCTGTCGAATATCGCCTCTGAGGTACACCTGATCCACCGTCGCGATTCCTTCCGTGCGGAAAAAATCCTCATTAAACGCCTGATGGATAAAGTGGCAAGCGGCAACATCGTGCTGCATACCGATCGTACCCTCGAAGAGGTGACCGGCGACCAGATGGGCGTCAGCGGCCTGCGCCTGCGCGATACCAAAAACAGCGACAATGTCGAGTCCCTGGAAGTGGCTGGTTTATTTGTCGCCATCGGCCACAGCCCGAACACCGCCATCTTTGAGGGCCAGCTGGAGCTGGAGAACGGCTACATCAAAGTGCAGTCCGGTATCCACGGCAATGCGACCCAGACCAGCATCCCGGGCGTGTTCGCCGCCGGCGATGTCATGGACCATATCTATCGTCAGGCCATCACTTCTGCGGGCACCGGCTGCATGGCGGCGCTGGACGCGGAGCGTTACCTCGACGGTTTGGCTGACGCTTGCAAATAATCTTTACAAGTCAGTAACAAAGGTAAAGAAGGCGACGAAAAGTCGCCTTTATTTTTGCTGCGATGTAACATTGCCGTGCCCAATACTCCGATAACGACACCTGCAAAGCGCGCAATGAATAAAACCCGTCAACAAGAGTTAACCCGCTGGTTAAAACAGCAAAGCATTATCTCCCGTCGCTGGTTGATGATTTCCCGCCTGCTTGGCGTGGCGAGCGGTCTGCTGATCGTGGCGCAGGCCTGGTTCCTGGCGCGGATCCTGCACCGGATGGTGATGGAGAATATTCCAGCGACCGCCCTGCTGCTGCCGCTCACGCTGCTGGTGCTGATCTTTGTACTACGCGCCTGGGTGGTCTGGCTGCGTGAGCGGGTCGGCTTTCAGGCCGGGCAGCATATTCGCTATGAAATTCGCCGCCAGGTTCTTGACCGCCTCCAGCAGGCAGGCCCGGCGTGGATCCAGGGCAAACCGGCCGGCAGCTGGGCAACGCTTATTCTTGAGCAAATCGACGACATGCACGACTATTATGCCCGCTACCTGCCCCAGATGACGCTGGCGGCCTGCGTACCGCTGCTGATCGTTATTACTATTTTTCCGATTAACTGGGCCGCCGCGCTAATCCTTCTCGGCACCGCCCCGCTGATCCCGCTTTTCATGGCGCTGGTCGGGATGGGCGCCGCCGACGCCAACCGGCGTAACTTCCAGGCGCTGGCCCGCCTCAGCGGCCACTTCCTCGACCGCCTGCGCGGCATGGAAACCCTGCGTATTTTTCATCGCGGTCAGGCAGAAACCGATAATATTCACGACGCCTCGCAGGATTTTCGCCAACGCACCATGGAAGTCCTGCGTCTGGCCTTCCTCTCCTCCGGGGTTCTGGAGTTTTTCACCTCCCTCTCCATTGCGCTGGTAGCGGTGTATTTTGGCTTTTCTTACCTTGGCGAGCTGAACTTCGGCCACTATGGCGCGGGCGTCACGCTGATGGCGGGATTCCTGACGCTGATCCTCGCCCCGGAATTTTTCCAGCCGTTACGTGACCTGGGTACCTTCTACCATGCCAAAGCTCAGGCCGTGGGCGCCGCAGACAGCCTGAAAACGTTTATGGAAACGCCGCTGACCCAGGTAGAGCGTGGCGAGAAAACGTTAAATGACAACGATCTGATTAGCGTGGAAGCGCGCGACCTGGTGATCAAATCTCCGGAAGGTAAAGTTCTGGCGGGGCCGCTTAATTTTGCGCTGCCCGCTGGCGCTCGCGTGGTGCTGGTCGGCCAGAGCGGGTCCGGGAAAAGCTCTTTGCTGAATACACTGCTCGGCTTTCTGCCCTATGAGGGGTCGCTGATGGTCAACGGCGTAGAGCTGCGCGAGCTGGACGCTGAGCGCTGGCGCCGCCTGCTGAGCTGGGTAGGACAGAATCCGCAGTTGCCTGCCGCCACGCTGCGGGAAAACGTGCTGCTGGCGTGGCCCGAAGCTAGCGAAGCACAGCTTAGGCTGGCGCTGGACAAGGCCTGGGTCAGCGAGTTTATCGCCCTGCTGCCGCAGGGGATCCATACCGCCGTAGGCGATCAGGCGGGGCGTCTGTCGGTAGGCCAGGCGCAGCGTATCGCGGTCGCCCGCGCGCTGTTGGTGCCGTGCCGCCTGCTGCTGCTGGATGAACCTGCCGCCAGCCTTGACGCCCATAGCGAACAGCGAGTCATGCAGGCCCTGACCCACGCCTCCAGTGAGCAAACCACGCTGCTGGTCACCCACCAGCTCGAGGGGCTGGCCGACTGGGACGACGTCTGGGTGATGCAGGACGGACAGATTATCGAACAAGGCGACTACGCCACGCTGGCCCGTGCTGGTGGGGTCTTCTCGGCGCTGCTGGCCCATCGTCAGGAGGAGATTTAAATGCGCGCACTTTTACCCTATCTGGCGCTCTATAAACGCCATAAATGGATGCTGCTGCTTGGCGTCGTGCTGGCCATTGTGACCCTGCTGGCCAGCATCGGCCTGCTGACGCTCTCCGGCTGGTTCCTCTCCGCCTCAGCGGTGGTGGGCGTCGCCGGGATCTACAGTTTTAACTATATGCTGCCTGCCGCGGGCGTTCGCGGCGCGGCAATTATCCGTACCGCCGGGCGCTACTTTGAGCGCCTGGTCAGCCACGACGCTACCTTTCGCGTGCTGCAGCACCTGCGCGTTTTCACCTTCAGCAAACTGCTCCCCCTCTCTCCGGCGGGGCTGGCGCGCTTTCGCCAGGGTGAGCTGCTCAACCGGGTGGTGGCCGACGTTGACACCCTGGATCATCTCTACCTGCGGGTCATTTCGCCGCTGGTCGGCGCGCTGGTGGTGATTGTGGTCGTCACCTGCGGATTAAGTCTGCTCGACGTCACCCTCGCGCTGACGCTCGGCGGTATCATGCTGGCGACCCTGCTGGTTATGCCGCCGCTGTTCTATCGCGCAGGTAAACCAGCCGGCGAAAGTATGACGCAGCTGCGCGGCCAGTATCGCCAACAGCTCACCGCCTGGCTGCAGGGTCAGGCGGAGCTGATGGTATTTAACGCCAGCGACCGCTACCGCGCACAAATGGAAAAGACCGAGCTGAGCTGGCAGGATGCACAGCGGCGCCAGGCCGAGCTGACCGCGCTTTCGCAGGCGGTAATGCTGTTAATCGGTGGCATCGCCGTGGTAGCCATGCTCTGGCTGGCCTCAGACGGCGTCGGCGGCAATAGTCAGCCCGGGGCGCTGATCGCGCTATTCGTATTCTGCGCGCTGGCGGCTTTTGAAGCCCTGGCGCCAGTCACTGGCGCTTTCCAGCATTTAGGCCAGGTGATCGCCTCCGCGCGGCGGATCTCGCAGATTACCGACCAGCAGCCGGAGGTCACCTTTGTCGAAGATGAAGCCAGTTCGCCAGCGCAGGTGGCCCTAACGCTTCAGGAGGTCACCTTCCGCTATCCTCAGCAGCCCTCCCCTGCCCTGGAGAATATTTCCCTGCAGATTGCCGCCGGAGAGCACATCGCCATTCTTGGCCGGACCGGCTGCGGAAAATCGACGCTGTTGCAGTTGCTTACCCGCGCCTGGGACCCGTCACAGGGAGAGATTCTGCTCAACAATCAGCCGCTCTCCGGCCTCAGCGAAGCCACTCTGCGGCAGGCAATGAGCGTAGTGCCGCAGCGCGTGCACCTGTTCAGCGCCACCCTGCGCGACAACCTGCTGCTGGCGGCGCCTGAAGCGGATGACGCTCATCTCAGCGCTACCCTTGAGAAGGTGGGTCTCGAAAAACTGCTGCAAGATGGTGGTCTTAACGGCTGGCTGGGCGAAGGCGGGCGTCAGCTCTCCGGCGGCGAACTGCGCCGACTGGCCATTGCCCGCGCGCTGCTCCACGATGCGCCGCTGATGCTGCTCGATGAACCGACAGAAGGTCTGGATGCGGCCACCGAAAGCCAGATCCTGCATCTACTGGCAGATGTCATGCGCGACAAAACCGTGCTGATGGTGACCCATCGCCTGCGGGGCCTGGCGGGTTTTAATCAGATAATAGTCATGGACAACGGCCAGATAATTGAGCAAGGTAGTCACGCGGAGCTGCTCGCTAAACAGGGCCGGTACTTCCAGTTTAAACAGCGTCTGTAGGCTATTCTATTATCTAATTTTTGCTGATGCGTATTGAGGTTAAAATGCGTCTGGTTCAGCTCTCCCGGCACTCTATCGCCTTCCCCTCTCCGGAAGGCGCCTTGCGAGAACCTAATGGCCTGCTGGCGCTCGGCGGCGATCTGAGCCCCGCGCGGCTGCTGATGGCCTATCAGCGTGGTATTTTTCCCTGGTTTTCCCCTGGCGACCCGATCCTCTGGTGGTCGCCCGACCCCCGGGCGGTACTTTGGCCAGAGCAATTCCATCTCAGCCGCAGCATGAAGCGCTTTCATCAGCGTTCGCCCTACCGGGTCACGCTCAACCACGCCTTTGGCGAAGTGATTGAGGGCTGCGCCAGCGATCGTGACGAAGGCACCTGGATAACCAGCAGTATCGTTCGCGCCTATCACCAGCTGCATGAGCTGGGTCATGCCCACTCCATTGAAGTCTGGCAGGAGAATACCCTGGTGGGAGGAATGTACGGCGTAGCGCAGGGAGCGCTGTTTTGCGGCGAATCGATGTTTAGCCGGGCGGAAAATGCCTCCAAAACCGCACTGCTGGTATTTTGCCAGGACTTTGCGCACAGCGGCGGTAAATTAATTGACTGTCAGGTACTAAACAACCATACCGCGTCATTAGGCGCAGTGGATATTCCCCGCCGCGATTATCTGGACTATCTGTCGGTATTACGCGGCTACCGACTGCCCGAGCGATTTTGGGTGCCGCGGGTGCTATTTCCTGGCGGATAATAAAATGTTTTCAGCACATTTTGCGTCAGGATGGTATAATTGCGCGGTAGAGTAGCTTCTGCCTGTTGCCCCGCCGCCGTTTGGGAATAATAAGAGTCAGATAACGCCCATCGTTCTGTCACTCCCCTTTACGTTTGCGCCTGTCACGCGGCATGGCCGTGTGTGTCCCGGGCAATGCGCCAAAACTACTTCGGCGATTCATACCCGTCATATTTCCGTAGCCGCTGCGCTGACTATGCGCCTTGCGGCAAGGTGAATGATTCAGGGTAGATACGTAAAACTTTACTTACATGATGAACTTCGGCATTATCTTGCCGGTTCAAAACTACGGTAGTGATACCCCAGAGGACTAGATGGCCAAAGAAGACAATATTGAAATGCAGGGCACCGTACTTGAAACGTTGCCTAACACTATGTTCCGCGTAGAACTGGAAAACGGTCACGTGGTAACCGCGCATATCTCCGGTAAAATGCGTAAAAACTACATCCGCATTCTGACGGGCGACAAAGTGACTGTTGAGCTGACCCCGTACGACCTGAGCAAAGGCCGCATTGTCTTCCGTAGTCGCTGATTGTTTTCGCCCCTAAGGCGTCAGATGCTGAAGGCCGGGATAATTCCCGGTCTTTTCATTTCTGCCGTCAGCAAAAAAAAACCGGCCCCTGGCCGGTTTTTTACATTGAAGATATCGCCTTAGTGGGCCGCTTCCGGTTTGTGCTTCGGCGCGCTCTGGAAGTCGTAAGTCAGCGTATTTTTGTCGCTGTCCAGAGAGACAGTGACCTGACCACCGTCGACCAGCGAGCCAAACAGCAGCTCGTTCGCCAGCGGTTTTTTCAGGTTGTCCTGAATGACGCGTCCCATTGGACGTGCCCCCATCGCCCGATCGTAGCCTTTCGTCGCCAGCCAGTCGCGCGCTTCCTGACTCACTTCCAGGGAGACGCCTTTCTGGTCCAGCTGGACCTGCAGCTCGACGATAAACTTGTCGACAACCTGATGGATCACCGTGGTAGACAAATGATCGAACCAGATGATGTTGTCGAGGCGGTTACGGAACTCCGGCGTAAAGATCTTTTTGATCTCATCCATCGCATCCGGACTGTTGTCCTGCTGAATAAGGCCAATGGATTTACGCTCGGTTTCCCGCACCCCGGCGTTGGTGGTCATCACCAGCACCACGTTGCGGAAGTCCGCTTTACGGCCGTTATTATCGGTCAGCGTCCCGTTATCCATCACCTGCAGCAGCAGGTTGAACACGTCCGGATGCGCTTTTTCGATCTCATCAAGCAGCAATACCGCGTGCGGATGTTTAATCACCGCATCGGTCAGCAGCCCGCCCTGATCGAAGCCGACGTAGCCCGGAGGCGCCCCGATCAAACGGCTGACGGTATGACGTTCCATATATTCGGACATGTCAAAGCGCAGCAGCTCAATACCCAACGCCTTCGCCAGCTGGACGGTCACTTCGGTTTTCCCGACCCCGGTCGGCCCGGCGAACAGGAACGATCCCACCGGCTTGTGCTCATGGCCCAGCCCGGCGCGCGCCATTTTAATAGCCTCGGTCAGCGCCTCGATGGCTTTATCCTGTCCAAAGACCAGCATTTTCAGACGGTCGCCCAGGTTTTTCAGCGTGTCGCGATCGCTGCGGGAGACGCTCTTCTCAGGGATCCGCGCAATGCGCGCCACCACTGATTCGATATCCGCCACGTTAACCGTTTTCTTACGCTTGCTGACCGGCATTAAGCGCGCCCGCGCGCCCGCTTCGTCAATGACGTCAATCGCCTTATCCGGCAGATGACGATCGTTAATGTATTTCACCGCCAGTTCTACCGCCGCACGCACCGCTTTGGCGGTATAACGCACATCATGGTGCGCTTCGTACTTCGGCTTCAGGCCGTTGATAATCTGGACCGTCTCTTCCACCGACGGTTCGGTAATATCGATCTTCTGGAAACGGCGGGCCAGCGCACGATCTTTTTCAAAGATGTTGCTGAACTCCTGGTAAGTGGTGGAGCCGATCACCCGGATCTTGCCGCTGGAAAGCAGCGGTTTGATCAGGTTAGCCGCATCGACCTGGCCGCCAGACGCCGCCCCCGCACCGATAATGGTGTGGATTTCATCAATAAACAGGATGCTGTTGGTATCCTGCTCCAGCTGTTTGAGCAACGCTTTGAAGCGTTTTTCAAAATCGCCACGATATTTGGTCCCTGCCAGCAAAGAGCCAATGTCGAGCGAGTAGATAGTGCAGTCGGCCATCACTTCCGGCACATCGCCCTGCACAATACGCCAGGCAAGGCCTTCGGCGATCGCGGTTTTACCGACGCCGGATTCCCCCACCAGCAGCGGGTTATTTTTCCGCCGACGGCACAGGACCTGAATCGCGCGCTCCAGCTCTTTTTCACGGCCGATCAGGGGATCAATGCCGCCGACGCGAGCAAGCTGATTGAGGTTGGTGGTGAAGTTTTCCATACGTTCCTCCCCGCCGGCTTGCTCTTCATTGCCAGGCTGGCTTCCGCTGTTATCGGAAGACTGGCTCGGCTCGTCTTTGCGTGTACCATGAGAAATGAAGTTCACCACATCAAGACGGCTCACTTCATGTTTACGCAGCAGGTAGGCGGCCTGCGACTCCTGCTCGCTGAAAATCGCCACCAGCACGTTGGCGCCGGTCACTTCGCTGCGGCCAGAAGATTGTACGTGGAAGACGGCGCGCTGCAGCACACGCTGGAAGCTTAGCGTCGGCTGGGTGTCGCGCTCTTCTTCCGTGGCTGGCAGAACGGGTGTGGTTTGTTCGATGAAGGCTTCAAGTTCCTGACGCAATGCCACCAGGTCCACTGAACACGCTTCCAGGGCCTCACGGGCCGAGGGGTTGCTTAGCAGAGCCAGCAGCAAGTGCTCGACGGTCATAAACTCATGACGGTGCTCGCGCGCTCTGGCGAAAGCC
>OGJZ01001596.1_pt1 | contig 19840 bp, 13 predicted proteins | sample 1572321 | NCBI WGS metagenome assembly OGJZ01 (sample SAMEA2582086, study PRJEB24529) | metagenome | biome: Human gut stool | place: China | collected 2011 | reverse complement strand
TATTAGAAAAGTTGCTATTAATTTATTAAAAGCTAATATGTCTATTGATTTTATATCTCAGAATACTGGACTGAATGAACAAGAAATATTACATTTACAACAATTAATAACTAAATAATGTAATGCTTATAAAAAATTTGTCCAATAAGAAGATCTATATAATAAAGAAGAATTGGAGAAATTGTGATGACAACTCCAGAAATTAAAGAAGCAGTGGAATTTGAAGATATATTTCTACAGGATAAAATAGAACGTAGAGCGTATGAACAAAGAGAAAAAGCGATAAGAGATTATTATTCATATATGAGTGTATTCAAAGAAGAAGGATTACAACAAGGTTTATATCAGCAAGTTATACAAACTGCAAAAAATATGCTAAAAGATAAAGTAGGTATAAAGATTATTTCTAAATATACTAATTTAAGTATAGATGAAGTAGAAGAGTTAAAAACTAAATTAGATATGTAGATAGATATATTAATTAAGAAAGATTTTCTTCATGATAGATAGAATAAATAATTTTATGAAGGTAATCTTTTTATGTTATAATAAATTTTGAGTTGTATAAAATTATTATAATTTTAAAGTATTTATGAGTAGATTATAGGGAGAGGATTGTTATGAAACGTATTCGCAAGGCAGTTATACCTGCTGCTGGTTTTGGTACTCGTTTTTTGCCAGCGACAAAAGCAACACCTAAAGAAATGTTACCAATAGTAGATAAGCCTACAATTCAGTACATAGTAGAAGAAGCTATCTCTAGCGGTATTGAAGATATTTTGATCATCAGTGGTCATGCTAAACGTGCAATTGAAGACCATTTTGATAGCGCGCCAATTTTAGAAGCTGAATTAAAAGCTAAAGGTAAAACTAAATTATTGGAAATGGTACAGGAAACATCAGAAATCAATGTGCATTACATTCGCCAAAAACATATGCGTGGTTTAGGTGATGCCATTTTATGTGCTAGAGCATTCATTGATAATGAACCATTTGCTGTATTATTAGGTGACGATATAGTTTATAATCCTGAAATGCCAGCTTTAAAACAATTGATGGATATGTACACACAAACAGGTGCTACTATTTTAGGTTGCCAGCAAGTACCAAAAGAAAAAGTTTCTTCTTATGGTATTGTAGCAGGCGTGCCAACTATCAATGAGCAATTGATGAAAGTCAATGATATGATTGAAAAACCAAGCATTGAAGAAGCTCCAAGTCAAATGGCAGTGCTTGGCAGATATATCATAACTCCAGATGTATTTGAAGTGTTACAAAATACTAAGCCAGGCAAAGGTGGAGAAATACAGTTAACAGATGCACTCAAAGTTATGGCAAAACGTGAAAATGTTTATGCTTATAATTTCACTGGCAAACGTTATGATGTAGGCGATAAATTAGGCTTTTTGAAAGCTACAGTAGAATTTGCTCTTCGTCGTGATGATTTATCTGGTGACTTTGCGGAATATCTCAAAACAATTGTAAAAGATTTATAATAATAATTATAATAAAAAAGGTGATACTAAAAGTATCACCTTTTATTTTATCTATATATTATATTTGTGATTAATTTTCTGGAATAGTTAGATTATCTTTAATTTGCGATACTTCGCTATTGATATCTAACATTATAGGAGCTTCAATAGCATAAATGCGATTTAAATTATTTACAATATCTTTATGCTCAATTTGATTGTAAGTTCCTTCATTGATGATTACAATGCTTTGACGAACAGTTTCATTTAATTTATAACTATAAACACGAGTTTTTTCCAAAATATTATAAACTAATGTATAATTATTTTGTGATAATTCACTTGGCGGTAAAGCATCTTGTAGTGAATTATTAAAAGCATTTGTTTCATCATATAATCTTTGCAATTGACTTAAAGCTTCAGTTGCAGATATGGATTGATTTTCATAATTAGAAATGATTTTGTGATAAACTGTAGCAAATCTATCTAGCTGATTGATATCTTCTTTATAATCATTGTACCATGTTATAAAATAAGGTTGTTCGTTTAAAATAGCCAAACGTTGCTCAGTGGAAATAGAATTTGAAGAAGATGGTATCACTAAAGAACTATAGACAGCTACAAAACAAAGTAAAATAATGCCACAAGGAATAATAAATATTCTCTTTGTAGGGTATTTTCTATCAGCTAAATAACTAGCAATAATGATAATAATCATAACAGCGATAGCTAGTAAAATATTCATAAAAAATTTTTTCCTCCTTATATTATATGTTCATTTTTCTTTTATTAAAAGAAAAATAAATCAAAAAGAAAATATTTTGAGATATTGATTTTATTTTTATTAGTAATATAAAGGTGATTATAAAATTTTATCTATGGTGTTGTTTGTTTCTTTACTACAAAAGAGATGAACATATGATATAGACGCTATTTAGATTTACTTTTCTTTCATGAGCAAGAAAAGTAACAAAAGAACTCTACCTCCCGATATCAATTTTACTTTGTCAATTATAAAATTATGTCTATAACGCTCTAAACTCGCGTTGCTCAAAGAGTAGAGCTAAAACCATAGCCATAATTTTATTCTTGCCAATAGCCTACGGCTACCGTAAAATTCACTAACGTGAGGGACATTCGGTTGTTATTTTTATTTACAAATAATATGTTATTTCTTCCGCATTATAAAATTTAGCGGTAATCGTAAGATTATTGAAAAAAATTATCATTGAATACGGTTTTTGCTTAACTGTCTGAGTGGAGCGAGTTTTAAGCATTGTATGAAATGATAATATTTTGCAAAGCTAAAATTTTATCTGCGGTGGCTTTCTTTGGTTCGTTTCTTTGCCATCAAAGAAATGAACATAATATATATTTTAGCATATTTTTTTAGAAGATATGAAAATTAATTTTAGGATAGAGGTGTATGGTTTGACTTCAAGAAGATTTATGTATTATTTACAGGCTTTTAAAATTTTAGCACTAGGATATTGGCGTTCTGAACAAAAATGGAAGGCTTATGGTATTTTAGCTGTTGTTTTAATTTTAAATTTAGCGAGTGTATTTTTGACGGTATTGGTAAATGATTGGTATAAAGAATTTTGGGATGTTTTGCAAGCCTATGAATTTGATAGTTTTTGGTATTTAGTGGGCAAATTTTCCTTGATTGCTACTATCTATATAGCTATTGGAGTTTATTCTGTGTATTTGCAACAATTATTGCAGATAAAATGGCGTGAATGGCTCACTGATAAATATTTAGTTAGATGGATGGAAAATAGAGCTTATTATAAGTTGAAATTGATGGGAAAAGATATGGATAACCCAGATCAGCGTATTTCTGAGGATATCAATCAATTTGTAGCTTTGACTTTATCTTTGACGATTGGTCTGGTGCGTCAATTGATAACTTTGGTGGCATTTACTGTAATTTTATGGAATTTATCAGGAATTATCACTGTGCCTATTGGTAGTTATGAATTCACTATCTATGGTTATATGGTTTGGTTGTCTTTGGTATATTCTATCGTTGGTACGTATCTCACTCATAAGGTGGGTAAGGCACTTATCAATTTAAATTATGAACAGCAAAAATATGAAGCTGATTTCCGTTTTGCGATGATGCGTGTAAGAGAAAATACAGAGTCGATTGCTTTTTATCGTGGTGAAAAACCAGAATTAGAAAATTTCTTGACTAGATTTAAGATTGTAATTGGCAATTTCCGCGATATTATGACTCGTCAAAAAATCTTAAATGGCTTTACAGCTGGTTATGGTCAATTGGCGATTATCATTCCATTATTATTGGCTGCACCGCGTTGGTTTGCTAAAGAGGTACAAGTGGGCTGGATTATGCAAGTATCAAATGCTTTTGGACAGGTTCAAGGAGCAATGTCATATTTTGTAGATGCTTATACAACTATAGCACAGTGGTGCTCTGTAGTCCGCCGTTTAGATGGTTTTAATCGTCATGTTAGTGAAGCTTTAGATTTGAAATCTGATTTAATCATAGATAATGCTTCTAATATTAAAGTCGGTATAGAAAATGTAGATGTTTTCCTTCCTAATAAAAATAAAGATGTTTTAATCAAGGATTGTACAATTGATTTGATGAAATATCAATCTTTATTGATCATGGGTGCTTCTGGTGTGGGTAAATCAACTCTTTTAAGAACACTTGCAGGTCTTTGGCCTTATGCAAAAGGTAATGTTTATTTGCCAAAAGAAGAAGAATTTTTATTTTTACCACAAAGACCATATTTGCCACTTGGTAGCTTAAGACAGGCAATTTCTTATCCTGTAGTTGAAGAAGTAATCAGTGAAAAATATAGTGATGAAGAAATAAAAGAAATACTCATAGCTTGTAAGTTAGAAAATTTAGCAGATAAATTGGATATTGTTGATGATTGGAGCAGAATTTTATCTTTAGGTGAGCAACAAAGAATAGCTTTTGCGCGAATTTTATTATATAGACCAGAATTTGTATTTTTAGATGAAGCGACATCAGCACTTGATGAAGATTTAGAGGGCAATTTATATGATATGTTGAAAATTCATTTGCCAAATACAAAAATTATCAGCATTGCTCATCGCAGTAGTTTAATAGCAAAACATCAGGCTATCTTGAGATTGAAAGAGAAAGGTTGTTGGGAAATCCATGAATAATCAAGAAATAGAAGTAAAAATGGAAATAAAAGATGAAGCCCAAATAGAAAATATACGTGGATTTTTTCAAGAAAATAAAGATCAATCATGGCAACGTATAGATATGAAGGCTATTTATTATGATACGGAAGATAATTTCTATCAAAAACATAAAATCGCTTATCGTGTACGCTGTGAAAATGATTGTATTGTAGCAACGTACAAATCGGGAAAAGTAAACAGTGATGGTCTGTTTGAACGCGTGGAAATTAATAAAAAAGTAACAAAGTTGACACCAGATATAAATGTATTTGCTGAAGATAAAGACATTTGGTCTTTGATTAAAACTACAAAGGATAAAAAATTTTTACCGATAGTAATAACAGATTTTGTGCGTGAGTGTATAGAGCTAACATGGCTAGACTCTAAGCTAGAAGTGGCTTTAGACCTTGGTTTTGTTCAAGGAAGAGAAAATAAAGCTCCTATTTGTGAAGTTGAAATTGAATTAAAACAAGGAAAAATTGAAGATTTATTATCTTTAAAAGATGAATTGATTAAAAAATTTGGTTTACAAATTTCCGCGATAAGCAAATATAAAAAAGGGTTGATTTTAGCAGGACAAATTTAATGTCCTGCTTTTTTTATTATTTTTTTAAAAAATTTTAAAAAAAAAGAAGGATTTACAAAATTTATATAGAATTGTAATATTGTCAAATGAAAATGTAACGAATTTTATTTATTTGAGAAGTTTTATAAATAGAAAGGAAGTGTAAATTTATTTAATCTAAATTTTATAAAATGTACGACAATTGTTAAGATTGTTAAGTTTTTATAAGTAATATGTTATGTTTGTGTAAATTTTAATAGTTTTTATAGATTAATTCCTGCATTTTTGTCTAAATTGACAAGATGTGTAGACTATGTTTATTTTTTTCAGGAGGTTTTATATTATGAGAAAAACAGAATGCTTAGCCATGATATTGGCTGGTGGTCAAGGGAGTAGATTAGGAGCTTTAACTAAAAATATAGCTAAACCAGCTGTGCCATTTGGTGGAAAATATCGTATCATCGACTTTCCATTGAGTAACTGTGCAAATTCCGGCATTGAAACAGTAGGTGTACTTACTCAATATCGTCCACTAGAATTGCATACATACTTAGGTACTGGTGAAGCATGGAATCTTGACCGCAAAAATGGTGGTGTATATATTTTACCTCCATATGCTAGAGAAAAAGGTGCAGATTGGTACAAAGGCACAGCAGATGCAATTTACCAAAATATTAATTTTATCAATAAAGCTAATCCAGACTATGTTTTAATCTTATCTGGTGACCATATTTATACAATGGATTATGCTAAAATGATTGAAGCACATAAAATGAATAAAGCAGAAGCTACAATTGGTGTAATTAAAGTTCCAATGAAAGAAGCTTCTCGTTTTGGTATTATGAGCACAGATAAAGAAGGTCGTATTACTAAATTTGCCGAAAAACCTGCTAAACCAGAAAGCAATTTAGCTTCTATGGGTATTTATATCTTTAGCTGGAATTTCTTACGTGAATACTTAGAAAATGATGCTAAAGATGAAACTTCTAGTCATGACTTTGGTAAAAATATTATTCCAAAAATGTTAGCTGACCAAGCTAGATTATATTCCTATGCATTTGAAGGTTATTGGAAAGATGTAGGAACAATCGATAGCCTTTGGGAAGCAAACATGGATTTATTAAAAGAAAAACAACCATTTGAAATGAATGGTAAATGGAAAATTTATTCCGTGGATATGGCTATGCCACCTCACTATGTAGGACCAAAAGCTAAAATTAAAAATTCTCTTGTAAGTGAAGGTTCTATGATTTGCGGTGAAGTAAAAAATTCTGTTATATTCCCAGGTGTACGCATTGCTAAAGGTGCAAAAGTAAGCAATTCTGTAATTATGCCATTTGCAAAAATCGAAGCAGATGCTGTTGTTGAAAAAGCTATTGTAGCTCAAAATAGCAAAATTGAAGCAACTGCTCAAGTAGGTAGTGACGATGGTACTATTGTAGTAATTCCTGAAGGTGAAACTGTACGACCAATGGTTGTTTCCGATGCAACTGAAAATGTAAATGTGGGATAAAATAAGAGAGGGATATAATTATGAAAAATGTTCTCGGAATAATGGATTTATATGAAGATGATAAACAAATAAGAACACTTACAACAAAAAGACCTATTGCAACATTACCTTTTGCAGGTCGTTATCGTTTATTAGACTTTGCTTTATCTAGCATGGTTAACTCTGGTATTACAAAAATTGGTATGATGATGCCAGCAAAATCTCGTTCTATCTTAGACCATCTTCGTTCTGGTAAAGACTGGGATTTAGCACGTCGTCATGATGGTTTATTCTATTTACCAGCTATAAAAATGGATAAAGATAGCCGTAATGGTAACTTACAGTCTTTCTATAGACATATGAGCTTTATCAGACAGTCTGAACAAGAATATGTATTAATCTGCAACAGCCGTTTTGTTTATAATATAGACTTTACTACAGCTCTTCGTTTCCATCAGAATACTGGTGCTGATATCACTATGGTTTACCATATTGAAAATAAAGAACGTCCAGACAATGCAACTATTTTACAGACTGGTGAAAATGGTCTTGTTACAGAAATTGCTAACCGTCCAGCTGTTTATGAAAATTCCAAAGTATTCATGGGTATTTATTTAATGTCCCGTAAAAAATTCATGGAAATCATATCTACAGCATATGAACGTGGTGGCTATGATTTCTTGATTGATGGTATTTTACGTCATCAGGATAATTTAAATATCTATGGCTTCCAACATGAAGGTTATGTATCTGAAATCTGCTCTACAATTTCCTATTTCAAAACTAATATGGACTTGTTAGAACCAGAAATTTGGGAAGAATTATTCATGGGTTATAATCCAATCTATACAAGAGTTCGTGATGAAGCTCCTGTACAGTACAAAAAACAAGCAAAAGTTAATAATTCTCTAGTTGCAAATGGTTGCGTAATTGAAGGTTCTGTAGAAAACAGTATCTTATTCCGTGGTGTTAAAATCGGAAAAGGCGTTCAAGTTAAAAATAGCGTAATCATGCAGAATTGTGAATTACAAGATGATGCTCTAGTAGAAAATGTAATTTGCGATAAAAATGTAGTAGTATCTGATGGTAAATGGTTAAAAGGTGCTGAAAATTATCCATTGATCATTGAAAAAAATACAGTTATTTGATTAACAAAAGATAAGATATTAAAATAATATAGGTTAAAAAATATAGTAATTATCTCTAAAGTTGACTTTATGAGATAATTACTGTATTTATAAATATATATAATATAAATTATATAATATAAAATATTAATATATAGGTTTTGGTTTTTTTAGAAATATAGAGTTTTTATTTCAGGGTAGTGCGATTAAGGTAAAAACTTATAGGGGGAAGTAATAGTGAGTGTAGGAATAATCAATAAGCAAATTGAAGAGAGAGCTTCATTACAGAAAAATTTCTTAAAAACAGCAAATATGTTATTTGGTAAAGATTGGAATGAATTAACTAAAGAAGAATTATATCAGACTTTAGTTAGAACAGTTCGTCAGTACATCAGTGAAAACTGGATTATGACTAATAAATACTATGAAGAAAATCAATGCAAAGAAGTATATTATTTTTCCATTGAATTCTTATTAGGTCGTCTATTAAATACAAACTTGATCAATCTTGATATGAAAGAAATCTGTAAAGAAGCCTTGAAAGACTTGAATATTGATATTACAGAACTCTTTAAACAGGAACCAGATGCAGGTTTAGGTAATGGTGGTCTTGGCCGTCTTGCTGCTTGCTTTATTGATTCTTTGGCTTCCTTAGGCCTTCCAGGTCATGGTTGTACTATCCGTTATCAATATGGTCTGTTTGAACAAAAAATAATAGATAATCAACAAGTTGAAATTCCTGATAATTGGCTTAAAAATGGTTTCGCTTGGGAATATCGCAAAGCTGACAAAGAAGTTGATGTTCATTTTGGCGGTAATGCTTATATGGCTCAACAAGAAGATGGTTCTTTAAAATTAGTTCATGAAGGATATAATACAGTTGCAGCTGTTCCTTATGATGTGCCAATCGTAGGTTACCACAACAATGTAGTAAATACTCTTCGTCTTTGGAATGCTGAAGTTCCTCAAGATTTTGCTTCTTTATCAGGTACTAGAGAACAGTTACAAGAAAGATTGCGTCAATCTTATCGTGTACAAGCAATCACTTCTTGCTTGTATCCAGAAGATAGCTCCTATGAAGGTAAAATGCTTCGTTTGACTCAAGAATATTTCTTTGTATCTGCAGGCGTTCAAAGTATTGTTCGTCATTATAAACGCCGTAAAGGTGATTTAAAAGATTTTGCGAAAAAAATTGCTATTCATATCAATGATACTCATCCAGCAATGGCAATTCCTGAACTTATGCGCGTACTCATTGACCAAGAAGGTATGGATTGGGATACTGCTTGGGATATCACTAAAAATACAGTAGCTTATACTAACCATACAATTATGCCAGAAGCATTAGAAACTTGGCCAATTGATATGTTTAAAAATCTCGTACCACGTATTTACATGATCGTAGAAGAAATCAATGCACGCTTCTTAGAAGATGTTCGTAAAAAATATCCAAATGATGAAGACCGTGTACGCAGAGTATCTATCATTCAAGATGGCGTAGTTCATATGGCTCGTCTTTCTGTTGTAGGTAGCCACAGCGTAAATGGTGTTGCTAAAATTCATAGCGATATCTTAAAAGCACATACTATGCGTGACTTTGATGAAATTTACCCAGGTAAATTCAATAATAAAACTAATGGTATTACACATCGTCGTTGGCTCATTGCTGCAAATCCACAGCTTTCTAGCTTAATAGATGAAGCTATTTCTGATAAATGGCGTAAAGACCCATCTCGTCTTATCGATTTATTAGATTATAAAGATGATACAGCATTCCTTGATAAATTAGCAGAAGTTAAAAAAGAACATAAAATTTATTTAGCTGGTCATATCAAACGTCGTAGTGGATTTACTATTGACCCTAACTCTTTATATGACATTCAAGTTAAACGTATTCATTCTTACAAACGTCAAATTATGAATATTTTACATGTAATGCATATCTATAATTTGATTAAAGCAAATCCATCTATTAAATCTGAAATGTTACCTCGTACTTATATGTTCGCAGGTAAAGCAGCTCCTGGTTACCATATCGCTAAAGAAACAATTCGCTTAATTAACAATGTAGCTAATATTGTTAATAACGATAAAGATGTAAACGATTGTTTACATGTAGTATTCTTAGAAAACTATGGTGTTACTTTAGCAGAAAAATTATTCCCAGCAGCTGATGTTAGTGAACAGATTTCTCTTGCAGGTAAAGAAGCTTCCGGTACATCTAACATGAAATTCATGATGAACGGTGCTATCACACTTGGTACTTTAGATGGTGCTAACGTGGAAATCTGCGATGCAGTTGGAGAAGATAACTGCGTTATCTTTGGTTTAAAAGAACATGAAGTAATGGAATACTATAAAAATGGATTATATTCCGCATGGACTGAATATAATACAAATCCAGCAATTCACAATGTAATTGATGAATTATTGACTGGTCCATTCGTAGGTAATGGTGATTTCCATGACTTACACAACTATTTATTCAATAGTAATGATGAATATTTTGTATTCAAAGACTTCAATTCTTATATTGATGCTCATGTAAAAATTAGAGGTAAATATCTCGACCGCTATGGTTGGTTAAAATCCAGCTTAATCAATATTGCACATTCTGGTATCTTCTCTAGTGATAGAACTATCAGCGAATATGCAAAAGATATCTGGAATGTAGAACCTATTAATTTATTAAAATAAATGACTCCAAAGGAGAACTAAAAATATGGAAGTATCCGCATTAAAAGATTTTGATTTGTATTTGTATCATCAAGGTACAAATTTCTATGCGTATCAAATGTTAGGAGCTCATTTTGTAGTAGAAGACGGAGTAGAAGGCGTACGCTTTGCTGTTTGGGCACCTCATGCTAAAGCCATAAGTGTAGTAGGAGATTTTAATAATTGGGATTACAATGAAAACCCAATGCAGAGAATTTCTGATGGTGAAATTTGGGTGACTTTTATTCCTAATTTACAGCAAGGTGAAATTTATAAATATTCTATAGAGCCATTCAATGGTGGAGAACGTTTCTTAAAAGCAGACCCTTATGCTTTTTATGCTGAAAAGAAACCAAAAACAGCTTCTCGCGTTTATGATTTACGCGGTTATGAATGGCATGATGAAAAATGGCAGAAAAAACAGCAACAAGAAGCTTCTTATGATAAACCTATGCTCATCTATGAAGTGCATTTAGGCTCTTGGCGTCGTGATGCTGAAGGTAATTATTTAACTTATAGAGAAGCAGCAAAACAGCTCATCGCTTATGTTAAAGAAATGAATTATACTCACATTGAATTTATGCCACTTTGTGAACATCCATTTGATGGTTCTTGGGGATATCAGGCAACTGGTTATTATGCAGTAACTAGTCGTTATGGTGAACCAAAAGATTTCATGTATTTAGTTGATTTAGCACATCAAAACAATATTGCGATCATCATGGACTGGGTTCCAGGACATTTCTGTAACGATGCTCATGGTCTTCGCCGTTTTGATGGTGAAACTTTATATGAATCTGATAATGAAAAACGCCGTGAAAATTGGCAATGGGGTACAACTAACTTCGACTATGGTCGTCGTGAAGTGCATAGCTTCTTAATTTCTAATGCTCTATTTTGGTTAAATGAATATCATATTGATGGGCTTAGAATTGATGCTGTAGCTAATATGTTGTATCTAAACTACGGTCGTGAAGAAGGTCAGTGGGAACCTAATAAATATGGTGACACTGGTAACCTTGAAGCTATGGAATTGATTAAAAATCTAAATGAAGCGATTTTCAAATATCATCCTAATGCTTTAATGATGGCAGAAGAATCTACATCATGGCCTATGATTTCTCGTCCAACTTATATGGGCGGTATGGGCTTTAACTATAAATGGAATATGGGCTGGATGAATGATATGCTCAAATATATGAGCCTTGATCCTATTTATCGTAAATGGAATCATGATAAAATTACATTCTCCTTGATGTATGCTTTCTCTGAAAACTTTGTATTGCCATTATCTCATGATGAAGTAGTTCATGGTAAATGCTCTTTAATTGAAAAGATGCCAGGCGATTATTGGCGTAAATTCGCTGGTCTTCGTTCCTTCTTTGGTTATTGGATGACTCACCCTGGTAAAAAATTATTATTCATGGGTGGCGAATTTGGTCAATTTATCGAATGGAAATATGACGATAGTCTTGATTGGCATTTAGCTGAATTGTATCCAATGCATACAAAAATGCAGAGATTCTCTAAAGAATTGAATAAATTCTATTGTGAACATAAAGCTTTATGGCAAGTAGACTTTGATTGGCGTGGTTTCCGCTGGATTGATTGTAACGATAATGAAAATAGCGTTATTTCCTTTATTCGTTATGCTGAAGACCAAGATGATTTCATCATTGTAGTATGTAACTTCACTCCAGAAGTGCGTCATGGTTACCGTATTGGTGTACCTGAAAAAGGTATTTATCAAGAAGTATTTAATACAGATAAAGAAGAATATGGTGGTTCTAATGTATTAAATGAAGGTGACTTTAAATCAGAAGATGTATTCTGGCATAATTTAAATCAATCTATTCAAATTACTTTACCACCACTTGGTACAGTATATTTCAGATTGAAATTGCGTCCTGTTGAAGCTAAAAAACAGACAGTAATTGAAGCTGAAAAACCAGAAAAGGTAAAACTTAATGGTAATAGATCAAAACAACGTCAAAATGCTAAAGCTTATGCCTTGAAATAATTTAAGTTATAGCCCATATAATTTTTATTATATGGGCTATATATACAATCATAGAGGAAGGTCGTGTTATAGTGTTAAAAGTTTTATATGTAGCCTCAGAAGCTGTGCCTTTTGTAAAAACAGGCGGTCTTGCAGATGTAGCGGGTTCTTTACCTAAAGAATTAAAACAAAAAGGTGTAGATGTTCGTGTTGTTATACCAAAATACAGTGGTATAAAAGAAGAATATCGCAATAATATGGAACATATTTATGATGGTGAAATCAATGTTTCCTGGCGTAAAAAATATCTAGGTATTGATAGATACGATTATAAAGATGTACCATTTTATTTCATTGATAATCAGGAATATTTCTATCGTGAAGGATATTATGGTTATCCAGATGATGTAGAAAGATTTACTTTCTTCTGCAGAGCTGTTCTTGAAATGCTTCCTCATATTGATTTCTGGCCAGATATTATTCATATGAATGATTGGCAAACTGGTTTAATTAGCGTTTATTTAAAACTCGAACATAATGAAGATGTACGCTATAACAAGATTAAAACAGTATATACTATTCACAATTTGAAATATCAAGGTCGTTTCTGGAAAGGATATTTACCAGATGTATTAGGTCTTGATTGGAAATATTTCAACAATGGTGATTTAGAATACTTCGATGATATCAACTTCATGAAAGGTGCTATCGTATATTCTGACAAAGTTACTACTGTAAGTCGCAGTTATGCTAAAGAAATTCAAGATCCTTATTATGGTGAAGGTCTTGAAGGTATGCTTCAAAAACGTGATGCAGATTTATCTGGTATTATCAATGGTCTTGATTATGAAGATTATAATCCAGAAACTGATAAGTACATCTTTAAAAACTTTGATGTACATAATGCAATTGCTATCAAAGGTGATAATAAAGAACAACTTCAGAAAAAATTGGGCTTACCAGTAAATCGCAAAATTCCAATGATTGGTATGGTAACTCGTTTAGTTGAAGCTAAAGGTCTTGATTTAGTTACACGTATCTTAGATGAATTACTTGAATATGAAAATGTACAATTTGTAATCTTAGGTACAGGCGATAGACAATATGAAGACTGGTTCAAAGGTCTTGTATGGCGCTATCCGAAAAAAGTATCTGCTAATATCTTCTTTAATAATGAATTAGCACATCAAATTTATGCTGCAAGTGATTTATTCTTGATGCCATCTCAATATGAACCATGCGGTATTGGTCAGCTTATCGCTCTTCGTTATGGTACTGTGCCAATTGTACGTGCTACAGGTGGTTTAAAAGATACTGTTGAAGCATATAACAATTACACTCAAACTGGTAATGGCTTTAGCTTTAATAACTACAATGCACATGAATTATTATTCTCCATCAAACGTGCAATAGATGGTATTGCTGATGATAGAAAACATATTCATCTTGTAGAAAATGCTATGACTGCTGATTACAGCTGGGAAGAATCAGCTAAACAATATAAAGAATTGTATAATAGCTTAAAGGCTTAATAATTAGTTTAAAATAAAAATTTTATCGCTTAATACGACTTTTATAAAATTTTGCTTACTCAACAAAATAAGGTCTGTATTAAGCGATAATTATTTTATAGATGATTGAAGTTTTAATTAAAGTTTTAATCAGGGGAGGGATAATATAAATGATTTTTCATGATTCGCAAAATCTATATTATCGCAGTCCTATAGGGGCAGTGCCGACACAATCTTTTGTGAGATTGGCAATTGATGTTGATTTAAAAGATAAAGTTTCTTTGGTGCGTTTACATACATGGCAAGAAACTTGTGGTTCAATATATTATAATTTAAAAAAATCTTCATGGGATGAAAAACATTATTTTATTGATTTAGATATGCCTGAAGATGGTTGTCTTGTTTGGTATTATTTTATAATTGAATTAGCTGATGGCAAATTATTATATTATGGCAATAATAAGGCGCAAATGGGTGGTATTGGTCAAGAAGCATTAGAGGTGCCACCATCTTATCAGATTACAGTATTTAAAAAAGATGTAAAAACGCCAGATTGGTTTAAAAAAGCTGTTATGTATCAGATTTTCCCTGATAGATTTTATCGTAGTGGCAATAATATCCCACAGAAAAAACATGCGGTGCTTCATTGTGATTGGAATGAACCACCAATGTATTATTTAGACCCAGATACTAAAAATGTAATCACTTATGATTATTTTGGCGGAAATATCCAAGGTATAAAAGAGAAATTATCTTATTTAAAAGATTTGGGAATATCTGTGATTTATTTTAATCCTATTTTTAAATCACGTGCTAATCATCATTATGATACAGCAGATTATCACCAAGTAGACCCAATGTTTGGCACTAATGAAGAATTTGCACAGCTTTGTAGTCAAGCTAAAGAGATGGGAATTCGTATCATCTTAGATGGGGTATTTAGTCATACTGGCAGTGATAGTATATACTTCAATCGCTTTGGCAATTTTGATAGTGTAGGTGCATATCAATCCAAAGAGTCTCCGTATTATGAATGGTATGATTTCAAGGAATATCCTTGTAAATATGATTGTTGGTGGGGTTTTACAAGTATGCCAAACACAAAGGAAACAACACCATCATATATGGATTTCATCATTCGCAGTGAAGATAGTGTAATGAATTTTTGGATGGATAAAGGCATAAGTGGTTGGCGTTTAGATGTAATTGATGAATTGCCACAGAAATTTACACGTTGTTTTTATCAAAAATTGAAGAAATTAGATAAAGATGCAGTTATCATCGGTGAAGTATGGGAAGATGCTTCAAATAAAATAGCGTATAATGTTCATCGTGAATATCTTTGTGGTTATGAGATGGATAGTGCGATGAATTATCCATTGCGCAGAATTATTTTAGATTTTATTTTGAAAAATAAATCAGCTCAAGAAACAGAAGTAAGTATTTTAAATCAGCATGAAAATTATCCTGAAGAAAATCTCTATGCCATGATGAATTTATTGGGTAGTCATGATGTAGAACGTATTTTGACTTTATTAGGCGAAGCTCCAAGTGTAGAAAATGTGCCAGCTAGCGTACAGGCAAAATTCAAATTAGATGATGCTCATTTGCGTTTAGCTATTGCTCGTTTGAAATTAGCTGTTGTTTGGCAGATGACATTGCCGGGAGTGCCATCAATTTATTATGGCGATGAAATCGGTATGCAGGGATATCGCGATCCACATAATAGAGCAAGCTATAAATGGGATGAAGCTGATAATAATTTACGTCATTTCTTTACGCGTATGGTAACACTGCGCAATCATCGACAAGTATTGCAAACTGGCTGGTATATACCAGTATATGCTCAAGATGATGTCTTAGCTTATATGAGAACTACAAAATTAGGCAAAGATAGATTTGGACAAAAAATGGATGATGATTGTATTTTAGTGGTGTTAAATCGTCATCAAGAAAAGACTATGACGATAGAGATTGATATTCATGGTTTTTGTCAGCGTAAATTACATGAAATAACTAATATGTATCCTGATGTGGAAATCATAGATAATAAGGCTAAGATAGAAATTGAACCGCTCACAGCTCTAGTATTTGAACAGGAAAAAGAAAATATAGAATATGCTAGAAAAGCTGGTATTATCATGCATCCAACATCACTTCCATCTGATTATGGTATTGGTGATTTAGGAAAAGAAGCTTATAATTTTGTGGATTGGTTAGTAAAAGCTAAACAAAAGATTTGGCAAGTTCTGCCATTAAATCCAGTGGGATATGGAGCATCTCCATATCAATCTCCATCTGCTTTTGCTGGCAATACTATGCTTATTTCACCTGAAAAATTAGTGGAAATTAATTTATTGGAAGCTAAAGATATTATTTTAGATTATAAAGCTGATGTTGATAAAGTAGATTTTGTAAAAGTAGAAGCTTATAAAGAAAAAATCTTAACAAAAGCTTTTGCCAATTTTGTAGCAGATGCAGATTATACTGCTTTTTGTCAACAGCAAAGTTATTGGCTTGAAGATTATGCACTATTCATGGCATTAAAGAAATATTATAAAAACTTACCATGGTATGAATGGAATTTAGACATAAAATTGCGTAAACCTCAAGCTTTAGAGTCCTGTAGAATTTCTTTGGCACAAGATATTGCTTATGCTAAGTTTAAACAATATATTTTCTTTAAACAGTGGCAGGATTTACATGCTTATGCAAACGAAAAAGGCATACAAATAGTCGGTGATGTTCCTATCTTCCCATCGCATGATAGTGCTGATGTATGGGTACATCAAGATTTATTTAATTTGAATGCTGATGGCACCTTAAAGACAGCAGCAGGAGTACCACCAGATTATTTCAGTGAAGATGGTCAACTTTGGGGAAATCCACATTATCTCTGGAAGGTAATGCAAAGAGATGACTATAGTTGGTGGCGTAAACGCATAGCTACATTGTTGAATTTAGTAGATATAATTCGCATTGATCATTTCCGTGGTTTTGAAGCTTATTGGGAAGTATCTGGCATGGCTACAAATGCTCGTGTTGGTAAATGGGTTAAAGGTCCAGGCAAAGATTTATTTGATAAAATCAAAGAATATCTAGGTGATGTGCCAATCATTGCTGAAGATTTAGGTGTAATCACTCCAGAAGTCGAAGCTTTGAAAAATAGTTGTAATTTCCCAGGCATGAAAGTTTTACAATTTGAATTATATGCAAATAAATATCATAAATTAAACTTTATCAGTCCGAAAAATAGCATTGTCTATACAGGCACTCATGATAATAATACAACTTTAGGCTGGCTTAAAGAGGATATATCTCCACAGGATAAAGCAGTTTTAGCAGATTTATTAGAAGTTAAAGTTGATGATAATGAGGCTTTATTAGATGAATTGGTAAAATTAGCATATGCTAGTGCTTCTAAGATGGCGATATTGCCAATGCAAGATGTTTTGAAGTTGGATAGTAATGCTAGAATGAATTTACCTGGTACAGTAGGCACTAACTGGGGCTGGCGTATGCAAAAAGATGCATTGACAGACGAAAAAGCAATGCATTTGTGTTCCTTAGTAGAAAAATATAATAGATAAATAAAAAGGACTCTACAATAAATGTAGAGTCCTTTTAGATTTTAGCGAAAAGTAATTCGGCAAAGAGGATATTATCATGGTATAATAATTTAAGTGTATTTAGTTAAATTTATTTTAAGATAGGTGAATATTTTAATGAAAATAGAGAAAAAAATATTGTGGGCGATATCATTAAGTGCATTATCTTTATGTACATATAATCAGCCAGTATTAGCTTCAGATACTGATGTTGAAATCTTAAATTATGTTGAAGACCAACGTCGTGAAGCTAGAGATAAAGAAAAAAATAGAGCTATTAATGAATTTAAAGCAGAATTAGATGTTCAATATGAAAAAGAAGGCATTGTTATACAAAATCCTCAAGAAGCACCCATTATTTTTGAGGGTAATGATATTATGTATGATTCAGTAACAGGTGAAGTATATGGTAAGGGCAATGTAAAAATCACGCAGAATTATTCACGCATGACTACTGAAGATGCAAATGGTAATTTAAATACAGGTGATGTGGATATTCCTGTTCATGCTCATGTTATGCAGGTAGCTAACCCAACACTTGATATCAACAGTGAGAAAACAAAATATAATTATAATGAAAAAACTGGTGTAATGAATAATGTAAAAGGTCGTGTAGATAATAGATATATTTCAGGGGAACAAGTAGAATTTTATCCTGATTACTATATAATTTACAATGGCACTATGACACGTTGTCCTGCAAAAAAACCAGATTACTGTTTGACTGCTGAGAAAATTGAAATTTATCCTGATGACCATATGGTAGCATATAATGCGAAATTTTTAATCAAAGGTCAAGTTATTTATCAAACAGATGAATATAGTACTAAAATAGGTACTAATAGCGATGGAAAAAATCAATGGATACCACTGCGTATTCGTATAAATGATGATGATGGTTTATCTATCGGTTATAAATTAGATGCACCACTTATGGATAATGTAAAAGCTTATGCTGATTTAAAATATACTACTAAGCATGATATGAGAAATATTTATGGTGTAGCTTGGAATAATGCGGGTAGTACTTTTAAAATAGAAAATGGTAAATATGAAGATGATGATGATCGTTGGTTAGAAAAAAATATAGCATATGTATATAATTATGGCAGTAGAATAGGCGATACACCACTTAGTTTTAATTTCTATAATGAATATGGTTTATGGGAAGAAAATAATATTAAAAGTTGGCATCGTGAACATAATTTATCTCTCCATCATGATCCTATAAATTTAGATACAGAAGGTAAATTTAGATTATTTCCAAGCATAGGTTATCGCTTAGTTTATGAAGATTATGATGATAGCAATTATAATAGTTTATATTATGATGTGACTTTACTTGGTGAATTAACTGATAGATTAGTAGCTTATACAGGATATCATTATTCAAGAGTTAGTGCAGAAAATACTTTATTCCAGTATGGATTGGAAGATTATTCCAAAAAAGTATCCGCAGGTCTAAGTTATACTATAGATGATAAAAATCGCTTTGTTGTAGCAACAGGATATGATGCTTCTGATGATTTATATTTAAGAGATTTAGATTATTATTGGTATCATGATTGGCATTGTGTAGAAACTGAATTAAAATATGAACAGAAAAAAGATAAATGGAGTTTACATTTTAATTTCTTGAATTTCTAATATATAGAGAAAAAAGGTGAATTTATGAAGCCGGAATTGATTGATTTTGTAGAAAAATTTAAAGGAAAACGCATTTTAATTATCGGTGATATGATTGCTGATATATATTTAAAAGGTGATATTTCTCGTATTTCTCGTGAAGCGCCAGTTTTAGTATTGATAGAGTCAGAAGAAAAAACAGTGGCTGGCGGTGCTGCTAATGTAGTTAATAATGTAGCTACATTAGGCGGAAAAGCTTTTGCTGTAGGCATTTTAGGCGAAGATAAAGGTGCTTTAAATTTAAAGCAAATATTAGAAGAAAATAATGTAAATACTGAAGGTATGTTTTGTGATCAAAATCGCAAAACTATTACTAAGACACGTGTTATTGCAGGTGGCAGAGCTACAGTAAGTCAACAGGTAGTGCGTATTGATTATTGTGAGCCGCACACTTGTGATTTTAATCATAAGTTAGGCAAACAAAATAGTCAGCGTATATAGAAATATGTACGTAGAGATAGACAAAGAGCTATCCA
>OGJZ01001573.1_pt1 | contig 20082 bp, 15 predicted proteins | sample 1572321 | NCBI WGS metagenome assembly OGJZ01 (sample SAMEA2582086, study PRJEB24529) | metagenome | biome: Human gut stool | place: China | collected 2011 | reverse complement strand
TCCGCTGTCCGGATGAAGCGAGAATCTCCGACCTCTATAGGTGGGAGAAGTTCAATCCGTTTGTAAAACAAATTAATGCCCATATTCCAATCTTCAAAATGAACAAAGTTTTTAATGATATCTCCTTTCTATTCTTTAGTACTATTAATCATTTTTATGAATTCTGTATCCATTGCATTCTGTAAATCATTTAGTTTTACTTGATTTAATGGATCCATAATTAAGAACTGTCTTAATGCATATGCGGCTGCAATTGCAATAACAGCCACAATTCCAATCAAAATCAATTGCTTCTTCGTAAACTTTATTTTAGACAAATAATAAAAGCCTAATACAGCTGTTGGAATTACAAATAACACGGCCACGATTACATATCTTGCCTTAATCTCCCATGGAATATAAAATAAAAAGATTCCAGTAAAATATATAAGACCGAAGTATTTCTTTATGTTACGGTTACTATCCAGAAGCAGAAACAACGCATTACCCGCGTAGACCAGAGATTGGAATAAATTAAATACCCAAAGCACGATCTGATATCCGAGGTTCCTGTCATACAAAAAACCTTTGAACAAACTTAGATTAAAAAAGGTCGTATCTTTATGTCTAAAACCGTCTAAAGCATCATAATCAGGAGAAGTATAAGCGTTCGCCAGTTTAATGGCGAAGAACCTCAAAGTTTGTGGGATTTCCTTCATAAAATATTGAAGCCTTTCCATCAATAATGTTCTGGACTCCTCTCCTAATGCTGTTTTGATATCCCAATATCCTGCACCTGTCTCTGATTCTGATAATCCAATATAAAGCCAACGGGTAATTGGATAATTTTGTTCCCAGTTTACGATTTCTGGACAAAGTATTTTTAAGCCTGCATAACTTATATATGAAATTCCTTTATATGTAAGAATTGTTAAAGCAAAAAACAAAATTGTTCTAAGTTTCTTCTTATCGGTAAACATTACAATGCAGAAAGCGATTAATAGAATTAAATAATTGTTTCTTATTGCAATTCCTAAACCAGTTAAGATTGCCGATACAGTAAAACTTAATTTACTATTTTTATTTTGATATATATATATACCTAAAACAACAAAGAATAATCCTGGAATATCATCGTAAGCAAATTCTGATGTCAGCCATAAAGGTATGAACAAAATAAGTGAAATATCAATTAACCATGAATATTCCTTTTCGAGAAAATCTTTAAAAATCTTTTTTATATAATTTAAAGAAAAGAAATACATGACTGCTTCTGCAATTTTTAATGCGTAAAAATCAAAGTAGCCAAACGGTTTTGTAAAAAGAGTCAAAAACCAGATATATGTAGACTGATATGGATATCTTGCCGGGTATAACATCAAAAACGAATCATATTTATGATTTCCTGCGATTGCTCTGGCTGCATAGATACTATAGGAAGGATCTGCAAATAAAAATCCACCAAAAATCATCATAATCAAGCTTACGAGTAAACACACATCAATCATAAGGTATTTAATGCGTTTTTCACTAATTTTCTTGTCATACAATTTCGTGATAAATATTAGAATCAGAGGCAAAAGCAATATATGAAGTATTGGATAATCTTTAAATTGATATGGAGCAATATCTGATGTAATTGTTAAATCTGATGTAACTGCAATGCTACTGATATAACATAATAAAAACGCTAAAATACAAATAATAGTGGTAGTTTCTACCACTATTTTAGAATAATAATTGTTAATGAACTTTTTAATTTTCTCCATATTACATCCTGTCTTTCGTTATTTTTTCTATCGTATAATTTGGTGCATTATGCGCCTGCGTCTTAATATCTCCTATATAGAATCCATAACATAAAATACACATAAACAGTAAGCACCAATATACTTCTACTTTGATATGAATGAACATTCCTAAAATTGTAACAAGAATTGGCAGAATCGGAAACAGAAGCAATGTGTTACTCGATTTTACGATTCCTTTAATTGCAATCTGAATCAGCTTTATGTAATTATACTTTGTCGTTCCCGCTTCTCTCTTCTGTCTTTTAAAGCTCACTGTATCCGTTTTAAAGCCTAATCTTGGGACAATGCTTCTAATATAGACATCATTATCCTCATACTGTTCCATCGCTACCAGAGCCTTCTTAGAAAGCAGTCTATAATCCGGATGCTCCTTAATCATTTTTACGCCTAAGAGATTTAGCGTTCCATAATACATCTCAGCAGTAACTTTTTTCATAAAGGAATCGTTTGAACGATCATTTCTGATAGCTAAAACGACTTCACATCCATTTAAATACTTTTTTACCATATCCGGAATAACCGAAATATCATCTTGAAGATCCACGTCTAATGAAATACAAAAGTCTGCAAATTTCTTTGCGTGCATATATCCAGCCATAAGCGCTGAATACTGTCCAAAGTTTCTTGATAGTTTAATTCCTCTAACATAATTGTTTTCTACGCTTATCGCTTCAATGATATTCCAGGTTTTATCTTTTGACCCATCATCCACACAAATTATCTTGCTGTCTCTGCTGATGAATCTGTCCTTTACTAAAGAGTCCATAAGCTCCGTTAGCTTTCCAATCGAATTCTTCAAAATCGCTTCCTCGTTATAACAAGGACATATAATAAACAATTTATTTTCTCTCATAGTTTCCTTTCTTCCTCGGAATAGCGTTCATCGCGTTACTTCATTAAACTCTATTCTGGAGGATATTATTTAATTTTAATAAGTGCATATTTGTCGTTCTCTACTAATACTTCACAGTCATCATCTTTTAACCCTTTAATGACTTCCCTGTCTGTTGGATAGGACTTATTTGTTAAAGCATATTTAAAATCGTATTTTTCGCTCATCTCTTTAAACGCCTCATACTTTGTAGTTTTTTTTGCATCTGAAGCCACACAGTAATCGTATAAAGACGTTGTATCAGAAAATCCTTCCATAAATGGATCACATCTTGGATCTACGAAAGTTTTAATGTCATGAAGGATTAATGTGCCTCCATCTCCATACATGTTATAAATTTTTCCATCAATCTTATTTTCTTTCATATAATCTGAGATTTCTTTCATTTCTGGATATTTTGCATCTACTGTTTCTATGAAAGATTTATGAATATCAGATGCTCCAAGATAAAGAACCGTACAAGTAAGCGTTAGACAGCCAGTAAACACAATTCCAATTTCAGTAATCAGTTTATATAGTTTTTTAGGGATCAACGGTTTCTTAAAGTACTTGTTCCATGTTAAACTCAGTAAACGATCTAAATATTTTTCTAAATACTGGTATCCGAATACCATTAGTACACATGAGGCCGGGAAATACATTCTTTTAATCGTCATTCCTTCACAAGTGAATGCACAAATAATGATAACGGTTCTAATAGCTTTTTTATCAAACTTCTTGAACTTCTCATCCGCACCCATACACAGAAGCATTCCTACCACAAATACAGCCATTAACACCACAAACGTTGTCGGCATCCATTCCTGAATATGGGAATTTATATATCCTGATTTCATAAAGTTATCGATTGTGTACTTGTAGATACGAATTCCGTATGGATTAATTAGAGAACCTGCAAATATACACATAAAAGAAATTACATGAGTTTGAATATTCTTGAAAACATCTTTGTCTAAAGCTAAATCTGAAATGATATCAGAAATTAAAAGCAACAGAGGCAGAACCAGAAGTTCTGCAATACTTCCTCCATGGATATTTACCATCAAAATCGCTAATAAAAAGCTTAAAATATTTCGATGTTTATAATCCGATAAAAGCAAAATACTCTCGATTAATAAAATTCCAATACTGAATTCTCCTGGTCTTGCACAATAGGAATTATTCCAGAATGCCATGATGAAGGTCAAATATACCAAGTAAAGTACTGGATATTTGATGTATTTCTTGTTGTGCTGATATGAGATGAAAAGCGGAACTAATAATGCGATGATTAGAAGTCCTTTCACTGCGGTTTCTCCAAAGTTTGAATAAAACAGGAATAAAACAATATCATATAACCATTCATGGCACATCCAGTTTAGTCCTTGTTGCCAACTAAACACATCTGTATGTGGAATTATTCTATTTGTTACAATGTACTCTCCTGTTTTAAAATGCCACATGACATCGCCGTCTAAACGATATCCTAAGATTCCTCCAATCACAGCAATTAGTAAAATTGCTAAAAACACAAATACTTGTTTTCTTTTACTGTTATCCATAAAACAAAATCCTTTCCATTTTTCTACTTTTAGTATGATAGATTCTGATCTTATAATTAAAAAAAGAGCCCGAAGGCTCTTTAACTAAATAAATATATTTTTAAACCATTTCCATCTCGTACGATACTGTATTCGAATCCGTCATCAGTATAACGTCCGCACCAATTTGATAAATCTAATGTGGAAGCCTGTAAGCCATCTCCAATTGGCTCATCGGTCCATTGAGTTGTAATTTCTCCATGTTCTCCATAAGCTCCAATATAGCCACCGCCCTCCATCATTTTATCTGCATGTTCTTTCAGATATGTGAAGAACGAGGTTCCTTCATTTTCACCTAATACCTCGATGATTGTTTTTTTGTATAGTTCTTCCAAGCCTGAATAGTAAGCTTTACTTTCTTCCGAAACAACGTTATTTGCCTGATCAGACCAGTCTGCACAAATCCATACAATTAAGAAGTATCCATCTGGAGTATCATGAGAAACTGTAATTGTATTACCATAGGTTCCTAATGACGCTCTGTTAAAGCAAAATACATTATCTGTAATATCTGCGTATGCCTCTTGTCTGAAAGCTGGCGTTGCATCTTTAAAGTATCCGGATAAAACATTTTTTGTCTCTACCCATCGATTCTCTTTCTTTTCTTGCCATGTATCTTTCGTTTCTCCTTCAACATCTGCTGTTGCCTCTGTCGTTTCTACCGGTGCTGCTTCTGTTGCTTCCGGGACTACTAATGGTAAATCTCCTGTTTCTTCGATATTCATTTCATCTGTCGGAGCGACTAATTGATCTTCGATCTGTTTTTCTGTTTCAGTTTCCTCCTCTTCTACTGTCACCGGGAGAATTGGTTTTAATTCTGTATAGTCAGAATCATTGAATTTTGTGTTCTTTCCTACAATTGCTTCAACAACTGATTCGTCTCCGTTCATTTTGATTTTTAATGTGTAGCCAAAGAGATTCATGATTTCTTTTATATCACCATATACATATCCATTCACAGAGACAGGCGCAATGTAGGCATTATCATCGGTAAACTTTACAGAGTTTAAATATACATCAGAGGAGCCATACGTAAGCGTAATCTGATTTCTTACAGTTGATAACCGATAGGTATCATCGGTTCGAATCACGTCAATGTTTACGAGTCCATCTAATTTTGTTAAATTTACCATTACGTCCTGTTTTTCAGTAAGATAGAACAGACCAGACACGAGTTTTGATGATTGTCCGTCTACGGTTATAAAACCGTCTTTTATACCGCTTGGACCAGTCTGTTTTGTCCTAAAAATTCCTATAAAAGCTGCAATGATAAGAAGGATTATGACACCAAGTCCAATTAGCTTTTTCCTTAATGGATTCGGTGTTTCTTCTTTTTTCTCTTCATCTGGATTGTCTTCTGCTTTCGCGTCTGCAATTGTCTCCTCATCTTCAGATTCACCCGTTTGTTCTTCTGTTTGAGATTCAATTTCTCCTTGATTATTATCAGAATCCGATTGAGAATCAGATGCAGGTACATCATCTTTATTTATATCATCTGATGAGTCAATTATGTCTTTTGATCGTTTTGCGTCTTGTTCATCAAACAAAGCGCTTAATATATCTTTTTCGCCCATGTTCAACCTCCAAAATATTATATAATTTAGTATGCAAGTTTTAGAGCAATAGGCAACAAAAAAAAGAGGGTTTTCACCCTCTTTTTTGCAGGATTACTGCAGGATATGAGTATGAACGTCATCGTTCTTCTGAACGAATAATGAGAACTCATATGCGATGTGTAAATATTTCTCGCCGTTTGTATCTCCGCCGTACCATTCTTTCTTGATACCTGTTCCAGCTTCTGGATCATTTTCTATGAACTTACCATTCTCGTCATCAAATGCCGGTTCTGGTTCATAACCGTACCAAGCCGGGCTCATAATCTGAATGATGTATTCTGTATTAGCAGAACCAGAATCAGCAGCAGCTCTTGATACATAAAGTCTTCTATCGCCCTTATTCTCGTCGTCCGTATAAACGATTTCGCCATTCTCGTTTACAGTTCTTAATGGGAATTCAAATACCTTTTCGGAGTTCCACCACTCACCTTCATCGATTGTGTGTTCCTTCTCATCCTTATCGGTTCTTTCCATAACGATGAAATTTTTATCTCCGATCTTGGTATATTGATCTCCTTCTGCGGTTCTCTTTACGATTCTTACATATAACATATCCGGATTTGCGGTTGGAACCTCTTGCGGATAAATGTCATTTAAGTAACTCCAATCATCCTTATGTGCAATATAGTCGGCAACCGAAGCTGTTGTTGCTGTATCTTTTGGATTATCATCTGCGCCATTCTTAAATGTCTCATATGCCTTATCCCATTCGGACTTCTGCAGGAATGTCTTAAATTCTTCGTTTCCACGGGTTGTCTTATACTTTGTAAAGATCTTCATTTCGAAACCATATCCAGCTTTGATTGATGCGGAAAGATCTTCGTTTGATCCTCTTGATGTATCATTTATTTTAACTGATGTCCACTTAGATTTTGTATCTGTTCCTGTTGATTCATTTGCACCGGCAACGTCTTCAGTCTTTTTAGATCTGAATAAAATCTTATCGATTTCATAACTTTCTTTGAAGTCTTTTGATAATCTCTTAATGTATTGATTATTATTCACGTTGATTGCGAGATATGTTTTAACTGTCTTAGGTGTTCCCTCTCTATTATCCGTATAAGAGATTACAACGTTTTTAGTTTCCGAAGTAATCGTTAATGTTTCAATCGTGACATCATCTGATACATCTGAGATTTCTCCGTTATCATATAAGCAGTTAACTAATAAACCGGCTTTTTCAAACTGTTCTCCATCTGCGTATACAGTCTTAAAAGGTCTTCTAACAATGATTAACTTAATCGGTGAAGCAATTGTTCCTTGAACATGGATCTCTCCAGTCTTTGAGAATCCTGGTGGATTATATGTTATATTAACGATGTTGTCACCATAGTTGTTAATCAGTTCTGGTTCAAGAGTTACTAAATCTGATACAGAGTCTGCCTTGAAGCTCTTCTGTGTTCCATCTTTATAGTAAATTGTGATTAAGATATTTGCTAAATTAATTGATGTGCCCTTTGTTACTGCGGTTCCTGTGTATGTAAACATCGCATCACGGATATTGGAAGCACATGGGATATTAATAACAGCATTCTTATTATATCTATTTAACTTGTTATAGGTTACGATAAACTGTAAATTCTCGCCAATTACATCAGTTCCACCGCTATACGATACGGATCCATCAATTCCTGAGATTGTGTCAACATTATCAGAACTCTTCCACTTGATCTTTACGCTGATATTCTTTTTAACTTCGTCTGTCAGTCCATTGACTCCTGCTGTAGCTTCTACCTTAATATTTCCATTATAAGAAGCGGTAAGCTCTTCCACATAATCGCTGCAAGCTACTGTAATCGTATCTGTGAATATTTTATTTTGTTTATCGTTATAGGTTACGATAACGTCTTGATTGCCTGATTTATCATAGATATTAACTCCATCTACAGTAATAGAATCAAGAGTTTCAATTACTGTCTTATCATAAGAGATAAATTCGTTATCACCGCTGATTGTTTTAAGGTCTCCGTTTGCGTACTTTAATGTGATTATAACGTTAGATTTATTGAGGTTTTCGCCATACCAAACAGGAAGTCCAGTATACTTAGCTGCCATTTCTGTAATCTTGTTTACACCAGTGATTGTAAACGGTTTTGTTACAAATGGTTCTGTATATCCATCGTTGTAAGTTGCTGTAAATGTATTTTCACCAATCTTTGTAATTGTCATGGATTCATTAATCATGAATCTGCTATCGTTACCTGTTGTGGTTTCATTTAATCCAGACTTAAATACGATATCAAATACAATCTTATCTAACGGGATTGTTGCTCCAATTACAACAGGATCGCCAGTATAGTTTGCATTAATATGGTCAATCATCATATTGTCATAGAAACGAACACGATATCCGGCTGCCTGTGCTGCTTTTGTTAAGTCTTCGTTTGCTTGATATAAAACAACTTCTTTTGAAGTAAATACAGCACCTGACCCTTCTAAACTGTTCAAGCTTGCTGTCATTACCTTTCCATTTACATTTTTTCCATCTTCGCCTGTTTTACAATCTACAAAGTACAACAGATCCATCTTAGCCATAGCATAGTCACCTATATTTGTGACTGACGAAGGAATATAGATTTTATTCAGGTTTTTATTCATGTAAATCGCATATGGAGCAATTGTTGTTACAGTATCTGCAATCTCGAAAGTACTTAATGTTTCATATGGCTCATACGTGTCGATTGTATAAATCTGATCTCTTAAGTATTCGACTAATACTTTTCCATCTGTTGAATATAAGTTACCATCTACGATTGTGTATCTTCTGTCTGATCCTGTTAATCTTGTGAGGTTTTCACAGCCGCTGAATAATGCACCATCGATTGTTTCTATGTTTTCAGTAATTTCAAAATCTGTAAGACCTGATTCCATGAATGCTTCAACACCAATTGATGTTACGCTTGACGGAATTTCGATCGTCTTAACATCTGTTAATTTAGCAAATGTAAATGCTCCAAGACGCGTGATCTTATCAGCGATTGATACCGATTTGATCTTATCACGGTAGTTACTCCACGGAACATCATTACCATTGCCATCTTCTTTATAATCATAAACAGCACCAGAACCAGTAATTGACAAGATTCCATCTCTGGAGATTGTCCAATATGCCTGGTCACCGCACTTACCGTTTGCAATGTATAAGGACTCTAAACGATATCCCTTTGATTCCGGTTGCGGAACTTTTTCTACGAATGCCGTATTGTCGTTTAAGTTACAATATACCGGAACAATCATCTTGTGTTCAGTTGCTAATTCTTGTAATACTTCATCTTTAATTAGGTAAGAATAGATGTAATGGTTACCGGTTTTAATATCAACTCCTCTTAAATCATCTTCTGTAATGGAATCGAATCCCTTATCAGCTAATAAATTAAGAATTGTTGCATAGTCTGTCTCATCGGAAATATGAATTGTATAGTTACTGCTGAAATCATCGTTTCCTTCATATCTTTCAATTACGTCAAAGATTTCTCCAGATACAGTCTGGCTATACGCTCTGTTATATACTTCCTGTAATCTCGGAAGTTTTGTAAACAGATTTGGTGTTAAGTTCTTTACGTTTTCTTTGATATCGATAGAAGTAATATTATCTTTTGCACATCTCCACGGAATGTCGTTTTCAGAGTATGTATTCATAACGGAATCAATTCCGGTGTTATAAGGTGCAATGATTAATTCTCCGTTTCCAGCTTTATAAGTCCATGATACCGGGTATGTAGTTGTTGTTAAGTTTCCGCAATACTTTGTTGTATCAATGAATGAAACTTTAAATGGATTATTTCCACCAATTGCTTTTACCGCATCGTACAGGTAGTTATTTACATATGTTGTCATCATCTTATTCGAATTAACATCTGCACCTGCATTTGTGAATGCTGTTTTGCCTACATATTCAATATCATTTGATTTGTTTGTGATTGTTCTGATTCTTCTGAAATCTTTGAACAGCTCGTTTTCAAGTCTTGTTGTTTCTGGTTGAATTTCAAGAATCGAGATATAATCTGCTGCCCAGTCAAATGGTGTATCTTTATAATCGGTTCCTTTGAATGTCTGTATCTGAATAGTTCTACTCATAAGATCAATCGTATAGGAAACACCTTTTGTGATTCCGGTTAATTCTTTATCATAAAGGATTCTCATGAATTTAGAACTGATTGCGTCGTTAATTCCACTATTTGCACTATAGAAATAAATCGTTCCTACTGTTGAAATGGTATCGTCTTCAGATTGATCTCCATTCGGATTATTGGTATCCTCATTAACATCGGCATCTGATCCATCACCTTCTGCTAACTCTCCACCAATATTTATGAATGCTGTTTTTGAGGAACTCTTATCTTCATCGCTGCTTACTGTATCATCAAACGATTGTGGAGTGTATGCCTCATCGTAAATTTCTTTAATACCAGTTGCATTTACTAAAACTCCATATCCAATTGTTTCTACGGAATCAGGAATGTATAAGGTTGTTAATGTCGTATTGCTATCACAAACTAAATCGCCATCATCATTTGTGTCAATTACATGGCCTAAAAGATCAACGATTTCTGTCTGACTTCCATTTTTTCTTGTGATATTTCCAAGTTCAGTGATTAAATATCCATCGATTGATTTCGGGATTCTTACTGTTCCACTTACTTCAGTATCAGTATAGAGATTATGAATTGTACCCTCATCATAATCGATATCATAATTCCAATGGATCAGCTGACCATTAGAATCATCGATCGGCATGAAGTTATAAGAAGCTTCAGTTCCTGCATTGAATTTTGATGCGTATCCAGCTGCTGTGCTTCCACTATATCCATAAATTACTGGGTATCCGTGTTTTCTGTTGAATTTATCTGTTCCACGGTCATAGTTATCGATTCCTACATCAGATGCAGATGGAAGTGTTCCAACTCTCTCACTGATTGCAGTTGCACGGTTCATGAAATATATATCTAAAAGGTTTGAACAATCTTTGAATGCATAATCTTTAACGGTTGATACCGATGAAGGTAAGATAATTCCTAACAGTCCGGAATTTTCAAATGCAGATTCATTTACAGATGTAAGGCCAGACGCAGGTAATGTTACATGTTCAAGGTCGGTAGAATCCTTAAATGTCTCAGCACCGATTGTTGAAATATGATCATTAATTGTTAAGTGTGTATAGGAAGCATCTCTCCACTGCGGAACCTTTCCATCCCATCTTGGATCGTTATAATCGTTCATCGGATAATCGCCGGTCTTTACTCCATCAAGATATCCTGTTGTCGTGATTGTGAGGTTTCCATCCTGTAAAGCATATTTTTCATACACGAGTAATGTTACTTCACCAGACACAATTGTTCCGGCTTCGTTTGTTAAGTAATAACGATAACGGTTGAATGTCTGAGAACAGTCGGCCGGGAATGTGTAAGACAATTTTGCTTGAGTTTCACTTGTAAATACATTATTTCCATCTACTTCGTAGACTTCATTCCATGTTGCTCCATCATCTTTTGACTCTAACCATTTTACTTTATAATCTCTCGTGTTACCATTTTCTTCAAGACTTGGGTAAAGTACTACATTGTTTGTAGCATTTACTTCAATGATACTATTTACCTCACCTACAGCCAATATTTTATCTCCTGAATAATCATCAGTTTCAAAAATATAGCCGCATCCGTCTTCGCATAATTTTAGACGTTTTTTATCATCACTATAGTTCCACGTTAACGGTTCACGGTGTTTCTTAGTCACTAATGTATATCCGCAATCTGTACATTTTTTATAATGGTTTATATCGTCATGGTCATTCCAATCATTTGGATATGTATGAGGCGCATTTTCTAATCTTTGGCCGCAAACCATACATGTTTTAAAATGTCCATTAGTATCTCCGCTTAAATTATCAGAAGGATTATGTGCTTCTCTTCCAATAATTGCTCCGCAATCTAAACAAGTTTTATAATGGCTTGTCTCGTCTTTTTCCCAATCAATTGGTAAATTATGAGCGACCTTATGTCTAAAACCACATACTGCACAATCTTTATAATGTACATTCGGGTCATTTTCGTCATAGAGCCAGCTACCTTCATATGTATGTGCCACTGTCTCTAATCTTTCACCGCACAATTCACAGTTTTTATAATGGCTCGTTTCATTTGTTTCCCAAGTGTCTGGGAGTTTATGACCTGAGACTGTTCCGTATTCATATGTTGATCCTTTTGCTCCACATCGGCTACATTTGTAATAATAAACAGCTTTTGAAATACATGTTGATGGTGTCTTCAAATAAGCATCGGTTGGATCCTGTACCCATGCATGTGCGTTCGCATCGACATCGCCATATTCGTAAGTTGTAGTTCCCTTTGCAGAACAATTTGCACATTTATAATAGTATTTGGATTTTTGCGTACAGGTCGCTGCAGATGCCAAATATGTAGAGGTTACTGTTTGGCTTGTATATTTATGTCCTGCGGCAGAACCGTTAGAATAGTAGCTCGTTCCTTTTGCTGAGCATCTTGAACATTTATAATAGTAGGTTGCTGCTTCTGTACAAGTTGCCTTACTTCTTAAATAAGTATCGTTAACTGTTTTACTTGTGTAACTGTGACCTAATGAATTTCCATTTGAATAATAGTTAGTTCCTTTTGCTGAACATCTTGAACATTTATAATAATAGGTTGCTGAGGCTGTACAGGTTGCGTTGCTTCTTAAATATATGCTATTAGCTGTTTTATTTGAATAATCATGACCCAATGCATTTATATTAGAATATTCTACATATCCACATCTTGAACAAGTTCTTTTTCTTTGTCCTGCGGCTGTACAGGTTGCTGCTTTCGTTGTTGTATATCCACCATATGTATGTGATGTACATGCAATTATTGTATTTGAATATCCATCAAGAGTGTACGTTACTGTTCCCGTAATATTCTTTATTACAATATCAACATCTAATTGTTTTTGGTATTCAGTTCCCTCACCTTTATACCACCAAGACTGAAATTCGCAAGTCTTATAAATTTCGATTGAACCACATCCTGTTGCATCAGTTTTTGTTGTTTGAAGAGTCCTTGGGTATATATAGTGATTATATTTATATTCTCTTTCCGATTCACTATCGCTTTGTTTCGTTCCAGATGAAAAGCCACAACTAGAACTTCTTGTAGAACCATTGCTATTATAGGTAAGTATTAAGTTACTTGGATTACTTGACGATTCAGATGTATGTGTACGTGCGTCTGAATAGCTTCCTCCACTTTGAACATAATAGGTTCCTGCCCTTGCCTCTATCGGTCTCATGAATGGCATAACGATTACTAAGAACAAAAAGCATAGTAGCTTTATTTTCGTAATAAAATTATATACGTTTTTGATGTTTATCATCTCCTATTTATTTGTTTATTGAATTCTATGTCTTACTCTAAAAAATTACATAGCCTTTCATTATACAATTAGTATGTAATTTTCCGATCGAGATTATTTTCATTTTTCATGTTTTTTTCATAATTTTTGGAAGTAACGGCGCACTTACCACCGACCAGGTTTTTCACAAAAAAGAGCCAAATGGCTCTATTTAGTTTTTATTTAGACCGCTGCCTCTGCGTCCGTTCCTGTTTCTGTCACTTCCTCCATCAATCCAAATTTCAATCTTCGTTCATTATTTCATCTTTGTTTAATCTTCGACCAAGCTTCGCTCATTTTTTCGCCTTCTTCGCTCATTTTTTCTATAAGAATTGTTTATGAAAAAGTAAGATAATGCTCTCTCCTTATATAAATAAAAATTTCCCATAACAAATCTTCTTATATTTCTTTTTTCTATAATGGTAGAAATCATCATTTTGTTACGAAAAAAAGAGCCCTAAGGCTCTTTATTTAAATATTTTACTATTCAGACATCGGTTCTGCATATGCCGATTTAAACTCTTCCACTGATTTTTCATCCTTAAGTTCTTTGCACTTATCCAGTGTAAGTACAATTTTGCAGTTTGGGCAACTGATCGAGCAATCCCGATCAGTATAGCTCATAGATCTTGGGATTGTTGCCTCGCTTCTTGAAAAGATAAATACAGAACCACATCTCGGGCATACACATCCATATTTCTTTTCTTCTTTTTTACGATGATCATTTTTGATTGCGATTACTTCCATGATAATTCTCCTTCTCTTTAATCGTTCATATTATCTGTTGGGAAAACGAGACTCGGTAGTTTTATTCTGTGTTTTGGTAAGATCAAGCATGGATATCCGATATCATCATCTGGTTCAAAAGTTATACCAATAAACATATCTTTATACTTACCGACAGATAATTCGTTTACTTTTTCTACGATTTCATCAACACTAAGAGTCTCATCGAACTCCTTCTCTTCACTGGCATAGTATTTTCCAGTATCCGGCTTGAAGTAGCTACATAAACTTTTCTCAATCCTTTAACAACTCCTTTAATTTTTCTTCAACTCGTTCTTTAATCCTGGAATTTAATCTGGCATCGCACTGTTCTACTACCCTGTATTCAGCAATCCAGCCTTCTGTTTCTTTTCCTACTGCCTCATCAACAATCTGTTTCATGTCCAGATTCTTTACACACTCGGAGATCTGTTCATATGCAGCAGCTCTTACGATATCTCTTAATTTCTTTCGATACCAACTTCCTGGTTCATTATCAAAGATTCGTCTGACCTCTGCTTCTGCTTCTTCCTTAATAACGTCCTGATATGTGTTTCGAACGACTTCTCTTGTCTTAGCTCTGATTGCGTTCTGCACTTCTTTCTCGAAGATTTCATTCTCGTCAAGATCAATTGATAGATTAATTCTTTTCATGTATTTTCTCCTTTTTTGTATTTTAAATAGTATGTTTGAATTTTTATAGAAAAAAACGCACCAATTAGGTGCGTTAAATCAATCTTTTTATAAGAACAGTAATACAGTCGGGATCGCAAACGGAACATAGATGATTGCAAAGCAGATCCAGTACGCTATTTTAATGTTACGCCATTTGATTGCGATTGCATCTGCGGCTGCAGCATCAGCGGCCTCTTTCATCTTAAGATTCATACTATTTCTTAACTTCTGGAACACATAAACTGGTCCGAGAATAAAGATTGCAAGTACGATCAGGAATCCGATGGACTGTGCCAGGATTAATGATGTTAATTTAATTGTCTTTAGCCAGAGATTGAAATCAAAATCTCTACCCTGACTGCTCTGCACGCATAAATTCGGCAGGTTCTTAAATCGGCCTCGCACCAGATGAGGTTATAGAGAGCTCTTACAAGAACGTTTAGGACAGTTGCCAGTTATTATACTGAATGAAGTACAATAATGTATAGCCTTATGTCCAAGGATCGCAGCTGATCCTACGGTATATAGTTAAGCGGCCTGTTTTATACGCAGTCCGAAATTAGCATTTTTTATATGTTGATCGATCAACATATTTTGACAGTTTAAAAAGTTATTAAAATCATAAAAACATTCAATCTGATTAGGATGTGTCTCATCTTCTATATGATATAGAAGAAATGCGGAATAACAGTCTCTTTGTACGATTTTACCTCCTATAGGTTTTGATCGTTCTGAGAGGCTGCATTTTTATATGTATCGGTTACGTGATCGTATTGCGATGCGCGGTAGGTTTTAATATTAACATAAGTAACTGTACCTCCATATTTGATTGCTTTTGATTGAAGATCATGCATAAATGCGGATGGGCTGTGGATCAGGACTGAATGACCAAAACGCTTTCGTCTCTTATATTTATGAACGGTTTTAACAGTGCCGTTTTTATCAGTCACTTCGGATGACTTCTCCTGTCGTACAGAATTTTTGGAACGCTTCTGCAATGCTTTATAGTTCATGGGCTCTGTTATGATATAGATTCCTTCTTCAATTAAACTGTTTGCATTATAATTATTTGATTGCTTTACATATGTGCTTCGTTTCCGATACATCGTCTTTAACTGCATCATCGTTCTGAGCATACCTTTTGTATGAAGGATTTTGGCTCCTTTTATAAAGGTTCCATTATCATTAAAACAAGACGGATTATTTACTCTCATTTTATGATCGTAAACTCTTTGAAGATGAAGAATCTGCTTTGTATAACGATCGATTTCTTTTGAAAGCTCAATAAAATGTAATTTATCTCCAGTATAAGCAGTCATTGTAGAAACACCTGGGTCAAGTCCAATTTTAAGATCTCCTGGAATAAGCTTTTTCGGAGCGGAGCCTTCCATTACGAACTGTACAAAATATCTGTACTGATTTCCAAATGGAAGTCTGAGAATTCTACAGTATTTAATCTTACTAAACATCGCTTCCTGAAGATAATGATCGGAATAACGAATCGGTTTTAATTGTACTTCATGTCCCATGATAGACACAGAACCTGTTTTCTCATGATAGATAATACCGTTATTAGCTTTTTTATCTTCAAAGGATCTTGTTGAACAATATTTTCTGAAGTGCAGTTTCTTCCCGAATAAAGCTTTCTTAACGCCGCTATATAATTGCGTACCAGTTTTCTGTACGATATTAATTCCAATTCCATGATGATAAGAAAAAACTTTTCCTTTACCAAGATATTCGTGAATGGAATATTCTGATAATCCATATCGTTCTGCAACCATAAAGATTTCTGCTGACCAGATTTTTCGATCTTTATCCGTTTTAGATTCTTGATACTGGGATAACGAATACTGATACCAGAGATCGTTACGAACTTCTGTAAGCCGAGATTTACAATATTTGACTCCTGCATTATAAAGACGTTCAATGATACGCATTTTCTTATCGATATATAATCCATCAGATTCAGTTGTAAGAAGCCGTCTATTTACGATATAAGACGGCGTTTTAACCTTACTCATAAATAATCACTTACCTTTTTGATCTTCAATATACTGTTTGACAACATCAAGGGATACACTACCTACGGTTGAAATAAAAGCTGATCTTGTCCATAAGGACGGGATTTTTCGTTTGAGTTCCGGGAACTCATCACGTAAAACATTCGAAGTAGTCCCTTTTAGTTTGCGTACAGCCTCCATGATTCCAAATCTTGGATTACAATCGATTAATAGATGTACATGATCCGTCATGACATCCATTTCAACGATTGTAAAATCATATCGGTTTGAAATTTCTATAAATAATTCTTTTAATCGAGGAACAATGTCATTCGTCAAGACCTTTCTTCGATATTTAGGACAAAATACAACATGATATTGACAACTATATGTAAGATGAGAACTCATATGATACTCTTTTGACATAATAAATTCCTCCTGTTAGATATAGATAGTATGTAAGATTTGTCTTATCTTAACAATAGATAATTGTTAAATATTTATTAAGTTTTACTTTATCTAAAAAAAGCGCTTTCCTCTGCACGTATGAATACGGCAGCTTCCAGCGCTAAAAATTAGTGATTTGATCTGTAACTGTTGTTTGTTCTTTCCATGGCATCCGAAACAATCCATTTACTAAAATAAAGATACCAACCAATAATAATATAAATAATGCAAAACTACTCAATGGATCCATACCAAACTCTTTTTAAAATTTATAAAAAAGTGCTATCGCTGTGTATGTAATCGATCCTCCAATGATATTTACGAATAATGTCATTAACTTCATTTGTTTTCCTCCAAATTTAATTTTCCATTCTCCTCTTGCAAAATTGTTGTCTTTATCGGTATTATAAGGATATGACTTTCTCTTGCTTCTGCTCCTGCAATCGTATAATACTTTATTGTCTTTAACTCGTATCTGCCATTATTTCTCTTCCTAACTTTTTCGCAGAATGAGATTGAGATTTCTTTTCCATCTTTTTCAACATAATATTTGCCATCTGCCTCTGCAACTGTCACCGCGTCTGTATAGTTAGTCTCAGCTTTATACGGAATTTTCAATCCAACATACAGAAAAAAAGCACTTAAAATCAAAAATCCAATTCCATATGATAGTATTTCTATCAGATTGTCGATTTCCGCACGTTTTCTAATTCCAACAAATATAATCCTACATGCCATTCCCATAGAAACGATGGCAAGTATAAGTAATGCCAATGCTAACATATCTTATTTTTCTCCTAAAATTTCTATCCTTCCTGGAGTACTTCTTCTTCCGGGATAATCAATGTATAGTCAGTTCCTGCATCTGCGCCTAAAATTGTGCAGTAACTTACAGTTCTTAATCTATATTTATCTCCATCTTCTTTACGCATTTCTTTATAATGATTAATCGGAATTTCTGAAGCAGATACAGTGCAGCCGCAAGTGCAGTTATCAGAATCCCAGTTGTTCCAAGAAGTTCAAATATAAACAATATATTCATCAAAGATTATTCACCTGATTTATGATCTCCTTTCATTTTCATATATATAATGTCAGAAATTTGAAAATTGGATAAAAAATAAGAGCCTTCTATTTGTTCTAAACAAAAAAATGAGAGCGAGGCTCTCATTTACTGGAGACTTACTAAGGAATAAGACTTCGTACCGTCTTCATAAGTTTTTACTTTAAAATCTGCTTCTACGTATTCTCCTACGCTGTTACAATTTTTTTCATATGTTTCATAAGAATAAATAGAATACTTATTATCATTGTATTCGACAACGATCTTATTTGTAGATGGATATAAGATATAAGTCAGATGATCATTTACATACATGGGCATTAGATAGCTATCATCATGTTCTTCATCAACGATTTTAGCGCTAACCGTTTCATAATCAATGCTGACACATTTCTGGCATCCACTTAAACATAAAAGGCTTATTACGATGGGCAATAACATTAATATTTTTTTCATATACTTACCTCTATTTGTTTTGTATATTTATTTATTTTTTAAGGGTCAACTACTGGATCATGGTTACTTTCTGTGGAGCATATAGCGTATATTCCGATTCAATAATTTTTCCAATTATATTGTACCAATTTCCAATCTCAACTCGATAGGAATCTGTTTCGCTTTTAGAAATATAATACTTAATATCGTCGGCCGGGATTATTTTGTCATTAATCTTAATAAACATTTCACAGACTGATACGTTGTTCTATCTTAGGGCCTTCAGGAATCATCTGAATTGTCTTCTCGTATAGATCTACACATCCGAAAATTCCTAATCCAGAAAATAATACTCCGGAAAGAATGCATGCAATAATTCCGATCTTAATCGCTTTGGTCTTTTTGACATCCGTGAAAGTAGTCGCAATCCAGATGCAAATACCTACACAAAACAAGAAAAACCCAAGGCCCAAAAATATTAATAGAAAAGTCCCGGCTAATGTTGTTTGCAGAATTGTTCTATACATGTCGCTTATAGAAGCAAATGATACGATAGATCCAACACCCAAACCAGTAATTGCGCCCAGGATACTTAATAACTTCTTGTTCAATCTAAAATCTCCTCTCATCAAATTATATTGTTAATATGGTTTAAAAACTGTTGTAATAAATAGGCGTAAATACTGTGGAAGATATTCGGGAATCTATCTGCTTCTGCTCCTGCCTTGCATCTGTAACAAATAGCTGCATTCAAAGTATTGCACCTAATACTTCGTGCAATGTCTATCTTGTCTGGAGTAAGGACTGCAGCTGCGTCTATTTCTGTTTCTTCATCTGCTCTGTGATATGATGCATGTATTAGGATTTTGATTTAAATGCATGTGTTGAGAAGCAGAAGAAGGGATAGTGGCGGAGGCAGCGTTCCATCTCCTCTCCTATACCCTTTCAACTATCTCATGTAAAACCATAGAAATCAGAGACAATACGACGTCTGCGATGCTTAAAATCAACGCTATTAAATCATCTCTTTTTGGTTTTCTCATGTTTAGTATGAAAGGAATTTTGGTTTGGACATAAAAATAAGAGCCAGAAAGGCTCTTTTATTAAGATATATCCGATTTATTTCAAAAAGGAAAAATCATGGACATGATACTGGAATTGATTTTTCCCTTTATCTAATTTTGTAATTAAAGCGGTTTATCCATTTTATCATCTAAACTTTCTGCATAGTCATTTTGGATTAGATTATCTTTTCTTGAATTCATATGTTCTCCATAACAATCATTAATTTCAGGTTCTGTTTCAATGTTATTATCGCACATTGTTTTTGCCCACTCTGTTAAATAAAAGCTAAACATCATTTTATTACCACTGCGATGTCCCAAGATCGGAAGAGCGTCGTGTAGGGAAAGAGTGTAGATCTCGGTGGTCGC
>OGJZ01001539.1_pt1 | contig 20544 bp, 24 predicted proteins | sample 1572321 | NCBI WGS metagenome assembly OGJZ01 (sample SAMEA2582086, study PRJEB24529) | metagenome | biome: Human gut stool | place: China | collected 2011 | reverse complement strand
TTTTCGAAATCTCATAGTTCTGCGGCTTTATATAGGCGGTCTGTCCGTTTCCCTCAATGAAAAGATAGTTTTCTTCACTTTCATATCCGGCATCTGCAACGATTTCTGAATATTTAAATCCTAAGTGACTCTCCATATCTTTCAAAAAAGGGATCAGGGTGCATGTATCGGTTGGACGCGAGCTAATATCAATCCATGTGATGTATTCAGAGTCCACTCCGTGCTGGATGTTATAAGCAGGTTTTAACTGTCCATTCAGCATCGCATCTTCTTTCATTCTCATGAAGGTCGCATCCGGGTCTGTTTTGGAATAACTGTTTCTATCTCCAAGCGTATACAGTTTTTTCGTATATTCCTTTAGTTTCTCTAGATATTGATCCAGCTGTTCCAGGGATTTCTGCAACTGTGTTTTTCTACGTCCAATTCCATGCACGAATACAATTCCCTCCTGTACTTTGACGCGGCACAACTGCTTTTTTAACCGTTTTAATGTGTGGATGGATATCTGGTCATGGTATACGGTCCTGATTCCATAGAGTTCTTCGCATTCAGCCACAAAAGAAGTTAGTTTTGTGTATAACCGGGCCTGATTTTTCGTAATAGCCCGTTTCCATACAAATGTATATTTATTGGCTGCCGATTCAATCTTGGTGCCATCAATAAAAATGGTCTTTCCCGAAATCTCACCAAGAAGATAGAGCAGATCTGACATTTGGGCAAGCAGAACCTTTGCGCAGGCAGAAAAATGTAGGGAGATAAAACGCGCAATCGTTGCATGATCAGGAGCAGGCATTCCTTCAAGGAGATACATAAAGTTGATATCCCGTTTACATGCTTTTCGGATATCTCGACTTGAGTAGATTCGATTCATTGCTGCATAGATAACGAGTTTCAGCATCTGACGCGGCGTTGCCTGATTTTTTCTGATCCTGCCATAAGTTTTATATAGTTCATAAAGGTCCATTTCCTCCACAAAGGCACTTACCGGACGAACTGGATCATCAGATGGAATAGAAATCTCTAAATCCAGCGGAAGTTTGATTTGATAATACAGCGAAAATGAGGTATAATCCCTCTGTATTATTTTGTTTAGTCGCATAAACTGATTATACCACGAACGCCGGGCTTTTCGAAGCTCGGCGTTTTGTGTTGGATATATAAAATGAGCTGCCGCACGTTAGTGCGACAGCCCCTTTTTTATTTCTGATAAGCAGCCCGCTCGCCGCCGATATATTTGAGCCGTGTTCTCGCACAGACAACATGGGCGGAGCCGATGGATTTGATGGTGGTGCGGACCGGAACGGCGACATGGCGCAGATGCATACCGATCAAGGTGTCACCGATATCGATCCCGGCGTGTGCCTGGATATATTCCACAGCGCATGGATGCTCGAATTCGTTCCATGCGGCGGTGGAGAAGGATCCGCCTGCCTTTAACTGCGGTTTTACATTGACCATCTCCAGGCCATATTTCTCGGCGCACTCTTCCTCGACGATCAGGGCGCGGTTTAAGTGCTCGCAGCACTGGGCGGCGAGGTAGAGACCATGTTTTTTTGTCACGTTGGAGAGAGCGGTGAAGACAGCCTGACCCACTTCACTGCTGGAGTAGCAACCAATCACATGGGCAGCAATCTCGCTGGAGGAGCAGCCAACAACCAGAATCTGGCCCGGTTTCATATTGGCGATCTCGATCAGTTCCTCTGCAACGGCTTTTGTCTGTTCATAAATTAAGTCAAGATCCACATCGATGGATGTGGCGATATCTGTTGCACTCATGATAATTACCTCCTGGTAAAGTTATAAGAAGTTCCTGTTTTACTCAAAATGATACTTGTCTAACAGCTCATGCTTCATATCCCAAAGCGGCTTGGAAAGATCCACATGGACCTCATGCGGGTTTACGAGACGTTTTGTCTCATCCCATAAGGTATTGAGCTCTTCCTTGCAGTATTTCTGCATCTCCATGACCTTCGGGGAGTGGTAGACACACTCGCCGTCCTTGAATACCTGTACCGGAAGCTCACGCATCGTGTAGGTTCCGGGAGCGAGGAGTGTCTTTTTCCAAGTTGCCACCGGGTCGAAGAGCAGTAACGGTTCGTCCTCGTTGAAGGTCTCTCCCACGAGACAGATAATGTCCGCGATGACCTTGTGGCTGTCCTTTCCGTAGATACGGTAGGTGGTCTTGTTGCCCGGGTTTGTGATCTTCTCCTCGTTCTCGGAGAGCTTGATCTTCGGGATGAAGGTTCCAGTCTTCTTGTCCATGATCGCCGCGAGCTTATAAACACCGCCGAAGGACGGGCAGTCCTTGGAGGTGATCAGGTTTGTGCCGACACCCCAGGAGTTGATGGTCGCGCCCTGGTTCTTTAAGCTTGTGATCAGGGTCTCATCAAGGTCGTTGGATGCGGAGATCACAGCGTCCGTGAAACCTTCCGCATCGAGCATTTTTTTCGCCTCTTTGGAGAGATAAGCGAGGTCTCCGCTGTCCATACGGATTCCGTAGAAGGTAAGCGGGATTCCCTCGGCGCGCATCTCCTTGAATACCTGGATCGCATGCGGGATACCGGAATTTAAGGTGTCGTAAGTGTCGACTAACAGGATACATGCAGTCGGATAGAGTCGCGCGTAGGTACGGAAGGCGGTGAGCTCATCCGGGAAACTCATGATCCAGCTGTGGGCATGGGTTCCTTTTACCGGGACGTCGAACATCTGGCCGCAGAGCACGTTGGAAGTACCGATACAGCCGGCGATCATAGCGGCTCTCGCACCGTAGATTCCGGCATCCGGACCCTGGGCACGTCTTAAACCGAACTCCATGACTCCGTCTCCGCGTGCTGCATGGACGATCCGGGAAGTCTTTGTTGCGATCAGGCTCTGGTGGTTGATGATATTTAAGATCGCGGTCTCAACAAGCTGGGCCTGCATGATCGGGGCGATGACCTTTACGAGCGGTTCTCTCGGGAATACGACGGTTCCTTCCGGGATCGCGTAGATATCACCGGTGAATTTAAAGGTGGAGAGGTACTCCAGAAAATCTTCCCCGAAGAGTCCTGTGGTGCGGAGATAATCGATATCTTCCTTATCAAAGTGTAAATTTTCGATGTATTCGACAACCTGCTCTAAGCCGGCCGTGATGGCAAATCCGTTTCCATCCGGATTTGTGCGGTAGAATGCGTCGAAGATGACAGTCTCATTTGCATCCTTTGCATGAAAGTAACCCTGCATCATGGTCAGCTCGTAGAGATCTGTAAGCAGCGTCAGGTTTCGTTCGCTCATAATGTTTCTCCTTAAATTTCTCCGCGGTAAGTGTCAGCGGAATATTAAACGCAGCAGTCCGGAGCGTATAAAAATGCCGGACGATAACGACAGCTTAAGTGCGGTTCACCCCAAAAGAACCGGGCGGCTGTCAAACGTGTTGTGGTTGATTATATCAGTTCTTGTGCGAAAAGGCAAATTGCGTGTTAAAAAAGTAACGAACACTTCAAAAGAACGTAAAATGTGCCTAAAAAGTTAAGAAAGAAAACAGGAAGACGGCATCAATATGGAAAGATTTCGCAACTCCCGAGGGATTCCCTTGACTTTTAAATACCTTATTACTATAATTATTTTGATACCAAGGTCAAAAGGTCGGAAATCTGATGCAAGCTTGCTTGCAAGAGGATTTTTGACCTTGGGACCCGCCTAAAACATGAATAAGTAGCCATTTTTCGTAGAAAAATGAGCGGATTATGAATGTTTTGAGGATTGTGGAAGCACGTAGTGCGAAACAATCCGGTATCAAAGGGGGCAAAAGACCTTTTGACCCCAACATCATTATTTTGTCTGAGTGTAAAAAATGTAACTATGAACAGATTCGATGGTTACATTCAGACAATCCATAGAAAAAAGCCATGACGGAGACAGTAGGTTCACAAGCAGAAAGCCAAAGCGAGCCGGGGACGATGGAAGCCCGGTGCTTTTTCGTGAAAGGAAGATCACTCCCGAGCTGGAAGCTGAACCCTGAAAGCGGTACTGCTTTTGGAAAGTAAGTGTACCCGGTGATTCCGCCGTTAAAGGGAACTCATATGTCAGTATGCAGCAATAGGTGGTTAAAAGCGTTATTTTCGCCCTGTTCTCATTGAGAACGGGGCTTTTTTATTACTGATTCAGCATACGACACACAAAACACGAAGAGCATAACAACGAGAAAGTTATGCGCAAAACATTGATTGGAGGAAATGTGTCATGTACGAGAAAGTATCAACAGACCTGAACTTTGTGGACAGGGAAAAACAGGTTGAGAAATTCTGGAAAGACGAAAAGATCTTTGAAAAGAGTATTGACAGCCGCAGAAAAGGAACCCCATACGTATTTTATGACGGACCGCCTACCGCAAACGGCAAGCCGCATATCGGACACGTACTTACCCGTGTTATCAAGGATATGATCCCGAGATACCGCACCATGAAGGGCTATATGGTTCCGCGTAAGGCTGGATGGGATACCCACGGACTTCCGGTAGAGCTTGAGGTCGAGAAGCTTCTTGGTCTCGACGGAAAAGAGCAGATCGAGCAGTACGGTGTTGAGCCGTTCATTGAGAAATGTAAAGAGAGCGTCTGGAAATACAAAGGAATGTGGGAGAATTTCTCCAGCACCGTTGGTTTCTGGGCTGATATGGATAATCCGTATGTTACCTACCATGATGACTATATCGAATCCGAATGGTGGGCATTAAAACAGATCTGGGATAAGGGACTTTTATATAAGGGCTTTAAGATCGTTCCGTACTGCCCGCGCTGCGGAACACCGCTTTCCAGCCATGAGGTTGCCCAGGGATATAAGGATGTAAAAGAGAAATCTGCCATCGCCCGCTTCAAAGTAAAAGGCGAGGACGCATACTTCCTTGCATGGACCACAACACCGTGGACACTTCCGAGCAACGTGGCTCTCTGCGTAAATCCGAAGGAGACCTACGCAAAGGTAAAGGCTGCAGACGGCTATACCTACTATATGGCAGAAGCCCTGCTTGATGCCGTTCTCGGAAAGCTTGCGGATAAGGAAAATGGAACTCCGGCATATGAAGTTCTTGAGACCTGCACCGGTAAGGATCTTGAGTACAAGGAATACGAGCCGTTATTTGACTGCGCAGTTGAGATCTGCGAGAAACAGCACAAGAAAGCATACTTCGTGACATGCGCGGATTATGTAACCCTGACAGACGGTACCGGCGTGGTACACATTGCACCGGCCTTTGGTGAGGACGATGCCCAGGTAGGCCGCCGTTATGATCTCCCGTTTGTACAGCTTGTAGACGCAAAGGGCGACATGACAAAGGAGACTCCGTACGCAGGCGTATTCGTGAAGAAAGCGGATCCGATGGTCTTAAAAGACTTAAAGGAAAAAGGCCTGTTATTCGAGGCACCGGCCTTCGAGCACAGCTACCCGTTCTGCTGGCGCTGTGACACACCGCTTATCTACTATGCGAGAGAGTCCTGGTTCATCAAGATGACAGCGGTGAAGGATGATCTGATCCGCAACAACAATAAGATCAACTGGATCCCGGAATCCATCGGTAAGGGACGCTTCGGTGACTGGCTGGAGAATGTTCAGGACTGGGGAATCTCCAGAAACCGTTACTGGGGCACACCTCTTCCGGTATGGCAGTGTGAGTGCGGAAAGATGCACTGCATCGGCAGCCGTGAAGAATTAAAGAAGATGAGCCCGAATTATCAGGATGTTGTTAAGAAATACAGCAAGGAGATGGACGGAGACAAGGGAGAGGTTGAACTTCACCGTCCGTTTATCGACGATGTAGTGATCACCTGCCCGGACTGCGGAAAAGAAATGCACCGTGTACCGGAGGTTATCGACTGCTGGTTCGACTCCGGCGCAATGCCGTTCGCGCAGCACCACTATCCGTTCGAGAACCAGGAGCTTTTCCACAAACAGTTCCCGGCACAGTTCATCTCCGAGGCTGTTGACCAGACAAGAGGATGGTTCTACTCCCTCCTTGCCGAGTCCACGCTGCTCTTTAATGAGCCGCCGTACCAGAACGTTATCGTTCTCGGCCACGTTCAGGATGAGAACGGACAGAAGATGAGTAAGTCCAAAGGAAACGCTGTCGATCCGTTTGACGCCCTGAAGACATATGGTGCCGACGCGATCCGCTGGTACTTCTACATCAACAGCGCACCGTGGCTGCCGAACCGCTTCCATGGAAAGGCTGTTATGGAAGGACAGAGAAAGTTCATGGGTACTCTCTGGAACACCTATGCATTCTTCGTTCTCTATGCGAATATTGATAACTTTGACGCGACCAAGTACACACTGGAGTACGATAAGCTTCCGGTCATGGACAAATGGCTGTTATCCAAGTTAAATTCTACTGTTAAGGCAGTGGATGATGACCTTGCGAACTACCGCATCCCGGAGGCAGCAAGAGCACTCCAGGAGTTTGTGGATGACATGAGCAACTGGTATGTCAGAAGAAGCCGTGAGCGTTTCTGGGCAAAGGGCATGGAGCAGGATAAGATCAACGCTTACATGACTCTTTACACAGCTCTTGTGACGATCAGCAAGGCAGCAGCTCCGATGATCCCGTTCATGACAGAGGAGATCTACCAGAACCTGGTAAGATCCATCGATAAGACGGCTCCGGAGAGCATCCACCTCTGCGACTTCCCGACCGTTGATGAGGCACATATCGATGCCGAGCTGGAAGCAAAGATGGATGAAGTCTTAAAGATCGTTGTGATGGGACGTGCGGCAAGAAATACCGCAAACATCAAGAACCGTCAGCCGATCGCAAAGATGTTCGTAAAGGCACCGGAGAAGCTTCCGGAGTTCTACCAGGAAATCATCGAGGACGAGTTGAATGTGAAGTCCGTAGAGTTCACAGACGACGTGAGAAGCTTTACCTCCTACACCTTCAAGCCGCAGCTTAAGACGGTAGGACCGAAGTACGGAAAACAGCTCGGAAATATCAAGAAAGCTCTGGCTGAGTTAGACGGAAACGCAGCGATGGATACGTTGAACGAGAAGGGCGCTCTGACCTTCAACTTTGACGGAAATGAAGTCGTTCTCACAAAGGATGACCTCCTGATCGACATGGCACAGACAGAAGGTTATGTATCCGAGGCAGACAATACCGTGACCGTTGTTCTCGACACAACACTGACACCGGAGCTTCTCGAGGAAGGCTTCTACCGCGAGATCGTCAGCAAGATCCAGACCATGCGTAAAGAGGCTGGATTCGAGGTTATGGACCACATCTACGTTTACGCGGACAAGAATGAGAAGATCGCAGATCTGATCAAGAAGTACGCGGACGAGTTAAAGAGCGAGGTCATGGCTGACAACATTATGCTTGGTGAGATGGCTGGCTACACGAAGGAATGGAACATCAACGGCGAGGATGTTGTATTCGGCGTAGTGAAAGTGACAAAATAGACGGATGACAACAGGAAAAAGTTCCGCAGCGCGGGGATTTCATGAACAATATTTATGGACAGACCCGCAATGCGGAACCTTCCTGTAAATAAGGGGTTCACATTGACCGGATCACAGACGCGGCCTGAAGAGGCATGGCGTGGGATCCGGCCATTAAGAGAGTATAAAGGAGGACTTTAGGGGTGAGTCAGACAATTAACAAGGATGAACTGAAGAAGACCATTGTGTTTAACGTAAAGAGCATCTACCGCAAAACGATCGACGAGGCGACTCCGGCTATGGTTTACCAGGCTGTCGCACTTGCAGTTAAGGACATGATCATCGACCGCTGGATCGCGACTCATAAAGAGTACGACAAGCAGGATGCGAAGATCGTTTACTACATGTCCATGGAGTTTTTAACCGGTCGTTTCCTCGGCAACAATATCATCAGCCTCTGTGAGCAGAAGGAAATCGAGGAGGCACTTTCTGAACTGGGCTTTGACCTGAATTCCATTGAGGATCAGGAACGGGATCCGGCACTCGGAAACGGCGGTCTTGGACGTCTTGCGGCATGCTTTTTGGATTCCCTTGCATCTTTAGGCTATCCGGCATATGGCTGCGGCATCCGTTATCGTTATGGAATGTTCAAACAGCAGATCCGTGACGGATATCAGATCGAGGTCCCGGATGAGTGGTTGAAGGACGGCTATCCGTTTGAGATCCGCCGCGCAGAGTATGCGACGGAGGTCAAATTCGGCGGTTATGTGGAGACAGAATGGGACGGAAAGAGAAACCATTTCGTACAGAAGGGCTACCAGTCCGTTATGGCGGTTCCGTATGATATTCCGATCATGGGATACGGCAACAATGTTGTAAACTCTTTAAGAATCTGGGATGCACAGCCGGTGAATACCTTCAACTTAAGCGAGTTCGACAAGGGCGATTACCAGAAAGCTGTTGAGCAGGAGAATCTGGCGAAGACCATCGTTGAGGTCCTTTACCCGAATGATAACCATTATTCCGGAAAAGAGCTTCGCTTAAAACAGCAGTATTTCTTTATTTCTGCCAGTGTTCAGCGTGCCATCAAAAAGTACAAGGAAAAGCATGACGATATCCATAAATTCTATGAGAAGGCATCCTTCCAGTTAAACGATACACATCCGACCGTTGCGGTTGCTGAGTTAATGCGTATCTTACTTGACGAGGAGAACTTAGAGTGGGATGAGGCCTGGGAGATCACGACAAAGACCTGTGCCTACACAAACCACACCATCATGGCTGAAGCTCTTGAAAAATGGCCGATCGAGCTGTTCTCCCGTCTGCTTCCGCGTGTTTACCAGATCGTTGAGGAGATCAACCGCCGTTTTGTAGCCCAGATCCAGCAGAGATATCCGGGTGACAACGAGAAGATCCGCAGAATGGCGATCATTTACGACGGACAGGTCCGCATGGCTTACCTTGCAATCGTCGGCAGCTTCTCTGTAAACGGTGTTGCGAAGCTTCACACAGAGATCCTTGAGAAACAGGAGCTTCGTGACTTCTATGAGATGATGCCGGAGAAGTTTAATAATAAAACAAATGGTATTACCCAGAGACGTTTCCTGCTTCACGGCAACCCGCTGCTTGCAGATTGGGTGACCGATAAGATCGGAAATGAGTGGATCACAGATCTCTCCAATATTAAAAAGCTTTCTGTTTATGTGGATGATGAGAAGTGCCAGCAGGAATTCATGAATATTAAGTACCAGAACAAGATCCGTCTTGCAAAGTACATCAAGGAGCACAACGGCATCGATGTCGATCCGCGATCCATCTTCGATGTTCAGGTAAAACGTCTTCATGAATACAAGAGACAGCTCATGAACATCCTTCATGTGATGTATCTCTATAACCAGTTAAAAGATAACCCGAATATGGACATCGTTCCGAGAACCTTCATCTTCGGTGCGAAAGCAGCAGCCGGATATAAGCGTGCAAAACTGACCATCAAGCTCATCAACAATGTGGCTGATGTGATCAACAACGATAAGTCCATCGGCGGCAAATTAAAGGTCGTATTCATTGAAGATTACCGTGTATCCAACGCAGAGCTGATCTTCTCCGCTGCGGATGTCAGCGAGCAGATCTCCACAGCAAGTAAGGAAGCATCCGGGACCGGAAACATGAAGTTCATGTTGAACGGCGCTCTGACGATCGGAACCATGGACGGAGCAAATGTGGAAATGGCAGAGGAAGTCGGCAAGGAGAATATGTTCATCTTCGGTGCGTCCGCAGATGAGATCATCAACCTTGAAAACAACGGCGGCTACAACCCGATGGATATCTTCAACAATGATCAGGATATCCGCCGCGTGCTGATGCAGCTCATCAACGGCTACTATTCTCCGCAGGATCCGGAGCTGTTCCGCGATATCTACAACTCCCTGCTCAACACCCAGAGCAGCGACCGCGCAGATACCTACTTTATCTTAAAGGACTTCCGTTCCTATGCGGAAGCACATAAGAAGATCGACCAGGCATACCGCGATGAGAAGTGGTGGGCAAGAACCGCGATGCTCAACACCGCATCCGCAGGAAAGTTCTCTTCCGACCGTACGATCGAGGAGTATGTAAGAGATATCTGGCATTTGAAGAAGATCAAGGTAGAGCTGAAATAATGTAACTGTGAAGGTACTTGACAGTTACGGATAACATAAAAAACAGACCCGTCTCATACAATAGTGATATCAGAAAAATTCGGAAGGAGTTTTTCGGGCAATCCGCCCGGAAGACTTCCGGATCTGAAATCCGGTATCACAGGTGTATGAGGCGGGTATTTTTTATGAAGCGTTTTTTTATGGTCTTATGGATGACGGTCATGATCCCCTATGTGACAACGCTGGCGTGGACAGGCCGGATCCGGACGGATACAGGGACGGAAGTCCCGGCGGAAGAGTTTCTTACCGGAGTCGTGGCGGCGGAGATCCCGGCAGAGTACGGGATCGAGACATTAAAAGCACAGGCGGTGCTTGCGAGGACATATATCTCCCGGCTTGTGGATCCGGGGCTGGAACGTATCCGGGAAGAGGAACTGGACATAGATTGTCTCAGCATGAGGGAGATGGAGAAAAAATGGGGGAAAGAACATTTTAGAGAGTATTACGGGAAGATCCGTACCGCGGTGCAGGAGACAGAAGGACTCGTTGCGGAGTACGACGGGGCGCTGATCGAGCCGTTTTACTGTGAAGCGTCGGCAGGAAAAACGAGGGAACTTGCCGCATATCCATATATCCGTTCGGTGGAGAGTCCGGGAGATCTGGGGGCCGGAGAATTTTTATGCGTCCGGACCTTTACGGAAGCGGAGTTTGCGGATAAGATCGGAAGAATCGGCGGGCCGCGTCCAGGAGCGGACGGCATTGCGGAAAAAATTCAGATCATCGAGCGGGATGATGCCGGGTATGTGAAGCGGGTTCAGATCGGGGATATGGATTACAGCGGGGATGAGGTCCGGTATTCTTTGGGGCTTTTATCGTCCTGCTTTCATTTTTCGTCTGCGGACGGGAAGATCCGGGTGTCATCGAAGGGGATCGGCAGCGGATACGGATTCTCCCAGGCTGGGGCGGATGCGATGGAGAGAGAGCAGGGGAGTGAGTTCCGGGAACTGTTGAAATATTATTTTCAGGGGATTGAGATCGTGAAAATTGCGGAGTAAAAGAAGATAAAAGGTGGATACTTCCAGAAAAAAGTATGATTTCGTGTATAACTTCACCGCCGCGGGTAAGAATATTACCGAGGTGATAAACGTGAAAGAAAGAGGAAATCAGCTTTTCAAGGACAAATTTGTCCTTGTCATGCTCGTACTTGGCCTGTTGACTATTGTTGCGGCAGCAGGCGCTGTAAGAATCCAGAAGGGGAGAGAAAATATCGGAGAGAGCCCCTATCTGGAGATCGAAGACCCGGACCATGTGATCGCGGGGGATTCCAACGCAGGAGCGGAGTCCGGCGGCGATACACTGGCGGGGGAACTGGCGGCATCCGGAGATGAAGCCGGGAATGGGGAACTTGCTGGGGACGGCACGGCTGTCGGTCTGGCAGACAATAAGAATGGTGCCGGAACTGGCGCTGATCCCGGCAATTTTGCCGGAGAAATTTCGATGGATACTGGTCTTGCTGATGCATCAGATAGCGCCCTGACAGGCGATCATTCCATGGCGGAAGCCGGTGCCGCTGTCAGCGAATCCTTGGTCCTCGATTTCGCAGACACAGATAAGCTCTCCTGGCCTGTGACCGGAAATATCGTTCTTGGCTACTGCATGGACACCACGACCTACTTCCCGACCCTGGACCAGTACAAAGTCAATCCCGCCAATGTGATCCAGAGCGAGGTCAGCACCCCGGTATCGGCTCCGGCGGACGCCAGAGTGGTCTCTGTTGGGACAAACGAGGAGATCGGTAATTATGTTGATCTCGATTTGGGAAACGGCTATACTGCCGTCTGCGGCCAGTTAAAAGAGATCCCTGTGGTAGAAAATGAATATGTCCGACAGGGGGATCTTCTGGGCTATGTCGCCGAGCCGACAAAATACTACGCGGTGGAAGGCACGAATGTGTTCTTCGAGTTTCTGAAGGACGGCGTGCCGGTGGATGCGCTGGATTTTCTGGAGTGAGAGATCACGATTACACGTAATTTGCAAAGTTAAGCCAAAAAGCCTTCAGGGAAGCTCTCTGGAGGCTTTTTATATAACAGGAAATTCCCTGTTGCATAAAAGGCACTAACGTGCCAAAGATGCATATTCTAATATCAGAACAAATAAAGGAGACATCCGCATATGAATTGCAGAAATTCCGATCTGCCGGATACCGCTATGGGTCCGTCCTGCGGCTGCGGCAGAAGTCTGTCTGATATTTCCGGCCCGGGACCTGTTGTGCGTCCGGTGGCCAACTTTTGTTTTGACGACAATGATCCAAGATTTCCGATAGGAATGGGATATGTTCCGATGCAGATGTGGGGGACCATATATCCGTTAGCCAGAGGTTTTGTCCGGGGAACGATCTTCCCGTCCCTGGATCTTCCATTTGCCGTGGGGAGGTGCAGAAGATGAGGGAACTATATCGATGTAGCATGATGCCGGGAATGCCGGCAGAACCTGTGAGTGACTCCCGCCTGTCAGCGCAGGATGTGATTCCTGCGTGCAGTACGTGTCAGAGCGCCGGGGGCATGACCGTTCAGGATAAAGAGCTGTTGATGCGTCAGATCATGGAAGCCGGTTTTGCGATGGACGACGTTGCCCTGTTCTTAGACACTCATCCGGAAAATCAGGATGCGCTTCGCTATTACAAAGCGGTCCGTGATATGCGTGACCAGTCCATGGCTGCCTATGAGAGGCGGTTTGGGCCGCTGAGATACACCGATGTCACGTCCATGTCCTGGAACTGGGTAACTGAAAAATGGCCATGGGAAGGAGGATGCTAAGATGTGGGTCTACGAAAAAAGATTGCAGTTTCCGGTAAATATAAAGGAACCGAATGCGAAGATGGCGCAGTTTATTATGAGTCAGTATGGTGGGCCGTATGGCAGAAACCTATAATAATGCCGCAAACCCAGATAAAATAAGGGTTTGCGGCGCTTATGCGTAATAGTGGAAATGAATCTCCTTCTTCGTCTGATCAACAACGATATCCGAAATGATGCTGCGGACCGCAGCACCCTTCACATCGTAGCTGACATCTGGATCGGATAAGAGGCTATATACATCTTTGATCCGGTTCAGAACCTCTTCCTCGGACGGAACATCATCCGGAGTGGAAGCAGCAATCCCTTTTAATCGTTCAATTTCGGCAAGAAGCTCCTGCCGTTCATTTGCAATTCTAAGCTTATTATCCCTGTATTCTTCAAGGGTATCAATCCCAGATTCATAAGCATCCCGGATCCTGCTCTCCTTTACGGCAACGCGGGCCAGCGCCGCGTCAAGAATAGAAATCTCATCGGTGCCTTCGGAAGGCTGCTTTCTGATGTGCTCAAACTCGACAGTCCCCGATTCAATGACAGAGTGCAGGGAAGCCATTACAGCAGCTTCCGCCTTGTTGGCAGAGATCGAAGCAGGGCCTTTATGAACACCTTTCGCGTATTTCCAGCATACGAAAGTGTCTCCACGTTTTTTTACCCGACCGGCCCGGTTGAAAGAGAGGCTTGCGCCGCAGATTGAACAATGGAGCAGACCGGAGAGCCAGTGCTTGCAGGAAGACACGTCCCGCCGATTAGCCTGGCGGTATTCCTGATTCAGGCGTTCCTGCGCCGATTCAAAGCAATCAGTGACGGAGGGACGTACTTCGTGGGTGCCTTGAAAAGAATACCCATTCCATTCAACCGTTCCGGCATAGAATTTATTATGCAGGATCCGGGAGACTGTCCGACGTTCAAAAGGTGTCCCGCGCTTGCTGGTCCATCCCCGCTCATTGCATTTTCTGGCGATTCCGGTCATGTCCAGACCGCTGACGTATGCCTGAAAAATATATTCCACGATCGGATACTTCTCTTCATCGATCACAAAAGGCTTTCCGTCACCTACAGCTTTGTAACCGAGAGAAGGAACCACCTGGTATCCGTTCCGGAGCGCCTTTTCGGTCATACCGCGGAGCACTTCTCCGGAAAGATTGTAAGAATAATATTCATCGAACCACTCAATGATGGATTCGATCAGCCTGCCGAACATCCCATCAGCAATCGGCTCTGATACACTTTTGATCTCCACCCCGCATTTCTTTCGGAGAACACCTTTGTAAAAGGTGCTTTCCTCCTGATTGCGAGCAAAGCGGGAGAACTTCCAGAGATACAGACGTTCAAAGGGAGCCGGGCTCTGGGATTTTGCAACAGCAATCATCTTCTGGAACTCCGGCCGGTTTCCGGCTTTCCGTCCGGAGATTCCCTTCTTCTCTTCGAATATGTATTCCGGCGGAATAATAAAGCCGTCTTTTTTCGCATCTTCCAGGATCACACGGAGCTGTGCATCGGGGGACAGCTCTGCCTGATCATCGGTGCTGACGCGGATATAAGCAGCGCCGATCCTCAAATTTTGTGCCATACTATATCATCTCCTGTAAACCATATGGACTTTAGGATACAAAAATAACAGCCACCGGAAAACAAATGTTCCCGTTGTCTTGGCTGCTCGAAGATGATACAATAGATTCTGTGATTGGTATGTCACATCGTATCTCTTCGGAGATATGCAAGCCGGTTTCCTGTTGGAGCAGGGGACCGGTTTTTCTTTTGGCCTTGCAAGTCCTTGTATATAATAAAGTAATATGTTATTATAAGAACAGATAATAAATCATACGAGCCTGCGGATCGCAGAAACGATGGAGTCTGTGTTCCAGCCTACGATCTCATTGGCATATAAAGATACATATGCGGGAACCATAGTATTTCCCCATGGACGAATACCGAGGATCGGTTTTCCCATTCGGACGGATTCATCAATTTCATACTGCATCCATTCGCGGTAAGAAGTGTACATACCTGCAATGACGATTGTTATTTGAGAAGGCGCGATCTTCTGGGTAATCAGTCTCCTGATGTCATCGTTAGTAGCAGGTGTACCAGCTGGGAAAAGTGGTTTTTCACGTGGGGCAGAGTAATTGCGGTATGAAAAATAATTAGCGTTATCCAGGAACCTGACAAGTCTGTCATAGTCATCACCATATTTCCATGCATGACTGATAAATAATCTGTAATCGTATAAACTTGGCATTTTGCTCTCCTTTCAATAATTATGAGGTGATTAGATATGAAGTTTCGTAAAAAACCAGTAGTCGTTGATGCTTATCAAATCGATCATGAGGAAATAATTCATACGTTAGAAGGCGATATGAAAGCATCCCCGGGAGACTGGATCGTTACTGGTGTAAACGGGGAAAAATATCCCTGCAAGCCGGATATATTTGAAAAAACCTATGAGCGTGTTAAGTAGCATCCTGCTTTGAGTTACCCTTTTCCGCAGTGTTGATGCTTTTCCAATGGCGGTTTTCTGCAGACATGATCTCTTCCACATTTTTGATAAAAATATTATCAACAGTCTCATTGTTAGGATTATAGGGGAAGGACTGGGTCAAGTACAAATGCTTTTGATAGAGTAACATTTCGCAGGTGGAACGGTATTGGATCCAGTTTTCATGATACCTATATAATTTTGTGATGGATTCGATGATCACGATGATCGCACCCAGGAAACCAATGATTATAGGTATCAAATCACACAATGAGGTGTAACCGGACAGTAGAGGTATGAATGCAGCAAGAATGATTTCGGCTACCTGAAATTGCTTATATCTTCTTTGAGCATGCACTGATTTTTTATCATACCATTCAATCTGTGGATCAAGCCGAGTTGAAATATATTCGTTAATATCCATTTCATACCCTCCGTTTCTGCATTTGCTATAAAAACTCCATTAGCAGCAGCTCAAGCCCTATTTGACAAATCAAATCCAATTCGATATAATATACTTAACAAGAGAACCAAAAGCTGGGTGAAGTCCAGCCGCCGGCGAGAGTAATTTGCTAAAAGTAGCGCCTTATCTTACCAGGACAGGGGCGCTACTTTTTGTGTTTGCTGAGAGTAAAAACAAGAGTAACGATTGAACAGATCATGCTCACAAAGGCGAACAAATCGCTATATGTAACCATGTATACCAGCTCCTTCCTAAAAAGTCCGGAAGCTGGAGTATCGCCCCTTCGGTTCCCCGGGTAAGTATATTATATTTTCAAGGTTCGTTCTATAGTTTCTCCATCACCGCCAGGTGCGGTTCAAACATGATTACATATCCATCCAATTCAACATAGCATCCGTATTTTTCACGGTAGCATTCCAAAGCTTCTTGCAGAAATTCTTCTGAGACTTCTAGACACTCCGCCAGTTCGTGACGGTTATGGCAATGGTTACGGTATCCCAGGATGATCCCAGAGAGTCCGATCCGGCGATTGTAGGCCCATAAGCGGGCCGCGTATTCCTGTTTTCGATCAGAGACGGAACGCTGCTCTACGATACGACCAACAGTAGTATAGTAATGCCCAAGCTCTTCAGCCAAGACATCGGCTTTCTGGCGTTGGGTGGGGATATCTTTTCTGATAGCAATTCGGTGCCCCTTAATTCGTCCATCACTTAATGGAAGGGGTTTCTCTTTTACAGTAAGTCCGGCATTGTCCGCCTCAATCAGTAATTCTTCATAATTCACATAATCACCTCACTTAAAAGTTCGGATCATCCATCATGTCATCTTCGGCCTTACGGGCAGTATCGGTCCGATCGGAATCAGAGATATCAGTCCGGTCGTGGGCTGCATCTGGCATAAGGTAAAGCTGTTCTTCCTCCATCTTCTGAATTTTTAAAAGATTATTAGAATAATGGCTTACTTTGTTTAAATTGACATCATTTAAATCTTGAACATTAAAGAATAATTCATCTATCTGTTGTTCTCTTGGCGTTTTATTAAGAGTATAAAACAGATGAATAGTATTTTTTTTCGTATTAATTAAAACCATGTCAACTATTCGCCTAAGTACCTTCGCTTTTTCATTATATGACACATCGGGACTTTTAAAAAATTCTAAAATATTAAATGTTCGAGTTCCATCGGTATAATCAGCAAGATTATCTGGAGATATATCTTGAAGCGATTTACAAATTGCATCAAAAATTTGTGGGCTATGCTGCAAGCTTCGCCCTGTGATTTCAAAGGCAATACTATCTGCAGATATATATTTAGCATAGCAATCATCATTGGAGCTTTTCATAGGAACATCAAGTCCCATTAACCAAGCTTCACTGACATGAAGTGCGTTTGCGAGTACAAATAATTTAGCTTGACCTGGTTCAACTTTACCAGATACATACTGGCTCAAATCAACCTTTGTTAGTTTAGTGCCATATTTCTCGCAATATGGTTTTGCCAGATTTAAGACATCGACTTGTTTAAGATTTCGCAGTTGCATTATATGCTTTAATCTTTTGGCGGTAGTAGATACTTTCATTTAATCACCTCTAAGTAAAATATAACACATATTATACAAAAGTTCAACTGATAAAACTTTTAAATTTAAAAATGTTGAACTTTTTATTGACATAGATACTATGAAGCGTTATCATCAAAATAGTTCAATAAGTCGAACAAGGGAGGTGAAATAAATGTGCTTTGATTATAGTAAATTGCGCGGAAGAATTATAGAAAAGTTTGGAAATCAGTCCAAATTTGCCGTAGCAATGGGATGGTCTGAGCGGACAATGTCTTTAAAAATAACAGGAAAACGTTATTGGAAGCAACCAGAAATGTGTTTAGCTCTTACATTACTTGAACTTTCGGACAGTGATGTTGCGGAATATTTTTTTAAAACAAAAGTTCAAAATATTGAACCAAAGGAGGCACATACCAGTGAATGAATTAACCAGAATCACCATCACATCGATGGAAGCCGCAGAGTGGTGCGGAAAGAGACATACGGATTTATTGCGTGACATTCGTAAGTATGTACAGCAGTTAGGTGAAAGCAAAATTGCGTTTACCGATTTTTTCAAGGAATCTACATACGTTACCGATCAGAACAAAACGCTTCCGTGTTTTCTTGTTACGAAGAAAGGGTGCGAATTTATCGCCCACAAGATGACCGGTCAGAAAGGGACGGAATTTACAGCACGGTATATCAACCGTTTCCACGAAATGGAAGAAATGCCGCAGCGGTTGCTGACAGAGCATCCCGGCGAGGTTGCAAAGCTGATTCAGGCACTGGCAAGCCGGATGGATAAACAGGGCAGTGCCCCGTACAAGTCGGCGGAGATGGCGAAGATCATCTGCGAGCAGTACGGAATCCGTATTCCAACAGATTTTGTAAAAGTTCCAGAGTATGAGCAGTTGGCGTTGTTTGCAATAGAGAATGAAAAGAGAGAGTAAATCTCATCGAAAGGTTCAGAAAGTAGCTGATTACTTAGGAGTACCGATTGAACGCTTGTTGGAGTAGAGAGGAGGCGAGAATAATGCTTATTAAAGAAACAAGAAGTGCGGATATGGAACGGGACAACAAAGTTACAGTTCTTATTGACAGTAAGAATTCGTCAGATGCGTTAGAAGTGTATAAAGCAATTACGGCGGCGCTCCAAAAAGAGAACCGCCGCCGTAACAGGGATATTAGCTATAGAGTTATTTGCAGCGATACAAAAGAAAGGGGATGAAAATAAAAAGTTGTGGAGAATAGAAGAATTCATTGCTGAGTGTTTTGTTCCAGCTGTAATGGGGCTGATTGGTTCGTTTGTAGGGATGGCGATAGCGCACTGGTTAGGATTAATGTGAGCAGGGTAGAAATCACAGCAAGAATAATCGGTACAAGGATATGGCTAACGACATATTCCGTATTAAACCATTGCTTACTTTCAACCTCGGCGGCTCCAATGGAGTCCATGGTGAAGATGGTTTCATCTGTGATAGGAATAGGATTTCCCATATTATCTTGGGAGCCACCGATCTGGGTAAGGTATTTGTTGTATACAAGGGTTTCCAGAGAATCGGACAAATCAAAGCGTTTTGAAAATTTTTGCTTTAACCTTCCGAAAGATACAGAGTGATGAGAGTAGACAAATTTTAAAATTTTCATATCAGCTTTTGTAATGATCATATGAGGGAACTCCTTTATAAATACTCAGCTTATAGAAAGCCTGTAAATACAGTATAGATCAGAGAGGAGGGAAAAGCAAACGGAGTATGGAAGGGAAGGAGGCGAGAAAAACGAAGCGGGTGAAGAAAATGGTACAAACGCTGGTCATCGCAGTGATATGTTCTCATGCATTTGAGTTCTTTATAAAACTGGGCAATGAGAACATATCGCTGTATGAGAAGACTTGCCTGTGGCTTCTTGTGTATTTATGTGTGGAAAGATTGCCGGAAGGGAAGGGGTGATAGACATGCCGATTGAAACAATCACAGCTATGCAGACGTCCTTCTTGTTATGCATAGCTGTGATAAACGGAATTGCAATAGTCCTTATGGTTAAAGATCGCCCTTATATGGCGTGGGTAATATGGGGACTGGCAGCTTCGATCTGCATGCTGATGAGCTGTATGAAAGGAGCGTGAGAAAAACGAAGATCATAGAAAACATACTGATCCGATTACTTCTGATGGGGAAAAAGAAAAGTCTATTTGATTTTGTGAAAATCAAAGGAAAGATATATAAGGTTTCGATTCAGCCATATGTATCGCCTGAAGAACTTTTTAAGAGAGCCGTAAATAGTGGAGTATTTACGGCTGACGAGCTTAAAAAGGAAGCTTAGAAAGAGCTGGGCAGACTTTTTCCATCTTAAGAATTAAGTCGGCATAGAGCTTCATTTCAGATTTAGAAACAATAACCGCTTTTTGATTTTTCATAGCATTGTATTCCGTTTTTACAAAACCATACAGAAGCATCAGTTCGTTGCTTGAAAAGTCAATATTCATTAGCGTTCTCCTTTCTTCGGTACTGGGCGCTGCAACGCCTGCAAAGAGAGTATAGGACAGAGGAAAGGGAAAAGCAACCATGAGAATATGGACAGGAAGGAGGAGAGAGACATGAAAACCATGGAGAGCATCCATATTGACTTATCCAAGAAGATTTTCCTTCTTAACGGAAGACCTATGGAAGATGTATCAGAACTGCATCTGGATTTTGAAAAAGGAGAATGGTCGCTGCAGGTAACAGAAACAGCAACGTATATCCATCAGGAACCAGATAGAAATCGCGGCATAACCTAAAGAGGGGTGGTGTGATGGAAATGAAAATCGTGAACCATATCAAGATCGATGGACAGGAATATCTGTTCGAGGAGCTTTCAGCAGAGCGGAAAAAGGACATAGCCTGTCTGATACAGGAGAATGCCATGAAGGCAGCAGGATACTGCAAAGTAACAAGAAAGGAGGCAGCAGGGTGAGATACAAGTGCGATAAGTGCGGAGACACGATCTATGTGGATCCGGGCGACGAAAGAATCTGCGATACCTGCACGCAGAAGATCCGGATCAAAGCAAAAGAACAGGAAAACTACTATGAGAGGTGGAGAAAGACATGGGGAAATGCTATTGCTTCGTGATCGATCAGCGGAAAGATAGGTTTGAACGGGCGAGGGAGAGAAGAAACCGCC
>OGJZ01001515.1_pt1 | contig 20896 bp, 16 predicted proteins | sample 1572321 | NCBI WGS metagenome assembly OGJZ01 (sample SAMEA2582086, study PRJEB24529) | metagenome | biome: Human gut stool | place: China | collected 2011 | reverse complement strand
TTGCTGTATATCCAAATCTTGGTGGAACCTATGATGGTGATACTAAAACATGGTCAGGCGGACAACAAAGCTTTATCGATTATATTGATATATGGCGCAAAGCTGGTGCGAATATAATCGGTGGATGTTGCCGAACAAATCCTGAAATCATTCAAGAAGTAGCAAAACAAATACATGTAAAATAAATGAGAGGGACTGTTTTTGTACAGTCCCTTTTTTAGCATAAAAAAAGAAGGTTATCAATTAGATAACCTTCTTTTATGTGGCGGAGAGACAGGGATTTGAACCCTGGGTACGGGATAACCGCACACATGATTTCCAATCATGCTCCTTCAGCCGCTCGGACACCTCTCCATGTATTCTGTTGTGTAACAGGTACTTGTATAGTATATGAAAAAGTTAGATTTATGTCAAGAAAAAATAGGAAAATTATAGTAGTTTCATAAGAGTTTTAAAAAGCCGTCCCGAAGGACGGCTTTTGGTATGTATATTATAATACTTCTTTGATTTCTGCTGCATCGATGGATGCTTTGATATCGTCTGCCATTTTTTCGATTGATGGAATATCTTCTTCTTTCAAAGAGGATTTGATATCAAGAGGTTGGGATACGATTTCAATATCTTTGAAGTCGTTTTCGAAATGAGCAACCATAGTTTTCATTGCAGCGGAAGCCCAGGAATGGTTACCGATGATGGATACCTTATGATTTTGGAAGTTAAGCGCTTTTAACTCGTGAATGAAGTTTTCCATAGTAAGGTATAGGTTCAAGTTATAAGTTGGTGCAATTGTTACCAAGTTTGTATATTTCCAAGCATCAGCGATGATGTAGGAAGCATTAGTTTTGGAAACATCGTAGATTTTAATATCTGTAACACCCCGTTTAGACAATTGTTTAGCCAATTGTTGAGCGATGTCACGAGTGTTGCCATACATGGAACCGAAGGCGATAACAACACCTTTTTTCTCAGCTGTGTAGCTGGACCAGTGTAAGTATTTGTGCAAGATATATTCAATCGTTTCAGGTGTACGCCAGATTGGACCATGAAGTGGAGCAATGCGTTTGATTTCAAGGCCGGAAACCTTGCGAATTGCATTTTGTACTTGAGGACCGTATTTGCCAACGATGTTTGTGTAGTAACGACGAGCTTCATCTTCATAGGTTGCTACGAAATCAGTTTGGTCAGCAAAGATGTTGCCATTGATTGTACCAAATGTACCGAATGCATCAGCAGAGAACAATGTACCTGTAGATTTTTCATAGGTACAAGTTACTTCTGGCCAGTGAACCATAGGCATTGTGTAGGATACAAGAGTATGTTTACCTAAGCAAATTTCGTCGCCTTCTTTTACTGTGTAATATTGATCAGGCTTTGGTGTACGGTAGAATTGTTCGAACATGCGGAATGTTGTAGCATTACCAACCATTTTACAATTTGGATAGCGTTCCAATGTTTCTAACAATGTTTGACAGTGGTCAGGTTCCATATGGTTTACGATGATGTAATCAAGATCACGACCATTTAAAAGGTGGGATAAGTTGTCAAAGTATTCTTCGCGAATTTCTGCATCAACAGAGTCTACAACGCAAGTTTTTTCATCATCGATGAAATAGCTATTGTAGCTTACACCATTTGGAATAGGGAATAAGTTTTCAAAACGTTCAGTTGTCCAGTCATTACTACCAATCCAGTAGATATTATGGGTCATTTTTTGAGCACAATGCATAGTAATATCCTTTCCTTACACATATGTATATACATAACTAACCTCATCCATGTGATGACGGTTTAATTAATTATATTGACATCTTATAATACAGTTTTTTTCGAAAAAAATCAATATATCGATATATGTCAATGTGTTATAACTGTGATAACTTTCACATATTAGAATGTGTGTTGTGAAAGTTTGTAAATATAGCCCATTCCGAAGAATGGGCCATATAGATTATTTAAAGTATTTTACGCCGGATGTGAAGATTGGCATTTCTAGGTTGCCTGGAATATTTTTACTAATATCTGCACCACAACGTTCGGAGTGCGCCATTTTACCAAATACGCGACCGTCTGGACTATAGATGCCTTCGATTGCAGCTACGGATTGGTTTGGATTGAATCGACCATCCATGGATGCAATGCCGTCAAAATCGACGTATTGTGTAGCGATTTGACCAGTTTTATTGAATTCCAATACTTGTTGAGGTGATGCGATAAAGCGACCTTCCCCATGAGAAATAGGGACAGTATAGATTTCACCAGCCTTAGCCTCGCACATCCAAGGTGATTTTGTGGAAATAACCTTGGTGTTAACCATACGGGATAAATGACGACCGATAGTATTGTATGTCAACGTAGGGTGATCTTCAGTTAATGTTTCGATGTGACCACCAGGTAAAAGACCTAATTTAATCAACGCTTGGAAACCATTACAGATACCAAGAACGAGACCGTCTTGTTTGTAGAGAAGGTTTTCAAGGCCTTCTGCAAGATATGGATTGCGGAATAGGGTGGCCATGAATTTACCGGAACCTTCAGGCTCGTCACCGCCACTAAAGCCACCAGGGAACATAAGAATTTGAGACTCTGCTAATTTAGCTTTGATTACGTCAATCGACTCTTTTAATTGTTCCGGTGTTTGGTTACGAATGAGTACAATATCTGCTACAGCGCCAGCACGTTCAAAGGCACGAGCGGAATCGAATTCACAGTTAGTACCTGGGAATACAGGAATAAGAACCTTTGGTTTTGCACCTAAGGATGTACTGCGAGGCTTTGTGTGTTGATCGTGGATATAGGCTACAGCTTCACCAACGCCAGATTTTGCTTGTAATGGGAAGATATCGGCTAATGGTTTTTCATAGGCTTGCTCTACTTCTGCAAGTGTTACAGATTGATCATTCCATTCGATAACAGGTGTATCTTGAGTAACAGCAATAACACGTACATCAGATAACTCAAGCAAATGGTTAACCGCTGTAATGTCTACCTCTACGATGAAAGAGCCAAGAGCAGGTTGGAAAATTGCACGTTCTGCATATTTGTCAAATTTAACGCCAATCTTATTACCAAGCGCCATTTTTGTAATCGCTTCAGGAATGCCACCTTCGTCGATGACATACGCAGAGTACACGCGACCTTTTTCAATTTGTTCTTGTAAAATATCGCAGTTTTCTTTGAAGTGATCCCAGTCAGGTGTATCGTTGTATGTACGAGGTACATCAAAGTATACGAGTCGATGGTTAGGACCTTTTAAATCTTGGCTTACAATATTTTTAACAGGAGCTGTTACCGCTGCGAAGGATACGAGGGTAGGAGGCACTGTTAAATCCATAAATGTACCGCTCATGGAATCCTTGCCGCCAATGGCGCCGATTTCAAGCTCTTTTTGCGCTTTGTATGCACCGAGCAGAGCTGCTACTGGTTTGCCCCAAGATTCTTTAGAGTGTAAACGTTCAAAGTATTCTTGCAATGTTAAGTATGCATCTTGACGGCGACCACCAAGTGCTACAAGTTTCGCAACAGATAAAAGCACTGCGTATTGTGCGCCATGATATGGGCTCCAAGCGGATAATTCAGGTACAAAGCCATGAGTCATAATGCTAGCTGTTGTCGTTTCACCATGAAGGACAGGTAATTTAGCAACCATGCCTTGTGTAGGGGTCTTTTGATATTTACCACCAAATGGCATGAGCACTGTGTTAGCACCAACGGTGCTATCAAAACGCTCTGCTAAACCTTGTTGAGAAGCAGTATTTAATGTAGATATAGCATTGAGCCATTGTTCCTTAAAGTTGTCGGCACTTGCAGAACCACGGCGGAAATAGGACTTGTCTGCTGGTGCAGTAACAATGGCTTCTTGTTGTTGGCTAGCGCCATTCGTATTTAAGAAATCCCGGCTAATATCTACGATTGTATCGCCACGCCATGTCATGATAAGGCGATTAGTATCAGTTACATCGGCCACTACAGTACATTCAAGATTTTCTTCATCGCAATATTTCATAAATGCATCAACATCGGCTGGTGCAATGACACAAGCCATACGTTCTTGGGATTCGGAAATAGCGAGTTCTGTACCATCGAGACCGTCGTATTTTTTAGGTACTAAGTCAAGGTTGATGGTAACGCCATCTGTTAGTTCACCGATGGCTACGGAAACACCACCAGCACCGAAATCGTTACAACGTTTGATGAGTGTCGTTACTTCAGGGCGACGGAATAGACGCTGAATTTTACGCTCGGTAAGGGCGTTGCCTTTTTGGACCTCTGCACCACATGTAGCGAGAGATTCTAAGGTATGTTCTTTAGAGGAACCCGTAGCACCGCCACAACCGTCACGACCTGTTTTACCACCTAATAATACGATGATATCACCTGGTGTCGGTACTTCACGACGCACTTGCTTGCGAGGCGCAGCACCAATAACGGCACCAATTTCCATGCGTTTTGCTACATAGCCTGGGTGATAGTATTCTTTTACTTCACCAGTGGCAAGACCAATTTGATTACCATAAGAGGAATAGCCTCGAGCTGCATCGACAGTGATTTTCTTTTGAGGTAATTTACCTTCTAACGTATCTGCCAAAGGTGTGCGAGGATCACCGCTACCAGTAATACGCATTGCTTGATATACATAAGAACGGCCACTTAATGGATCGCGGATACAACCACCAAGGCACGTAGCAGCGCCACCAAATGGTTCAATCTCTGTTGGGTGATTGTGAGTTTCGTTTTTAAATAGCAAGAGCCATTCTTCTTCTTTGCCGTCTACATCGACAGGGACGATTATGGTACATGCATTGATTTCTTCTGATTCATCAAGATTAGTAAGACCTCCTGCATGACGCAATTCTTTTACAGCTAAGGTCGCCATATCCATAAGAGAACGAGCTTTTACCTTTGTTGTATATAATAAATTACGACCTTCTGTGTACTCTTCAAGAGCTTCCTTGATTGGTTCTGTGAAACGGCTATCTTCGATAGTGATATCTGTTAACTCTGTCATAAATGTAGTATGACGGCAATGGTCGGACCAGTATGTATCGAATAGACGGATTTCTGTAATCGTTGGATTACGTTTTTCCACATTCTTATATTGTTCTTGAATTAATTGGATATCCGCCAATGTCATAGCGAGTCCGTATTCGCTAATCATATGTTGTAGATCATCCTCAGTCATTTCCGTAAAACCATTGATGATAGCTACATCTTTAGGCTCTTCTAGGTTAAGCGCCAATGTATTTGGCAGTTCGAGACTGGCCTCTCTAGAATCTACAGGGTTAATGTAATATTGTTTGATGGCAGCTTTTTCTTCTTCCGTGAAAGTACCTTCGATGATAAATACTCGGGCACAGCGAACAGTATGACCTGTTGTAAGAGTGAGCATAGAAATGCATTGTTCTGCACTATCAGCACGTTGGTCATATTGGCCAGGTACATATTCGATAGCAAAGACAAAAGCATTTTCAGGAATATCTAATGTTTCTGCTACTAAATCAACAGGTGGTTCAGAAAAAATTAAATGTTTAGCATTTTGTAATGCTTGTTCGCTAAGATTTTCTACATCGTAGCGTTCGTAGATTTGCACGGCTGTTGCTGGTACATGTAATTCTTGCTGTAATGTAGCTAATACATGTGCTGCTTCATTAGCAAAAGCATCACGTTTTCTTACAAATAGTCGTTGAATAGCCATATAGCCTCCTGTAATATGCAGAATAAATATGTTCTGGTGTTGACAAGATAAGTATAGTCGGTCTAGACTTATAAGTAAAGATAATCTTACTTATATAAAGATTAACGCTACTTATAAATATGAAGTTTTCATGAAGGTCATAAGACCAAAATTTCATGAACTATGACAATATTACCTTGTCCTTATGAAAAGTAGAATATCAATATAATTATTACTATAGTATTAGTATATAACAGAGGAGGATAAAATGGCAGTATCAGCAGATCTATATAGATCATTTTTAGGAGTTGGGTTGTATTTGTCATTTTCTCGTGCTGCAAAAGAGCTAGGTGTTTCGCAGTCCGCAATCAGTCAAAGTATCAAACAATTGGAAGGGGAATTAAAAATGCCTCTTTTTGTGCGCACCACAAAATCAGTAGCGTTTACACCTGAAGGAAAAGAATTATTTGATACTGTAGCAAAGGCTTTTTCAATTTTGGATAATGGTATTACTCAATTGCAAGAACGGGTAAATCAGGCTTATGAAAGTCTGAATATTGCAGCGACAGATACGCTGTGTCGTCATTTCTTGTTGCCCTACTTTCATAAATGGCAATTGCAAGAAAATCAAATTGGCTTGCATATCATAAACAGACCGTCCCCAGATTGTGTGGAAATGGTCATTAATAAAGAAGTGCAGTTAGCTGTAGTTAATGACTACGAAGGTTTGCGTAGCAATACACAATTAGAAGTTACTACCTTGGCGAGTATTCAAGATATCTTTGTGGGCGGTCATGAATATAAAGGGGCAGGCTTCTTTGACCAAGGCCGCTTGCTCAGTGAGCCTATGTTGTTACTACAAAAGGGAACAGCTAGCCGTACTTTCTTTGATGAAGTAACGCATGGTGCTTGTAGCAAGCCGCGTTTTGAATTGAGCAGTGTCGATGTTCTCCTCGACTTGGTGGAAATCAACATGGGGATTGCGATGTTACCAAGTAATGTGGTACAAGAAAAAATGCAGGAAGGTTCTGTGGTGAAAATCGATACAGACATTCCGGTACCAACACGAGACATCGTTCTTGTTCGCTCTCGTCTCGTACCTCAATCAGAAGGGGCTGCTAGATTTACGAATTTATTGGTCAATCGCGAAGATAAACGAGATAAAATCTTATAATTATGAAAGAAAAACACACTTTACTCTTTTTTTAGATAAAGTGTGTTTTTTTGTTGACCCTAAGTGATGATTTACGTTAAAATTTAAAGATAGTTATGCGGAGGTAAAACGAAATGGAATTATTAAAACAACGCATTCGTGAAGAAGGTATTGTCTTAAACAATCGTGTATTAAAAGTTGATAGTTTTTTGAACCATCAAATCGACCCACAATTATTTAAAGCCATTGGCAAAGAAATTGCTGATCGCTATCGCGATGCTGGTGTACAACGTATTGTTACCATCGAAGCATCTGGTATTGCCTTGGCATTGATGGCCGCTCTTGAACTAGATGTGCCATTGGTATTTGCCCGTAAGAAAAAATCAATTCTTATGGTCGATGACGTATATCATTCTGTTGTATATTCTTATACAAAAGAAGAAAACTACGATATTACAATTTCTAAAAAATTCTTGCCAGCAGGCGAAAAAGTTTTGATTATCGATGATTTCTTGGCATCTGGTGAAGCGGCTATGGGGCTTGCAAAGCTTGTAAAGGATGCAGGCGATGAAGTAGTTGGTATGGCAATTGCTATTGAAAAATCATTCCAACCAGGTCGTGAGCGTTTAGAAAATGCAGGCTTCCGTGTGGAATCCTTGGTACGTATCAAAGAATTTAAAGATAATGAATGTATTTTTTTAGAAGACTAATATCAAAGGATTCTTTGGGAGAGAGGTAAAGCTAATGAATAGTAAAGCTGAGAAATTTGATGTACTTGTAGCTGATATAGAGCAAACTGGTAATAAATGGTTTACAAAAGAAGTTATTGAAGGCGATGAATATGGTACGGTTGTATATCATGGTCGTTTAGAAATTCATGGTAATTCCTTACCTGTATTTATCGTGTTAGATAACTCTGTGTTCTCCTACATTCGCGTTGCCATTACAACTACAAGTATTACAGTTGCGGCAATTAAAAAAGTATTGCCAAAATTGAATGAACTTAATCAACAATATAAAGTAACAAAATATTATGTCAACGATGAAGATAGCAATATTTATGCGGATATTTCTGTGCCAACTACAGATGATACTTTTGAACCAGCTGTATTGGTTAATCTCATGTTAGAGGTCATCAAACCTCACTTAGATGAAGTGCATCCAGATCTTTTGAAAATCGTTGGACAAGCAAAATAAGAGGTAATTATGAATCCTAAAGCATTAGCTTTTGATAAATTTATGAAGGTGGAAGAAATTACGGCTTTTGAACGTAAAGATTTTGAGGATGAAGATGGTACAGTTGTGTATCGTTCCTATATAAAATCACCACTTTGGGATATGCCGTTGTTCGTAATTTTAGATAATAGTATTTACAGTGTGATTCGTCTAGTTCTTGGACCTGAAAAGGTAACTGCAAAGAATATGGCGGCTATCAATGCGTTGATTAATCGCGAAAATGCAACGTATAAAAACTATAAATTCTATATTGACGAACAAGACTCTACATTGTATTTAGACTGCGTTTATATGTGTGCAAATGATGAGTTTATACCAGAATTGATGTACGCATTAATGACCTCTATTGTGGATTATATTCCTCAGTCTGTGGGCGATCTAAAAAATGCTTTTGAAAGCAATATACAATAAAATATAATACTCTGATTCTCTGATGAGCTCATGTTGAGCCTTGAGAACTATACTGAAAGAGACTCTATACTGCTGTATGGGGTCTCTTTTTTGAATCAAGGACGATTCGTATATAATAATTATTATTCGTAATATACTGTTCGATTATAAAATACATTAAAGTATTATTCGGACTGTATCGAACAATAATAAAAACTAATATAAATATTATTCGAAAAATGATTGACCAATAGAATTTGGTCTGCTACAATTTAATTACAGATAAGGAGGCGTTATCATGAACAAATATATTAACCTAACATTCGTTAATACTATGACTGTTTCTGCTAACGCTATCAGTGTGTAAACTCGGCTATTTAAGGTCGAGTTTTTTTGTTGAGGAGGAACAATGAAGGTTGGCATTATTATGGGCAGTAAATCTGACCTAGAGACGATGAAAAAAGCATCTGCTATATTAGATGAATTCAATATTCCTTATGAAATGGTGATCGCTTCTGCACATCGTACACCGGAGGCTGTTAAGTCTTTTGTGGAACGCCTTGAAGAAGAAGGAGCTATCGCTTTTATCGCTGGTGCTGGTGCGGCAGCTCACCTGCCGGGCGTAGTGGCAAGTTTTACAAACGTACCTGTTATCGGTATTCCTCTTAATGCAACAGCATTAAAGGGCATTGATTCACTCTTGGCAATCGTACAAATGCCGTCTGGTATGCCAGTAGCAACAATGGCCGTAGATGGTGCAAAAAATGCAGCACTATTTGCAGTACAAATCGGTGCTACTTTCAACAAGGAACTAAAAGAAAAATATGTTGCCTATCGCAAAGATATGGCTGACAAGGTTTTAGCAGATAATGCTGCATTACAAGCAGAGTAAAATAAATAATTATTACATAGGAGGATTACTATCATGGCTAATATCGATTTGGAAAAATTAACACTTTTATACGAAGGCAAAGCAAAACAAGTGTATCAAACAGATGACAAAGAAACATATATTGTTCACTACAAAGATGATGCCACTGCATTTAATGGTGAAAAACATGATACTATCCTTGGTAAAGGCGTATTGAATAATAAAATTTCCTCATTCTTCTTTGAATTATTGAAAAAAGAAGGCGTTCCAACACATTTCGTTCGTCGTGAAGATGACCGTAACCAAACAGTATTGACGTTGAACATTGTTCCTCTAGAAGTTATCGTTCGTAATATTGCTGCTGGTTCTATGGCTAAACGTTTTGGCATTGAAGAAGGTACGCCTCTTAAACATCCAATTCTTGAATTCTGCTACAAAAATGATGAACTTGGCGATCCATTTGCCAACGAATCTCAAATCACAGCTCTTGGCTGGGCTACGCAAGAACAATTGGATAGAATTTCCGAAATTACTATGAAGGTTAACGATATCCTTAAAAACTTCTTGGCTACTAAGAATGTAACATTAGTCGATTTTAAACTTGAATTTGGTACACATAATGGAGAAGTGTTGCTTGGTGACGAAATTTCTCCTGATACATGCCGTTTCTGGGATGCAACAACAGGTGAAAAACTCGACAAAGACCGTTTCCGTCGCGACCTTGGCAATATCGAAGAAGCTTATAAAGAAATGTTATTCCGCTTAACAGGCGAACGTGCATAACCTGGGGGTTATTGATGAATTACGATCCAATTTTTGATAAATGGCATGAAGAATGTGGCGTCTTTGGTGTGTTTGACCGCACTGTTGACGTTGCACGATATGTATACTGGGGATTGTTTGCCCTTCAGCACCGCGGTCAAGAAAGCGCAGGTATAGCTATTACCGACGGCAATGAAGTGGCCCTAAAAAAAGGCATGGGTTTATTGACCGAGGCTATCAAGGAATTACCAACATTAAAAAGCCATATGGGGACTGGTCATGTTCGGTATTCTACAACAGGCTCTAATAATCCACGTAATATTCAACCTCTTGTAATCCATTATCAAGGTGGCCAAATTGCGGTAGCCCATAATGGCAATTTGACGAATGCTCTAGGCATCCGTCGTCAACTTGAAGCAGATGGTTCCATTTTTCAAACAACTATGGATTCAGAGGTTATCGTTAACTTAATCGCTCGTTCTAAGGCTGAAACCCAAGAGGAACGCATTGCTGATGCGGCACGACAAATCGAAGGGGCCTTCTCCTTGGTTATTACTACTAACGACTCTCTCGTTGGGCTTCGCGATCCTCAAGGCTTTAGACCTCTTTGCTTAGGTAAGACTGCACATGGCTATGTGTTATCTAGTGAAAGCTGTGCTTTTGATGCTATAAAGGCTGAATTTATTCGCGATATTGACCCAGGTGAGATGGTTATCATCGATGATCGTGGTGTGCGCAGCACAATCTATGCAGAACCTCAAAAAATTGATAAAAAACTTTGTGTTTTTGAATATATTTATTTTGCGCGCTCCGATAGTAAAATTGATGGCCAATCTGTGTATGAAACACGACTCAATATGGGACGTGAACTATATAATGAAACTAAATATGATGCAGATATCGTCATGTCTATTCCAGACTCTGGCACGACGGCTGCTCTGGGATATGCTCGTGCATCGGGAATCCCTTTCGCAGAAGGTTTGATTAAAAATCGATATAGTGGACGTACATTTATCAAACCTAATCAAGAAGAACGGGAACTAGCTGTGCGCATGAAGCTAAATGCTATGCCAGAGGTTGTAGGCGGTAAACGTATTGTATTAATCGATGACTCTATCGTGCGTGGTACCACAAGCGGCCTTATCGTTAAGATGTTAAAAGAGGCAGGCGCTAAGGAAATCTATATGTGTGTTAGCTCGCCGGCTATCGAATATTCTTGTCACTATGGTATTGATACGTCGGTTCGTAAAGAATTGATTGCGGCCACACATACAATTGAAGAAATTAGAGATTACATTAAGGCAGATAAATTGCATTATCTATCAAAAGAAGGCTTGTGCCGAGCTGTTAGCGGCGTGCCAGAAACGGATTTATGTTTCGCTTGTTTCAATGGCGATTACAGGGTAGATGTGCCTACAGAACAAGAGGAAGGGGTCAAATATGTGCTCGAATAAAACAGGATTAACCTATCGTGATGCAGGTGTAGATATCGATGCCGGTAATAAAGCCGTAGAGTTGATGAAAGAATCCGTAAAAAGAACATACACAGCAGGTGTTGTAGGTGATTTAGGTGGCTTTGGAGGCCTATACTCCTTAGCAGGTCATTCTATGGAAGAACCAATGCTCGTATCTGGCACAGACGGTGTTGGCACAAAATTGCGCCTCGCTATCATGATGGATAAACATGATACGATTGGACAAGACTGTGTGGCCATGAGTGTAAATGATATTCTTGTGCAAGGGGCAACGCCTCTGTTCTTCTTAGACTATGTAGCGGTTGGTAAACTTGATCCCGTACAAGTCGCTGATATCGTTCGCGGTGTTGCTAATGCCTGCGAGGAATCTGGCTGCGCCCTCCTCGGTGGTGAAACAGCTGAAATGGCTGGTTTCTATGGTGAAGGTGACTATGATGTAGCAGGTTTTGCCGTAGGTATTGTAGATCGACCTAAGCTTATTACGGGGGAAAACATCAAGGCTGGTGACGTTATCCTTGGTTTGCCATCCTCTGGTGTTCATTCCAATGGGTTCTCCTTGGTTCGCAAAATCGTTTTCGACCATAAGGGTTTCTCTATAGATCAAGACATTCCAGAATTTGGTAAAACCCTTGGCGAAGAACTATTAACTCCAACACGCTTGTATCCTAAAGCTGTATTGCCGTTGATTAAAGAAAATTATATCAAAGGTATGGTTCATATCACAGGCGGTGGTTTCTATGAAAACATTCCACGTGTACTACCAAATGGCGTAACTGCTGAGGTAGATTGTGATACATGGCCACGCCTTCCTGTGTTTACAAAATTGCAAGAATGGGGCAATGTGGATTGGCATGAAATGTACCGTACGTTTAACATGGGTATCGGTATGATTCTCATCGTAGATGCCGATGACGTAGATACGGTGAAAGCTAATCTTGAAAGCCGCAATGAAGCGGTATATGAAATTGGTCGTATCGTTGCAGGCGAAGGCCCTGTTGTCGTAAAAGGGGCGGTATTTAATGACTAATTCCGTATCTAAAAAGCGTCTTGCTCTATTTGCCAGTGGTAGAGGCTCAAATGGCGAAGCCTTGTACAAGGCGATGCAAGAGGGCCTTATCAATGGCGAGTTTGTCGTTATTATTACAGACCATGCAGATGCTGGTATCGTAGAACGCTCTAAAGACTGGGGCATTCCACTCGTCATTATCGAGCGCAGTCAGTTTGATTCTAAACAAGATTTTGAACAAGCACAATTAGATACATTAGAGCCGTATTGTGTCGATGGTATTGTGTTGGCAGGCTACATGCGTATTGTAGGGGCCGGCCTTATTGCACGCTATGAGCATAAGATGCTAAATATTCATCCCGCTTTATTGCCATCCTTTCCAGGACTTCATGGTCATCAACAGGCTATCGATGCAGGCGTAAAAGTAACTGGTTGTACCGTTCATTTCGTAGATGCCGGTATGGATACAGGTCCTATCATTATGCAAAATACAGTTCCTGTATATCCTGATGATACAGAGGATACTTTGTCCGAACGATTATTGCCCGTAGAACATGCGACCTATCGTGAAGCACTTCGCTTGTTCTGTGAAGATAAATTGCGCATAGAAGGACGCATTGTACATTATATTTAGGAGGAACGATGATTCAAAACGCATTACTTAGTGTTTCTGATAAAACAGGTATTGTTGATTTTGCCAAAGGTCTTGTAGAGTTAGGGGTAACTATCTATTCTACAGGTGGCACGTTGAAAGCTATTACTGATGCAGGCGTTCCTGCAAAGGCTGTAGAATCTCTTACCGGCTTTCCTGAAATGATGGATGGTCGTGTAAAGACGTTACATCCAAAGGTACATGGTGGCATCTTAGCGATTCGTGATAATGCAAAGCATCAAGCCGCTATGGAAGAACATGGTATTTTGCCAATCGATTTAGTGGTAGTAAATTTATATCCTTTCCGCGAAACGATTGCAAAGCCTAATGTTTCATTAGAAGATGCCATTGAAAACATCGATATTGGAGGCCCAACTATGGTGCGCTCTGCGGCTAAAAATAATGCGTATGTAGGCATAGTAGTAAACCCTGATCACTATGATGAAATTTTAGAAATGCTTAAAACGAATGGTGCGTTGACCCAAGAGTATCGTTTTGCACTCGCTAAAGAAGCATTTGCTCATACTGCAGCATATGATACGGCTATTGCCAATTATATGAGTGGTGTTATTGGCGAAGGTCCTACACCGCCTGAATATTTAAGTGCCTATGAAAAGGTAATGGATCTTCGTTATGGCGAAAATCCGCATCAAAAAGCGGCCTTTTACAAAGAAATTGGCTCCGCTCATGGCATGGGGGCATTAAAACAATTACATGGTAAAGAGTTATCTTATAACAATATCGTAGATATGGAAGCTGCGTGGAATATGGTGTGGGAATTTACTAATCCTGCTGCTTGCATTATTAAGCATACGAATCCTTGTGGTGCTGCAACGGCAGCAACATTACATGATGCCTATGTTAATGCGTACGAAGCCGATTCTGTATCCGCCTTTGGTGGTATCGTTGCGTTAAACCGCGAAGTTGATGCGGCCACTGCAGAAGAAATGAGCAAGATTTTCTTAGAAGTTATCATGGCGCCAGCTTTCACAAAGGAAGCTCTAGATATTTTGGAAGCGAAGAAAAATATTCGTCTCATCGAGTTATCTAAGCCTGAATCTGGCCAAGTAACTGTGAAAAAGGTGTCTGGTGGTATGCTCGTACAAACGGAAGATGATATCGTAGAAGACCGTGCTAATTATAAGGTTGTTACAAAGGCGCAACCTACGGAAGAACAATGGAAAGCTCTTGAATTTGCATGGAAGCTTGTAAAACATGTAAAATCTAATGCTATTTTAATTTCCAATGAAAAACGCACACTTGGTGTTGGAGCTGGTCAAATGAATCGAGTTGGATCTGCAAAAATTGCTCTTGAACAAGCTGGCGAGGCTGCAAGAGGGGCTGTTCTTGCATCTGATGCATTCTTCCCATTCGGCGATACTGTAGAAACGGCTGCAAAACATGGCATTGCTGCTATTATCCAACCAGGTGGTTCTATTCGTGATGAAGAATCCATCAAGGCTGCCGATGAAGCTGGAATTGCGATGGTATTTACAGATATTCGTCACTTTAAACATTAATAGAGTATAGTTATAAAGTTGTAACCTCAATGCTATGTTGCAGTCCTGTTAGTAGGTGATGTATCAAGTGTTGAGGTTACTATGTCTATATTGTTTGGGAGGTATATATGAAGATTTGTGTCATTGGCAATGGTGGTCGTGAACACGCTATTGCTTGGCGTTTATCCATCAGCCCTAGTGTAGAAAAGGTGTATGCTGTACCTGGTAGTGCGGCTATGAGCAATTGTGCAGAATTAGTTGGCATTGATTGGTCACAAACAGATCTCCTTATTAGATTTTTAAAAGATAATAAGATTGATCTTGTTGTGGTCGGCCCAGAGGCTCCACTGGTAGCCGGTCTTGCAGATAAACTAAATGCGGTAGGAATTCCTGTATTCGGTCCATCCAAGGCGGCTGCTCAACTAGAGGGGTCTAAGGTATTTGCTAAAGAGCTTATGAAAAAATATGATATTCCTACTGCCGCTTATGGCGTATTCTCAGATGTAGATGAAGCAAAACAATTTATTGCTAAAACAGGGGCCCCTATTGTGGTGAAAGCAGATGGCCTAGCAGCTGGCAAGGGTGTTGTAGTAGCAATGACTGTTGAAGAAGCTAATGTAGCAGTTGATGACATGCTAAGCGGAAACCGCTTTGGTGAGGCTGGCAGTACCGTTGTTATCGAAGAATTTATGGAAGGTGAAGAAGCGAGCCTTCTTGCCTTTGTAGATGGTAAGACCGTAGTTCCTATGATTGCCTCTCAAGACCATAAGCGTATCTTTGATGGTGATAAAGGTCCTAATACAGGAGGTATGGGTACCTATGCACCAGCACCTGTTTTAACCGATGCATTACGCGATGAAGCTATGAAATCTATTTTAGAACCGATGGTAGCAGCTATGGAACAAGAAGGTATGCCATATGTGGGATGCCTTTATGCAGGACTTATGATTACAAATGAAGGTCCTAAAGTTGTGGAATTTAATGCACGTTTTGGTGATCCAGAAACACAAGTTGTACTGCCATTATTAGAAGGTGATTTAGGTCAAATCATGATGGCCTGTGCTACTGGTACATTAAAGGTGGATATGGTGAAATGGAAAGATTCCTCTGCAGCCTGTGTAATACTTGCATCAAAGGGCTATCCTGAAACTTCTTCTAAGGGTGATGTTATCTTAGGTGAACTTGTACAATATGATACATCTATTATTTTCCATTCTGGTACTAAATTAGAAGGTGAACACTATGTAACCAATGGTGGTCGAGTTCTCGGTATTGTTGGGCTTGGCAAGGACCTTCGGAGAGCTTTAAATCGGGCTTATGAACGGGTGAATCATATTACTTTTAAAGGTATGCAATATCGTAAGGATATTGGGGCGAAAGCTTTCAAATAATATAGAATCCTCTACACAGTATGTGCTATGCATAAGGTGTGGAGGATTTTTATTTTCTACAATTTACTACGTACCTATGATATAATAATATCGATATAAAGAGAGCCCACCAACGTGGATGGCGTTAGGCGCATCTCTATAATTTTGAAACTGATTGATGACGCCTAACGTGTAGAAGTGAAGTAGTACTTCTGCACGTTAGGTGTTTTGCTATAGTCTATTTTATTCTGTAATAGCGATATACAATTATGATATATGACAAAGAACCGTTACAACTGAATAATCCAGTAGCTTTTTGGCTTAATTTCCCCAATGAGGAACGCGTTTTTTGGGTGGATCGTCAAAGTGACCGTATCGTTGTAGGCGCTAAACGTCTGACTACAGTTCAAGATGATGAGGACCGCCATAATTATGCTTATGTATTTTATGGGGATACTTTTTTTGAGCAATCAAAGGACCCTAAATGGGCTGGTATGGGCCATGAAATGATTGCTTTCACCCATTACTACATTGTAGAAAATGGGGAATCCTTTTACTTGCATGCTGGTGAAGGTGTGAAAATTGAGGATTTTGCTGTGCCTCGTATTCGTCATGACTATAAGGAAACTAGCGATGATAAGGCGGATTGGGATCGTTTAATGACAGCTATTGCCAATGGTATCAACAGCGGAGAAATGACGAAGGTTGTTTCCTCTCGTGAGGTGGAATTCACTAGTGAAACACCATATAATGTAGCTAGCATTTTAGCGAATTTAGTAGATAATAATCCGAATTGCTTTATCTTTGGCTATGAGAAGGATAGGCGCACCTTTGTGGGGGCCTCTCCTGAAATTTTGGTGCGTCATCGTGGTAGTGAAATTCTTAGCTATGCATTGGCTGGAACCGCACCAAAGGACGGCCCTAATGCGTGGACTAAGGAACAGTTGCTAAGTGATAAGAAAAATCTCTTTGAACATAATATCGTCCGTGACCGTATCGTGAACACGATGAAGCAAATCACTCCAGACGTTACGGTGGAGGAAACTGACATTATGGAGCTAGCTCATCTCTATCATTTGCGTACCATTATTACTGCAAAAGATAGCACAAAATCTCTCGTAGAATGGGCGAAATTACTACATCCAACACCGGCTCTTGGTGGTGAACCACGAGACAAGGCGATGGCTCTCTTAGAAACATACGAAGCTCATGAGCGCGGTATGTACGCTGCACCATTTGGCTTTATGAAGGATATGGGGGATGGCATTGTTGTCGTTGCCATTCGTTCTGCCTTGATTATGGATAATATTCTCTATGCTTATGCAGGATGTGGTGTTGTAGCTGATTCTGATGCGGATGAAGAATATATAGAGACTAATAATAAAATGCGCACCATATTGGATGCGTTATAAACATTTCCACATCTAACAGTAGGGGTGTTTGAAAGGAAATAGGATGAACGAATATATTGCTGCCTTGGTGGATGAGTTCCATCAACTCGGCGTCCGTCATGCTGTGTTTAGCCCTGGTTCTCGTTCTACAACGATGGCTATGCTCTTCACTGAACATGAAGGATTCACAACATATATGAATATAGATGAGCGCTCTGCTGGCTTTATGGCTCTCGGTATTGCAAAGGCTCATAGGGTACCAACTGTACTCGTGTGCACCTCTGGTTCGGCTGTGGCTCATTATTTGCCAGCTCTTTTAGAGGCTCAATACAGTGGAGTGCCGTTAATTATACTCTCTGCAGATAGACCGCATACCTTGCAATATGTAGGGGCGCCTCAGACGGTAGATCAACACAAAATCTTTGGTTCTGCTGTAAATCACTACGAAGAATTAGCAGTGCCTCAAGAATCTCATTACTATACATACCCTCGTCAGGTAGCTCGCAAGGCTTACATGAAGGCGATGGACATAAAAAAAGGTCCTGTACATATCAATGTACCTCTTTTTGAACCTTTGGTACCTGAACTAGACTCCAAACATTTTGAAGGGGGACGTAGTCCTTATCAAGTGGTACAGGCAAACTGGATTGGAGAATCCTTTAATGCTAATCCACTGCTTGAAAAATTTAAACGCATACTTATCTTAGCTGGACCACAGGTTGATGTAGACGAGGCGCAAAGTATTTTTTCTTTTGCAAAGAATTTACAAGCCCCTATATTGGCGGATTCATTATCTAATGTACGACGTTGTAATATAGAAAATACAACAGATTCTGAGAATGATGTAATTATCTCGACATATGATGCTTTTTTAACAGATAAGGACGTCTGGACACTCGTAAAGCCTGATTGCATTATTCAGTTTGGCCAAATTGTTGTGTCTAAACGAGTACAACAAATGCTTGCTAGCTGGGATGGTGTGGAATATATTGAGGTCAATCCTACATCAGACTGGATGAATCCAACAGGGATGACTACTATACATATGCAAGCTAATATTCCTGTGTTTATAAATCTGTATGGCGTAAAACAAGGATCTAGTGAATATCTAAAAAAATGGCAATATTTAGAACATGTAGCCAAGCAGCAACTCAGTCTTGCTGAACAAGAGAGCACATGTTTTGAAGGCCGCACCATTCAGGAATTACAAAAATTTATTCCAGAGGATAGTCAAATCTTAGTAGCCAATAGTATGACAATTCGAGATTTTGATTATTTTTGGTTCTCTGGTAAATCTAGCGCTGTTCTTTATGGCAATCGTGGTGTTAATGGTATCGATGGTACTATATCAACTGCATTAGGTCTTGCTACAAATGGCAAACCCACATATTTGGTGACAGGGGATTTATCCTTTTTTCATGACATGAATGGTTTAGCTGTCGCTAAAACACATAGGCTTAATTTAACCATCATATTGCACAATAATGATGGAGGCGGAATTTTTGAATATTTACCGCAAAAGGGAACCAAGCATTTTGATTATCTGTTCTCCACGGAACAAGGCTTAGATTATAATGGGGCTGCTCGTCTGTATGGTTGTGGCTATACTAAATTAACTTATCCTGATGAACTTCAGGCGGCTTTGGCTGCGGCTAGTATAGAACAGGGGGTTCATATTATTGAAATCCCTACAAGCCGTGAAGGTAGTTGTGACTTACACAAAACATATACAACTATTTCTATTGATATGGAGGTGTTACAATGAGCCAATATGCTTGTAATATTATAGATAACTCCATATACAATCCAGCACTTCGCATGTATGTCGATCTTGGTGAGTATCGATATGGGGTGACGCTAGCTGGCGCCGGTAAACCTCTTGTGTGCTTACATGGCTTTTCTGAGTCAGGCTATACCTGGGATGGTATCGTTGTACCGGGCTATCAGCTTATTCGTATCGATACGATTGGACATGGAGATTCGGATATTCCAGAGGATGAGACTGCTTTTTCTATTCCTACTATGCTCAACGATTTGCATACGGTTATTTCTGCTATGGCTGGTGAAAGCTATTCTCTCATGGGATACTCCATGGGGGCACGATTAGCTTTGCTATATGCTCTTGAGTATAGTTCTGAAATTGAAAACCTCATCTTAGAAAGTGGTTCATTTGGTATTGAATCAGAGGCAGAGCGACAAGCGCGTAAAGCTGCTGATGAACAATTAGCACTAGCTATAGAAGATAATGATGGAAAGTGGTTTGCTGCTAAATGGGCTGACATTTCTATTTTTGAAACTCAGCATCAACTTTCACCAGTTGTACAAGATAAGTTGTTTCAGCGTCGGGCCCATAATAGTCCTTATGCATTAGCAGCTACATTGCGTGGCTCGGGGCAAGGTGTAATGCCCTATGTGGGTCATCGATTACAAGAATTATCCATGCCATCTTTATATATTACTGGCGCACTAGATACAAAATATACTACAATAGGAAAAGAACTGTTTAGTAATACACCAAACTGTGAACATGTCATCGTCAATGGGGCGGGGCATAATGTACATTTAGAAAAGCCTGGCCCGTTTATGACGGCCTTAGCAGATTTTTTATATAAGGAAAGGTAACATTCATGAGCAAATTTGATTGGAAAGTATTGGATCGTAATTACGAAGATGTAATTTACGAAACATACAATGGCATTGCAAAAATTACTATTAACCGTCCAGAGGTGCGCAACGCGTTCCGTCCTAAAACAGTTATGGAATTAATCGACGCTTTTACAGTAGCTCGCGAAGATAACGAAGTAGGCGTAATCGTGTTAACTGGTGCTAACCACGGTAAAGGCGAAGATAAAGAAGCATTCTGTTCTGGTGGCGACCAAAGTGTACGCGGTCACGGTGGTTATGTAGGTGACGATAATGTGCCTCGTTTGAACGTTCTCGATTTACAACGTTTGATTCGCGTTATCCCTAAACCTGTTATTGCCATGGTTAACGGTTTTGCTATCGGTGGTGGTCATGTATTGCACATCGTATGTGACCTTACTATCGCTTCTGAAAATGCTAAATTCGGTCAAACTGGTCCTCGCGTAGGTTCCTTCGATGCTGGTTACGGCGCAGGCTATTTGGCTCGTATGATTGGTCATAAACGCGCTCGTGAAGTATGGTTCCTTTGCCGTCAATACACTGCTGCTCAAGCGTATGAAATGGGCATGGTTAATACTGTTGTACCATTCGACAAGTTGGAAGAAGAAACAGTTCAATGGTGTAGCGAAATCCTTGAATTGTCCCCAATGGCATTGCGCATGTTGAAAGGCTCCTTCAATGCCGATACAGACGGTCTTGCAGGTTTACAACAATTTGCAGGGGACGCTACATTGATGTACTACACAATCGATGAAGCAAAAGAAGGCCGTGATGCGT
>OGJZ01001502.1_pt1 | contig 21047 bp, 24 predicted proteins | sample 1572321 | NCBI WGS metagenome assembly OGJZ01 (sample SAMEA2582086, study PRJEB24529) | metagenome | biome: Human gut stool | place: China | collected 2011 | reverse complement strand
GGAGCTTAAAAATATCATTTTATTACTCTTTTGCTTTTTATTAATATACGATTATAAATGTATATTATATAGAGTTGTTATAACCACAATTTAGTGATAAGTCTGTTTTAAAGACAACAAAAAAGGACTAGCGTGAGCTAGTCCTGCAAAGAAGTCCTGTTGTATTTAGTTTAACGTGTACTCGCCAGCCCACACATTGCCTATCTAGTAAGACCTTTACACTCTTACAGCAACTATTATACCATAAACGTGCATGACTGCTAATTCTGTTGACGTCAACAAAATTGGAAAAGCCCTAGCATACGTTAGGAGAATGTTGTAAATATTCTTCTATAGGACAAAATTTGTATTGTTTGTAATCTTTTTGGTTATGTTTTTCAGAACTGTACCCTAAGTGATGATAATCAATTAATAGTGGAAAAATTCTATTGCTAGAAAAGTTACAGATTAGCCTTACAGAACCAATAAAACCAAATTGCCAAAGAGATAACTGTTCAACATCAATACCGTGTAATTCTTGAATTGCAATCTTATATTTCGAGAATGCTTCATCACTTACAGGAATTTCGTGACAATGTCGAAACTGATAATCGTTGTTTTTTTGTGGCGACCATTCTTTAGTTATTTTGGGAATCAATTGGTTTAAAATCTTTGTTATGTACTCAGCGTACATATTATCATCCTTGAGGTAGTTCGTAAAATCTTTACCTTTACTAGAATAAGATCTTATCCAGTTAGGATATGAGAAGTCAAAAACTATTTCGCTTTTAGGTTCTAATTGTTGTGGTATTCTTTTTGTCTTTGGAGATGGAGAAGGAACACTTTTGTTTTTCTTTCTTTTGGACACAATCATACCAACCTTTCAGCATAAAAACGAAAAATTGTTTTAGTTGAAATGATATTATGGCTACTTTCTAGTGGTTCTAAACCTAATCTAGCCTCTTGCCATGGCTGCTCGTTATGAGACAATGTTTCTAATTGATTACCATCAAAGTTCCCATAAACTTCAATAACTTCATCAATCGAAGAAAGCTCATCTTTATTCAAAAAATTTTTATAATCAATTTCAAAACCACTACAGTCAATACTTGTTCCACGATAGTCTTTGAAATGTGTATATACTTCTGGAATAACTGGACCATGAACCCACGCTTCAAAATCAACTGGGAACATCAAAGAAGATATTATCTCATCGTCGTTATCATTTTCGGCTGTTAATGCTAAGTGCCATGATTGAACATAGTAAAGTAACTTTTGTAATTTTTTAGGAGTGACATCTTTCACTTGTTTTATATCAATGATATATTTTATAACTGCTTTTAACTTATCATTCATAGTGAAACCCTCCTTTATTATTTGAGAGGTAAAATGATGGTAGGTTTCAAGTACATTTTAACTGCTATTGAAATATAATGTCAAGTGTTTTTTACTACTTTTTTGGTTTTTTTCTTACTTTTTTTATGCTTTAACGCAAAAAACGCTCCCAGCAAAAGCTGAGAGCGTAAAAGTGTTTGCTATTTAATTATATCAAATTTACTTGTAATAATTGACTAAATCGTCCTTGTCTCGGCAAGATAGCCATACAGTGCCGAACTGACCGAACTCAAATTTACGCCAGTACCAACCACCGTAATAACCGCCTTCGCCAGTATCTGTGATGTGTGCTTCGTCAAGTTCAAAGCTAAAGTACATACCAGCTTTGAAATCTTTGTCCGCACCGTCAGTCACATTGTTTCCATTTTCGTCAACCCAGTTGACTAAACCAACAGGGATGCCGTTTTCTCATTGCTACCCACTATTCCTAGTGGGATTAGACTATATCTTACTTTAGAAATTTTCTGTCATACTTACCAAAATACTTCTTTTCTGCTTCAATCCTTAATTTTTCGGCTACTGATTTATCTTTAGATGAACCTAGGAAAATTCGTTGATTTCCAACTTGAATTCTAGCAACCCACAAACCTTTTTTGTTTAAGTTAACACCTTTGATTTTAGAAGTGTTGTTTTTATAAGTTGTTTTGTTCATCATGTTTTCTTGATGACTTACCACTCTTAAATTACTTCTTCTGTTGTCTAAGGTGTTGCCGTTTATATGGTCAATACTTTGGTTTTTATCTGTAACAGACATAATCCATCTTGGAAGTCTCTTTTTACCTTCTTCGTACACATAAACAGAATAGTAATTATTTCTTTTGTCCTTTTGAACATATAGGGTCTTACTATATTTTTCAAAAACATCAACATCAAGCAAAATTTCTTTTCCATCCACAAAAACACTAACATAATCGTTGTGATATTTGTAAGGATATTCTTTTTTCCATCTACATTCATTTGAACAAAATGAATTAGAAACATAATTATTATACTTATAGCGTTTGTATTGCGAATATGTAGGAGTAAACATCTTGCCGCATCGACAACAAGGAATTTTAGAAATAGTAATTTTAGTTTTGCCGTATTTTTCTAAAGCGCAAGTTTCGGAACAAAAAACCGATTTACCTTTTTTGATTTTTTCTCTTTGCTTTTTAGAAATTTCAAATACTGTATGACAATTGGCGCAAACGCCATGTTTGGTTTTACTCATCTTATGACACCATCTTTCTAAAGTCTAAGTGCTTCCACTCACGTACAAATAGTGAGCGTACTCCCTAAAGGGATAGTCGTTACACCTTTCTAATACTATTATACCAGACTTGGCACGGTATTGCCCGTTCTGGGTGTCCACCGTTAGCCATGTTTTTACATGACACCGCTTTGTTTGCGTTCACTTAGTTTATACTGAGCCGAAAATCAGTTAACCCAGTCAAACCCAACAGGCGCTAAGTAATCACATTTAATTTGGTAGATACCGTTAACAAACGCAACATCATTGGCAAGGTAGTATGCTTTTGAGTCTGGTTTGCGTGTAGGTGTTTGAGCTACAGAAGTATTAGGTTGTTGGTTTCCACCTACACCATTGTAACGCCAAACTTCAATATACGCTGGACGTTCAACTGCATAGTATTGATCCCAGTTATGAGAAGTTACAGCTTGTCCAGCAGCACCACCAGTCCAGTAGTCAACTGAGATAAACGTGTAGGCATCTTCCATAACACCAACGTGTCCACCAGCACCACCGGAAGCAGACATATCTGCACCCCATGACATCAAGACAATATCACCACGTTGGGCAGTCCAATCTGTATTTTTAGAAACACGAATAAAACCATTTTGAGCAAGTTGCGTGCCAAGTGTTACGGTTGACGGTAAACCAATGATATTTACTCCTGCTTCTTTAAGAGCTTGTGAAATCGAACCAGAACAATCCGCTGTACCGTCTGAACCGTTGCGACTTCCATACATGCTATAAGTAAGCTTACCTCGACGACTTTCAAACCAATTGATTAAAACATCTGTATTCATTTATTTTCTCCTTTCCAGTTATCATTCATTTCTTTCACTGCTGCTTCAATAAACATTTCAAGCTGACTGTCAGACAAATAGATATTGTACTGTTCCAGTCCTTTCTTAACTTTCGTTTTAGCAGCATTTAATTTTTGTTCGCCTTTAGCGTCCTCATTTGCAATCTGCTCCACTGCGTTAACAGCATTCTTTGCCACGATTTCAACGATACGCAAAGCTTTTTCACCGCCTTCTTTAAAAAGGTAATCTTTTACGGTTTTAACGATAAATCCAGCTAAACCTGTCAAAATAAGCATAGCTGCTTGTATAATCACATCATTCATGTTCTTCTCCTCCTCTTCTGCGTTTTACTGCACATGGTTTAAAACATCTGCGTCTTTCTGGCCATATCTTCTAGACCATCAACTTTATCTTGCAAAACTGATATATCTTTGCGTGTCTCCAGTGACAAGCTATTGACCGCTTCGGTTAGTCTAGCCATTTGTTGCTGATTTTCTGTAGCAATCCGATTGTTGGAAGCTAACAGCTCCTTGTTGGTTTCTTGAAATCCAGTTACTAGCTTCTTGATAACCCAAATCATAGCTGAAACTAACAATAAGATGACAAGGATAATAGCTGTTGCTAAAATCCCACCAACTTTATCAATCGTCCAAGTTGCCCTCATAGCTTCATGGATAACATCTTGTCCCACCATAATCTCCTCTCGCTTCCTAAATTTGTAATGTGAAATAATTAATCATCATTGTTCTTCCTCCAATAAGTTTAATTTTATGTTTTTCTGATGTCTTAATCAGATAGCGGATGACAAATCCGAATAATAAAATAAACAAAATAGCTCAATCAAATTTGCTTTGAGCTATTTGTTTGCGTGTTCAATCGGCAAATGTGTGCCTCATTGCTATCCTCTATAATCTTTGAAATAAGCAATGTTATCTCGAATGGCTTTTATCGTTAATTTTTCGAAAGCAGACGCCATAGCTGCGTAGCTAATTGCAACTGGATGCCCGTGTGACATAAGATCGTTTTTAAATTGTGAAGACGCTAAATATGGATCATCACTGTGTTTAATTAGAGGCAATCCAAATTTAGTCGCAATGTTTTTTGTAGCAACAAAAAACGGATCTGTTTCGCCCGTTGACTGTGCAGAGTCAATCAAAATGATTTTAGCATACGGTGCTTTTACTTTAATCGCATTAATGATTTTTGCGTAGTTGCCATAAAATGTATCAGCTCCGCTGTCCATATCTGACTCTGTGCCAATGTAGCCCGTACCAAGCCTGTAAGCATCGTTAATACCAAGACTAATATAGTAAAGATTTTGAGGTTCTGAGCTATTAAGTTTCGACAGTCCCATGTTGTCTGTTAACCAGTTACGTGTAGTAAGTCCACCTTTTGATAAATTGGTACAAGAAACTCCATTTTTCCTTGCTAGAATTTGACCCCACGAAATACTATATTTATCAACTAAGTTGCCGTCGGGATAAATTTCACCAGAGGCGTAACTATCGCCAATAACTCCAATTTTTTCAAAAAGCGCAAGCGATGGTTTGAATGGTTCTACATCAATATTTTGTGACAAGTATTTTTCTGTTACAATTTTTTCCCAAGGCTGCCAGACTGAGCCAATGCCCCAATTAACGCGTATATATGTTCCGTCTCCTGGAGCCACTAATATCTGGAAAGCGCCACCCTTTGTATTGGAATCATAATTTACTGTCATTACTGTATAGCCTCCTGCGGCTATTCCAGTCGGTGTATTAGAGACGCCAACAGAATAAGCGTATGTTAATACTGTATTACCTGGTAATGTATTTAAATCGTTATAAGGAGCGACTATATCAGCAGATGTTGTTATTTGTTTTAGCCCTTTGATACTCCGAGCAAATTGATTTCTCACAGCATCACCTGCTGTTGTATAAGTTTTACCAAAAAGATCTATTCTTAAATCAGTCAATTCGCTCGGAATAGTCCCATTCCCAGCATTTGCAATCAGTCCATCTATACGAGATTCTGTGCGTGTGATGTCAGTTGTTGTTTGGCCTATTTTGCCATCCATTGTCTGCAATCGATCTCCGAGTGTCGCTTCTGTCCCTCTCGCCTTAGCGACTTCCATGTTGGCATTGCCTTCTTTGATGTTTTCCAACCATGTCCGTTCAAAAAGCTGTGCAATGATTTCACGAACATCTGACCCCTTTCCTTTGGTGCGGAGCCATTCAGTCAATTCTGAAATTTGATGTAAGACGTTAGGGTCAACATCTTCAAAATCAGTGTAAAATTTGTCACGGTTGATTGCTTCATCTGCCTGTTTTGTCAAGCTATTAAAATCATACGCCACTTGTGTTACCTCCATATGTTTCTTTTAATTTTGCAATAGCTGCTTCTGTTTCAACAATCTTATTATCAAAGCTTTGTTTTTTACTTTCAGCAACCTGTTTTTGTACTGTCAAGCTAGCAATCAAGTCTGCATCTTTTTCAGGGTCTAACTGAGCAATTTTTTCTGTTAAGACCTGAATCTCTTGAGCGAGGCTATCAGAATTTGCTTTATACTGCGAAAGTTCCGTCTGTAAGAGAGATAGTTGATAGTTGTAGGTTGATTGGGCTTCCTGTTTTGCATTTGCTGCTTGCTGGTCAGCCAAAACTTTTTCCATGGATTTTGTAGCCTCCCGTTGTTGTAATTGAAATTTAGATAAGGTCATACTGTCAGCCCCTACTGTCAAATCTACTGATTCTGGTTGAGTGACGTCAATAACTTTCTTGATAATCTGTAATCGTTCCACACCTGAAAGTGGAGCATTATCGATTGGGTGGGTGTTTCCAACTTTGAACTTTTCAAAGGATTGGTCAATCAAATACAACTCAACAACAGACACCGACCACGCTGAAATAGCGATTTTCTGATTAGCCATATACTGTTGCCCTCGTTGAAGTAAGATGCTGGCATCCTTGATTTCTGTCCAGTCCATAGGACGTTGAAGAATCCCAAACTGTTTGACCAATTCAGCATCTTCAATGTAATTCTTGCCGCCATTAACGCTATTGACCGTGACGCGTTCACGGACAACATATTGACCTGTTTCTTCATCTCGATTGTCTTTGTCTATGTCAGCACCTAAAGGCACCAAGCGGGTGATAAGGTTGCTTAAATCTAGTTCCCTGCGTGCCGTTTCAATGTTTGTGCCTAGCTGAATAGGACTCTCCATTTCTTCACCAACGCTTTGAAGATAGTCCAAGTACATACCATCGTCTTCTAACCTTAAATGAATATAGCCACCCATTCGATCGATAAGGTATGTCTTGATAGTATCAAAGGTTGTATCATAGCCAATATAACGATAAGGAGTGTCAGATTGGTTAAGGACGGTAACACGGCCAACTTTGAACCGTTTGTGAGGTTCGACCTGTGAATTGTGAACATCGATAATTCTCCTGAAATAATCTTCAACTCCATTGTTAGGAACACGTTGAAAAGTTTGAGTTGAGTCTTGGAGATAACCCAAAACAGACTCACAAACAAAATCCTTTGAGAAAAGACCTGATGAATCCATTCCTGCGTCTGGTTTTAGGACACGGCCATAAAATTCAACTTCTTTGTCGTATTTGTTGACAATTTTAACCAAACCCGTGATAGGCTCAATCTTATTATAAAGCGGATGGTCATACATAAGCTCAAATTCAAATGTTCCAATATCAGATAAAGATTGTTCTAAACGTCCAGCTGAAACCTTGTCACCGTCTAATTGGGTTTCGTGCAATAAACTCCCTGTCTTATCTTCATGATTTTTGTAGTAAAGAATTCGATAACCTAAATCAATCATCCCATGACCTCTTTCTGATAATGAAATTGAATAGTTCCTGCGCCTTCAACTCTGACGTCATTCAATCCAGGTTTCAAAGATAAATAATAATCTTGCCTGCTGCCAGCTTCGAAAACGATTGGTTCTTCATTGTTGACTTTGACCGAAAATTGACTGTCTACTGTTATTTTGGGTTTTACGGGAATTGAACCAGCATTAAACAGTTGAAAATTCAAAGAGCCGTTAACAAGGTATTTTGTGTAATTAGCGACATCATCATCGAAGCTAAATGTATCCCAATAGTCATCAAAATAATTAGCATGACCAATCATGTAAGGATAACAATCAAAGGTAATAGTCACTTTAAGCTGATTGAACCGCTCACCGTTTTCTACTTCAACTGACTTACATTTTCCTAACCAATAATAATTGGCATCATGCGTGTCATAGAGTTTGTTTCGTGGATGTACCATAAGCTTTTGCTTGATGTTTCGTTCTACAATCTTGCGTTGACTATATGGTGTGTTAAACAACATGAAAACATACTCAATTTTACGATTTTCAAAGACCCGTGACCCCAATAAAGCAGAAAAATCAAGAACCCCCTGCTTAAATGGAAGGTTCTTGAGAATTTCTTTTTCATCTGGGGTTGGGGCATTACGTTCAATCAAGTATAATTTTTCATTTTTTGAGTTAAACCCCATAAATTGAATATACTCATTGATTTCTAAGCCCATGATGTTCTACTCCTTAACTGTGTATTTTGACCAAGGTTTTGGTCAACCTTTCGACTGATAACTTTGCCGTCAAGATAAGTGTTTCCACTTCGTCTAACTTCATCAATCAATTCATCAAATTTCTTGATTAAGCGCTGTTGACTAGCGGCGTTGTCAATGCTGTGTTGGACACTTTGAGGGGTATTGCTAATGGTTAAATTACCATCCAAAACAGTCGCTACATCTGGCAATGTGAAACTATCTGCCATACCACCTTGAACAAAGTCTGATATTTCACCTGCCATTGGAGCGATTAAGCCTTTAACTTTATCCCAACCTGTGCTGATACCGTTGAAAAGCCCTGCCATAATCGCTTGACCATTATCAACCAAAAGTCGACGGTCGTAAGATACTGGCCCCTTGTGGTCTTTAATCCATTGAGCCATACCAGAAACGCTAGAGGTAATTCGTGACCACCCTGCATTAATTCCTGCCTGTAATCCAGACATTAGAGCTGAACCGTTTGAATAAAGATTCACACCAGCCCCAACATTTCTTAACGAACCGTTAGCTCTATTCACGAAGTTTTGAGTAGATGCCACCATTTGTTGTCCAGCAGACTGCCATGCCGAAACCATTTGGCTCCCACCATTTCTAACACTAGAAACAATCGAAGACATACCATTTTGGATAGTAGACTTCATCTGACTCATAGTGGATTGAGTAATAGTAACCATTTGAGTTCCGGCACTCCTAATAGCAGTAGTCATCTGAATGCCGCCATTCATCACAGCTGAAGCGCTTGCTGTCATACCATTCAAGACAACCATCTTGATTTGGTTCATGCTTGCCTGCATAGCTACTGTCATTTGAGCCCCACCAACAGGAATAGCTGTAGCCATTTGTGAGACCGCGGTTGTTATTGATGCAGTTGCCCCTGCCATTGATGAAGTAATACCAGCTCCTAGAGCAGTTACTTGCCCTAATGCAATTGCTGAAGCTGAACCAAGGCTTGACATAGCTGAACCTGCTGCACTAGCCTGACCGTTAAATGCTGCAAGCCCTGCGCTAGCTGTTGCTGACGCTGGAGCAATAACAATCATCATTGCCGCAAATCGTGTGATAGTTGCACCGATTGCCATTAAGCTACCAACTGAAGATTGAGCGCTTGCAGCAAATGCTGTCATAGAAACACCCGCTACTGTCAACATAGCTGGTAACGTTCCAAGACTAGCCGTTAATAATGATAGTGACGCTGGCAACATTTGAATGGCTGCACTAGCCACTTGAGCAGATATTGCCATGAGTTGCATTCCAACTCCTGCTGCTTGAAGCCCTGCTCCAGCTGTGCCAATCCCTGAAGCTACAATGCCAGCCAAGCCTGCTGCTACTGCTGCTAATGTCGCTGCCATATCTCCTAGAGGCAAAGCTGTTAAGATAGCAATTCCTTGAGCCATTAATTTGACTCCTGCCCCGGCATTCTTAGCTGCGTTACCTATGCTATCAAAGATACCAGCCACCCCATCAAGGACGGTACGAATGGAATTACCAAACCAACTGATAACACTTGATGCACCGCTTAGCACTGACTCAATAGCAGTGCCAAAAGACTCGAAGAGACTACCGATGCTGTCAATAATTGGGCTGATTTGACTGATTAGATTGTTAAAAGCTTCTACAATTTGAGACAAGACAGGCGCCAAGGCTACCACCATTTGAGTCACAGCTGGAATAAACGGTGCCAGAGCCTGCACAATTTGGACAATCGCATTTGCCACCACCGTTGTAATTGTTGTGAACATGGTTGTAATACTTGGAATAAATGGCGCTATAGCTTGGATAATTTGAACAATAGCTTGAGAAATCACTGAGACGACCATAACAAATGTTGTGCTGACAATCTGCACAATCGGATTCAGTGCTGTGACGATTTGAGCCACGCCCCCAGATATTGCCGTAACTAATTGAGCAATTGCTCCACCAACTGCGGTTGCCACCATTGAAAATGCCACGCCAAAAGCAACAACCAAAGGGGAAAGCGTTGTCAAGGCCGAAGCTATTGTTGTCATAACTGGAGCGAGTGTTACCAAAGCAGAAGCAAAGCCTTGAAGAACACCACTAACCAATTGAACAAAGATTCGAGCCAAACCTTGCAAGAATGGAAGAACCATTCCCTGCATAGCACTCAATGCTACTAATGCAGCAGTTACTGCTGCAAGTCCAACTGCAAACGAAGCTATTCCTGCTGGGTTAAGCATAGAAATAGCTCTGGCTATTCCTTGAAATACCGTTGAAATAGCTGTTCCAATTCCTTCAAACGCTGAACCAATCGCTTTCCCTATTCCAGAAAAAGCATTTTTTACAGCTGAACCTGCTGATTTTGCCATATTGGCTAAACCAGTAAACGGGTTAGGGATTTTAGGGAAAGTAGGTTTGAATTTACTGAAAGGATTAGGAATTTTGATATCTTTCAACTTCATAAGCGAGGCAATAAACAACCCAATACCACCAACGAGCGGAGCAAAGGCTCCAATATTGAATTCCCCTAGAGCATTCTTGATATAATCAAGTGCTGGCTGTGCTTTTGCCTTTAATTCGTTGAATTTAGCAACTACTGCACTAACAGCACCGTTAACAATATTGCGGAATTTCTCTGAATTTTTATAAGCATAGACCAAACCAGCAACCAAAGCAGCAATGGCAATTACAGCCAAAGCAAACGGATTAGACATTACGGCTTTCAGGCCATTAAAAGCACCGCCTAAACCTTTAGCGATGTTGTTGACGTTCATCATCGCCGTTCCGACCGTTGTCATAATAGGTCCAATAACAGGCGATAAGCCGATAAATGACCGTGTCCATTGCGCAACAGCGCTATCACTGCCAGCCGCCCAAGATAGTGCATTGTTTGTCATATCTAGCAAGCTAGATGAAACCCCACCTTTTGCGGCCATAGCAGTATTAGTTAACGCTTCCCAGTTGCCGCCTACTTGCTCGATTTTAGAGCCCATGTTTTGTTGCATCTCGTTAGCAGCGTCCGCTAGGAATTTAGCGGCGTCAGCTTGGCTACCAGATACGCTATTCAGTGCGTTAGTAGCCGCTTCCCAACTTTTGGTTGCGTCCCCGGTTTTGTTCATAACGGCATCAAGCAAAGGGTTAATCGCTTGCATACCAGACGTGTCAAACAGATTCTTGAGCGATGCCGTTTTCTCAGCCTGTGACATGTTTTTAGTTTTTTCAGCAACTTCCTCCAAAATTTGCTTAAATGGTTTCATATTTCCAGCCGCGTCCGTAAAGGATAGGCCGAGTCGTTGCATCTCTCCTGCGCTTTTCTCGGACGGAGCAGCCATTTTAAGCATAGCATGGTTAAGGTCTTGTGATGCTTGCGCTGCGCTCATACCTGTGTTTGTAATCAAACCGATAGCCGCTGAAGCATCCGTCATATTGACCCCAAGCAATTTAGACGAACTTGCCACATTCGATAGCCCTTGCTTCATCGTCTCGATGGACGCATTGGAAATGTTAGCGTTTTGCGTTAAGATAGCCGCTGCCTGCTCACTAGAGCCGATAGAGTCGCCCCAAACGTTCATAGCTTGTTGGACAACCCCTGCTGTTGTTGTCAAATCAGCACCTGCCGCAGTTGCTGCCTGCGCAATAGCTGGAAATTGTGTCTTGATTTTATCAAGGTCGGCACCATTTTGCGCCATCTCAATCATGGCTTGTGCCGCCTCGTTAGCAGAGATAGGCAATTCAGCACCCATGCGGTTGGCAACATCAGCCAATTCATTGATATTCTTAGATGTTCCACCAGCAACTACAGCCGCCTTGTTAAGGTTCATCTGGAACTCTCCAAACCCTTTAGCAGCTGAAACCCCCATCGCTGTAACTCCAAGACCGATTCCTGCCATTGCCTTACCAGCAACAGAAACCCCGCTGGATAGCTTGTCCATCGTTGAATTACTTTTGTTTAAAAGCGAGTCAAACATAGATTCAGCTTCTTTTATCCCGCTAGAAAACTGCGTGATATTAGCCTTTAAGACGGCTGTTACATCAAATGCCATCGCCTGCACCTCCTTTCTCTATGTATTCGTTCATCAAGCGGTTAACTTCTGAAATCCTGTCAAGCTTACGTCTTTTCTTATGCGGTGTGAATAGGTTTTGGATTTCCAAATCCCAGTCAAAGAAGTCTCGAAAGTCGCTATAAGCTGACCTAATATTCTTACCTTTACCTTTAGTAGCCTTGGCTGATTGGTTTAGCCAAGCGTTTCTAGCCATTAAATGAATACTGTCGATAGTTTGAATTTCAAAGGCCTTTTGATAGTTCGCAAACTGTTCTAAGGTTGTATTATAGGCTTGCGAATAAGTAAAGCCATGACGTGCAATTAGTAAGGAGATGCAGTCTGAGTAGCTGTATTGGTGTCTACCGCTTGAGGCTGTACTGCCGTCAACGGAGTCTGTGGCGCTTGCGGAGCCTGGTCTCCTTGGATTTTCATTGCGAATGCCAGGATTGGTGATTTTTTTACCTCAGCCATAATGCTTTCAAATACTTGTTCGATTCGCCCTTCAGTAATCAATTGAACTAGATATGCTTCAAGCTCTTCGTTACTTGGTTTTTGTGGAGATTCAGCAGTTGCAGCTTTAATCAAGTCATAAAATGCCAATGGGTCCCCTAGCAATTGCCCTACATTGAATAAAGCCATAGCTCCATAACCTGTTTTCATGCCTTCGAGTTCAGCAGGTTTGCGTTTATTCATTTCAGCTAGAAATCCAAGCCCAAAAGTTAACTCGTAATTTTTTCCGTTGATTGTTAAAATCATGTTTGTACTCCTTAAAATAAAAAAGGCGGCAATTAACCGCCTGAATATTAAAAAAACTGTTTTTAAACTTCAGTCTCTTTTGCTAATGTATGGTAGGCGTAGTTAGCAGCCGCTACTGCTTGTTCTTGCGCTGGAGTTAAGACATCCTTTTTATCAAAGTGCCCTTTTCCGTCAATTGTGTAAGAATACGAAAGCTCTACTTTTCCATCAGCTGAAGCTTTCAGCTCGAATTTAGTGAATTTACCTTGGAAATAATCTACTAGGTATTCTGTTTTTTGCGTTTGTGAATTAATCTTTCCTGAATTAATGTCAACGTTCCAAATTTCAACCGTTTCATTATTCAAATACCAGCTACGCATTTCCTTCCACATTTCAACCGTTGTCCCGTCTGTATCACGGTAAGCTAGAGCAGAGAATTCAATGGTGTTTTCACCATCGGCAATGCTGCTAACAACACCATCAACAGTTGTCTGTGAATCTGTTTCCTTTTCCATGCTGAGGGTTTGCTCAGTCATGAAGCGAATGCGTGAAGCATCGTTTTTTGTTCTATCTTTGAGTAAACGGAAAAACGCTAGTAAGTCTTTTCCACCCATAACTTCAAATGTCATTTATTGTCTCCTTTTTTATTGTAAAAAAATGAAATATCCAGCGCCCTATGAATAAGAGGCTGGACGTCTGTGTTGTCTGGTGCGTCTTGTTGATTGCAAGACTGATAACTGATGGCGTAATCAAAAGCCATACGAGACGATTTTAAAGCATTTAGAATGCTTGAGGTCAATTCATCAAGTTCTGACCTTTGCGTTCGTGTGGCGTAAATATGGACTGTCTGAGTAGAATTGCCGAATAGGTCAAAGTTTGTCTCATCTCTGCCGTCACTTTCACCGATATAAATAAACGGGTACTGCGTACCTGCATCTGGCAGATAATCGAACGTTCTATCAGTCACTTTTAGACTTTCCGCAAATACATGCCGAAAAATAGCGTGGTTAGGTGTCAATCTTCAAAGGCTCCTTTCATTACGTCAGTCATATCCTTCTTGAACTTAGGCTCTACCGTATTCAATGCTGGACGCATGAAAGGTTTCCCAGGTTGAAACCTAGTCCCATACTCCTGATAACCTGAATAAGCAGCTTCAGCATCAATGTGAGCCTCAAGTGCTTCAGGATAAGATGTTTTGATTTGACTTTCCAAGAAACCAGTGTCATGCGGGGCATAGACTTTAGCGAACCTTTGAACCAGCTCAGCGTTGTTCTTCACAACCTTTCCTGATTGCTCCATGACCTTTCGGCTAGAGCCACGGATAGCCATCGCTAAGCGCTCGGTACCGTGCCAATCAATTTTGAAGCCTCCTACCATGCTAACCACCTACTTTCTTTAACCTTACAGCTCCCTTGATAGGCGCATCAATAGCGTCCAAAGGTTCGTACTTACTACCCTCATAGATAGCAGATTGAAAAGGCTCCTGCTCTTGCTGAAATCGGCAAATCATAACTTTCTCATACCGACTGCCATAGGCTTCAAATACCTTGGCTTGAGAAATGAAATTGACCAAGCACGCCACTTCATCAGTTTGACCTTCTACTTGCTCATAACTATCTGTTTCAGGGTTGTATTTCGGAACAGTATCACCACGGACAAGCGTAATGCGGTGTGGTGTTTTCATAGGAACATCACCTTGCCTTTCTGCCGTTGTGAGCCGTCAAGTCCAAAATCTTTGTTAAGGATAGCCATATAGGGCTTAAAGAGGTTGCCCCAATCTTCATAGGTGACAGCATATCCGTCAACCGTTTCAGAGGTGACACCCTCCGAACCTTTGCGACCATATAGCTTATAGACCACGTTTTCAATCATGAAGTTATATTTTGAGCCAATCTCAACTGAACCTGTTAATGTTTTAAAGTAGCTCTCAGCGTCATCCACCAAGTCTGCCAGCAGCTCATTTTCTGCGGTGTCGTCTTGGGCGATACCCAACCGACGTTTGATTTTTGCAAGTTGGGTTTCACTCATGATTATTCCCCTCCAGTTCCTTCAAGCAACGCCAAAAGCTCTGCTTTTCTTGCACTGCTCTTGTAATCAACGCCCAATTCATCAAGCTTAGCCTTGATTTCTTTGGAAGTCAGTTCCGCTTTGTGGTTATCTTCCCCACCATCTACTGCAGCAATGTGCCCATTTTTAACAAGTTCTTCAAGTCGTTCTTTAGGAACTTCTAGGCCTTGGCGTGGATAAATTGCCCCTGCGTAGTAGCAAAAATCATTATCCTGCGTGTCCCGAATAGCTTTAGTCGTTTTATAGGTCATATTTAACCCTCCTAACTAATTAGACTCCTGTTGGTTGAATTGCTGCAAAGGCTTCATCATTTGGAATAGCCACGGCAATTTCAAAGATAGCACGAAGTGCTTGCATATCTTGTTCAAACAAATGTACGTCACCAGAATCCAAAGTACCGTCATTTTGAACTTTAGACAATGTAGCTTGGTCAGCAATTTTAAGGCGGAGGTTAGTTCCGTTTGGAATACCATAGACCAAACCGTTAAAGTTACCAGTAATCAATGTACCTGCTGGATAAACTTGACCATCCTGCAACTGCAATTGAGCATAAGGCAAGCCATCGAGTTCACCAGTAGCATTTGGGTTTGCTGGTTTTTCAAAAATATGTTGACCACCGTTAACGTCGTCACGGATTGAACGAAGTGTGCGGTTGATAGTGCGGTGACCAACAAAAGCATTAGGTTCTTTTTCTGGTGTATCTTCCACGGCATAAATGTTATCAAGCGTGATGTCACCAGAAACAACATTGCTTGCAGCTTTAGCTGAAGCTAGGACGTTAGCACCAAATGGGTTGCCATAGAGACCAAGAAAAGCAGCTCCGTCAATTTTCTTATTGAAGAGGTCAACGATCTTGCCTTTGATTGACTCAAAGTAATCTGTCCAAGTGTAGTTGAGCACTTCTTCAGTTACTGGAAGGATAACCGATAATTTGCGTGATTCTAAAACGTAAGATTTTGCTTGTACTTTTGCAGTACCGATTTTTTGACCTTCACCAACAAAGTAAGCATCAGTCAATTGACCAATTTCAGCACCTTTACGAACCATCTTGCCATCCATCTCCACTTTTTGACCAAGTTGGACTACTTTAGATGATTGGACAAGCGAGTCAGTGAATAGGTCTGTGATGTATTCTGATGTAATTTCTTTTCCGAGTGATTCGGAAAGTAAGACTGTATCTGGATTAAATTTTTGTGCCATGTTAATTCCTTTCGATTTTAAAAGTTAGTAATCTTTGCGCTGGCAAACTTATCTTTTCCACCTTTAGAACGATCATTACCACCGCTTGTAATCGGAGCACTGGATTTTGCTTCTTCACGCTTCTTGATGTTTAGGATACTTGCCATGTTAGTTACTGCCAATTTTGTTGCTTCTTCGTCATCTTTAACGACAAAAGCAAGCGTTGACTCATTAACAGGAACACCTTGCTCTTCGAGTTCTTTGATAGCGATGTCCTGCATTTGTCGTCGGGCAATTTGAGCCTTTAGGGTTGCATTTTCTTCTTGAATGGCTTGGAGAGCTTCTTGTTTTTCCTTTTCTTTCAAGGCTTGCAACTCTTCATCACTCATTTTTGCCTTTGCAACTGCGTCCTCAATCTGCTTCTGTACATCAGTTTTCGCTTGAGCTAGTTCCATCTGATGTTTTTCTTCTGCTAATTTCAAACGACGTTGCATCTCAGCAATTGATACAGTCTTTTCAGTTTCCTGTGGATTGCTAGCTTGTTCCTCAGAAACCTGTTCTCGTTCAACAGCTGGGTTTGTTTGTTCTTCTGTTGCCATATTCGGCTCCTTTCTTTACGCTTTAACGTGCAACCTCCACGAACTCATGCAGCTTTTTATGTCTTCAGCACGGTCTGGACAAAAAATAAAAGCCGTATTGATACAGCTTTGTTTTATTTAGTTTTAGATGTCTTTACCACCATCATCCCAAATACCGTTTGGCGCCTCACGGTCAAGTGTGCTTCCGCCAGCCTTATAGTTCATCTTGATATGTCCATAGGCCGAGCACCTACAATTTGGGTGCATGGGGTACATATTAACACCTTTTTCCACTTCATCAATTGGAATAGCTTTGCCATCCAGTGGGGCACAAATTTTACAAGCCCCAACCTCTGCCACGTATATTAGATGAGTGAAATCATTATCTTTAAGCACGGTCAATTGCGTATCAGAGTTAATTCGTGCAATCTCAGTTTTCAACAATCGTTTAGCATTTTGTTCGCTAGTGCCGTATTTGCTGGATAGGCGCTTCATTTCTTTCTTATAGCCCATCATATCGGTGAAAACACGATTAAGAGAGCCAAAGACATCTCTCTGTAGTGTAGCACGAAGCCCAAGATTGCCCCATACTCTAGCAGAGAAAGTCTGACCGTAGAAATCAGCGTCTAGAATCGCCTGCATGCGCTTTTTAGCTCCACTTGATGAAATACCCAAGATACCTGCTTGACGCTTGTATTCGTTCAAATATTCGTCTATCCGTGCTTTATCAAAGACCTCATTAACCTCAGCGGTCAAATTTTGAATTTCAAGTGTTAATTCAGCCTTCAAAAGTTCCAACCGACTGACTTTCATTTTAAGATTGTAAACTTTGAGCCATTCATTCGTTGCACGGCTAAAATCTTTCTCCCTAACTGCTTTAACTGCCTTATCAGCAAACTTTGTGACATCCATTTCTGAAGCTTTTTTCATAGCTTCCTGTTTGGTTAACCCGTTCCTACCAGCATAGCGCATGTAAAATCCGTCAATCTCTTTTTGCATACGGTCAAACGACTCTTGATAGATTTTAGCCAATATTTTGTCACGATCTAAGTCACGTTTCATCAACTCGGATTGGGCTTTCCGTTCAGCATTATACCGCTGATTATTCGTTATCCGTTTGTCCCTCATTTGCATCACCTAAAATCTGACTGATTTCCATATCGCTTGCACCATTCTCTTTCATAAGACGGCTTTTCTCTTTGCGTGCGTCTGTAAAACTTGCGGATTCCATAAGAGTTTCTTGGGAAACTTCCATTCCTGAGCTGATAGCGGACTGAATTTCTGCCCAAACATCTGTTGGTAGGTTCTCATGGAAAGTGAATGTCAGCAAGTTTGCGTTAACGGCTTCAAATCCTTTGAGGTTTTCGGACAAAGATTGCAAAAGCTTGTATCTGCGTTTTAAAGCTTTGATGAAGAACCCACGTTTGACTGAGGTAACCTGTTGTAAATCCACTAGCTTATATCTAATAGCAATTCCAGATGTCGCCGAGAATGTTGCATCATCTTGCAAGTTGGGGAGTCCAACAATTCGGAAGAAATCTTTGATAAGTCTTGACTTGTAAGCTTCTACACCGCTCACATCGTATTGCTTGTAAATATAGCCAGCTTCAAGGCTTGTTTGCTGACCGTTATGCCCTACACCGCTTTCTAGCACTAACATGTTAGCCTGTTTCATCTGCATAATGTCCGAGGCGTTCATTCCTGTGCTCTCTACATCTCCTTTGATAACCAGCATGGCATCGTTTAAATCGGACATGTAGTTTGCTGTGTCGCTTTCTGCTGCATCATATGCATCAATGATGGGAATACCCTTTTCCCAATCTCCCAAACGATCACGGGTGTTTTGCCATTCAACGACTGGCACCATCTTATAAGGATTAGGTTTTCTGTTGGTTTCTTTCCAGTTATTGTCATAACTTACAATTTCTTTGTCTGTATATACAGTGACAAACATTTTCCCATTATAAATTGGGCAATGGACGGCTGCGATGATTTCTTTTTTAACGTCTGCACTTCTTACAGTGAACATTTCCTTAGCGTCAATCAAAGCAACTGCTGGTTGTTCAAACTCATCAAAGTAATGCAGTTCAAAAGCTCGTCCAAATCTTGAAGCATCATAAACCAACTCACGGTTAAGGGCATCAATGTCGTTGTAAGTATTAAAATCATCAATGCTAGTCAATTCCATATCAGTGTCAGTTGCTCCAATTGAAATCGGCTGACCTACTGTATACCCTGTAAAAAAACGGCTTGCTTGTCCGCCTAAATCGTGCCTGATACGATAATCAGCCTTTTCAGGCTCAAGGCGCTTACGACCATTTAGGATAGTGTAATTATTACCATTAGAATAACTTTCCAAGATATTCAAGCGCTCTACTTGGTCATCTTGAAACTGTCCAACCATTTTCTTTAAGTCTTCCAGCCCTTGCTTTGCGTCTACCAAATCATCAGCTGAACTGGTCATGAAATGGACATTAGCATTATCTGAAAACCTAAGGAAGTCCTCACGCTTTTCAAGGCTTGTTGGTTCCATATCCCGTTCAAATTGGTATGACCTAGGAATGTATTGACCCTCTTGCAGGATATCGTCTGCGTGGTGTGTAGTCTCTGTCATGTCATCTCCTCATTAATCTATTGATTGTCTTGATTTTATTTATCACGTCCTGTTTTGGTTTATGTATGTGATAACGTTCCAAAGCATAACGAATTGCGTCAATGATGTGGTTATTAGCATCTATAGGCTCATTCAACCACTTACCATCTTTATCCTGTTTATAGATATAGGTATCAAATTCTTCAATTGTCTTGATACAAGATGGATGAATATAGATTTTGAATTGCTTCATAAAATCCAAGCCTGCATTGATTGACCCCGCCCCTTTGATTGATGGGACAATTCTCTTGACGCCCTTTGCTCGCAACTCTGCAATCAACCGTTGTTCAGCACTATCAGCTGTAATTAGAGCGTTCTGCATGTCAGCGTTAACAATCATTTGATAAATATCATCAGTTGTCATGGCATGTTCATAGTGTTCAGCATAAACCCACAGCTCTTTGTTATCCAAATCAACTGCCAACCGTGGAAACGTTGTCGGGTCGTGAGTGAAACCAAAGTCAATCCCCGCTGTTGTCTCTCCTACACGTTTGATAGTTGCCATAATGTCAAAGTCTCTGACTTCGTAATTCTCAAAGACAAGCCCTTCAGCAACGCCCCAATCGCCATTGGCAACAACCGCTGCACGTCTGGGGTTTGTTCGCCAAAGGTCTTCATATCTATCAATATCTTGTTGGTCTAGCCATTCATTTACACGGTATGTTGTCGTGTCCGCAAATACATCCTTCTTCCTGCTTTCTTTGTCATAAAAAGCAGACTTTAACCAATGTCTTTCAGACCACGGATTAAAAGTAACTGTAATCTGTTTAAAAAAGTCTGGAGAATCGATTGAACCACGTATAGACTCGACCAATGTCTCAAATTTGTCTTGATTTTCAACTTGATAGGCTTCTTCTAACCAAAGCCACGATAGCAATCCATTATCAACAGTAATTGATGTAATCTTCAATGGGTCATCAAGACCTCTGAATAGAATCTTTTGACCTGTTGCCTTGACTGTAATCTCTGGTAAGCTCTCATTGAATTTGAATAAGTGTGATACTTTCAGCCTGTTTGCCGCCCATTTTAGGTCAGTATAAGTTGATTGCTTATTAGTGTTTGAAAATCTACGGACAACTAAAAGATTAGCCCAACTATATTTAAGGATTGCAACAATGTAATAAAGCGCTGTTGTTTTTGACTTCTTGCTACCACGACCGCCTTTGACAACACGGTAAAAGTTCTTAGACCGCCAAAATCGACCGTACCCCTTACCAACTACCTCTGGTAAATTGACTTTAATCGGGGATGTCTGTTTCATTTGTAAACACCACCATTCCACTTACTTCTGCTTCAACTTTATCGGTAAATAACTTATGATACTTACCAAGTAATTCAAGAGCTTTCAAACTATCCTCGTCTTTAGGAACACGCTCAATTGTTACATCTTCTACAACTTCACCGCTCTGATTGTCTATTTTTTTAAAAATAGTTACTTGTTTTTCTCTGAAAGCAAGCTTTGCAATTTCCTCTAGCACCTCATCACCACGCTTCCACCTCTTCTCTAAAATAGGAATCGTTCGTGTTTTTAAATACGCTGAAATTCCACTATTTTCCAATAGAAACTGATCAGCATTTTTGGCATATTTTCCGCTATAACCAGCCTTGATAGCTGCTTGATACGCATTGCCTTTATTGATGATGTACTCATCTGCAAAGGCTCTTTGTCTTGGATTTAAACCGAATTCATCACGTTTACTCAATTTTCCATCACCCCCTTGCATAACAAAAAGGGCAGACACTTCATAGGTGCCTTGCCCTTATCTTGACAATACTATAATAACACATTGAGAACACCATGCACGCCCAGATTACCCTTGTTTATGCCATTTATTCCCATTTTTTATCACGACTCCAAAAAA
>OGJZ01001494.1_pt1 | contig 21164 bp, 19 predicted proteins | sample 1572321 | NCBI WGS metagenome assembly OGJZ01 (sample SAMEA2582086, study PRJEB24529) | metagenome | biome: Human gut stool | place: China | collected 2011 | reverse complement strand
CTTGCCACTCTACGGCTCCGTAATCCCCGCCGGCGGTAACAGATTTGCGATACTCTAAAAACCCCGGATTGACATGCTCTTTGAAGTATTCAATCACCTCTCGGTTAAGTGCTTTCATCTCCTCATGATCCAGCGTTCGCTTTTCAATGAGATTCAGGGCGTGGGCGCTGCACGCTAAAGCCGATGCGCTCGAAGGTAACCTGTTCAAAATATGCTCCGGAGGCTCGCGTATCACATGATACCGATTTAAGTATTGCAGGGATTGCGCCACTCCGGCTGCGATCGCGAAAATCGGGATAAACACAAATTCGGTTATCATTTGTGCAATATTTAATGCTATCTGTTAACATTTGTTGTTATTTTGCACGGTTTTTGTCGGGTATGGATTTGATGATTGCTGCGCAAATGCACGTTTTCAGGGCAATAATTGCCTGATTTTTGGGCAAGATAATTAACGTTTTCGTATAGTAACAGAGTGAAAGTATTTTAAATCAAAGAATTAGATTTGTGCTTTAATCGCAAATTGCGATCTAAATCAAATTAATCGGTTAAAGATAACCGCAGCGGGGCCGACATAAACTCTGACAAGAAGTTAACAACCATATAACCTGCACAGGACGCGAACATGTCTTCTCATCCGTATGTCACCCAGCAAAATACCCCGCTGGCGGACGATACCACTCTGATGTCCACTACCGATCTGCAAAGCTATATCACTCATGCTAATGACACTTTTGTGCAGGTGAGCGGCTTTACCTTGCAAGAGTTACAAGGGCAGCCGCACAACATGGTGCGTCACCCGGATATGCCAAAAGCGGCGTTTGCGGATATGTGGTTCACCCTGAAAAAAGGGGAGCCCTGGAGCGGCATCGTGAAAAATCGCCGCAAAAATGGCGACCATTATTGGGTGCGGGCCAATGCGGTACCGATGGTGCGCGAGGGAAAAATCAGTGGCTATATGTCGATTCGTACCCGGGCGACGGATGAAGAGATCGCGGCGGTGGAGCCGCTGTACAAAGCGTTGAACTCCGGACGTACCAGTAAGCGTATTCATAAAGGCCTGGTGGTGCGTAAAGGCTGGCTGGGTAAACTGCCTTCATTACCGCTTCGCTGGCGGGCGCGTGGCGTGATGACCCTGATGTTTATCTTGCTGGCGGCCATGCTTTGGTTTGTTGCTGCCCCGGTGGTGACGTATTTCCTCTGTGTGTTAGTGGTATTGTTGGCAAGCGCTTGTTTTGAATGGCAGATTGTGCGCCCGATAGAAAATGTCGCCCGTCAGGCACTGAAGGTGGCGACCGGAGAGCGTAATAGTGTTGAGCACCTGAATCGCAGCGATGAGCTGGGGCTGACATTACGCGCGGTAGGGCAGCTTGGCCTGATGTGCCGTTGGCTAATTAACGATGTCTCAAGCCAGGTGTCCAGTGTCAGAAATGGCAGTGAGACGCTGGCGAAAGGCACCGATGAACTGAACGAACATACCCAGCAGACAGTTGATAACGTTCAGCAAACGGTGGCGACCATGAACCAAATGGCGGCGTCGGTGAAACAGAACTCTGCCACGGCGTCGGCTGCCGATAAACTTTCTATCACCGCCAGTAATGCGGCAGTGCAGGGTGGGGAGGCGATGACCACGGTGATCAAGACAATGGACGATATCGCCGACAGTACCCAGCGCATTGGCACCATTACTTCGCTGATTAACGATATTGCGTTTCAGACCAATATTCTGGCCCTGAATGCGGCGGTGGAAGCGGCGCGTGCCGGCGAACAGGGCAAAGGTTTTGCAGTGGTGGCAGGGGAAGTGCGTCATTTAGCCAGCCGCAGCGCTAATGCTGCCAACGATATTCGCAAGCTGATTGATGCCAGTGCTGATAAGGTGCAATCCGGTTCGCAGCAGGTACACGCCGCCGGACGGACGATGGAAGATATTGTGGCACAGGTGAAAAACGTCACCCAGTTGATCGCCCAGATTAGCCATTCAACGCTGGAACAGGCCGATGGGCTTTCCAGCCTGACCCGTGCAGTGGATGAGCTTAACCTGATCACCCAGAAAAATGCCGAGCTGGTGGAAGAGAGTGCGCAGGTGTCGGCGATGGTGAAACACCGCGCCAGCCGACTGGAAGACGCGGTGACGGTGCTGCATTAATCGGTATGCCGGATCCGGCGGTTGGAGCACAATGCCTGATGCGATGCTGGCGCATCTTATCAGGCCTGCGGGGTGTGTAGCGGGTGTAGGCCGGATAAGGCGCGTCAAGCGTCGCATCCGGCAATTGCACCGCGCCACTGGCGGATGCGGCGATTAATCCAGTTGCGTAATATCAAAAGCGGCGCGGTCGATCACCGCAATGATCTTTTTTATTTGTGCATCACTGATATCGCTCTGGTTGACGCGTAAATCCAGCACCGCTTTAAAATTATCCAGCGCCCGCTTCATTTGCGGGTTCTGGCGCAGCGCCGCGCCAACGCAACGCGCTTTGATGCGTTCTTCAATCATCTCCACCTGTTCGCGGTTTTCTTCCAGCCACTGCGCTCCTTGTTCGGTCAGCGCAATCTGCTTCTTACCTCCTTCCTCTTCGCGGATGGTAATCAGCGACTGCTCCTGCAGAAAATCCAGCGTTGGGTAGATGACGCCCGGGCTTGGGGTGTAATTCCCCTGGGTTAGATTCTCAATCGCTTTAATCAATTCGTAACCGTGGCTGTCATCGCGCGAGAGAATATCCAGAATCACCAGACGTAATTCACCGTGACCAAAGAAACGTTGCCGACGACCGCCGCCGCGACCGTGGCGACCACCGCAGCATTGACCGTGTTCATGCTGGTGACCGTGTCCGCAGTGCTCGTGTTCTGACTTCTCACCTTTGCAGCAGCCCTCATGGCGTGGCTGGCCTTCATGTTTACAACACCCTTCGTGATGATGGCTCATATCAGCCTCCTTTTGCTTAATTAGATATATCTAATTTATATCTGATATGAGCGTTCTTGCAAGTGTAAAAATGATTTTTAAACGTGGACTCATCTCACACGTAGGCCGGATAAGGCGTTCACGCCGCATCCGGCGTTGAGTAATGATGCCTGAGAAGAGGCGGTTCGTCTTATCAGACTATAGACATATCAGTTCTACAAATCGCTTGCATTTATCATGATTAACAATCATTATCATTTGCGAGTTTTATTTAGATATATCTGATTACCATCACGAAGGCGATAACAATGAATAACACCCCCCGCTACCCGCAGCGCGTTCGCAATGATCTGCGCTTCCGTGAACTGACTGTGTTACGCGTTGAGCGCATCAGCGCCGGTTTTCAGCGCATTGTCCTCGGCGGCGAGGCGCTGGACGGTTTTACATCGCGTGGCTTTGACGATCACAGCAAACTCTTCTTTCCTCAACCTGACGCTCACTTTGTGCCGCCAACGGTAACGGAAGAGGGCATCGTCTGGCCGGAAGGACCACGCCCACCGTCGCGTGACTATACGCCGCTGTATGACGAACTACGCCATGAACTGGCGATTGATTTCTTTATTCACGACGGTGGGGTCGCCAGCGGCTGGGCGATGCAGGCGCAACCGGGCGATAAACTTACGGTGGCAGGTCCGCGCGGTTCGCTGGTGGTGCCGGAAGATTACGCGTATCAGCTGTATGTCTGCGATGAATCCGGAATGCCCGCATTGCGCCGCCGCCTGGAAACGTTGAGCAAACTTGCCGTTAAACCGCAAGTTAGTGCGCTGGTTAGCGTGCGGGATAACGCCTGTCAGGATTATCTCGCGCACCTTGATGGTTTTAATATCGAATGGCTGGCACATGATGAGCAGGCGGTAGATGCGCGTCTGGCGCAGATGCAAATCCCTGCCGATGATTACTTCATCTGGATAACCGGCGAAGGTAAAGTCGTTAAGAATTTAAGCCGCCGCTTTGAAGCGGAACAGTATGACCCACAGCGGGTACGTGCAGCGGCTTACTGGCACGCAAAGTAACTGATATATAAAAAGAAAAAGGCTGACGATTTCTCGTCAGCCTTTGCTATATCTGGTGGCCCCTGCTGGACTTGAACCAGCGACCAAGCGATTATGAGTCATAAAATTGGCATGTTTTTAATTGTTCGTCATTGTCTCTATTTGTATTTTTAATTGTCTATAATCAATCAGTTATGAAGTTATTTTTGTTTCTGATTGGTTCTCTCATTTCCCCATTGTACTATCCTTACCTGACCCGTTACCTGACCCGAAATGGGCATCGGGTCAGGTAACGCATATTCTTAGAAAGGTAAACTTATGGCCGCTAATCTTACCGAGACTGCTATACGTGGATTGAAGACAAAAAGCACGGCGTACTACGTGTGGAGCAACAGCGCTCAACGTGGTACTGGCAGGCTTGGCGTTAAGGTTCAGCCTTCAGGCAGCAAAGTTTTTTATTTCCGTTACTACGTTGAGAAAGGGAAGAAAGAAAAGTTCATCCAGTTGGGCATCTGGCCTGAGATGAAACTGGTGACGGCCAATGAGCTGGCGAAAAAGTATGGTGCCTGGCTTGTTGAAGGAAAAGAGCCCCAGCAAGAGCTTGAGCAACAGCGCCTGGCCGAACAGCACATCATGCAGATCCATCGTTCTCAAGGATCGTTTGAAGAACTGGTGCATGGTTACGTTAATAAGATGAAGCTCGACAATAAGCGGACCTGGGCCGATGTACTGAAGCGTCTTGAAAAAGAGTGCTATTCAGTCATTCCTCGCGAGACCAAAGCGAAAGATGTCACGCCCTTACAGATCAAAACGATCTTGTCAGGCATTATCCAGCGTGATGCGGTGGTCCATGCAAACCGAATTCGTTCCTATCTGATGGCGGCATTCAACTATGGGCTTAAAGCCGATAACGATCCGATGAATACCAGCGTGGGTATCACGTTTGGTCTTGAAGTTAACCCGGTCTCGGCCATACCGAAACAGTCTTCGGCGGAAAAAGTGGGTGATACATGGTTAACGCTGGAAGAGTTGCGTGTTGTCATGGAACAGTTCGTCGAGGCCACCAACGTTGGGCCGCTGATGCAGCATCTGATTCGCTTCTGTGTTTATGCTGGTGGGCAGCGTCCGTTTGAAATGATTGCCAGCCAGTGGAGTGCTATTGATTGGCAACAAAAGACGTTGCTGGTCATAGCCGATGTATCGAAAAACAAGCGTGAGCATCTGATCCCGCTGACTGAATCGGCACTACAGGAATTAGCCTCAGTTAAAGAGCTGACTAAGGAAAGTAACAGTCCCTATATCTTTCCGTTATCAACGAACGGTGAGCGCCCAGTGCGCACGGATAGTCTGGCGCGTTCCATCATGTATTTTCGGGCCTTTAATCCTGAGTTTAAAGTTTTCACGGCGCGAGATTTACGCCGTACCTGTAAAACGCTGATGGGGGAGGCGGGGATCAGCAAAGAGATCCGCGACCGTATTCAGAATCACGCTTTGAACGATGTCAGCTCGAAACACTATGACCGTTATGATTACTTGACTGAAAAACGCAGGGCGCTTGAGATTTGGGAGGATCGGGTCAACAACTATCAACGGCAGCAGGAAAACAACGTTGTGAACTTGTTTGGACGGAGGTAAGGACTTGTCAAGATATGAGCTTAATTCAGCAGAAGAGCGATATCAGCCAGGCTCAAACGACCTAGTGCTTGCCAATAAGCTGGGGATCATTGATGAGCAGGAAATGGAGGCGCTGGAGTCTGGCTTGCTGCTGATGCTGTATGAGCAGCTATTTATCGAGGGCCAGCCGCCTGAGGTGCTAGCTTTTGATCACATCAGCACGTGGCATCGCCAATGGTTGGGGAATGTATATGGCTGGGCAGGGAGGCTGCGTAACACTAACCTGACTAAGGACGGCTTTCAGTTTGCCGCTGCCGACAGGATTCCGCTGCTGCTTGATGGTTTCGAGAAGCAGTTTCTTTCCCGGTCTGGTGAACTGAAATCCTTGGCTCGTCCGGAGCTGGTTCGTTATCTGGCTGAATGCCATGTGGAATTTATTTTGATCCACCCATTCAGAGAAGGTAACGGGCGTCTGTCGAGATTGCTTTGCGATGTGTTGTCGGTTCTGGCGGGAAAGGGCTTACTGGACTACAGCCTGTGGGATGAGCATAAGGCGTTTTACTTCAAGGCAATACAGGCAGGCGTATCAGGGAACTACAGCCCTATGATGCAGCTGGTGAGCGATATCTTGCCAGACTAGCGGGCGAGGCCAACGGCTTTCGCCAGTGCCTGATTGCGTTTAAGCTGCTGCTCAATTTTTTGCACAGGAGCACCGGTTTCTATCGCGGTCGAGCTGGCAACGGCGCGGTAGATTTGTTCTTTAGTAACGAAGGATGACATTGGTTGTTTGTGCATGGGCTGTTCCTTAATGGATCCAATTTCATTATAGTAGTACTGGCTGAATTGGGCAATAGGTCTCACTGCGTAATGTATTAAAACACTATCAAAACCATAGAGGCAGTGAATTTTTTATTCTGAGGGTAAATGATCATTGTGGAAACTGGAAATAAGTTTATTACTGTAGAAAATATTGTAGTTCAGTGTGGCACTGAATTGGATAAAGTCATAGATCTTTGGTGTGATGATAAGCTCCCTCTTTATATACATTTTGAAGGATGTTTATGTCAGTTATCATGTACTATTCGTAATGATGATGATTCCACATCAAAGACGAATGACAACTATATTTATACAGATATTAGTACACCTAATAGCTTAATGGATAACATTGAGCAATACGGAGGGTTTATTGAAGATAGGAAAAATGAAATAATTAATGAACTTGATTCTTATCAAAAAAACAAATCTAATTTGACTAATGTAAGACAGTTTCGCAGGAAAAAGGGTGCCGAGATTTGCTATATTCCCATCGGTGATGATCAGCTTTATTACGATGGTTACGCGTACGGGTATTGGCAGGTTAAACCAGGTGCAACCACAAAGTTTGTAAAAAGTGATTATAAAGTATTCAATGCAAATCCTTTTTTCTCAGATGACGATAACTCATCTTTTTTGAAAGTCATTGGACATGATGAAAACGATTTTTTGACATTTAAAGAAGTGATTGAAGTTAGCATTAATAACCTATACATGAATGTTGACGATATCGAAAAAGTAGCATGTATATTGACTGTTTCACCGAGCCTTGAAAATGTAGAAAGAGGAAGTCGTTATTCAAAAATAGAACATTTGGCTTTGTACATATTGTTGAATGAATATTGTTTGGATAATGAAGGGAATGTTAACTTTACAACGATGGCTGATATCTTAACCAGTCTCAATAAAAATAAGTATGGTGGGAAATATAAATTTAATTCTGAGACCGTTCGTCGATGGCTAAAAAATGTTTCTATATGACCGGGGATTTTAAGTGGATATGATCGTTATGATTTGGAGGGGCTTTGTTGAATAAATCATTTTTGAGAGCGGCAAAGTCCTTGTTCCTATATCTCAGGCAATCCCCACATTGACCGGCATAGGCAGTATCGTCATTTTATTCAACCCCTTCACCCGCGCCATTGCAGTTTCCGCCAACGAACGCAGGTGTTAGCCTACTTTCTATTTTCATTCCTTATTGTTCCCCGTTAATCGCTGGTACGTCACCACTTGATTCCTCTCCAGAGACCAGTACACCGCCCCGCTAAGCAACGGTATCATCGGCCTGATTTTCTTCCTCTTTAGACAGTCGTGACAGTAGTTCACATCGTAAGCACCGTCTGCCGCTGCTGACTTTATCTTTCGCTTTGTCTGGCTCATCAGGCGTGGTAATGCTCGGTATGTGTCAAGCAAGTTGCGGTCACTTATCTCTAATACTCGGCCCCTTATTAAGGCCTTAATAGCGAGGCCGTTCCTTTCACATCCTCGTAAACTGAGACATGCTGCTTTCACTGAAACGAAGGAGGCAACATGAAATCAACATTCAACTATCCAACACCACAAGAACGTTTACAGGTCCTGCGCAACTATGGCGAACCCCATGATCGCCTAGTACGTGAAAAGGAGCGTCAGTACATCACATCGGTATCTCGTTCAACGGCCTGGAAACTGGAGCAAGTCGGTCAGTTTCCGTTGCGTAAGTCTATTGGGTTGAAGTCCTGTGGCTGGTTGTTAAGCGATCTACTTTGCTGGATTAACGAACGTTAGCACCCAGAGATTTTGTGCATTTATTTTTTGTTTTTTTTCTGAGTACCCGTGTTCATCCTGCTATTTCTGCAATTAATAGCGGAATAGCAACTTGCGCGGAACTTTTTAACGTGAATTTTATTAGAGGTGTTGTATGTTTAACGGTAGTCCTTTCCCTGTAGATGCATTTCCTCAGATTATCAGAAATGCCATTTATGAAGTGGAACAGCATACGCAGGCCCCTCAAGGTTTGATTGCTGCTTCTGCTCTTGGGGTAATATCTCTTGCCTGTCAGAACCGGATTGATGTTTGTCGACTTACTAATCTACGTAGCCCAGTATCACTTTACTTGCTGACACTTGCAGAATCTGGCGAACGGAAAAGTACGGTTGATAAAATGCTGATGAAGCCATTATATCAACTGGAGGAAGAATTATTTGATAAGTACACGCATGCTCTTAATACCTGGCGAAGTGATGAAGAAATTTTTAATTTTGAAAGAAAAGCACTGATGTCAAAACTCAAATCAGATATTCGCCGTAACAAAGATCATCTGGCGACAAATGAACAACTTAAAGCGCTGTTGGCGTCGCACCAGCAACCACCGATCAGGTTCAAGCAGATATTTAATGATGCCACTCCTGCGGCTATTAAAGATTACCTCTGTGGTTATTGGCGATCTATCGGTATCATGTCTGATGAGGCTGGCACTATTTTTAACGGTTACACGCTGAACGAACTGCCTTTCATCAACAAAATGTGGGATGGCGCAACATTTTCAGTGGAAAGGAAAAGTGAGCCAGAGAAATTAATCAGAGATGCCAGACTGACGCTAGCACTTATGGTTCAGCCTGATGTGTTTAAAGGTTATCTGCAACGTAAAGGCGATACAGCCAAAGGGATCGGTTTTTTCGCTCGATGTCTCATATGCCAGCCTGATTCAAAGCAAGGTTCCAGAAGAATCTCCAGCCCCGTTGTTTCAAGCGAACATTTGCCGGTATTCCATCAACGACTGATGGAGATAGTTAACGAAAGTATTGCCAGAGATAATCAAAATGATCGTCTTTGCCTGCGATTTTCTGTAGAAGCAGAAAATCGCTGGATCGAATTTTATAACAAGGTGGAGTCAGATATGGGCTTACTCGGCACCTTATCAGATTTTAGAGACTATGCATCTAAGGTCGCAGAAAATATGGCCAGAGTGGCCTCTCTGCTGCATTATTTTAATGGCAATGATGGAGATATATCTCTTTCTGCAGTCGAAGATGCTGTGAAGATAACTACCTGGTATGTTAATGAGTACATCCACATATTTTCTAAACCCCAGGAATTCACGCTGGCAATCTCGGAGGCGGATGAACTTTATTGGTGGATAAATAATTATTGTATTCAACTCAATGCATCTTGGATTACTAAAAATACAGTGCTCCAATACGGCCCTAATAAATTTAGAAAGCGTAGTAAAGCAAATGAATTACTCGGTATGTTGTACTCTCAAAATAGAATACTAGTGGCAAAGAAAGGCAAAACCACATTGATAACCATAGCTGGTTTAAACCCCGTGCTTTGATGATAACAAATGATTTTAATTCAGGAGTAAAAACAAACACCGAGCCCAGTCCGGCTAATAGTTTGTTATCATGATAGGTAATATATATTGTATATATTACCTACACCAATATCAATAAATAGGATACAATATGACATACGATAGTGAATTCGGATCACACGTATCCCTATATCGGGATAGAATACAACAGGTTATTGATGACTCCCTCAACGAACATCCTAACTCAATGATTCTTCGTGTTGATCTGCATGATCCAATTGATACAGAAAATATGGATAACCCATTCTTTCAACCCAGAGTTGACTCTGGTGCTATATCTCGCTTTACCAGTGCGTTAAAAGCAAAGCTTGAACACGATAAGCATATTAAAACTCAACGAAAAGACTGGCCTGATACCCGACATTCAACCTTACGTTACGCATGGGTCCGAGAATATACCAAAAATGGAAAACGGCATTACCATCTGATATTGTGTTTCAATCAGGATGCTTATTATCATTTGGGGGATTATGACTTAAAGCGTAACACGTTACGTACAATGATAACAACAGCCTGGTACAGTGCACTTGGCATCCCGATAGATGACTCTGGGAAGCTAGTTAATTACCCATCAAATGGAAAATATCTCCTAAATCGTAAAAGGGACAACTTTGAGCAGACTTATAGCGATTTGATGAACAGGGTGGATTACATGACCAAAGTAAGAACTAAAATAGTCGGTGATGGTGACCGTAATTTCGGCTGCAGTCGCGGGTAATTTATTTTTTACAGCAATGGCCTTTCTTATGGATGGAAAGGCCAAACCCATCAGTTAAAGATGGTTGTTTTACTATAATCCAACGACCTCATCCCCGATATTAGTCAAAATCATTAATTCTTTAATCTCTCGTTGTGCCAACTGTAATTCAAACTGCTCTTGAATTAACATCCACTTCGACCAACTTCCACCGACTACATGCGATAATCGGAGTGCCATAGCTTTCGTCAGTGAAACTGAACCGTTCAACAATTCAACTATCTCTTGCTCGCGACATCCCATGTAAACCGAAAATTTATTCAGTCCTATATTTGATACCGCTAGTATTTCGGCCAGTTTAATGCCGGGATGATCAGGAAGTAAGGTCATGCCGTATTCATCCTGATAAATTCCATAAATAGAACAGCCAGTTTCTCTCAGTTCTCGTAAATTCTTCCCTGCAAACTTCAGCTCGTGTGAAAGCCCGAGAAACTCACCAGTAAATTCATATTCTGCTTCAGGCCTATGGTGGCATTTGATCAATGCAAATGCCGCCCCTACTTTCTCAACTGTTACAGTAACCGACATTGAACCACCTCCGTCAAGATAATCGATGAACGTTTTAGACTGTCCAGCTGTTCGACACCACTTCTGCCTGCTTCAAAATCAGTTCCACGGCGCCCGGCGTTTTGTCCGGCGGATACTTATACTTACGCAGCGTCTGGCGCACCAGAATACGCAATCGGGCACGCACGCTTTCACGCACCTGCCAGTCCACGGTGGTGGACTGCCGCAATTTCAATGTCACTTCGATGGCCAGCTTTCTCAGCGTATCATCGCCCAGTTCACGCACTGCACTTTCATTTTCAGCCAGCGCATCATAGAAGGCGATTTCATCCGGGGTCAGCCCTAACGCATCATCACGCGCCATCGCCTCCTGGAACGCTTTCGCCATCTGGATCAGCTCTTCAATCACCTGCGCGGTCTCAATGGCGCGGTTATTGTATTTGAGCAGCACCGCTTTCAGTCGGTCGGAGTATTTCTTCTGCTGCACCACGTTATTGCCCGAACGGGCATGAATGCCGTCATTGAGCAGTTTTTCCAGCAGTTCCACTGCCAGATTACGTTGCGGCATTTCCCGCACTTCTTCCAAAAACTCATCGGACAGCAAACCTATGTTCGGTTTATCCAGCCCGGCGAGTGCGAAGACATCCTCAACCCCGGTCGCGACAACCGCGTTATCGAGGATCTTGCTCAGCAGAGAGTTTTTTTCTGACTGGCTAAACTTTGCCTTCGGATCGAGCTTGATAAGCCCCACCCTGACCGCCGAAAGAAACGCGAACTCCTCCTGTAAGGGTTTCGCCTCATCCAGCGTATTACACAGTGACCAGGCTTTACTCATCGCCAGCGAGACATCGAGGTAGCGTTTTTTACCGTCATCCAGACCCAGAATATAGTTCACCGCATCGCGTAAGAACGCTAACGGGTCGCGGGAGAAGCCCGTGTAATCAAATCCCGGCTTACCCGCCGAACGGGCAAACATCCCATGAATGACATCCATTTTTTCCAGCAGAATCGCAAAGGCTTCCCGGGCATCAACCGTCGTCTGTCCTTTGCCTTTTGAATCGGTATAGGTTTTCAGTGCCTGCTTCAGCTCGTTGGCAATGCCGATATAATCCACCACCAGTCCGCCGGGTTTATCCCGGAACACACGGTTAACGCGGGCAATCGCCTGCATCAGGTTATGGCCGCGCATCGGTTTGTCGATATACATGGTGTGGCAGCACGGGGCATCAAACCCGGTCAGCCACATATCCCGCACAATCACCAGTTTCAGCGGGTCGTTCAGATCTTTAAAGCGGGCTTCCAGGCGTTTTTTGGTCTGTTTGTTGTAGATATGCGATTGCAGATGGTCTTTATCTGACGCCGATCCGGTCATGATGACTTTGATCGCCCCTTGTTCAACGTCTTCACTGTGCCATTCCGGGCGGATCGCCACGATGGCATCGTACAGTTTCACGCAGATCTCGCGGCTCATGGCGACAATCATCGCTTTGCCGTTCATAGCAGCATTGCGCGTTTCAAAATGTTGAACCAGATCGGCCGCTACCTGTTTGATACGCGGCTCTGAACCGACCAGCTTTTCCAGACGGCTCCAGTCGCCTTTGGTTTTCTCCTGCTGACCCGTCTCTTCGTCTTCTACCAGTTCATCGACCTGATCGGATAGCGTTTCCAGCTCTTCATGGTTCAGGTCGAGTTTTGCCAGCCGGGATTCGTAGTAGATCGGCACCGTTGCGCCGTCATCGACCGCATCCTGAATGTCGTAGATAGAGACATAATCACCGAACACGGCACGGGTATCTTTATCTTCCGAGGCAATCGGCGTGCCGGTAAAGCCCATAAACGACGCATTCGGTAGCGCATCGCGCATATGCTTGGCGTAGCCGTATTTATAGGCCCCGGTTTGCCGGTCCAGCGTGGCGCTCAGGCCATATTGGCTGCGGTGCGCTTCATCGGAAATCACCACGATGTTGCTGCGGACGTTAAGTGCCGGATGGCTCTGTTCACTGTCCAGCGGCGCAAACTTCTGCACGGTGGTAAAGATAATGCCGCCGGATTCACGGGCGTTGAGCAGCTCGCGCAGTTCGTCGCGGTCGTTGGCCTGTAACGGCGTTTGCTTGAGTAAATCATGCGCCTGGCAAAACGTGGCGTAGAGCTGCCCGTCAAGATCGTTACGGTCGGTCACCACGACGATGGTCGGATTATTCATCTCTGTTTGTTGCAGCAGCTTTCCGGCGTAACAGCACATGGAGATACTTTTGCCGGAGCCCTGGGTATGCCACACCACGCCCGCTTTTTTACTGCCGGGGGTAATGTTGCTGCGCAGCGGAAGATGTTTACCGGTAGAGGCCACAATCGTTGCCGCAACCGCTTCACGCACCGCGTGGAACTGATGGTAAGCGGCAATCTTTTTGATAAGCCGTTTGCCATCGTTTTCAAACAGCACAAAGAAACGAATGTAATCGAGCAGCAGTTCGCTATTAAAGAAGCCCTGCACTACCGTTTTAAGCTGCCAGTGAAACTGCGGTTTATCATCTTCGTTCGCCACCGTTTTCCACGGCAGAAAACGCTCTTCATCAGCGGTCAGAGAGCCGATACGCGCATTTTGCCCGTCGCTCACTACCAGCGCTTCGTTACAGATAAACAGGTCGCTGAGTTCGTTTTTATAGGTCTGCAGCTGGTTAAACGCAGCCCAGATATCGGCATTGGCATCAATCGGGCTTTTCAGCTCAATCACCGCCACCGGCAGGCCGTTGATATAGCAGATAATATCCGGACGACGAACCTGTTTTATCCCCTGAATAGCCACCTGATTTACGACCATAAAGCGGTTATTGCCGGGATGGTTGAAATCCATCAGCAGGGCTTTATCGTGAACCGTTTTGTCTTCACGCTTGTACTCAACGGGTACGCCGTCGAGCAACAGGTGATGGAATGCTTTGTTGCTGACGACCAGATCCGGGCTTTCGGGGCGGGTAATACGGAGTATCACCTCTTCCAGCACGGAAACAGGGAGATGGGGGTTGATGGTTTGCAGCTGCTCCAGCATCACCGGGCGCAGAAACACATCATGAAATGAAGCACGCAGCGGGTTGTCGCCATCCGGCGCGATATCTGGCCCGTGCAGCACTTCCCAGTCCTGTTCAGCAAACCATTTCAGGCATTGCTGCTCTAAATCGTCTTCGCTCAGCATTACTCTTCCTCTCCCTCGGTGATCATACCGGTCTGTTTCAGCTCAATCGCCAGTTCCAGCAGGCTCGGGCGGATCGCTTTTTCCAGACGGTTCATGCTATCCATCATCCAGTCGATAATGACAGGCCAGATCTCTTTATTGCCGCCGTCAAACGTCTTTGAACAGACGATCTGGCAGCTTTTTCGCTCTGGCAGCAACCGCCAGTCGAGCGGCTCGCCAAACAGCGATTCAATGTGCGTTTTACGTTCCTGAAGGCGTTCAAATAACCAGGTGTTTTCCAGCGCATCTCCGCGCGAAATATTGAGCTGCACGCGAGCGTCTTTCTGGGAAAAGATAAGCTCAAACGGCACGCCGCTAACGCCCGACCCGGCAGCCAGCCAGTGATCGGTTGAGGGAGCGCGGTTGTTAAACAGTGAACAGGGGCTGGTGCGGAATTTTTCCAGCGCCATCGTCCAGAACTCGCGGCGCAGATAGTGACGCTGCTGCAGTTCGCTACTGCTGGAGGTGGACTGCTCTTCCGCCTCTTTTTGCGCCATGCCAATCATGTACGACTCCGCTTCCGGGGTTGGGATAACCTGGCGGATATCGACAAACACGTCTTCACCAAAACGGTAGGGGGTCACTTTGAAGCACTGGGCGCGGATACCAAACTGCATCAACCACAGCGCGGTATTGGTGACCTCTTTGCGGAAATTGGCCGCAACCATGATGACGCGCTGGGTGCCTTTGCGGTTGAGCACCCCTTCTTTCAGGCTTTCCCAGCCCATAAATTCGGCGATGACCTCTGCCGCCTGGCGGTTCTCGTTGGGCTCATACTGATCCAGATAAAGCTGGAAGATCTCCACCACGCTCTCCTGACGCAGGTTGGCGCAGTAGCCGGCATATTTCAGCGCCTGCCAGACGACGTCGCGCCCGGAATCATCAAGCTTATTTTCGATGATGACCAGGTTGCCTTTTTTATCGAGCGCCAGCAGATCGAGACGTTCTTTGGTGTCGTCAAAACCGGCGAACTCTTTCTGGATAATCAGCAACTCATCGTCGTTGTCGCGGGTTAACGCCTGGGGATTCTTTGCCAGCCACTCCTGCAGGTGATCGCGCTCGCGAAAGCCGAGGCTGCTGAACGACACCTCTTGCAGAGAATGCAGACTATTGGTCGGCGTATCGACTTTATACATTTTCCGCCTCACTTACCGCCTGCTCGGCTTCCGGTAGGGTGATTTCACCCGAGAGGAGTTTGGGGAGAAGGGTGTCGCGGAGTAATGCCAAAGATTGAGAGTGTTTTAAATTTACATGTGCACGCTGATGCAAAAGCAAGGCTGATGATTCAAACAAATTTACTAATGCCATAGGGGGGAGTGGATAGCTCAAACTATGTATATGATTACGGTTCAAAGAAGGAACAGCTGAACCTGCATTAAACGCTTTCATATCTAATAGTCGCAGCAACTCATAAGCGTAACAGGGTGTTGCACGTTTGAATTCCTTTACCCAAAGGGTTGTATTCAATGGCCAATAATCTTCAAGCGTTAAATAAACTTTACCAAGCACACCAGAACGACCAGTTATAACGCCCGGAGCTTTAGCCATTGCCACATTATGAGTACCGTTGGGGCCACTGGCGGCAATCAGAGGAAACTCACCATCTTTTCGTGCCGATGAAGGGAGATCAAAACCTCTCTGTAATACCAACAAATCTTGAAGCTTCCCTAACTCCCATGTCACAGGGATATTTCCCAACTCACTATCCTGCATCGCGGACGGAAACAGTTCTGCCGTGGCTTTTAACTCGGCATATTGTTCAGGGTGTTCACGCTCAAAAACCACCAGCGCATCATCATCTTTTCCGGAAATCGCTGTCATAGCGGCAAGCATCGCGTCTTCCTGCGAACCGCCCGCTTCCAGCACTGCCATTTTGGCCTTTACGGGTTCAAAATTAACAAACCAGCTTTTGAACAGGGCTTGTGCCATTTGTTCGAGGGTATGGTTGATGTTCTGATTGAGAATGATTTTATCATCAAGAGCTTTGCTAAATAACTCTAATCGTAATAACTCCGCCTTCGGCGGCACTGGCACATCTAAGTCTTGTAATATTTTTGTATCTAATTTACCTGCACCAATCCCAGTATTCTCAACCTTGCCTAAAAGAAGCTCTCTCGATGAAATCAACCACGCGAGGAGATAATATGGAGTTATGTCTTCACTTTTTGGCACTAACGCTTTCACGTCTTGATTAAAGGTTACTTCCCGTGTCGTGATACCAACTGGAATTTTATTATGAAGGGCCCCACCGCGAACCAACAAAAGAACGGTCTCTGCGGGTACTAAACGAGTACCATTGGTACTTCCTAAAGAAGTTACCCGTAGATCTGAGTCATGGTATCTAGTTGATTGCATGGAAGAAGCACTAATCCATGGAATTTCTCCATTCCAGTAATCTTTATTACTTTTAGATGGTGTCCCTCCGGAAAGGAAAGTAACTAGGTCGCCAAGCTTCTTAACAGACCAGTTAGAACTCATAACCCAGCCCTCCCAGACTCGCCTTAATCTGCGCTTCTAGCTTCGCACTCTCTTCCAGCTGATCTTTCAGTTGCGCGGTCAGTCGCGCCATCTTCTCGGCAAAGGGTTCATCGTCTTCTTCCTGCTCGACAGCACCGACATAACGGCCTGGGGTTAGCACAAAGTCGTTTTTCTGGATATCTTCCAGCGTTGCGGAGAAGCAGAACCCGGCTTCGTCTTCGTAGTTTTTATCCGCCTGCCAGTTCTGGAAGGTGTCGGCAATTTTGGCGATATCCTCACGGGTAAAATCGCGCAATACGCGGTCTTTCATATAGCCAATCTGGCGGGCGTCGATAAACAGCACCTGGCCTTTGCGGTGGACTTTACCGTTGCCGCCGGATTTGTCTTTGGTCAGGAACCAGATGCAGGCCGGGATTTGGGTGTTGGTAAACAGCTGTCCCGGCAGCGCCACCATACACTCCACCAGATCGGCTTCGATCAGATTGCGGCGGATCTCGCCTTCGTTGTTGGTGTTGGAACTCATCGAGCCGTTGGCCAGCAGCAGCGCCATCGAGCCTTTCGGCGCCAGGTGGTGGATCATGTGCTGCATCCATGCGAAGTTGGCGTTGCCCTGCGGCGGCGTGCCGTATTTCCAACGCACGTCGTTTTCCAGCTTCGCGCTCCACCACTCTTTCATGTTGAACGGTGGGTTAGCCATAACGAAGTCGGCGCGCAGATCCGGATGCTGGTCGTCCAGCAGGGTATCGGCATTTTTCGTACCAAAATTAAAGTCGATGCCACGGATTGCCATGTTCATCGCCGCCAGCTTCCAGGTGGTCGGGTTGGATTCCTGACCGTAAACGGAGATTTTCTGCTTCTGCTCAGCGGCGTTGTACTGCTTCTCGCCCGCGTGCTCTTCAATAAAACGGTCACTGGACACGAAGAACCCGCCGGAACCCATCGCCGGGTCATACACACGGCCGTTATACGGCTGTAGGCATTCAACAATCAGGGTCACGATGCTTTTTGGCGTGTAATACTGGCCGCCCTGTTTGCCTTCCGCCAGCGCGAACTGGCCGAGGAAATATTCGTACACGTGACCGAGAATATCTTTGCTCTTTAAGTTGAGCTTCTCGCCGTTATATTCCGGGTTGCTGAAGTTGGCGTCAGAGAAAGTATTAATCAGCCCGGTCAACACTTCGTTGCCCAATTGATACTGGCTGATACGGTTCAGAATACCTTTCAGCTTCGGGTTGGTTTTTTCGATTTCATCGAGCGCGTTATCCACCAGCCAGGACACAGAGCGCAGCGTCACATCCTTGCCGGTGGTTTCATCCACCCACAGCACGGTGCCGGTCGGCAACATGGCTTTGTTTTTCAGCGTGTCCCAGCGCGCGGCTTTCGGCACCCAGAAGATGTTCTTTTCGGTGTAGTAATCTTCCACCTCCAGTTCATCCACAATCGCCTGTGCGTACTCTTCATCAGAGTCGTAACCGTCGCGCGACATGGCATAGATGTTGTCCGGGTTGCCGACATCGCGGAACAAGGTGATTAGCTCCTGCTGACGCGCCTCGAAGGCATCGGACACATACTTGAGGAAGATAAGCCCCAGCACCACGTGCTTGTAGTTGGCGGCATCCATGTTGGCGCGTAGCTTGTCGGCGGCTTTCCAGAATTTGTTATCCAGCTCGTTCAGGAACTGTTGTTCGGCGTTGTTCATGATAATCCTCAGGGGCGATCGCAGCGATAGTGCAAACATGCCTATCTTAAATTTGGTTTTGGAATGCTAATCGCAAAATGATACCCGGAATGACTAGGTTCATAAACGAGATAGCGCAAAGAAGTGGAAGATGGGCTATGGCTAAGTTGACATTAAGTTCCGGGCCTCAAGCAGACGTCTCAACGTTGTCTCGCGAATATGCCAAATTATTCCGCAGCAGATGCTCAGCCCTACGGATTGACAGTCTATATTACTCTCCAAACAGTCTTCATTTACCTTCGGTTTTACGATACATGTCTGGTCGGTTGATCTGCCAGACAAAGTCTGGTCGGTTCAACGGGAGATACCCCATTTTCTGGTATAGCCAAGGGGCGCTGTCAGTGACCAGCATTATCCGTCGCAGGCGTGACATCAATGGATGGGCGTGACAGCATTCAATCAACCAACGACCGAGGCCACTTTTCTGATAGTCGTTCAGCACGTAGACGTCGCACAAATAACCAAAAGTGGCAAAGTCTGTCACCAGACGGGCGAAACCGATCTGTCTTGTGCCATCCAGTAGGCCAAAACAAAGGCTGTTCTGGATAGATACACTGACCGTTTCTATATCAATACCAGGAGCCCAGGACGATTGCGAAAGGTAATCATGAATGGCTTCCAGCTCAAAAAAGGCGGGATCGGTTGTGACCGTAAACAGGTCTTTAGTAAAACTGAGATGCGGGTTATCCACTGATTAACTCCTTGTAAACGAATATGTGACGAGACAGGACCGAACGGTATGTTGGGTAACTCTCAGGATGATTTCTCATGTACCGTCATGATGAACACCAATGGGCTCGCTCCTCGGTTTTCATAGCAATGCGCAACGTCTGTTCTCGCGGTTGCCGAACAGTTGGTGTTCACTTGATACAGGTGATCTTGTACACCCAGTGTGAGTGTGCCTTCCTGGACGTAAAACAATTCAAGCGTTCCATCTGTGTGGCCGGGGGAAGCAAACTTTTCCCCCGGTTGCATTTCCCACATCCACATCTCGGTCATATCAGGGCCACCTGATCCTGCAAGCAGTCTGGCTCGTCCGCCTTTTTCGCCTTGCCATAATTCGGGGATTTCCTCTTCAGCGATGAGATGCACCGTTGGTTTCGAACTGACATCCACAAAGTCTGCCACCGAAACCCCCATCGCGACGGCCAGGCGGCACAACAGAGCAATACTGGGATTTGCCCGGCACCCCTCAATTTCAACCAGTGCACCCTTGCTGACGCCCGCCCGGCGGGAGAGTTCATCAAGGGAGATTTTTTTTTGTTTGCGATACAGCTTAATCCGCTGAGATACAGCTTCATTTACTGTGCTGGCAATCGAACCAGCATCGGTCATTAAATTGACTTTTTTAGTCATTGGTCATTATCATGATTTAAATTGGTCATTACAGGATTATTCCGTGTTAACAGTATCTCCGTCAATTGCCCCTGAAATTTATCGTATTGCACCCGGTTTCCGGGCACTCAGTATCTATGTAAACGCTGCGCCGGTGCTGAACCCTGATATTGGTGAAACAGCGCTGAGAGAAGCTTGTGAAGCGGTTCTTGTCGGTGAGCCTGAGTGGGCAGAATCGCATTTAGCTGCATGGGCTGAGATTTTTCAGACGTTTGGCGCTAAGCCTAAACGCACCCCTTGTTCAGCTGATGCGTTACGTAAGCGTGTATTACGTGACGGCGCGATGCCAGCACTTGACCCCATCGTTGATCTCTATAATGCCGTTAGCCTTCGCTACGCCGTGCCGGTGGGGGGCGAGAACATTGCTGCCTATCAGGGGCTACCACGCCTCGTTGTGGCAACAGGCACTGAGCCGTTTGATACGGTAAAAGAGGGTGAAATCGCCGTTGAATATCCTTCGCAAGGTGAAGTTATCTGGCGTGATGATGCCGGTGTGACCTGCCGTCGCTGGAACTGGCGACAAGGAGTCAGAACCCGCTTAGATGTGGAAGCACAGCACATGTGGTTTATTCTGGAGAGTCTGCCGCAAATGCCACTGGAAAAACTTCACGAAGCCGGGAAGATGCTGACCGATGGCCTCGAAGCAATGATGCCAGGTCTGCGGGTTGACGTAACTCTCATTGAAGAGCAACAACCGTAATACCATTGAGGAGAAACACCATGTTCACCGGCTTGTCTGCTTTCCCAATGACCCCTGTTACCGCCAACGGCGTCGATGAAAAGGGATTCAATAATATTTTGGCCCGCCTTACGACGGCACGGGTGGATTCAATGGGTATTCTGGGGTCTACCGGTAGCTACGCCTATCTAACCCCGGAGCAGCGCAAACGTGTCGCGACTCTGGCAAAACAGGTTGCTGGGGATATCCCTGTTATGGTGTGTGTGGGGGCAGTCAGGGAAGGTGCGAATAAGCAGGTCATTTCTTCCCAAGCTGACTCGCTGATTAAAATTTCGCGGATCTGGGCCGATTTTTTTCCCGCAAACACATCGAATCAGCCTATTTAGGCTATTTTTTCCACCATTTCTGGCGTTATTTCCGGTTTTTACTGAGATCTCTCCCACTGACGTATCATTTGGTCCACCCGAAACAGGTTGGCCAGGGTGAATAACATCGCCAGTTGGTTATCGTTTTTCAGCAGCCCCTTGTATCTGGCTTTCACGAAGCCGAACTGCCGCTTGATGATGCGAAACGGGTGCTCCACCCTGGCACGGATGCTGGCTTTCATGTATTCGATGTTGATGGCCGTTTTGTTCTTGCGTGGAT
>OGJZ01001479.1_pt1 | contig 21392 bp, 17 predicted proteins | sample 1572321 | NCBI WGS metagenome assembly OGJZ01 (sample SAMEA2582086, study PRJEB24529) | metagenome | biome: Human gut stool | place: China | collected 2011 | reverse complement strand
TGACTGGAGTTCAGACGTGTGCTCTTCCGACTCCCTGGTTCGGGGCCAAAAACTCCCAGTCTTCTCCGGTTCTGGTCTTCCTCACAAGGAGTTGGCAGCTCAGATTGCCCGTCAAGCGACGGTACTGAATTCCGAAGAAAACTTTGCCGTGGTCTTTGCGGCCATGGGGATTACCTTTGAAGAAGCAGAGTTCTTTATGAATGACCTTCGGGAAACAGGAGCCATTGACCGCTCTGTCCTCTTTATCAACCTAGCCAATGACCCAGCTATCGAGCGGATAGCCACTCCTCGGATTGCCTTGACAGCGGCAGAATATTTGGCCTATGAAAAAGACATGCATGTCTTGGTCATCATGACCGACATGACCAACTACTGTGAAGCCCTACGGGAAGTTTCCGCAGCTCGTCGTGAAGTGCCGGGCCGTCGTGGGTATCCGGGTTACCTCTATACTAACTTGTCTACCCTCTATGAGCGGGCTGGACGTCTAGTTGGCAAGAAGGGCTCGGTGACTCAGATTCCAATCCTGTCCATGCCAGAGGATGATATTACCCATCCGATTCCAGACTTGACGGGTTATATTACGGAGGGGCAGATTATCCTTTCACGCGATCTTTATAACAGCGGCTATCGTCCGCCCATCAATGTCCTGCCATCTCTGTCTCGTCTCAAGGACAAGGGTTCAGGTGAGGGCAAGACCAGAGGAGACCATGCTGCAACCATGAACCAGCTTTTTGCCGCCTATGCCCAAGGCAAGCAGGCCAAGGAGTTGGCTGTCGTTCTGGGAGAATCTGCCCTGTCCGAAACGGACAAGCTCTATGTGCGCTTTACTGACCGCTTCGAGCAGGAATACATCAATCAAGGTTTCCAGACCAACCGAACCATTGAGGAAAGCTTGGATCTGGGCTGGGAACTCCTATCCATCTTACCAAGAACGGAGCTCAAGCGAATCAAGGATGATATGATTGACCAATACCTGCCACAAACCAAGGAGGAAGAAAGATGACACGACTCAATGTCAAGCCGACTCGGATGGAGCTGAATAACTTAAAAGCCCGTCTCAAAACGGCTGTCCGTGGGCATAAACTGCTCAAGGACAAGCGGGATGAGCTGATGCGGCGCTTCATTGAGTCTGTCCGTGAGAACAATCAGCTTCGCCAAAAGGTCGAATCAGCTCTGGTCGGTCACCTGCAGGACTTTGTCATGGCCAAGGCGCTGGAGAGCGACCTCATGGTAGAGGAGATTTTCGCTGTGCCCATGCGGGAGGTCAATCTGCATGTGGAAACAGAGAATATCATGAGCGTGCGCGTGCCCAATATGCATGCCCATATTGACAATCCCTACGGTGATGATGAGGGAGACGTGGTTTATAGCTATGTGGCTTCTAACAGTCAGATGGATGAAACCATTGAAAGTATGAGCGATCTGCTTCCTAACCTGCTGCGATTGGCTGAGATTGAAAAAAGCTGCCAGCTCATGGCGGATGAAATCGAGAAAACTCGCCGCCGGGTTAACGGACTAGAGTATGCTACCATCCCTGACCTCAAAGAAACCATCTACTACATCGAAATGAAGCTGGAAGAAGCCGAACGGGCCAGCCTCGTCCGAATGATGAAGGTGAAATAAGATGCGTAGGCGTCAAAAAACGACTGAAAAATAGGAACTGGGCGATGGATTCGATGAATCCGAGCCAGTTCTCTTTTTTCCGAGTTTTTAGGCTTATTTTAGCCTTTCTTTGACTATGTGAAAATCTGAAATCAAAAGCTATTAATCATTTTTAATGCTTTGATATGCCAATGTATAATCGCCTTTTATTAAGAAGTTAAGCTGTCCTATTTGCCGTATATTTATTACTAACTATTGAGGATATGTTACAAGTACGTCTCTATATTACAAAGGTCAGACAGTTCGATTAAATCGGATAAAAAAGGGTTTATTCTTGGGGAAATTATGTTAAGATGGGGTTTATAGTATGAATGAAGAAAGGTGTATTTTACATATGAAAATCAATAAAAAAATGCTATTCGCTTCAACAGTAGCTTTGTCGGTGTTCCCATTGATAACAGCCAATGCTGAAGAGGAATCACAAAATTGGACAGCTAGAACAGTTGATCAAATTAAAGCTGATATTACTAGTAGCGAAAATCAACAGACTTATACAGTCCAATATGGCGATACTCTTGGAACAATTGCGGAAGCATTTAATTTGGATGTAAATGTTTTGGCTCATATTAACGCGATTGCTAATATTGATCTAATTTATCCAAATACAGTTTTAAATATTACGACAAATGATAAAAACGAAATAACTGGTGTAGAAATTACGAGTCCACAAGCATCAAGAGTTGTAACAGAACCTGCTTCTGAGCTAGCTCCGGCAACCCCAGTTCAGTCTGAGGCAACTCCGTCAGAAACTTCGGCTCCTTCAACTGAAGTAAATGCTGAAGCTCCAGCAGCCCCAGTGACTGAGGCTCCAGTGGCTCCAGCCCCTGTAGAAGAACCAGCATCTCCTGAGGCTCCAGCAGTTCAAGCAGAAGTCCAATCAGCTCCAGAAGCTGCTTCAAGTCAAGTGGCAGCTACTGCGGAAGTGAGTGAACCACAATCTACTGAGCCTATCACGGAACAAGCAGCTCCGGCAACCCCAGCTCAGCCTGAGGCTACTCAAGCAGAAGCTACAACTCCAGCGGCCACTCCTCAATTGGACAAAGAGCAGGTTAACCAAGATGTTACTAATATTGAATCTCCAACCTACACTGCTCCAGCTGTAGCAACTCAAACAAGCAATAACGCTGCTAATGAAGGATTGAGACCGCAAACCGCTGCTTTGAAAGAAGAAATCGCAGCTAAATATGGAATTACAGAATTCAGTCTCTACCGTCCAGGCGATAGCGGAGATCATGGTAAGGGCTTGGCAGCTGACTTTATCGTTGGCAACAATACTGAGTTAGGAAATCAGGTTGCAGCTGATGTTACTTCTAATATGACTGAAAGAGGAATCTCTTACGTTATCTGGCAGCAACAGTTCTATGCACCATTTGAAAGCATTTATGGACCAGCTAATACTTGGAACCAAATGCCAGACCGTGGTAGCGTAACTGAAAACCATTACGACCACGTGCATGTATCTATGAATGAATAAATAAGACAATTAAAAGCCCAGAAATGGGCTTTTTCTTATATTCTTTGTGAAAAAGCGAGAATTTTCTGATAAATTTTGGTATAATAAAACGAATTACAGATAAAGGAAAAGAAAGAATGACTTTAGTTTATCAATCAACACGCGACGAAAAGAATAGGGTAACAGCCAGCCAGGCGATTTTACAAGGTTTGGCGACAGACGGAGGCCTTTTTACGCCCATTACCTATCCGCAGGTCGATTTGGACTTTGCCAAGCTCAAAGATGCATCCTATCAAGAAGTAGCTAAGTTGGTTTTATCTGCATTTTTGGATGATTTTTCTGAAGCGGAGCTGGACCACTGTATCACCCATGCCTACGACAGTAAGTTTGATGATGCTGCGATTGCTCCCTTGGTCAAGCTGGATGGTCAGTATAATCTAGAGCTTTTCCACGGAGCGACCATTGCCTTTAAGGACATGGCTTTGTCTATCCTTCCTCACTTGATGACAACTGCAGCCAAAAAGCACGGCTTGGAAAACAAAATTGTTATCTTGACAGCGACTTCTGGCGACACAGGCAAGGCGGCTATGGCAGGCTTTGCGGATGTTCCAGGAACTGAAATTATTGTCTTTTATCCGAAAGATGGTGTCAGCAAGGTCCAAGAGCTGCAAATGACCACGCAGACAGGTGCCAATACGCATGTGGTGGCTATTGATGGCAATTTTGATGATGCCCAGACCAATGTCAAGCATATGTTCAATGACACAGACCTACGAGCTCGTCTCTTGGAGCACAAACTCCAGTTTTCATCAGCCAACTCCATGAATATCGGCCGTTTGGTGCCACAGATTGTCTACTATGTCTACGCTTATGCTCAGCTAGTGAAGACAGGAGAAATCACAGCAGGAGACAAGGTCAACTTTACAGTTCCGACAGGGAACTTTGGTAATATCTTGGCAGCCTACTATGCCAAGCAAATCGGTCTGCCAGTTGGCAAGCTAATCTGTGCATCGAATGAGAACAATGTCCTGACAGACTTCTTCAAGACTCAGGTTTATGACAAGAAGCGGAGCTTCAAGGTGACGTCTAGTCCATCTATGGATATTTTGGTTTCATCTAACTTAGAGCGTTTGATCTTCCATCTGTCTGGTAATAGCGCTGAGAAAACAGCTGCCCTGATGGCTGCCCTAAATGAGCATGGACAGTATGAACTGACGGACTTTGACGCTGAGATTTTAGAGATCTTTGCTGCTGACTTTGCGACAGAGCAAGAAACAGCTGCTGAAATCAAGCGGATCTATCAAGCATCTGACTACATCGAAGACCCTCATACGGCCGTTGCGTCTGCTGTCTATCAAAAATACTTGGCAGAGACAGGTGATCAGCGCAAGACTGTTATCGCGTCTACCGCTAGTCCGTATAAGTTCCCAGTTGTGGCTGTTGAGGCTGTGACTGGCCAAACAGGACTTAGTGACTTCGAGGCTTTGGACCAACTGCACGAACTTTCTGGCGTAGCCCTTCCACCAGCTGTGGATGGCTTAGAAACAGCACCGGTTCGCCACAAAACGACGGTTGCTGCAGACCAAATGCAGGCAGCAGTTGAGGATTACTTAGGATTATAAAGTTTGCTTAGAAAGCCTAAAATCAGCTAGATATCTGGCTGATTTTTTCTTGAGATGTCCTATGGAAAAGTAAAGTAGCTTATGCTTAAAAGGAAGAATTTTCTTTATGACGACTTATAAAAAAATCATGAATATCGCCCTGCCAGCTATGGCGGAGAACTTTTTGCAAATGCTCATGGGGATGGTAGACAACTATCTGGTAGCTAGTCTTGGGCTAATTGCCATCTCTGGTGTCTCAGTGGCCAGCAACATCATTACGATTTACCAGGCAATTTTTATCGCACTAGGGGCTGCCATTTCTAGCCTCATCTCTAAGACCCTAGCTCAGGGAGACAAGGAGAGCCTAGCTTATCATACAGCTGAAGCTATCAAGCTGACCTTGCTTTTGAGCCTTCTGTTGGGGCTGATTTCTCTACTCTTTGGCAGGCAGATGCTGGATCTTCTGGGGACGGAAAAGGCAGTGGCTGAAGCTGGGGGTCTTTATCTGGCTCTGGTTGGTGGGACTATTGTCCTGCTGGGCTTGATGACTAGTTTTGGAGCTTTAGTGCGGGTCACGCGCAATCCTAGATTTCCCATGTATGTTAGTCTTCTGACAAATGTGCTCAATGCTCTCTTGTCCGGTCTAGGGATCTACGTCTTTCAGCTTGGTATTGTCGGTGTAGCACTGGGAACCGTGCTGGCTCGATTGGTCGGTGTAGTCATTCTTTGGCGAGAGCTGGATTTTTTCAAGATTCGCTGGAGCTGGGGCTTAGATGGAGAGCTCTTGCGCCTGTCTCTGCCGGCTGCAGGAGAGCGTCTCATGATGCGGGCGGGTGACGTGGTGATTATTGCTATTGTAGTCGCCTTTGGCACGGAAGCTGTAGCTGGGAATGCTATCGGTGAAGTTATGACTCAGTTTAACTATATGCCAATCTTTGGGGTCTCAACAGCAACAGTCATGTTGGTAGCCCATGCGGTTGGTGAGGGAGATATGCGAGCGGTCGGTCTGATTCGCAAGCGGACCTTCTGGCTATCTTTTGCTTGTATGCTACCCGTGGCTCTAGGGATTTTTGCTTTTGGTCGGCCACTGACCTTGCTTTATACGGACAATAGCGGAGCGATCACAGCTAGTCTTTTAGTTATCCTCTTCTCCCTATTGGGAACTCCCATGGCAGTGGGAACCGTGATTTACACAGCTGTCTGGCAGGGGCTGGGCAATGCTAGACTGCCCTTTTATGCCACGACTATTGGTATGTGGCTGATTCGCATCATCTCAGGCTATTTGTTGGGTGTGACTTTTGGCTTGGGCCTTCCGGGTGTCTGGGCTGGGACACTCTTGGACAATGGCTTCCGCTGGCTATTTTTAAAGGTTTTATTTGACAGAAAAATGAGGGAAATCACATGACAAAAGCGTTTATTTGGGATTTGGACGGCACCTTGCTGGACTCCTATGATGCTATTTTGGCAGGGATTGAGGAAACCTATGCTCACTATGGTCTGGACTTTGACAGAGAAGGTATCCACAGCTATATCCTAAAGCACTCTGTCCAGAAGCTCTTGGAAAAAGTAGCGTCTGAGAAAGGTCTGGACGCTGCCGAGATGAATGTCTTTCGTGGAGCAAGTCTAAAGGAAAAGAATGCTCAGGTCCATCTGATGGCAGGAGCTGCGGAGATACTGTCCTGGGCTGAAGAGCAGGGCATTGCCCAGTTCGTCTATACCCACAAGGGACTCAATGCCCATCAAATCTTGCAAGACTTGGGTATTCATGACTATTTTACAGAAATCATCACAGCAGCCAACGGCTTTGAGCGCAAGCCCCACCCAGAAGGTGTCGACTATCTGCTTGAGAAATATGGCCTGAATAAACAGGAAACCTACTATATCGGCGACCGGACGCTGGATGTGGATGTCGCCACCAACAGTGGCATCCAGAGCATTAACTTCTGTGACTACCGACCAGACATCAATCAGAAGATAGAGAAGTTGGTGGACATCAAGCAATTATTTACAAGATAAAAAGCAGATTAGAACTGATCTACTGTCAGTCTAGCCTGCTTTTTATTTTACATATTTTCAATGTGAAGTTCTAACAAGAACTCAAGAGCCTCGGGAGTGCAGTTCTTTTTTTCAATTGCAAAACCAGTGTTCTCCCCTATCAAGATATAAAAATCTTGCTTTGTCATAATGACTTTGACAATATCATCATAGGTATAGCGAAATTCTCCACGTATATTTCTTGCGATAAAAGCCTCTCTGTCAAATATCAGAGTGACTTCCATGTTCTGAAATAAAGGATTTTTTTGATAAGCTTTCTTAATCTGATAATTCATGCCAAAATAGTACATAGAGGCGAAAATAGGAGGAGCCAATATGATGGACATTATCTTTTTCTCTAATGGACTGAACATTATGTAGGTGAATAGTCCGATTATCAGTATGGTTATGTATAATACAAATCCTTTTCGTCGCACGAGAATAGCCCAAGAAAATCTTTTATAAACTTCCTCAGTCATAAGAGTTGTAATACGGATTGGAAACATCTTTTACCTCCAGTTTTTATTATTATAACACATAAGAGCGATAAGATTTAGCCGATCCTTGCTAGGCGATACCATCTTTTATGGGAGGTGAGTGATTTTTTTGTTTTTATCTAAAGATAGGATAGCTGGAGATTTTAGTAAACAAAATGTAGGCGGCAAGTCTTGTATAAAACATATACTTGCTAATCAAATAGATGATATAATCTAATTAATTATAAAAATTTAAAAGAGGGAAGACCATGACCTTAGTTAATAAAATTGAAAATGCTATAAAAGAGTTAGAAGGAGGAAGGTTTCAAAAACTAGGAGATGAATACCTAAGAAAAAAATACAATTTTAAAATTGTTTCATTAGGTTCACAAGAAGGAACAGATAAAACAACTAAAGGGACTCCAGATTCTTACGCTGAGGAAGATGGTAAATATGTTTATATTATGTATGGCACCCATAAGTCTGTAATATCTAAATTAGAAGGAGACATTCAGTCAGTTAAGGAAAAAATTTTAGATGAAAATATTGCTGAAGATAAAGTTAGGAGACTTATTTGTTGTCATACTTCTTCAAATATAACAATTAAACAAAAAGAAGATCTAGAAAAAATGGCTGAGCCTTACCAGCTGGAATTGATTGGAATTAATGAAATTGCTAATGATCTTAAAAAGCTAGATTTTCAATATTTAGCAAAAGAGTATCTATCAATCAGTGAATCTACAGAGCAAGTTTGGTCTATCAATGACTTCATAAGAATTCATGATGAGAGTAAAACTAATGCTCCTATATCAAATGACTATATTGGAGATGTAAGTGAAATTATAAATACCATTAAATCAAGTGAAAAACGAATCTTATTAATATCTGCTAAGCCTGGAACAGGGAAAACTAGATTAGCAATTGAAATTTGCTCTTTGCTTGATCGAAATAAATATAACATTATTTGTGTCAAGAGTAATAATCAGGATATTTACCAAGATGTAAAACGCAATCTAAATTTACGTAAAGAAAATATTGTTTTTATTGATGATGTTAATACCACACAAAATTATATTTCGACACTTGGTCTATTGAACACGACAAATAATATTAATTTTATTCTTACTGTACGCGATTATGCTAAAGAAGATGTAATTAATGATATCAGAGTTTATGGGTACAATAATATTGAGCCAGAACTTTTAAAAGATGATAATTTCACAAAATTACTTAGTCAATTCTCTCAGACTGAGTTTACTCGTAAAGAAATTGAGCATATTAAGACGATATCTAAAAGTAACCCACGTATTGCAGTCATTGCAGCGAAGTTATCTAGTTCTCAGGACTTGATTAATTTTAACGATGAGATTGATATTTTAAAAGATTACTATGAAGAAATTTTAAATAAAAACAACATTATTTATGTAGAACAAAAGACTTTATTTATTTTATCTTACTTAAAAAAGATTAGACTGGAAAGTTTAGAAGAGAACCAGGAATTCAAAAAATTACTAAAAATAACTGATATAACAACTACTGACTTTAAGAGTGCTGTGGAGAAGCTTCATGAGAGAGAGTTGTGTAATATTTATAACGACAAAATTGTAAAGATAGCAGATCAATCATTAGATGATTATATAGTTATCAAGTTTTTAATTAATAAGAAAATATCAATTTTAGAAATGTTACATGAGTTATATCCAGTAAACGGTCAAAGAGTTGTTCAAATACTAAATCAATGTTCCAATTTTATTAGGAAAGAGAGTGATTTAGAAGGCGTTTCTGATGCAGTTAAATCATATTATTATGAAAGTAATTTTGAAAGTGATGAACTTAAAGAAAAGTTTTTAATACAATTTGGAGTATTACTTCCTCTAGAAGCAATTTCACACGTTAAAAATAAAATTGATAATATAGAGTCTAAGGCTTATACAAAGACTAATTTTATCAATCAGAAGGACAAAAAGGAATCTATTGAGGATTCAGTTTTAAATATTATATTTGTAATCACACGGACAAAATATTGTAGTCAAATTCTCCAATTATTGTTAAAGTACTTTGATAAAAATCCTAATAAGATTTCGGAGGTTTATAGTATTCTTGAAGCAAACTACGGTTTGGTTACAGAAAGAGAATATATTGATTATACCTTAGCTGAAAATACCATTTCTGAGCTTGCTAATCTGGATTTGATGAAAAGTTATAATCAAGAATTAAGCGCGGCAATTTTGAAGCAGTATCTTAAAATTACTATCGACAGGACAGAAGCTTATGAGGAATCATTTACATTTAGGAAATGTACCATTCCTGATAGTGAAAAACTGAAAGAGTATCATAGAAGTATACTGAAATTTTTAGCAAAGATATATAATGTTGGGAGTGTCGATATTAGACTTTATATTGAGAGAATACTGTATGATTACAGAAGAAAAATTTTGACTTATTCAGAAAGTCATCGTATGACTATTAATAGAGATTTGAGAAGCATTAGAGAATTATTTTTTGAAGACATAAAAAATTTATCTATGATTGAAGAACAAATAGTTTATACTTTACATAAAGCTGAAGTGGAAAAAAACTTATCGAGTGTGTTTGACGATTATATGATTTCTGAGAGACAAGATATATATAATAATTTGACCAATCATAATCATGTCTGGATTCATAAAGATGATGTTAAAATAAGATTACAAGAAATTGCATATAGATATTCAAACAATTGGCAAAATATTTTCAATTTTGCAAATCAATTCAAACATAGCTTATTTATGAATGACAATAACATTGAGCTAGTACTATTCAATATGTTTTTGCTATTAGAAAATGATAAAAAAATTGAATTTTTAAATTTAATGTTTAAATCAAACTTTCATTTTGAAAACAGGACTCCGATTAGTTTTTTAGAAAATATCGAGAAAAGTTCAATGCAGTTTGTTATTGCTTCCTCTCCGGAATTAGAGAAATATGAATGGCAACTTGCTTATTTAACTCAACTTGAAAACGTAAAAAATGGAGATTTACAGACATTAAAGGGTCTTCTAAAAGCTAATTCTTTACCAGATTATCTTACGATTCTAAATTTTGAGAGATTGATTTTGAAAGATCCAAGTTTGAAAGAGTTATTAATACAAAAAGCAGGGAATGCTAATTTCGTTATTTTTGATTTTATACGAGAAGAAGAGGTGCCAAAATTAATAAATCTAATTGGAGAAAACGATTTAAAATCCCAGTATTTAATCGATTTAGGAAACAGAATTGATCACACCTGTAGTCTTTTTCAAAAAATAGGGGAAAATGATGTTAATTTTTCAGTAGAAGTATTGAAGAAAATTGATGAGCTGAAAATGGGAAGCACAAATTTAGGATACATGATATTACATACTATAAATGGATTTAGTGGCAAGAATGAAATTTATAAAAATTTTATACACTTTGCAATAAATAAGTCATATTACTACCATAATAGAATGCTAGATGAAATTATAAAAAAGGACAGTCAAATTTTATTAGAGATGTTAGGTGAAACAATAGATGAACAACTGGCTATTAGATTAGTAAATCTAGGTGTAAAATTTTTAGAAAATAATAATCAAAAACTACTACTATTTGATCTTCTCAGATCTAAAGGATTTGGTAAGAAGTCATTCCAAGAAATACATTTTAGTCCCTATTCACATTCTTATACAGGGAGTCACGTTCCGGTGTTGGAATTAGAAAAAGAACTCCTAGAAAGAATTAAAGAGATATTTGAAACTGATATAGACTACATTAACTTGCTACTGTACTTGGATAAACTAATAGATGGCAAGCGCAAGAAGATTGAAAGAGAATTGGAAAAGGAGTTTTAAGTAGACTATTTTCCACGCCGCCTTTTCTGTCTTTGTCCGCCTTTCGTGTTATAATAAACCTATGGAAAATAAGAATAAGTTATTATTAATTGACGGTTCGTCCGTTGCTTTTCGCGCTTTTTTTGCGCTTTATAATCAAATCGACCGTTTCAAGAGTCCATCTGGTCTGCATACTAATGCCATTTATGGCTTCCACCTTATGCTCAATCATCTCTTGGAGCGCGTGCGGCCAACTCATGTCTTAGTAGCTTTTGATGCTGGTAAGACGACCTTCCGGACCGAGATGTACGCCGACTATAAGGCTGGTCGGGCCAAGACACCGGATGAATTTCGTGAGCAGTTGCCTTTTATCCGTGAAATGCTGAAGCACCTAGGCATTCACTTCTACGACTTGGCTCAGTACGAGGCGGATGACATCATCGGGACCTTGGACAAGATGGCTGAAAAGACAGCTGTGCCTTACGATGTGACTATTGTCAGTGGCGATAAAGACTTGATTCAGCTGACGGATGAAAATACCGTGGTGGAGATTTCCAAGAAAGGTGTGGCCGAGTTCGAGGAATTTACCCCAGCCTACCTCATGGAAAAGATGGGTATCACGCCTGAGCAGTTCATCGACCTCAAGGCGCTGATGGGCGATCAGTCAGATAATATCCCTGGCGTGACCAAGATTGGTGAGAAGACTGGTCTCAAGCTCCTCTTGGAGTATGGCTCTTTGGAAAATCTCTATGAAAATATTGACCAGCTCAAGGCTTCCAAGATGAAGGAAAATCTGATCAATGACAAGGACAAGGCCTTCTTATCTAAGACCCTCGCAACCATCAATACTCAAGCTCCGATTGAAATCGGACTTGATGATTTGGTTTATAAGGGTCCGCAGGTAGAGAATCTGAGCAAGTTCTATGACGAGATGGGCTTCAAGCAACTCAAGGCCCAGCTAGGAACTGGTCAAGAGCCGGTAGAAGTCAAACCAATTGAATTTACCAAAGTGACTGAGGTGACAGCGGATATGCTGGCACCAGAGCAATTCTTCTATTTTGAAATCTTGGGTGACAACTACCACAAGGAAGAGATTGTCAGTCTTGCCTGGGGCGATAGCCGTCAGATTTATGTCGGCGCCAGCGATTTACTGCAGCAGCCTCTCTTTCAGGAGTTTTTGACAAAAACAGCTCTGAAAACCTACGACCTCAAGCGGACCAAGGTACTGCTCAGTCATTACGGCATTGAACTGCCAGCAGCAGCCTTTGATGCGCGCCTAGCCAAGTATCTGCTTTCGACGGTCGAGGATAATGAGCTGGCGACCATTGCTCGGCTTTACGGCCAAACAATCCTGCCGACTGATGACGAGGTTTATGGCAAGGGGGCCAAGCGCGCTCTGCCGGAGCAAGAGCAACTCTTTGAGCATCTGGCTCGCAAGGTCCAAGTACTGCTGGAAACAGAAGAACCGATGCAAGAGCAGCTCCGTTCCCACGATCAACTGGATTTGTTGCTTGAAATGGAGCAGCCGTTGGCCTTTGTCCTAGCCAAGATGGAGATTGCAGGGATCAAGGTTGAGCGGGAAACCCTGCAGGGCATGCAGGCAGAAAATGAAAAGACGCTGGAAAGTCTGACTCAGGAGATTTATGAACTGGCTGGTCAGGAGTTTAATATCAACTCACCGAAACAGCTGGGGACCATTCTCTTTGAGGATATGGGTTTACCGCTGGAGTACACCAAAAAGACCAAGACTGGCTACTCGACAGCAGTTGATGTGCTGGAGCGTCTAGCACCGATTGCACCGATTGTGTCTAAGATTCTGGAATACCGTCAAATCAGCAAACTCCAGTCCACTTATATCATCGGACTGCAGGAGGCGATTGCGGCTGACGGTAAGATTCACACTCGCTATGTTCAGGATTTGACTCAGACGGGCCGCCTGTCCTCGGTTGACCCCAATCTGCAGAACATCCCCGTTCGTTTGGAGCAGGGGCGTCTTATTCGCAAGGCCTTTGTGCCAGAGTGGGCAGATAGCGTACTACTCAGCTCGGATTATTCCCAGATTGAGCTGCGGGTGCTGGCTCACATTTCTCAGGACGAGCATTTGATAGCTGCCTTTCAGCATGGGGAAGACATCCACACGGCAACAGCTATGCGGGTCTTTGGTATTGAAAAGGCAGAGGATGTGACACCAAATGACCGTCGCAATGCCAAGGCCGTCAACTTCGGAGTGGTCTATGGCATTTCCGATTTCGGACTGGCTAATAATCTGGGAATTTCCCGCAAGGCAGCTAAAGACTATATTCAGACTTATTTTGAGCGTTTCCCTGGTATCAAGAATTATATGGAAACTATCGTTCGCGAAGCGCGTGATAAGGGTTATGTAGAGACCATTTACCATCGCCGTCGCTCTTTGCCGGACATCAATTCCCGCAACTTTAACATCCGAAATTTTGCGGAGCGCACAGCTATTAACAGTCCAATCCAAGGCTCGGCCGCGGATATTCTCAAAGTCGCTATGATTAATCTGGACCGAGCTCTGACAGAGAAGAATTTCAAGTCTCGCATGCTTTTGCAGGTGCACGATGAAATCGTGCTGGAAGTGCCAAATGACGAGCTAACAGCCGTCCACCAGCTAGTCAAAGAAACCATGGAAGCCGCGATTGAGCTGGCCGTTCCACTAGTAGCTGATGAAAATGCCGGCCAAACTTGGTACGAGGCGAAGTAAAACAAGATACAAAGAGCGTCAAAACCGACTGAAAATTAGGAATCCGGACGAAGGAGCGATGCTCCTAGAACGGATTATCTATTTTCCAAGGTTTTAGCTCGTGTTCAGTTTAAGATATCAAGGGCGTAAAACACAAAGTGAAAATAGAAAGCTGACATAGCATTCGATGAATGCAAGGAAGCTTGTCTTGTTCACACGGTGTTTAGCCCGGATTCAGTTAAGACACAATACTTGCAAAATTATCCAGCTTTATTATGAATAAGGAGGAAGCCTATGACTTATCATTTTCAAAATCCCAGTGATGCCATTGTCAAGCATTATCTGGAAAACAGCAAGGTGATTGCTGTTGTTGGTCTGTCAGACCGTCAGGAAACGACCAGCAATCGTGTGTCCAAGGAGATGCAGGAGCGAGGTTATCGCATTATCCCAGTCAATCCTCGGGCAGCAGGCAGTCAGATTTTTGGTGAAACTGTTTATGCCAGTCTCAAAGATATTCCATTCCCAGTAGATATTGTCGATGTATATCGCCGCAGTGAGTTTTTGCCAGATGTAGCGCGTGATTTTCTAGAAGCAGATGCCAAGATTTTCTGGGCACAGTTGGGCTTGGAGAGTGAGGAGGCTGAGCAGATTTTGCGGGCTGCTGGTCGAGACGATATTGTCATGGACCGCTGCATTAAACGCGAGCATACCCGCTTGATTCTGGGCGAATAAGATGGCTAAGTTAGTCATTATTCGTGGCAATTCGGGCTCTGGCAAGTCTAGCCTGGTCAGAAAACTGCAGGCTCACTACGGTCGAGGGACTCTCTTGATTGCGCAGGATACGGTTAGACGGGACATGCTCAAGGAAAAGGTTGAGCCGGGAAATTTGTCTATTGACCTGACGGAGACACTGGCCCACTTCGGCTACGAGCATGATTTGCTGGTTCTGGTAGAAGGGTTTTATGAGACAGACATTTACGGACAGATGCTAGAACGTTTGCGGAATTTATTTGGTTCTCAGACTCTAGCGTATTACTATGATTTGACTTTTGAAGAAACAGTCCGTCGCCATCAGACCAGAGCGAAACAAGAAGAATTTACCCCAGCCGACATGAAGCGCTGGTGGAAAGTCCGAGACTTCTTAGGCTGGGAAGAGGAAGTCTTTTTCACAGATGAGGATTCGCTTGAGACAGCTTTTCAGCGAATTTGTCAAGATTTAGACAGATTTTAATCTTTACCCAATTTTAAAAGTGACATTTCAGTTTAAATGTCACTTTTTTTGCAACCTCCTATTAAATTTAAAATATAATCAAAAAACTATTGATATATATATTACAAAAGATAACAATCAAATTACAAAATATTTCTTTTGTTACAAAAAGGAGAATAAGTGATGAAAACTATTACATTGCTTTTTTATTATTTAGACATCGAAAATCTTCACATACATATTAAAAAAATATGTTAAAATAGGATGAATAAAGCGATCAGGTAATGATAAATGATAGATCTAAAAAAAGAAATTGGTAAAAAAATAAAAGTGGCCCGATTAAATAGTGGACAGACACAAGCGGATATTTGCGATGATGAATCAGAGTTAACTATTCGTCAACTTGCTCGCATAGAAAATGGGCAAGCAATGCCGACTGTCCCAAAATTGATGATTTTATCAAAAAAATTGGGGATTTCTATTCAAAGCATTGTAGATCTTGAAAAAATAGAAATTCCTAAAAGCTATTTAAAACTAAAAAGGGAACTCATTGATGTTCCTACCTATGCGGATAAAGATAGAATAAAACGGAAAGAAGAACTTTTAGAAAAAATTGGGGAAGAGTTCTATGATGATCTTCCGGAAGAAGAGCAATTATTAGTAGATGTTATTCAAGCACGTTTTGATGTATATGCTAGCTCAGATGCGAGTTATGGTATAGCACTTTTAGAAGAGTACTTTCAACAAATATTAAAGAAAACAAGTTTTAGTATTAACGATTTACTTATTATTGAGTTGTATTTCTTTTGTTGTGCAGTGAACTTAGAGGACAAAAAATATTTTGATGAATTAGCAGATAAGACGCTTCGTTATACTGATTATGAAGACAATGACTGCTTGGCGCAATTGGAAAAAATATTGTTAGTTCTTCTGGCTCAATTAGAAGAAAAGAATACATTAAAATATATCAAATGCTTCGAAGAAATCGTACAGGTAACAAGACATTTCTTTTATAAAGCTATAATTTACATGTTTAAAGCTAAGTATTTTCTTCGTGTTGAACAGGACGAAGAAAAAGCTAAAGAACTATACGGAAAAGCAGTAACATTTGCAGAATTATTAGATGATGATATATTAGTGAAGAGAATTTTAGAAGAGAAAAAAAGTGATTTTTCTTAGCAACCTGACTTTAAAGTCATGTTGCTTTTTTTATCCATAATATATACTTAAACCATAAAGAAAGCGGATACAAAAAGAGAATGGAGTTCCAATTATGACTAAAAAAACTTTGTGGTTAACTATATTTGCTGTTTCAGCCATTGTAACTCTTATTGGATTAGGGTTTTCTGCATATAACCACTATGCCTTTAATCAACCTTTTATTAATAGCACTACAAGAGGTTTACTAACATCGTTTGCTCTATGTTCAACAATGGTTGCTATTGGGCTACCAAAAGAATAAAAAATAATTTATGAGAGGAACAGATATGTCATTATTTGATATAGAAGATATATCTTACCCTTTTATAGTCCATGTAATCAAAAATGGGAATCTTATGCATTACTATGTGGTAACTGGACAAGATAAAAATACTATACATATAGCCGATCCAAATCCAGCTGTCAAAATGACAAAAATAGCTCGAGAAAACTTCGAGAAAGAGTGGACGGGAGTTGCAATTTTTCTTGCTCCTACCCCAGATTATAAACCTCACAAAGATAAAAAGAATGGACTTCTATCCTTTATCCCAATTTTAACTAAACAAAAAGGATTGATTTCAAATATTATTCTGGCCACGTTATTGGTTACTATAATAAATATAATTGGTTCTTACTATTTACAGTCTATTATTGATACTTATGTTCCAGACCAGATGAAAAATACACTGGGAGTAATTTCTATTGGTTTAGCATTTGTTTATATACTGCAACAAATATTAACCTATGCCCAAGACTATCTCCTTTTAATTTTAGGGCAATGATTATCTATAGATGTCATACTATCTTATATTAAACATGTATTCCATCTTCCAATGTCTTTTTTTGCAACACGCAGGACAGGTGAGATCGTTTCCCGTTTTACAGATGCCAATAGTATCATTGATGCCCTCGCAAGTACAATTCTGTCAATTTTTCTTGATGTTTCAATCGTACTTATAATTTCTATAGTCCTGTTTTCTCAAAATATCTATTTATTTTTTATCAGTCTTTTAGCACTTCCAATCTACACGGTTATCATTTTTGTCTTTATGAAACCATTCGAACGAATGAACCGTGATACCATGGAAGCCAATGCAATACTATCTTCTTCTATTATCGAAGATATTAATGGAATTGAAACCATAAAATCTCTAACAAGTGAAAATTCTCGCTATCAAAAAATTGACAAAGAGTTCGTCTCTTATCTAAAAAAATCGTTCATCTACAGTCGTGCAGAAAGTCAACAGAAAGCCTTAAAAAAAGTTGCTCAATTAATACTCAATGTTGCTATTCTCTGGATGGAAGCAATATTAGTAATGAACAAGCAGATGGCACTTGGACAACTAATCACCTATAACACCTTGCTTGTTTACTTCACAAATCCTCTAGAAAACATCATTAACTTACAAACAACTCAAGTAGCCAATAATCGGCTTAATGAAGTCTATCTAGTAGAGTCGGAATTTGCCGAAAAGAAGACTGTACAAGATATGAGCTTGATAAAAGGAGACATAACATCTAAGAATGTTAAAATTTACTCTGTTAGTTGTTATTTCTTTAACTACTTGCTTCATTCTCAATGCTTGTGGGAATGGGAATAAGCAAGAAAGTACAACCAGTAGCACTAGCAAGGTTACTCAGACTACCAAATCCAGCGAAAAATCAGAAACATCATCCACAAAGGAAAAGGTTACGGCCAATTCAAGTAGTCAGGATTCCAAAGCTAATCAAATAGATACGGGCAACTCAAGCAAGCAAGATGCCAATTCTAATCAAAAAGAAGATACTACAACTCAGACGACTACAGCAAGCATGGATATTCAGGCTATTGCTGGTGGTGATTTTTCTAGTGTAGCAGGAACTTGGACCAATGATTTGGGTGATCAGTTGACTTTTAAGGCAGATGGTACTAGTGTCTTTAAGAAAAACGATGGTAAGGAAATTGTAAATAATACATTGTATGACGGGAAGATCCAAGATGGGAAATATGTAGTTAGTTTTGGCTATGCGAGCGCGGGCAGTAGTGATCCTTTATTCTTTATTCCTAAAGGTGCACCTATGCCTTTCACAGGGAACGAATGTCCGAAAGAACAGCTACAACTAGGTAGTGATTCTACCTATGCAGCCCAACATCCATATTACCGAGTGGCAAATTAGTAAATGATGTGTATCTGTGAAAACAACTAATTGCCTGCAAAATGATCCTATTCATAGATGCAAAGACAAAGAAGGTTGAACATTGATTCAGCCTTCTTTTTTCTGGTTCATTTTTTGAGTTCCTCTTATAAATGAGTCTTTTGGAAATAGAGTTTTTTGCTCAAAACATCAAATATCATAGTGACATTCATGTCTTGTTTTGAGCAAGGGGAAGTCGGTATAATCTCAGTAGAAAGAGGAAAAACAATGCTTCCAAAAAGACTAGAAGAAACACCAGTAGGGCTTACAACGATCGCTTTATATGATCATTATGGCCAGTTATTAGCACGTTTCCAACGTTTGATATCAGAGGGGCAGGAAGGTATTTTTATTGAAAATATGACAGAGGGCATGATTTTTTATCGTGTTTGCAAAAATGGAAAACCGATTATGATCCCGCTTTTTTATGCAGGAGAAAAAAAGATTCTCTATTTTCAAGATTACCATCATGTCAAGCGAGAGGATGAGATAACCCTACTACCTCATACGGAAGAGTATATTTTTGATGGCAGTGAATATGATGGATAAGCAAATCTAGAATCATTTTTGCTAAAATAATCTGTTTAATTTCCAAAAAACTGGTAGAATAAAAGAAAGCGTTTTAAAACAAACTAATGAGGCAGTAGTAATGAAAATTAGCTTAGAAGAAATCAAAAAAGTTGCCAATCAAGGGCCTTTCTATCCAGACTGGGATTCTCTTGCGACCTATCAGGTGCCCAACTGGTTCACAGGAGCCAAGTTTGGGATTTTTATCCATTGGGGGCTTTATAGTATCCCGGCTTTTGGGAGTGAGTGGTATTCTCGAAATATGTACATCCAAGGTACTGCTGAGTTTGAACATCACGTCAAAACCTATGGGTCCCACAAGGATTTTGGTTACAAGGATTTCATTCCTCTATTTACTGCCGAAAAATTTCAGGCGGAGGAGTGGGTACAGGTATTTAAAGAGGCTGGGGCGCGCTACATCTTTCCAGTAGCTGAGCATCATGATGGTTTCCAGCTTTATGAAAGTCAGCTCTCACCTTTTAATAGTGTAGAAATGGGGCCAAAGCGGGATATCTTACAGGAGTTAAAGCAGGCAGCAGACCAAGCCCATCTTCATTTTTGTACTTCCTCCCATCGGGCTGAGCATCATTTTTTCTTCTCACATGGGAAAGAATTCGATAGTGACATTGCTAAGGAAGTCAGCCGAGATGAACTTTATTGGCCAGCCATGCCAGAGCCAGATCACCATGATTTATTTGGTCAGCCCTATCCTGATCAAGAATTTTTAGATGATTGGCTCTTGCGGACCTGTGAGCTTGTCCGAGACTATCAGCCAGAGATTTTGTACTTTGATTGGTGGATTCAACATATAGCCTTTAAAGAACATTTGAAACTTTTTGCAGCTTATTATTATAATTTGGGAGCTGCGACCGGTAAGCCAGCTAGTATTTGTTACAAGCACGATGCTCTGGCTTTTGGGTCTGGGATTGTCGAGATGGAACGCGGTGGTTTTGCGGAGATACAGCCTTTCACTTGGCAGACAGATACAGCTATCGCACGTAATTCCTGGGGCTACACAGAGCAGCTGGATTATAAATCTGCTAAAGAAATCATCCAAACCTTGATCGATGTGGTATCTAAAAATGGGAATCTCCTGCTCAATATCGGACCTAAAGGAGACGGTTCGATTCCTGAGAGAGATCAGGCTATCTTAAAGGAAATAGGGACTTGGCTGGAGGTGAATGGACCAGCGATATATGACTCCTATGCTTGGAGACAATTTGGAGAAGGGCCGACACAGCCGGCTAGTGGACCATTTTCTGATGGTGATACTGTAACCTATACTCATCAAGATTTCCGCTTTACAGCCAAGGGAGGCTCTATTTATGCATTTGCAATGGAGCCCACTACGGATCAATGGCTGACAGTAGAAGCCTTGGCAGATGAAAGGGAAAATCCTGCCTCTCGTTTTCACGGTATTATAAAAAGTGTCTCCTTGCTGGGCTATGAAAAAGCATTGAAATGGGAGCAAACTTCTCAAGGTTTACGGATATTCTTGTCTGAAGTTGAGACTAATCTGCCACTAGTCTTTAAAGTCGAGCTGGCTTAAAATAGTGTACAAACAAAAAGCACTTCTGCCTTATGAACTACCCCCAATTGGTTAGATCTTCTGTCTAACTTGTTGGGGTAAGTACACTCAAGCAGAGGCGCTTTTATTTTTTCAGGGCTTTTAATTGCTCATAAAAGAGGACGGAGCTGGTATGGATATAGGGAATAACATAGATTCCAGCAAGACCAAGGGTCAGAAACATTAAAACCTGCCAGCCGATAAAACTCACATCCAGCATAAAGCGTTTGTCTTTGTATCCTTTCATCATAAGCCGGCTTTGACGAAGGACTTGAAGCGGACCTTGGTAAGTTCCTTCTTTAAGTTGATCGTAAAGAATAAACTCAGCTTGCGAATAAGCATAACGCTGAGGAAGAGAGATAATCAAGCCTAGAGTAACGAGAAGCAAGCCCAGAAACAGAGAAGGCGAGTAGTTGCTAATCTGCTGAATAGCTTGATCAGACAGTTGATTATTAGGAGCTTGATTGTAGATATAGAGGATACGGTAGCTCGTAAATATAGAAATGACAGAGCCAACCCAAAGTAAAATACTCCAACAAAACAAAATCAGGCGCTTACAAAATAAAGTAAGTACAAGGGGAGTAAAGATTTGATTGGAAAAAGCACGCAGAGAGTCCGAAAACTTCAACTGTTCAGTTTGCCTGCGCAACAAATCAATTAAAGCATAGGACGCTGAAATGATAAAAAGAGAGATGATGAAATTGATAACTTGAGAGAAAAGACCGCGACTAACTTCAAGATAGAAAGCCTGTTTTAGATCAACTGACGCGAAATACTCCATCAAATCCTCTTGTGAATCACCCAAAAAATTGCTAAGCAACAAGATCATAATTGGGATGAAAAAGAGAAAGAGAATTCCTGGTATTTTTCTCTGTAGGAGACGGGCTTCAGCCCTTAGTTGACGTAAATTCATAAA
>OGJZ01001473.1_pt1 | contig 21519 bp, 20 predicted proteins | sample 1572321 | NCBI WGS metagenome assembly OGJZ01 (sample SAMEA2582086, study PRJEB24529) | metagenome | biome: Human gut stool | place: China | collected 2011 | reverse complement strand
CCTGCATCGGAAAGTCTGAGCTCTCCGCAAGTATGACTTCTGAACATATATTCTTTAATATTTAATCAAATGTTTGGCAAAGGTACGATATGTTTTTCATTGTACAAAACCGCCTACAAGAAAAAAAGTCCCGTAGCTGCATACCAACGGAACTTTTTTAATCCATACGGATGTATGGATCTCAACTCTTAAACATTTCAATGACATCTCTTAATTCTCCCGGGAATAGTTTGCCTGTTTTTTCCCACAATACCTTGTCCTTACGTTGGAGGACAAAGCTGGGGGCTATTTCTATTTCATAAGTATCGGCTACCTTCCGATTGACTTCTATATTGACTCTCACAATGTTAACCCGCTTTTCAAATTCATGTACCAACGGTTCAATCCATTCATAATGAGGAGACCAATCTGCATAGAACACCAGCAGCAACAATGAATCCGACCGTTTCGCCTCTTCAATTTGTTCAGTTATACCCATCACTGTATCCAACTTTAAATTACCCTCTACTCCCCAAACTGTTCACATCTGGATTCAACTCTTTTACCGCTGCTTTCACCTGTTTCTTGGTAGGCTTACCAGTATTGGACACTTGTTCAACAGGAAACCGCTGACCACTATTCGTCAGCTCATTCTTTTGTTCCATCTTTTTCTTTTTTTCTTTATCCATATCTTCTCATTTTTAAGGTTTATGCTAATAATGCAACAAAATAGATATAAAGATGGTTCACATAAAAAGTGAAAAAGGATGCCTGAGAATTATTCAGACATCCCTTTACTACTACATTTAAAACTACGTGAAATTGAGATTATTGTACTTTACGTTCGCAATAACGTTTGCATTGTGCACAAATATCATACCCCAGCATAGCTCCAAGAATAAAATCCTGCTCGGGTGACAGTTTGTTCAGTGGCTGAGTCACTAGGAAACGAATGGCATTAATGCATTCTTTTCTACCGAAAAACAGGTTTATCTTATCATTTCCCACAGGCTGGATTATGTAATTAATCTTTTGATTGGTCAGCCGTTTTACAGCAAAATCTTCATACTTCCTATTGGTAGTATAGAGTACCATCTGACGTACTCCTTTTTTAAATTCATAAATATGATTCAGAAATACTTTCAATTCTACCGGGTTAATGTCTGAAGCTATCATAAGGCAATTGTCAAAATTACAAGTTCTTCTTTATTTCTTCAATCCAATTGTTTATACGTTCTTCGGTCTTGCCACTTTCGTTCACGTCATCAAGAGCCAAACCTACAAATTTTCCATCGATTACCGCTATCGAAGATGAATACGAATACTCATCGGCAGGAACTGCTCCTACAAAAGTGCAACCGGAATTCTTTAACTGGTCATATATAACTCCCATACCGTCACAAAATGTATCACAATAGGACTCTGAATCTCCACAACCAAAGAGAGCAACGATTTTACCATTCAGATCTGCAGTCTTCACCGTTTTAATAGCATCATACCAATCGTCTTGCAATTCACCGTCCCCCCAAGTAGAAGTCCCTAATAATAAGATATCATAGCCTCCCACTTTTTCTGTGGTAATTTTGCTTGCATCAATTACATCAACTGATGCCACACCTAATTTTTCAGCTATTGTCTGTGCGATGCTTTCACAAGTTCCAGTAGAGGAACCATAAATTATACCCATTTTTTTCATACAGCAAATCATTTAATTTGTTTGCTGCAAAGTAAAAGGTTTGAAAGAGATTCTGAAATACCTAGAAATAGTGATTTTAATAAAGTTCAAGAGACAGACAGTGTATAGAACTGATCTGCTTCTTGATATGTTTTTAGAACTGGTATGCAGTTCCGAAATTAATAATTCCTTGGTCAAAATCATCAATCAATTGGTATCCGAATTCAACATTCATAGTCCAGTTACGTCCCAAAGCGAGTTCCTCCCCGACTCCGAGACTAACCCCGATACGGAATTCACTATGGTTACCCCCATATTAACATGAACATGTTCTCCATCCCAGTCAACATCCAGATCATGCATATCAAATATCCAATTGGACATGGTCAGACCGAACAGCGGATAAAGTTTAACACTTTGAGCTACCCAACGTTTCTATCTTCCGTTTTTCAAGAACTTTGGCTATCAATACACTATCTGCTTAATGATAAAACGACCGATTAAATATATCAGAATAGCGACAAATATATCCTTACCTACATCCATCCCAAAATCTACCATTTTTTCCAGTACCTGCTCAATTTCACTACCTGAGGCTGCATTCAATAATAACAAATTTATATTCCTGTTCGTTTAACAAATAAAAATTAATCAGCTTGTCACTGCCATATTGTAAATGTGCCAGCCCATCTTGATAGTATAGTTTTGCAATGTTTCAATAAATAAATCATCCGATATGTTTTTACATTTCCTACTATTAGGAAATGTAAAGTTGCAAAGATATCATATATAATTGATAAAACTAAACTTGTCACTTAAAAGAGGGACCTAAGGCCTGTATTAAATATACGATTCCAAGACAATATAAATATACAATATTTAATTTTAATCATTCAGTAAAATTGTCGAAACATTGATGAAAGACCTTATACCAAGTGAAAAAAGGTACGGCATGAGATAAAACTAATCAAAAATATTCAGTAAGCAACGTAAAATCAGCCAACAAACTCACACTTAAAGTCCCATATTAGTTTACTTTTTTGTTTTTAGGCGTTTTTTGTAAATAAAATTTAAAAGCAAGAAAGAGAGAAATATCCTAACAAGAATATAGCTAAAGTACAAAACTTTCAGAGATTCACTCTACCTTTTTGGGGGGACAGAATTCGACATTTTTGAAGAAATATCGCAAGAATTCTAATGAGAGTAAACTTGGAAAATTTCATTCCGTTGACGAAGTAACTCACTTCCATTAAAAACATTACTTACATGCTGTACCACAGAAAGACAACCGATATATCATAATATCTTCTGATTTTTCTTCTAAATTTTACTTCATATCTTTCATACGGTTAATTCACTATATAATAACGAGATAGTAAACTGCTATAAGGGAAAACAATATTTTCCAAGTAAACATTTACAATATTTTTTTAAGATATTTGTAGACTCTGATAAAATCAATACCTTTGCATTTTCAATTTATGCATAAACAATGTCGAAATGCAAATTGAAATATTGCAGATAACAAAAAAATGACAAAGAAATATGAGACTTATAAAAGTGACAGGTGGGTTGGGAAATCAAATGTTTATTTATGCTTTTTATTTGCGGATGAAAAAGTACTATCCAAAGGTGCGCATAGACCTTTCGGACATGATGCATTATAAAGTGCACTACGGATATGAAATGCATCGTGTATTCAAGCTGCCCCATACAGAATTTTGTATAAACCAGCCTCTGAAAAAAATTATCGAATTTCTTTTCTTCAAAAAAATATATGAACGGAAACAAGCCCCCAATAGTTTAAGGGCTTTTGAAAAGAAATACTTTTGGCCTTTACTTTATTTTAAAGGGTTTTATCAGTCGGAACGTTTCTTTGCAGATATAAAGGATGAGGTCAGGGAAGCTTTCACTTTTGACAGAAGCAAAGCCAACAGTAGAAGTCTTGATATGCTTGACATTTTGGATAAGGATGAAAACGCAGTTTCTCTACACATTCGTCGTGGAGATTATTTGCAACCCAAACATTGGGCTACTACTGGAAGTGTATGCCAGTTACCTTACTATCAAAACGCAATAGCGGAAATGAGCAAAAGGGTTACCTCTCCGTCCTACTATATTTTTTCGGATGACATTGTTTGGGTAAGAGAAAATCTTCCATTGCAAAATGCGGTATATATTGATTGGAATACAGGTGAAGACAGTTGGCAGGATATGATGCTTATGAGTCATTGCAAGCATCACATCATCTGCAACAGTACATTCAGCTGGTGGGGAGCATGGTTAAATCCTAGTATAGACAAAACGGTAATTGTGCCTAGCCGTTGGTTTCAGCATTCCGAAACCCCAGATATCTATCCTACGGGATGGATAAAAGTGCCAGTGGATTAATATATAGAGCTCATAAGTACGCGTTATCTGAAAAACGGATTTTATTCGGTCAAGAGTATTAAAACCGTGAATTCCAATCAAAACATCGCTTTGCTTCAGAATACAAAAATACAGTAATGTATGCAAAAAATTGAAAGCAGACGGATTGAGTTGTGTATTCACAACAGTATGACGGTTACAGGAGTAGTTTTGAGATCCAACTAATCCCAAATGTTGGGTATATATTGGGAACTAATAACAAGCAAGACACAAAGAAGTCAAAATTATTATTTATAGCTTATTTATTTATTTTCCGAGTTGTTAATCAATGAAATGAAGTCCTCTTTGGAAGCAGGAGGAAGTATAGATTCGATTTTGCCACACAAATAAATGATAATTAAAAGTCGTTTTTTTATTGATCAAATGGAACGGTTGAACTGGAAGCAGTATAAAAATCAGTAGCCCCAACAGCTTCCATAAAACGGAGCACCTGCAAGATGTAGGAAGTGTAGTGGAGCAGTGTTTTTCTGTGGTACAAAGCACGCTTTTGTACGAGTTATACATCCACATGTACAAAATTATAGATACGTAGTGAGCCTAAAGGATACTTGCATCCCCAAATCCTTTGTACTCATCAGATGGGCAATTTTGACATCTTTTGAAAGTTCCTTCTCTATAATTTCGAGATAATCGTTTATTTCACCCACTACTTCATTGGCATTGGAACCTGCCGTTTGAAATATCATGCAAGTGGCTGCCGGATGCCCGTCTATCTGTCCGTTGATAACATAGTTTTGTGCACCCAGCTTAATGGTTGCCACATCTTTTAACCGGAGAACTTCTCCGTTGGGTAACGACCGGATAACCATGTTTCCAAACTCTTCGGGTTTTTCAAGCCGCCCTTTGTATTTCGTTGTGTATTGGTGTACGTTTTTGGAATTTTCCTCCAACGAGCCGGTTGCGACCTCCAAACTCTGTTCTCCCAATAAAAAGGACTCCAATAACCGGAAAATCCCCGCCACCAATAAGGTGAAGCGGTGTATCCCACAAAATGGTAGGTACTGGTGTAATCCCAAGTCGGCCTTCTCCCTGCTTGCTGCACGACTGTAACCCCGTTCCTGCATGTTATGGTGACAGGTGTTCAAGATTTGTCAAGATATTGTAATATCTTATCTTGTCCGATAAACAGAATACTGTCTGCCAGATAATATGACCGGAACTGACTGAAATCCGTTTCCGGATCATAATCAGTCATTACGCGGTAGTCGGCATCCAGTTTATTCACTTCTTCATCTTTTTGGCAGGAGTATAGGGTTCCTGCCAGGAGCATGAATACCCCTATGTACAATTTAGCTGTCATACTTTTCTTGGTTAGTTTGTTTAATGATCAGAAAGTTGTTCCTTTAAATACGGAACTTTCCTTGAACGGAACCAGTTGCCCGTCCAATGTAACATTGAGAGAATTGAAATTGGGGATAATCGTTGCTGTGGCACGGTTGTCCGAAGGACTGAGTGTCACTGTAACTTGTGCCGATATACCATTTCCGGTGACATTCATGGAAAGGCGGGTGATGCCTTTCTTGTCTGTTTCCATTTTCAATCCGGTCGGAGTGCCTTCCACTGTGATACCACCCACGCCGTTGGGACCGCCGCCTGATTGGAACGGTGAGATTTGCACGGTCGCTCTCCCGTCATGCAAGGCAATGAAGTTGGTGGTAGAATTTACATATCCATGTTCACCATGCTTTAGTGTCAGTTCGTCACTTTCCAGTACAAACTCTTTCCTTTGCAAAGCATTTTCGGCCTTTATATGGACAATCGAATCCATCAAGTGTCGTTCCTGTCTGGCTATTAAACGTGCATTCTCAATGAAATCTTTCCATTGTTGCAATTCACTTTTCTTTCCTTCCTGGGCATTGGCCTGTATCGCTCCTGTTATAAAAAGAAGGAGCAAGATTTTTTTAAAACATTTTGCTACCATATATCATCAAATATTAAATTGTTTACGGTAGCAAAAGTCGTCATTTCGGACAATTAGCTCTTGTCTGTAAATGTCAAAGCCATTTGCCTTTAGAAGTCTATGACCATAGAATATTTCAGGGTCACTGATTCCTGAACTCTTTTGGGGTCATTCCCACATACTGGTGGAATACGCGGGAGAAGAATGAAGGGTTCGGGTAATTCAATTTTTCCGATATTTCGGTAATACTGATGGTCGTTGAACGTAATAACAGCTTGGCTTCACGCATAATAAACTCAATCACCCAAAAATGAAAAGTCTGTCCAGTGGATTTCTTCAGTACACGCATCAGATACTTATCCGATATATATAATTTATCGGCGTAAAATGAAACAGACCGTTCTTTCTTGTAATGCTGATGGAGTAGAAAGAAGAAATGATCTGTCAATTCGTCTTGTCGTGTATTCGATACCGACACATTTTTACCGGAATATAACCTGCTGATTTCAAGAATAAAGGAAAACAGCAATCCTTTGGTAATGGCAATGTACTCATTGCTTTCCTGATAACGTTCAGCTATCAGGTCATAGTATTTCTTCACCAGTTGCCTCTCTTTATCTTTTAACTGTAAGCAAGGATTTTTTCCTACATATTCTGAAATATCTGCCTTTAGTAATAAAGGAAAATCCGAGAGGAATTCAAACTCGAACCAAAGATATTCAAGTAGCAAATCTTCTGTATGAGATATTTGTCTGACCAGATGGTTTGGATACAGATATATCAATGTCCCGGTATATATTAAATGGTTCTTCCCGTCAATTTCAATCATGGCTCCACCTTGTAAGACTATAGCGAGAAAAATCTTATTTGAGGGAGTACGTTCCGCTTCCTTTTCCGGAAATAATACGGATAAATGTCCGGTGGAAGGACATATTCCAAACTTGTTTGTCATATCTTTATTAATTGGCATCGAATATAATACAAGTAAGTTCATACAAATATAAAAGGATTTTACGGATTATTGTTTATCTGCTTGCAAATATCACGAAATGGACAATAACAAATTTGTCTCTCAGCTTCAAAGCCGTTTACAGGAGAAAGTCAGACTAAAATAGATTTCTCTAATCAACATTTGGTTACTATCCGGACAATCCAGACATGGAAATGGACAAAAGGATGTGACAGAATGTTATGAACTTTGCAGCAGAAAATAAAAGTATAAATAAATTATGATGAAAGAAACTTTAAACTCAAAACTGTATATCCTGGTTGTTATCGGGATTGTTTCAGCTTTTGGTCCGTTTGTGACCGACTTTTACCTGCCAGCCCTTCCGGTGCTGGCCGGATATTTTGATACTACGGCATCGCTCGTACAGCTTAGCCTGACTTTTAGTATGGTTGGACTGGCCGTCGGGCAGTTGGTTATCGGGCCGTTGAGTGACAAGTATGGACGTAAAAAAACATTAATGGCCTCCCTTGTCCTGTTTTGTATATCTACAATAGGTTGTTTATACGCTTCGGATATATATGTATTTATCTTCTTCCGATTACTACAAGGATTGTCCGGAGCCGGTGGAGTAGTTATTTCCAAATCCATCGCCACGGATCTCTACGAAGGGAGAGAGCTTACTCGCTTTTTTTCTATGCTTAGCTCCGTGCAAGGCATTGCCCCGGTTTGTGCCCCCGTATTGGGGGGTGTTTTATTGGAAGTGACTGACTGGAAAGGTATTTTCTGGATATTGGTATTGATAGGCATATTATTGATTATGGCATTGGCCTTTTTTAAAGAGTCCTTGAATAACGAGCAACAACATTGCGGTGTGTTTGCCACATTTCGGAATTATATACCTGTGTTTCAAAATGCTCAGTTTATGCGCTATGTATTGGTACAGGCGTTCGCTATGGGGGTAATGTTTACATATATTGCTGCTTCTCCCTTTATCTTTCAGGAGCATTTTAACATGTCCCCGCTGGCGTACAGCCTGTGTTTCGGTGCCAATGCGATAGCCATAATGCTGGGCAGTCTGACGGTTTCATTATTCCATGACGCAACCGATGCATTGCGTGTAGGTTCTATAGGATTCGGGATAATGAGTTTGTTTGTAGCCGCAGCTTTATTTTTCTCCACTTCCGTGTGGCCGGTGGAAGTATCGCTGTTTGTTTTTATGCTCTTCCTGGGAGTAATATTGCCCAGTTCTACAACACTTGCCCTTGATTTGGAGAGAAAGAACTCCGGAAACGCCTCTGCATTGCTTGGATTTTTGATGTTCCTGTTCGGTGGAGTGCTTTCTCCCTTGACCGGATTGGGAAATATGCTCTATACAACCGGAATTATCATCGTTGCTTGTTGCATCGGTACATGGTTTTGCAATCATATTGCAACCTCGCATATCGCTTTAAAGGTAACCAAACAATAAAGGAGATTCACAAATGAAAAATAAAATGATTCCAGACTATCCTATTATGTATAAGATGAATTTCACCAACGGGCGGCTTATGAAATTCCAATTTGATGATTTTTTATTCTTATATGTCTATTCGGGAGAAGGAACAATATGTGTGTCAGGGATTAATCACCCGCTGAGCAAAGGATGCGGCTGGATATTGGCCCGTAACGAACATATTTCATTTCACACGGAGAGTTTCATGCAAGTAGTACATATCCGCATATCGGAAGAGGCTGTAACAGAATATCTGTTACGTGCTACGTCTCCGGCTATGACAGATGCAGAAAATGAAGATATAAATGTAATGACAGTAACCAATCATGTACTCCTTCAGGGTCTGATATCAGGCATTGAAGCTGGTGTTGATAATAATTTCCGGGCTAACCAACCATTGACTTATCTCAAGATACAGGAGTGCATAAATGTCCTGACCTATCTCCGTCCGGGATTACATAATTGGTTTTCTCGTATGAACAGCTTGCAGAGAATTAATTTGAAAGATTTCATGGAGTGTCACTATCAGGATAACCTGCCATTGGAACAACTGGCGCAGGCTTCTGGACGTAGCTTATCTACATTCCGCAGAGACTTCTTAAAAGTGTTTGGTACGACACTCGGAAAATGGTTGTTGACAAAGCGACTGGAAGAAGCTTATGTACTCATTAAAGAAAAGAAAATCAAGCCGTCAGAATTTCTATTGGATTTAGGATTTGAAAGTTTCTCACATTTCTCCCATAGTTTTAAGGCGTATTTTGGCATACAACCCTCCATTCTGTTAAAAGAAAGTATTGTGAAATAGAAATGAAATTTAAATAAAATATAAGTATATGGTATTGACCGCATTGCCCTTTTCTCTTAAGTATTGTTCAAAATTACGAAAGAATGTATAGGTAAGATCCTTGAAGTCCAGCCCGGAGCAAAAATCATGCAGGACCGCCAGTGTCGAGTGCAGGTTGTCCTTGGTGGACTGCTTCTTGTCCGAATTGTCAATGGCTGATTTGGCGAAAGTGGAGAAGCTGATATTCACGGCACTTTTCTTCTTGACAGCATCCTTCAGCAGTGAGAGTGTGGCAGGTATTCCGCGCTTCCAATACCCCAATTCTATGCCTTGCAGATACAGGATGTATTCATAGAGCATTGCGTTGAGTTCGTTAGATTGGTGGTGGTTAATGACTTGTGCCCCCTCACGGCTCCAGCACTCCGGTTTGAGGTAAACATTGGTCTTCAGGTAGATTTTCCTTTGGTTCAAATAGGCTTCAACCTGTACAAGAGCCGTGCCCTGCCTGTTAAGTGTGTTCTGGCGGTTATATACAAGACGGTATCTGATTTTATCCATTTTTCCGCAAAGATGCATCCTCTGTTCCAAGCTGCAAAATTTAGCCAATAAAAAATACACCCCCACTTTCGCAAGTAAAGATGTATAATATCTATAAAAAAATGGTCTGTGAAAAAAAACATTTGTAAAAAAGATGCCATTATTCATCACGAACGATAGCATCTAGACATTTTTATCAGTAAACTCTTTTAGTGATTTAGAATAATGTTTAATTCAATATAGATGCTACAAAGTTATATATAAATTTTGTTTTGCCCAAATTATTATGTAGTTGAAGTACGGTATCAAAAAGGCAGGATTCGCCAATCCTGCCCAATTCCATACACAAATCTTTTTATTAATTAAAATACCTCACGGCATTCAAAAATTAATAAATGAAAAAAACATTATTAATTGTCATAGCAAAGCTATAACAAATATTTAAAAAAGAATCATTATATGAAAAAAAGAACAGAATAAACGATATATAGACCAACAAACATTTAAAATAATATTGTAATACAAAAGTCATTGATACAAATCCTTCTGGGAGAACTCATGAATAATTTGAAGCTGTTTCCATTTATGGGAATGGCAGATATATCTGAAGGTGGTGATGCTAATGAACTTGAGTCAGGATATTATATCAATGGTAATTTTCGCAAATTAACAAACTCTCCATTCTCTTCTGGATGGGGAGGTATTATTGTATTTAAAATCAATTATTACACTCTACAAATTGCATCAGATATGAATACTAAAATTTTTAAAGTAAGACAGAGATGGTATAATACTTGGGATGATTGGAAAACTGTTTCTTTGACATGATTTTCTTAAAAATCGAGAGCTGGGAGAACTGATTGGTGTTGCTAATGCGGAAAAGAACGGATTAATGAGCAAAAATAATTATATTAAAATTGCTCAATCCATCACGTCTACCAAATTAATAAAAATAGAATCTTGGAATGGATATTCTACACTTGTATTTATTAGAACAAGTGGAGCAACCGGATTATATTCCATTGATGGTAACTGGGCGGACAGTGCGAAATTCACAAGATTGTCTGGTCCTTTAGGAAAGGATCACTTTAATGCATATAGAGAAGGAAATGGTAATATTTATGTAAAGACGACTACACAGTCAGAACCATTGACTGTTACGTCTGTAGGATCTAATCATGTTTTCAAATTTGAGGAATCAGATAAAGATGTTGATTCTTTAATAGTATTACAATGATCGGGAGGATCGGGTGGCACCGGCTTGTACCGGACCACCCGTTTTTTAATCATGTCAAAGAAAAAGTTTGCCATTTACCCCAACTACCGACCCAATATAGCCTGATCTTAATCAATTGCCCCGAATAGGTTGCTTGAAACCCTATTTTTTGAACATCATTTGTCCCTATAAATATAACAGCATTTTGTCCATCACCACTTTCGAATGGAGAATTAGATGTTGATTTAGTTGTTTTCCGAATCCCATTCCATGTAAATGTATTGTAATCTTCAATGGGATTAACATCTCTATCGAAGAACTGTTCCATAGGCATTAGTCCATCTTTCTTGGCTGTAGCAACACCAATCAGTCCTCCCAGGACTTTCGCGGCAGCCGTTGAAGACGTCAAAGTAGGATTCTTGGAACCATCCAAAGTACGGAGCCAAGAGAAGGTATCGGATTGGGGCAACTGGTCCTCAAACTCATCTGTTCCGGCTGCCGCAGCGGCAGCAAATGTTGATATTTCTGATGCAGCGGAAACAATCCGTGCGGAAACTAATTCTGTCATCTCATCGACGGTCACCTGTCGTTCGTTGCCGTTTTTATCCACAGCTTTAAAGCCAACTATATTATTCAAATCCATAATGCAAATTTTAAAATTAAAACAAATACTTCACCCATGCAAAATAATTACTGTTCTCAATATAATTCGGATCATCCTCGTTGGAATATGCCTCCCTCTCAAACGATACCACCTTATACGCCCTGCCGGCATCCTTCAACCGTACCGCCATGACCAGCCACTCCACACCATACCAGAGATAGAATGCCAGCCCGGCCAGTACCAGCCACCAGGCGGAAAGGTCAAAACACAACAGTAAGATCCAAATAACTGTACCGGTGGCAACTGCCATCTCAACCCATTGACGGGCGTGGGTACACTCATGGTTTCTCACTTTCTGAGTGATTTTCTCTTCCGGTCGCTTGCTTAAAACAAACGGACCGATTGTTATCGTATGGCAAGAACTGAACGCAAGCAGTAACTTTGCTAGAAGGTTGTTACAATATACCTTTTTCATGTTGTTCCTCCTTTTTATCTAAATAATCATTCAAAGAATCAGCCAGCAAACCGGGCAGCATGGAGGTGGAGCGTCTTATGATATCCACCTCCTCTTCGTCAATTTCTACACCTTCAGCAGTAGATTTGAATATCTTCTCGGCAAGGAGATGCGCCTTCAAACCCGCTACGTTCTTGTATATCCAGTCACCGTAGGCCTCAGTGATGTTGTTGGCTATCAGTTTTTCTTTCTTAATTCCGTCGTAAATAGGAAATTGTGCAAAATTTATTCTCATACTTTAATATTTTAAATGTTATAAATCCACCCAGGTACTTCCTCCATTCGTTGACTTGCGAATTCCGTTTCGCCCAACGGAAAAAATATAATTCCCACATCTTACATACAGAGTATCATCCGCTGTTGAAACATCCCCGGTTGATGATACAGTTATACTTCCACTTCTAATTACTGTATCCAAAATGCCTTGATATAAATGTCCGTCTATTGACTGAAACCGTTCATATTTCATTTCAAATTTGTCGTATTGCAGCAACAAATTATCAACATTCACAGCCGACATATTAGTGCTGCCGATAAAATTATTACCGATATTGAATCCACCAATTGTCCCCTTTGTCGCTATGATAGTTCCGGTGATATTCGCTTTCTGACAAAGAATCTCTCCGGTCTTTGTGTCCATCCTCAGATTAGGCTGGCCGTTAGTGCTGTCCTGTGACTGCATGATACCGTAAGGTGCCCCGTCCGATGTGTATCCGTTCAACTTGAACATAAAACCGGCTATGTTCGCCTTATCAGCAAGGAATATGTCGGTTACCAGACTTTTGTATTTCTGCATGGCTTCCCAGTTGGGATCTCCGTTAGCGGATGTAGGAGCCGCTGATACAGAACTTCCATAGTTGCGCACAAGAAAATTGTAATAAACTTCACCTATTTTGTGAATGATCTTGTCACGCTGTTTTGCATTCCATACGTATGTCTGTCCGGACGCCCATACTCCTCTGTCATAAGGGAACGCACCCGTAGCTCCTGTTGCTCCTATGGCACCATCATTTGCAACACCCACACCCTTTTCGGCCACATAATTGTCATTCCAAGCAGCAGCATCGGAAGCTGATTTATAAGCCCGGACGGCAAACTGGGTGTATCCGGCTGTCGCAGGTACGGATATCTGGCTGTTCAGTGTCGCACCTACATGAGCCAGCCAGCTTCCGTTGTATTTGCGTGCAGCCAGATAAAGCGTGCTGCACGTGCTTACATTGCCTGCCACATTCTGTTTGCAAGTGACAAGGAATCCAGACGGGGATGGCGTGCCTGTTGAAGTGAAGTTGATCACGCTGACAGGACTGTCCAGCCAGTAGGATGCCGACGGTCCGACGGGAGCAACCATCTCCTGCCAGTCCGCATGTACCGTCCGGTTCGCAGATCTGCCGGCGAGGATGTATCCGCCGTCTCTTTTCCTGCGGAGTCTGCCGTTTCTGAACTTGGCGATTTTAATCGGAGGGTTGGAGGTTTCAACCTTGCTTAAGTAAGATCCTCCGGCAAACGATACTGTACTGTTCTTGGCATACGGAGTATTGGCGGATTCCCAATGACCGGCTGCTGTGATGCTCTCACCATCCTTTCCGTCACTGCCGTCCACAACCATCGGAACAGTCTCGACATCAACCGCCTGACCGTTCACGTAGAACACGAACTTCAAGCTACTGGTAAAATTACCGGAAGCCACCCCGACACCATCACCGATGGGAACCTCGGCCGCACCGTCACGACTGTACTTCAACTCCCCGTCCGTTGTGGCCGTAGTGACCGCACCGACTGTCTTCATACGCCGGCAGGATACCGAAGCTACACTGTAACCGCCGTTCTTGTTCTTGCTGACCATCGTGGCCGAAGTGACAAGGCTATAAATTACCGCATCGGAACCGTCCGCCCCGCCACGGACACCGGTTATCTTGAAAGTCAGTTCACGGGTATAGAGCTGCCCGTTCTTCATTGCAGCCAGTGTGATGGTGACCGTATTCTGTTCCGGAACCGACTTTCCGGCAGCGACGGATATCGCCACCGCTCCGGTGGCCTTGCTTGTGCTTGCCGTGAAACCGGCAGGCGTGCTGACTGTTAAAGATTCAAGGGTGAGTTTCTCGGTACCGTACCACATGGACACATGGGTAGTCCATGACTGTGCGGAAGTAGTAACGCCGGTACTGGTAAGAGCGACGCTCACCATCTCATTGTCAAGGTCGGCCATGACATTCGACTCCCCGTCCTTACTCCAACGGTGCACAGGGGCCGGAGTGCTCCATTCACTCCATACTCCATCACGCTTCACACGTTTGCACGCCCATTCCACCTGATGGTCGGCATCCACGCCAAGAAAATCATCTGTCCAGCCTTCCGGTATATAATCATCCTGCTGCTTCGAATCCGGCTTGTCAGGGGTAAGGCCGATGATGTTGGTACGGGTGTAGATCCACTCGTAACCTTTGCCGTCCTTACCGTCAGTTCCGTCTTTGACCATGACCATCCACAAACCATTCCGGTATATGTAAGTACAATGGTCAGCCGTATTTCGGTAGCTGTCACCCTCCTTGGGATTGGACGGATGGGATGCGAACTCACCCAAGAAGGTGATACTCTCACCTTTAAGTTCACGACCGTCCAGCAGCATCTCCCAGTCTTCATGCACGGTCCAGTCGGCTGACTTCCCGGCAAGGATATAACCGCCATCCTTTTTCTTTCGATAATTGCCGTTCCTGAACCTTGCAATTTTAATCGGAGGATTGGATGTTTTCACCTTGGAGATAAAAACACAGCCCGCCAAAGTGACCATGGTATTGACCTCGTATGGGGTCTTAGAGGATTCCCAATGACCGCCACCTATTACAGACAGGCCCGGATCACCCTTGTCACCTTTGGCGGCTGATACAAGCCAGTCCGGATTGTTTTCGGATGGCTCGGAAGTAGTGCCCTTGTCATTGACGCACAACCATGTGGAACCGTTATGGGGCACACGGGAATAATACGCATACTTCCTGCCCGGCTCCCAGCTAGGGAAGTCGATAGGAACGCGGACTGTGCTACCGGTAATTTCATCAATTTGAAAAATCAATCCCGTCATGATGATATCCTGCAATACTGCCGAGAACCTGTCGCAGTTGATCCCGTTGATGGTCATACCCTTCTTCTTGCCGAACCAGCTCTTCATCTGTGCCGGCTCCGGGTCCCAGGTGTTGGCATTGTCAACAAGGGTGATGCAGCAGTTACCGTCACGCACGTCTATGATGATATAAGTCTGACGCTCCTTGTCGGTGAAGTTCCCCGTCTGTCCGAGACGCATCTCGTTATGGGGAACGAACTCATATCCGGGACGCGGAACCATCACGAATGTCTTCTCGTCGTAATCTGCGGAAGTGATACGGTACTGTATTTTCCGGAAACCAATAAAGTCACCGGTAGTGACGCTTTTGTCATGCCAGAAGCCTAGGAGGATATCGTCCGGCTTCTGTCCCAGCGGTACACCATCCTCCAGATCAGGGATGACAGTATAGCTGCCGTCACTATTGGCGACAAAGCTTTTTATCTTCAGCCCTCCGCCGGGACTTATAGTATTATATCCTTCAAAATAGGTCTGACGGTTGAAACGAAGTTCTGGTACACTCAGAGAGCTGCGCAGGACCAAAGCCTCCAGCTCGGCACGGGCGTCCTCACCGATGTAACCTCCAGAAACGCCGGTAACGAAATCACCGAACTTGGCGTATTTCTTGATGACGGTTCCGCCCAACAGGGATAATAGGAAACCGGTGCGTTCCTCCGTATCCTTGCGCATGAACATGATCAGCGAGCGCAATGCGGAATACACGTTATGGTCTGTTGCTGGGGTGGAGTCGTGGCTTCCGATCACATACACACCGCTGCCACCACCGCCCGTATAGGTCTGTCCCTTCAGGGTAAGGCTCTCAACCTTTTCCTCCAGCTCCCCGATACGGGAATAGGCGGCGGTTTCCCCGACAGTATAAACAGGTGAGTCAAAGGAATAATCAAGATTGAATTCAAATCCGATAACCCTTGACTGTCTTCCGTTCTCGAAATAAGCCTTGTTGATAAGGTTGACCTTTTGACCGATGCTATAGAAATTATGAACGCCATCCTCACGGTATGCGTCATTTGACATCATCGTGCAGCCATAGGTACTCGGGTCTATCTTGGATTTGGCAGCGTACTTTTCAGTCTTTTCCTTCAACTCCTGCTCGGCGGCACCCACAAGCCCCAGCTCGGTTATTTTCGTACTGTCCCAGCCGGAAAGCACATATTCATCTCCATCCTGGGGAAAGAGCACATCACCGGGAAGCGGTCTGCCATAGTCCTCATTCCTGACTATCTCCCAAAGCTGTGCCTCAGGGTTCCATCCGCCATCCTCCAATTTCTCCGGCTTTCCCTCAGGATTGAACTTCACGGCAAACTCCAAACCGTTGAGAAGTCCGGACGCGAAACGTATCCTCAGCTCCTGACCGGGGAGGATATATTTCTCGGAAAAGTTAACACCCGTGTCCCTAAAGCGGTAGGCATTCCATTTTTCCTCGGTGGTTGTGCCGTCCTCATTCTCCACCTTGTCCGTCACTTCGATAGTGGTGACATCCGACATGATGCCCGTTCTTCGGGGATAGACTTCATCGAAGATAACCACCTGCTCGACGGCTTCCTCGGTAGTCATATCAGGATAAGCGTCAATGTAAGGAGTGCCTTCGGGAAGCATCAATCTGCGCTGTACCACACCGTTCACAACCACGGTCTCGTCAATGGGGCGGTAGTCTGCCGGTATGTTACGGGTGGAACCAAAAGCGTAGATACGGGTGGCATAGGTGGACTGGGATTCTGACAGTGACATTTCCTGCACGTTTTTCCCGATCTCGAAATCCACCGCGTCACCGGACTCACAACGCCCGAAATGGATGATGTTTTCAGTCACCCAACATTCGCAATCCCATTTCTTCGCCATCTCAAAACAAGCGTCAAGGATGTTGATGTTGTCGTAACTCATCAACTGGGACTTGTTTTCGACTGTGGAATCAATGGAGAAAACAAAATCCTGTCCTTTGTATGTGTAACCAAGAGCTTTCAGATTTCTAAGGACTATACCGACTTGTACGTCAAGCGGAGCGGTCAGGTTCCAGGACGCCTCCTGTCCGGTCGTCTCCGGGGTATATTTGAAGATTTTGTTTTTCCATTTCCAGTAGTAAGCGTCAAGCTGAAGCTCATAGTCGTAGCCGGCGGTATTGGTGTTGAATGCGGGCTTCTGCAAGTCGCACACCTCGAACAATCCGAAGTTACATTCCACGTATGAGCCAAGTTTGAAATATATGGGATTCTCTAAGGAGAACTTTAACATGATGTAGTCCTCCTTCATCAGAGTGAACTTACGCTTGCAGCCTTCATTGATCAAAGTTGTAAGCTGGATAGCACCGGATATGTCTTTGATGTCGATTTGTTCCATGTCTTCAAAGTTCGGGGATAAAAAAAAGAGTGCCCAATTTTGAGCACTCACATACACGACAATAAAACCAATGTCGTGAATTAGCTTCTGTTTGCCGGATTTGGCTCGTTAAACTTGGCTGAAATTTTTCCGAAAGTTCGGTTTAAACTCTGTGCGTAAGCAACGCTTTTCCCAAGATAAATCAGATGATAAATCTCATTACTGTTAGCCGGAACTTGAATATCAACCACACCTTTATACAGCTCATCAAAGAAAGCTTTCTTCTTTGCTTGATAGTCAGACTGAGAATTACCCTCGATAGTGAACGAAAGAGTTATTTCCCTCTCATCGACTTTAGGATTATTGATTATTACCCGTTTCCCATGTTCAAGTCGGCTTTTGTTCTCAATAAAATCCTTCATGGGAGCGGATGCCCCAATAACATCAAGAAACCCCTCTCCCATTCTCACGCCCCATGTTGTATAAGCGTTTTCGCCATTAATTAATAATTCATTCATAAACTATAATTTTGCTGTATTCTTTTTAACCTCTGCTATATCTCTTTGCATCTGTTGAATAGGTTTGACGATTGCCCCTGTATTTTCTGAAATCTGTACCAATTCAAGATAGGATTGCGCTATCAAATCCCGCGTATCATCAGCAATATTTCTTGTTTCCGTATTTATGGAAAGTAGAGCATCTGCTTTTACTGTCAGTAGATTAAGTGATTGAGATTGAATGATATTTTGATTCTTTATCTCTTCTCCTGTAATCTGCAATGCTGTAAACCTACCGTTCAACTCTCCTGCATCTTCATGCGTCATTTCAGTGCCGAACCCTCTTGATGAAGAAGATTGAGAATAGGATTCTTGCGAAATCTTATCATATCCGGTTGCTGCGGCAAGCTCGTCACGGAGCTTCATGGCTTCGTCCACATAACCCATGTATTCATCCATCAGCTCCTTACGCTCATTATTGTCAAGCGTACCATCATCCTTCATGGCTTCACCGAATTTATCATACCATGTCCTCAGTTTGTCACTAAACTGTTCACCGATGGCATTTGACAGCATCGCCTGCATGAAATATTTGGATATGTCATCAGCAAAATCCTCCGCACTCTTCTCCATATCCATCAGACTGCTTATAAAACTGTCATACATGGAATCGAATGACATTCCGATCAGGCCCTCATAAAGACTGTCGGTCAGTTCTTCCAGTTTTCCTGCCTGCTCTATATAATCATCCAGCTTGTCGGTAACACGCTCACCGTAACCTCCCTTACCGGAAGATTCCATGATATCCCATAACCATACGTCCGACCGTAGAGCTTTCATCTGTTCGGGGGTCAGATTCCACAAGGAATCGGTGCCGGAGAAATCCTGCATGCCGGTAGCTTTTCTTGCGTGTTCCAGCATTTCATCCGTCCATTTCAGATAATGCTGCCAGCTGCCGTGGCTCTTATGATATCCGGCTTGCTCCTTTGCTATTTGCAGATAGTTTTTATTGACTTCCTCCTGATACTTTACAGCTTCCCTGTAAGATTCAACCGATTTCATTCCCTTGCTTGCCTTCATCTCGTCAGTCAGATCCTCGATGGCCGTTTGCAAAGTTTCATTCCTGTCCGTCAGCCTGTCTATCGTTTCCTGTACTTCCTTGGCGTTTCCACCTATTCCAAACAAGGAGTTGAAGCCTCCGAATGAGATTGCGTTCAGGATGTTTCCTATGCCGTTCCTCAATGACTTGCCGATTGTGACAAACAAATCCCCTGACAAGACATCACCGATAATTCCACTGACAGCGTTCAGAACAGCATCAAGCAGACCACCGACAAGATCACTTAATCCGTCTTTGAGTACGTCAATGATGGACAGAATCCATCCGACGATGGGGACCTCCTTAAGAGATTCTGACGTTTTTCCTATGACATCCTTGAATCCGTTCACGGTTTTGATAATTCCGCTATATGCGTTATACAATCCACCGGATGAAATCTGCTGCAAGCCTCCCAACAAATTTTCCATGCTTGCTTTCAGTCTGGTGGCGGTATCAGTCACATTACGCTGGGCCTGATTGGCGATATCAGTCTGTGTCTTCACATTGGCGGATGCAATGTCAGCATTCTGCCGTGCTGTTTCAAGAGCGTTTGCTGCGGCTTGTTTCTCACTTTCCGTTCCGCCCTTCTGCGCTTTGGTGTAATCATCCTGTGATTTCTTTAGTCTTTCCAAAGCAGCTGTTTCAATCCCTATGGCACTGATACGATTCTGTTCTGCTATTTGATAGGCTTTTACATCCTCTCCAAGTTTCTTGAAGTTGACTCCACTTGTACCACCCAAAGACTTTTCCATCTGGCTGATGGCGTCAATCAATGATTTCTGGCTTGCCTGATCGGAGTTCTTGAACTTGTCAGTCCGTACATATTTTTTCGCTTCGTCCAAGGCGGGCTTTATCATGTCGGAAAACATGGAACCAAACTCACCGAACACAGTAACCCAATCTATATTGGCTTTTATGGCTTCTGTTTCCTTGTTCTGTATGGCAACATCACGTTGTTTCTCCAGTAACTTTACTTGTGCACTATTAACACCGTTTTCTTCCTGTGCTTTCCTTATTTTTTCCGCATACTCTTGGGCGATAGCCAATTTCTGCTGCTGGAACGTGCCATATTCTTTCAAGTAGTCGTTCAAAGCCTGTTGTTCGGCTTTCAGCTGTCCTTCAGTTACATCGGAAATATCTTTATCTCTCATACTTTCGGCATTGGTATAAGCTTCTGAAATTTTCTGTGCCTGCTTGTCGGTCAGCTTACCGTTACCGGCTTTGCTCCATTCTTCCTCCTGTTTTCTTATCGCATCAATCTGTTTCTGATAATCAAGGTCAATCTGTTTCAACTTCTTTTCCGTGCCTTCTATCATCAGGTTGATTTCATCCTGTTGGTTCTGACGGTGAAGTGAAAGAAGTTGTTCGGCTGTCTTTTTTTGTTCTTTTTTTTGCTTTTCAGCAGCTTTTTCCTGCTTGGTCAAAGAACTACCAGTAATACCGCCCAAATTTTTATAGGCTTTTTCAGTTGTTTCTACTCGTTTCTTAGCTTCTTCATACAGCTTTGAAGTAAACTTGGATTTATTCTTTTCTATTTCAGAAAGTTTCTTCTTAGCATCATCCCAGTCTTTCTTCGCTTTCTCATAATCCTGCTTGTAGGTAGTTTTATTCTTCTCTGAATCAATTCGGGTTTGCTTGACTGATTTTGCTGTATCTATAAGTGTTTTTATGTCTTTCACATTATAGATTGCTTCATCAGACAAAGTACCCTTAATATCAATAGGCAAACGAAGTTTCACAGTTCCATTTCCCCCCTTTCCTCTGATACGCTTCTCCAACTCAGAGATGTAGCGGTCAAACTCATTAGTATTAACATCTTTAAGATTGGAAATGAACTGTTCGGAGATGCCTTTGCCTTTTTCTTGCAGCATGACATCACGCATAGCACGCAATTCTTTTAGTTTCTTCACATATCCATCAACGCCTTGCTGACCGGAAAGAGTTTTCAGCAGATTCTCGTAATATTTGATTTCAGATTCAATGTTAGAAAGTTCCTTGGTTTGCTTTTCTCCGGCACGTTTCGCATCTTCTTCCGTTATCTGTTGCTTTAGTTTAAGTATATCAGCCAACTTAATGGTTTCGATGTCATATTGAGCGAATATCTTAGGGTATTCTTTTCTTAACTCCGCTAAACTTCGACCTCTTTGTAAATCCGACAACGCTATATCACGAGAACTTTGTACGAGGGAATCAATCTTCTGTTTGTGTTCTTCTTCTTGCTTTTTAGCTTCTTCTTGCTGTTCATTAAACCTTCTCTGTGCCTTTTCTGCTTCTGTTGCCGAATCGCGGAAAGCCAACATTGCAACTCCAAGTCCTACTACAGCAGTAGCCAACAACACATAAGGATTGGTAAGCATTGCAGCGTTTAAAGCTAACTGCGCTTTTCGTGCCAATAAACGGGCATTGGTAAGTCCA
>OGJZ01001472.1_pt1 | contig 21521 bp, 19 predicted proteins | sample 1572321 | NCBI WGS metagenome assembly OGJZ01 (sample SAMEA2582086, study PRJEB24529) | metagenome | biome: Human gut stool | place: China | collected 2011 | reverse complement strand
CTCTGACAATGAATTTACAGCATCACTTTCTTATTGCCATGCCTGCTCTCCAGGATCCGATTTTCCGTCGTTCCGTGGTCTACATTTGCGAACATAATACCAATGGTGCAATGGGGATCATCGTCAACAAGCCGCTGGAAAATCTCAAAATTGAAGGGATTCTGGAAAAGCTGAAGATCACGCCGGAGCCGCGTGATGAATCAATCCGTCTGGATAAACCGGTTATGCTCGGCGGTCCGCTGGCTGAAGATCGCGGGTTTATTTTGCATACTCCGCCCTCCAATTTTGCTTCCAGCATTCGCATTTCAGACAACACGGTGATGACCACTTCCCGCGATGTGCTGGAAACGCTCGGCACCGATAAACAACCGTCTGACGTATTGGTGGCTCTGGGTTATGCCTCCTGGGAGAAAGGTCAACTGGAACAAGAAATTCTCGATAACGCGTGGCTAACCGCCCCGGCAGATCTGAATATTCTGTTCAAAACGCCGATTGCCGACCGCTGGCGCGAGGCGGCAAAACTGATTGGTGTGGATATTCTCACCATGCCTGGTGTGGCAGGGCACGCCTGATGAGTGGAACCTTACTCGCCTTCGACTTCGGCACCAAAAGCATTGGCGTAGCGGTCGGCCAACGCATTACCGGCACCGCTCGCCCTTTGCCTGCAATTAAAGCACAGGACGGTACGCCGGACTGGAACATTATCGAGCGTTTACTGAAAGAGTGGCAGCCGGACGAAATCATCGTCGGTTTGCCGCTGAATATGGACGGCACCGAGCAACCATTGACTGCCAGAGCGCGTAAATTCGCCAACCGTATTCATGGTCGTTTCGGTGTTGAAGTAAAGCTCCATGACGAGCGTCTTAGCACCGTGGAAGCCCGTTCCGGTCTGTTTGAACAGGGCGGCTATCGGGCGCTCAACAAAGGCAAAGTTGACTCTGCCTCTGCGGTTATTATTCTCGAAAGCTATTTCGAGCAGGGATATTAAGGCGATTTAAAAGCCTGGCGGATAGTCGTTACCGTCATCCGGCCATTTTGCCGGATGCTGCGTGAACACCTTATCCAGCACACATCTGGCAGCGGCTGTAGGTCTGATAAGACGCGTTAGCGTCGCATCAGACATTTATTGCCTTTGTAGGCCCGATAAGCTTGCGCATCGGGCATGGCAACGTCACAAACGCCCTTCCCCCACCCGGTGCTGATAACTCTGCTGAAACGTTATCATCCCCACCTGCTGCCCGGTTTGAATAACATGCGGTAACTGGTGGGTTTTCCCTTCACGAATCAAATTCCCCACCGCGGGTGTGTTAATCAGCAATTCAAATAGCGCCACGCGTCCTTCCTGTTTATCCACTTCCAGCTTTTGTGACAGCACTGCCCGTAAACTACCTGCCAGTTGATTACGCACGGGGTCTTTTTCCTGCGCCGGAAATGAATCCACCAGTCGCTCAACTGCCTGCGCGGCACCACGTGTATGTAAGGTTGCCAGCACCAGATGCCCGGTTTCTGCCGCCGTCAGCGCCAGACGGATTGTCTCACTGTCACGTAGCTCTCCGAGCAAAATCACATCAGGATCTTCCCGCAATGCGGCCCGCAACCCCGATGCGAACGTCATACAGTGCAAACCAATTTCCCGCTGCTGGATCAAACATCGCTGGCTGGCATAGAGATATTCCACAGGATCTTCCAGCGTCAGAATATGCGCATCGGCATGTTGATTAAGATAGCCAACCATCGCCGCCAGCGTGGTAGATTTGCCACTCCCCGTCGCCCCCGTCACCAGAATCATGCCATTCTCGCTCTTGAGTAATTCCGGCAATACCGGTGGCGCACCAAGCTGTTCGAGCTGTGGACAGTGCGAAGGTAACAACCGTAATGCCAGAGAAATACCTTGCCGTTGCGCGAACGCACTGCCACGCAACCGCTGGTTTTCCGCCAGCGACACGGCAAAATCCAGCTGGCCATTTTCCAGCAATATTGCCCGCTGATCGTCATCCAGCCACTCCCGCAGTAGCTCTTCGACGTCCGGCGCATCAAACGGCGCAGCTTCCATTAGCCCGCGAATGCGCCATCGTGCGGGCCAGGCGCTGCACAGGTGTAGATCCGAGACGTTATGCTTTACACTAAGGGCCACAATTTCTTCCATATTCATACTAAGATCCTCGGAAAATGAACGATATTGCGCATAACCTGGCACAGGTCCGGGACAAAATCTCAGCGGCTGCAACGCGTTGCGGCCGTTCTCCAGAAGAAATTACGCTGCTTGCAGTCAGTAAAACAAAACCTGCGAGCGCCATCGCAGAAGCCATTGATGCCGGGCAGCGTCAATTTGGTGAAAACTACGTTCAGGAAGGGGTAGATAAAATTCGCCACTTTCAGGAACTGGGCGTAACAGGATTAGAATGGCATTTTATTGGCCCGTTGCAGTCTAATAAAAGCCGCCTGGTGGCAGAGCATTTCGACTGGTGTCATACCATCGACCGTTTGCGCATTGCTACCCGCCTCAACGATCAGCGCCCGGCAGAACTTCCCCCTCTTAACGTACTGATTCAAATTAATATTAGTGATGAAAACAGTAAGTCCGGGATTCAACTGGCAGAACTGGACGAGCTGGCAGCGGCGGTCGCTGAACTACCGCGTTTACGTCTGCGCGGGCTGATGGCAATCCCTGCGCCTGAGTCAGAATATGTAAGGCAGTTTGAAGTTGCACGCCAAATGGCTGTAGCATTTGCCGGACTGAAAACGCGCTACCCGCATATCGACACGCTCTCTCTGGGAATGTCGGACGATATGGAAGCCGCCATTGCGGCAGGTAGCACGATGGTTCGTATCGGCACTGCAATTTTTGGTGCGCGTGATTACTCTAAAAAATAAGGAATTAAAGGAACGCCATGAATACGTTGACTTTCCTGCTTTCAACGGTCATTGAGCTGTATACCATGGTGCTGTTATTACGCATCTGGATGCAGTGGGCTCATTGTGATTTTTACAACCCCTTCTCACAGTTTGTAGTGAAGGTAACGCAGCCAATTATCGGGCCACTGCGCCGCGTTATTCCGGCAATGGGTCCCATTGACAGCGCCTCGCTGCTGGTTGCCTATATTCTCAGTTTTATCAAAGCCATCGTGCTGTTTAAAGTGGTGACCTTCCTGCCAATCATCTGGATTGCCGGTTTACTGATTCTGCTGAAAACCATCGGCCTGCTGATTTTCTGGGTCCTGCTGGTGATGGCGATTATGAGCTGGGTAAGCCAGGGTCGTAGTCCGATTGAATACGTGCTGATTCAGCTGGCCGATCCGCTGCTGCGCCCGATTCGCCGCCTGCTACCGGCAATGGGTGGGATTGATTTCTCGCCGATGATCCTCGTTCTGCTGCTGTATGTCATCAATATGGGTGTCGCAGAAGTATTACAGGCAACCGGAAACATGCTGCTGCCGGGGCTGTGGATGGCGTTATGAGTGCCGTAACAGTTAATGATGACGGTCTGGTTTTACGGCTCTATATTCAGCCGAAAGCCAGCCGTGATTCTATTGTCGGTTTACATGGCGACGAAGTTAAAGTCGCCATTACCGCGCCGCCGGTTGACGGCCAGGCCAACAGCCATCTGGTGAAGTTTCTCGGTAAGCAATTCCGGGTAGCCAAAAGCCAGGTGGTAATTGAAAAAGGCGAACTTGGCCGCCACAAACAAATTAAAATCATTAATCCGCAACAAATCCCGCCAGAAATCGCGGCGTTAATTAATTAGGTATCCTATGCAAAAAGTTGTCCTCGCAACCGGCAATGCCGGTAAAGTGCGTGAGCTGGCGTCGCTGCTTAGCGACTTCGGTCTTGATATCGTGGCCCAAACAGACCTCGGCGTAGATTCCGCTGAAGAAACCGGCCTGACCTTTATCGAAAACGCGATTCTGAAAGCGCGCCATGCGGCAAAAGTGACCGGTTTACCGGCAATTGCCGACGACTCTGGTCTGGCGGTAGATGCGCTGGGTGGCGCGCCGGGTATTTACTCCGCGCGTTATTCCGGTGAAGACGCGACCGATCAAAAGAATCTGCAAAAACTGTTGGAAACACTGAAAGACGTACCGGACGACCAACGTCAGGCGCGTTTCCACTGCGTGCTGGTATATCTGCGTCACGCGGAAGATCCGACTCCGCTGGTGTGCCACGGTAGCTGGCCGGGCGTGATTACTCGTGAACCAGCGGGCACTGGTGGCTTTGGTTATGATCCAATCTTCTTCGTACCTTCCGAAGGGAAAACCGCTGCCGAACTGACCCGCGAAGAAAAGAGCGCCATTTCCCACCGTGGTCAGGCATTGAAACTGCTGTTGGACGCTTTACGTAATGGTTAAATTACCGCCGCTGAGTCTCTACATTCACATCCCGTGGTGCGTGCAGAAATGCCCGTACTGCGATTTCAACTCTCACGCGTTGAAAGGAGAAGTGCCGCACGACGATTACGTTCAGCATCTGCTTTGCGATCTGGACAACGATGTGGCTTACGCTCAGGGCCGTGAAGTAAAGACAATCTTTATTGGCGGTGGTACGCCGAGCCTGCTTTCCGGCCCGGCGATGCAAACGCTGCTGGACGGCGTGCGTGCGCGTTTGCCGCTGGCAGCGGATGCAGAAATTACTATGGAAGCGAACCCTGGTACGGTAGAAGCCGATCGCTTTGTCGATTATCAGCGTGCTGGTGTGAACCGCATCTCTATTGGTGTGCAGAGTTTTAGCGAAGAAAAGCTGAAACGACTTGGGCGCATTCATGGCCCGCAAGAAGCGAAACGAGCGGCAAAGCTGGCGAGCGGTTTAGGGTTACGTAGCTTTAACCTTGATTTGATGCATGGACTACCGGATCAATCACTGGAAGAGGCGCTTGGCGATCTACGCCAGGCCATTGAACTGAATCCGCCGCATCTTTCCTGGTATCAACTGACCATCGAACCCAATACGCTGTTTGGTTCGCGACCACCGGTGCTGCCGGACGACGACGCGCTGTGGGATATATTCGAACAGGGGCATCAGTTATTAACCGCAGCGGGTTATCAGCAATATGAAACTTCCGCTTACGCCAAACCCGGTTATCAGTGCCAGCACAATCTCAACTACTGGCGCTTTGGCGACTACATCGGTATTGGCTGCGGCGCGCACGGCAAAGTGACCTTCCCGGATGGGCGCATTCTGCGTACCACTAAAACGCGTCATCCGCGTGGTTTTATGCAAGGAAGGTATCTGGAAAGCCAGCGTGATGTCGAAGCCGCAGATAAGCCGTTTGAGTTCTTTATGAACCGCTTTCGCTTGCTGGAGGCCGCGCCACGCGCAGAGTTTAGTGCGTATACCGGGCTTTGCGAAGATGTGATTCGCCCACAGTTAGACGAGGCGATTGCCCAGGGTTATCTCACCGAATGTGCGGATTACTGGCAGATAACGGAACATGGGAAGCTGTTTTTAAATTCGCTGCTGGAGCTTTTTCTGGCTGAGTAAACTTGTATTGCCGGATGCGGCGTGAACGCCTTATCCAGCCGACATGTGGCAGCGGTTGTAGGTCTGATAAGACGCGCAAGCGTCGCATCAGACGTTGATTGCCGGATGCGGGGTCAACGCCGCATCCTGCTACAAATCGTGCACTATATCAAACTTACTTAATCACCCCATTGCGCCGCAGTTGTTCGGTATCTTTTTTCCAGCGTTCATTAGCTTGGTTGATATCGTCAATTTTCATCAAAATCGCGACTTTTTTACTGTTTATTTCTGAAACTTTCATCGTTAACGGATATTGCCCTTTTTCGAGCGTTACCCAGTCATCCTGCAATTTACGGCTGAGTTTTTGTGATTGCAGAAAAGTCTGTCGCCGTTGTTCGTTGATATCGAAATCTCGTTTCTGCTGAATCGGCACTTCATAACACTCTTCACTCTGTTTATGACATGCCGCAATCGCCGGTTGATAAACCTCTTTGTCATATTTAACCGCGAACGCCTCGCTATCGTTCTGTTTATTAAACTCATCACGCTGTTGGTGAATTTTTTTAAAGGCGTCTTCGCGGGTCATTTGCTTACCGTTTGCATCTTTTCCCCAATATGCATCCGCTGCTTTCTGCGCCGCCACCATTTGCTTATCAAGCGCTTTCACTTCCTTTTCCAGCGCAGGAATCGAGTTCTTCTGGGTATTCAACGCAGATTCAAGCTGACTAAAGCGATAATTGAAATCTTCGCTATTCACGATCAGATATTTATTATTCGTTTTGATATCGTCGACCACCCGCCCACGATCGCTGGCTGCCGCCTGAAAAGAGTAAAAGTTCACCGACCAGCCAGACGCGGGCGTTCCTTTACTGGTTAACATCGCCGAGAATTTTACCGGTTTATCTTTCGTCCAGGTCTGTTCGAGCAGTTCGTAATCTGCCAACTGACCGACCCAGGTATAGAGATCGTCACTGGAAGAGACATCGCCTTCCGCTGACCAGGTGGCCTGATTACCCTTAGCATCAAGATTTTTTAAGGTGATAGCATCAAGCTTGAGAATGCCGTGATACTGCTTTTTGAATTGATCTTTTAAGATATTTTCAGTTGGCGGTTCGCCATCTGCCCAGGCATTACCAGTCATCAACATAAGCAGTGCCGTGCCAACAATCCATTGCTTTTTCACCCGAAAACCCTCGCGCGGAATAATTTATTCCGGTGATTATCATTAGGGTAATTAAAATTGGCAATGGACGTGAGTCTGAAGTGAAAAAGCCCCGGCACGATACCGGGGCGAGGCGATTAGTACTGATTGAAGATCTGCTGGATCTGCTGCGGATCTTTGGTTTGCGTCAGAGCCAGTTGCAGCAGAACGCGCGCTTTTTGCGGGTTCAGCGTGCCAGAGGCGACGAAGCCGTATTTCGCATCATCCACTTCGGCATCCTGAGTGGTAGCGCCCGTCGGTACGCGGGAAGAACGCACGACTGCAGTACCGTTTTTCGCGGCGGTCGCCAGCGTGTCGAACACAGATTTATACAGGTTGCCGTTACCCACACCAGCGCTAACGATGCCATCATAGCCCGCATCTACCAGTGCTTTAGCCGGAAGATCGGATGCGTTAGCGTAGTTATAAACAATGCCGACTTTCGGCAGTTCATTCAGCTTAGAGACATCGAATGGCGTGTCGCTGGTATGCTTACGTGCCGGGGTACGCTGGTAGTCAATCTTACCGTTGTGAATGTAACCCAGAGGACCGTAGTTAACAGACTTGAAGGTCGCTACGTCGGTGGTGTTGGTTTTGGTGACGTCACGGCCATCAAGCACGGTGTCATTCATCACTACCAGCACGCCACGGTTGGCGGAGGCTTTATCAGCTGCGGTCACTACCGCGTTATACAGGTTGAATGGACCGTCTGCGCTCATAGACGTGGACGGACGCATTGCGCCGACCATCACCACCGGTTTGTCGCATTTCACCGTCAGGTCGAGGAAGTAAGCGGTTTCTTCCATCGTGTCGGTACCGTGGGTAATGACGAAGCCGTCGGTTTTATCGCAGTCGGTGTTAATTTTTTTCGCCAGTGTCAGCCAGACATTATCGTTCATGTCCTGGGAGCCGATATTCACTACCTGCTCGCCTTTAACGTTCGCAATGTCTTTTAGTTGCGGCACCGCATTAACCAGATTTTCTACGCCAACTTTACCCGCTGTGTAGTTAGATTTGGTTGCGGAGTCACCACCACCGGCAATGGTCCCGCCGGTTGCTAAAATGGTGATATTGGGTAATGCCAATGCTGCACCACTAAAACCCATAACCAGTGCGGCAAGTGCCGTCTTTTTGAAAAACTCCATTTCATTCCTCCAGTTACGTGAACGCTACGCATTATCCCTTAGCTCTGTATGGGAAATTTGACGTTAAACAATTTACAACGTGAATATATTTTGGAGATCTACAAAGTTAGAGGCAGGTAACAAAACGAAGAATTAAACGGCATAAAAAAGTATTATGCCGTCTTAAAATAGAGGATTATTTTAAATTCCCGACCAGGGCTTTGCGGCTATCTTCCAGAGTCACAACGCGGCTACAAACATCTTTGCCAAACTGCTGGAAATCTTTTTCCTGCTTTTTCCACTCGGTTTGGATTGAGGATTGCAGCCCCCCCAGGCTTCCCAGCACATTCTGTAATGGGTTACCGCCGCTTTTCAGCACCGCTTTCGCGCCCATTTCATTAATGCTGTCCTGTAAAATTCCACCCATTGCCTGATTCACTAATTGCTGGCCTTCGGCGCGAACCTGATCAATGGCTTTATAGTGAAACGTCAGGCCATCGCTGCGCGTTTCAATAATGCGGTTCATCTGCTCTTTCAGCTGCGCATCAAGTTTGGTCAGACGGCTGCGCATTTTGCTGCTTTCGCCCATCTCCTGAACGATAATTTTATCCAGAGCAATACGGGCTTTCTCGACGCGGCTTTTCGCGCCTTCATCAATCCACGGCAGCGTGCTGCGTAGTTCAGCCTGATAATCCTTCGCCTGCTCGCGCTGGGCGGCATTCAGGGAATATTGCTTACCGTTATACATCACGTTGCCGTCTGGCGTGATCACCAGATTGCCGTTTTCGCCCTTCACCTGCACGGTTTGCGGGCTGACAATCACATCGTCACGCGGCGTGACGCTGCACTGGTAGTCGGCGTGAGCGGTCATTGCCGTCACTGAAAGTGCTGCCGCCAGCAGCATTTTGCGCATCATAGTCTTCCCTCAAGAAAAAATCAGGCCAGCATTTGCTGGCCCCAGATTGATAACAAAGTACGCGTTTTCCATGCCGGATGCGGCGTAAACACCTTATCCCGCCTACTCGATCGTGCATCTTTCCAGGCCTGATAAGCGTAGCGCATCAGGCAGTTTTGCATTTGTCATCGCCCGTATGCTTTCTTAGTCCCACCAAACGTCGAAAAGTTCGCTGGTGCGTACCTCATCCAGTTTGCGCTCTTCCAGCCACTTACGCACAATCGCCTGATGTTCTTCGGTGCATTTGCCGATTTCCTGCATGCAGATCAGACCTTCCCAGGCCAGATAACCGCTGCCGTCAAAGGCCAGTTTGTTCGGTTCGATAACCTCGTTAATAAAATCATCAACGGTTTTATCAATCTGTTCTTCCGATGTACCTTCCGGGAATCGCCATGCCACCGAAAATCCTAATTCCTGGAATTCGTCGATGTGCATTTTTTTACGCAGACGACGGCTACGGTTCTTTGCCATTATTTCACCCTCTCGAACATTAAGTCCCATACTCCGTGACCAAGACGATGACCACGTTGTTCAAATTTCGTCACCGGACGTGATGCCGGACGCGGTACGTAATCATTGCTCTCTGACAGGTTTTTATAACCGTCAATAGAAGACATCACTTCAAGCATATGTTCCGCATAAGGTTCCCAGTCGGTCGCCATATGGAATACGCCCCCCAGCTGCAGTTTGCTTTTTACCAGTTCGGCAAACGGCACCTGAACGATACGGCGTTTATTATGGCGCGCTTTGTGCCACGGGTCAGGGAAAAAGAGCTGCACCATGCGCAATGAATTGTCAGGAATCATTTTATGCAGCACTTCAACCGCATCGTGACACATCACGCGCAGGTTGCTTAAACCTTCTTCATGCGCAGAAGCCAGGCACGCACCAACGCCCGGTGAATGCACTTCAATGCCGAGGAAGTCCTGCTCAGGGCGATCTTTAGCCATTGCCACCAGCGACGCCCCCATGCCAAAACCAATCTCAAGCGTCACCGGCGCTTCACGGCCAAAAAGCGCGGGGAAATCCAGCATATCTTCGCTGAACTCAACGCCCATCACCGGCCAGTAGTTTTCCAGCGCATGTTCCTGGCCTTTGGTCAGTCGCCCCTGGCGGCGCACAAAACTACGGATACGGCGCAGTGGGCGGCCGTTTTCATCAAATTCCGGTGAAATGACGTCGTTTTTCATAAAGGTTTAGTCGCTTGTGAAAGTGTTCTGAAAACGGGCATTATCCAAAGTTAGTTGCCGGATGCAAGCATGATAAGGCCGTGGCTGCGGAAAGTTCCGGTTTACACCCTGCCGTCGCTGTGCTGCAATCTTGCCCCCAACAACAGTGAATTCGGTGACCATGCAAGCGTCGCAATTTTCAGCCCAGGTTCTGGACTGGTACGATAAATACGGGCGAAAAACTCTGCCCTGGCAAATTGACAAGACGCCCTACAAAGTATGGCTCTCAGAAGTGATGTTGCAACAAACTCAGGTTGCGACCGTTATCCCCTATTTTGAACGCTTTATGGCGCGCTTCCCGACGGTGACCGATCTCGCCAATGCGCCGCTCGACGAAGTTCTCCACTTGTGGACCGGGCTTGGCTATTACGCCCGCGCGCGCAATCTGCATAAAGCGGCACAACAAGTGGCGACCTTACACGGCGGTAAATTCCCGGAAACCTTTGAGGAAGTTGCAGCACTGCCGGGCGTCGGGCGTTCCACCGCAGGCGCGATTCTCTCGCTTTCTCTGGGTAAGCACTTTCCGATTCTCGACGGTAACGTCAAACGGGTGCTGGCGCGCTGCTATGCTGTAAGCGGCTGGCCAGGGAAAAAAGAGGTCGAGAATAAATTATGGAGTTTGAGCGAGCAGGTGACGCCCGCGGTTGGCGTGGAACGGTTTAATCAGGCGATGATGGATTTGGGTGCGATGATTTGTACGCGCTCGAAACCGAAATGTTCGCTCTGTCCGCTACAAAACGGATGTATTGCCGCCGCCAACAATAGCTGGGCGCTTTATCCGGGCAAAAAACCGAAACAGACGCTGCCGGAGCGCACCGGCTACTTTTTGCTATTACAGCACGAAGATGAAGTATTGCTGGCGCAGCGTCCGCCGAGCGGATTGTGGGGCGGTTTATACTGTTTCCCGCAGTTTGCCGACGAAGAAAGTTTGCGGCAGTGGCTGGCGCAACGGCAGATTGCTGCCGATAACCTGACGCAACTGACCGCGTTTCGGCATACCTTCAGCCATTTCCACTTAGATATTGTGCCTATGTGGCTTCCCGTGTCGTCATTCACCGGCTGCATGGATGAAGGCAATGCGCTCTGGTATAACTTAGCGCAACCGCCGTCAGTTGGCCTGGCGGCTCCCGTGGAGCGTTTGTTACAGCAGTTACGCACTGGCGCGCCGGTTTAGCGCGTGAGTCGATAAAGAGGATGATTTATGAGCAGAACGATTTTTTGTACTTTCCTGCAACGTGAAGCAGAAGGTCAGGATTTTCAGCTGTACCCCGGCGAGCTGGGAAAACGCATCTATAACGAGATCTCCAAAGAAGCCTGGGCGCAGTGGCAGCACAAGCAAACCATGCTGATTAATGAAAAGAAACTCAACATGATGAATGCCGAGCACCGCAAGCTGCTTGAGCAGGAGATGGTCAACTTCCTGTTCGAGGGTAAAGAGGTGCATATCGAGGGCTATACGCCGGAAGATAAAAAATAAAAACAGTGCCGGAGCACGCCTCCGGCAACTTGCATAAAAACAAACACAACACGCACCCGGAATGATGAAAAAATATCTCGCGCTGGCTTTGATTGCGCCGTTGCTCATCTCCTGTTCGACGACCAAAAAAGGCGATACCTATAACGAAGCCTGGGTCAAAGATACCAACGGTTTTGATATTCTGATGGGGCAATTTGCCCACAATATTGAGAACATCTGGGGCTTCAAAGAGGTGGTGATCGCTGGTCCTAAGGACTACGTGAAATACACCGATCAATATCAGACCCGCAGCCACATCAACTTCGATGACGGTACGATTACTATCGAAACCATCGCCGGGACAGAACCTGCCGCGCATTTGCGCCGGGCAATTATCAAAACGTTATTGATGGGTGACGATCCGAGTTCGGTCGATCTCTATTCCGACGTTGATGATATTACGATTTCGAAAGAACCTTTCCTTTACGGTCAGGTGGTGGACAACACCGGGCAGCCGATTCGCTGGGAAGGTCGCGCAAGCAACTTCGCGGATTATCTGCTGAAAAACCGTCTGAAGAGCCGCAGCAACGGGCTGCGTATCATCTACAGCGTCACCATTAACATGGTGCCGAACCACCTTGATAAACGTGCGCACAAATATCTCGGCATGGTCCGCCAGGCGTCACGGAAATATGGCGTTGATGAGTCGCTGATTCTGGCAATTATGCAGACCGAATCTTCCTTTAACCCGTATGCGGTCAGCCGTTCCGATGCGCTGGGATTAATGCAGGTGGTACAACATACTGCCGGGAAAGATGTGTTCCGCTCGCAGGGGAAATCCGGCACGCCGAGCCGCAGTTTCTTGTTTGATCCTGCCAGCAATATTGATACCGGCACCGCGTATCTGGCGATGCTGAACAATGTTTATCTCGGCGGAATTGATAACCCAACATCGCGGCGTTATGCCGTCATCACCGCCTATAACGGCGGCGCAGGCAGCGTGCTGCGAGTCTTTTCGAATGATAAGATTCAGGCTGCCAATATTATTAACACCATGACGCCGGGCGATGTTTATCAGACGCTGACGACCCGCCATCCCTCTGCGGAATCTCGCCGTTATCTTTATAAAGTGAATACCGCGCAAAAATCCTACCGCCGCCGATAATTCCATTAACCGCCCCTGACGATGCTCAGGGGCAAAAATGTTATCCACATCACAATTTCGTTTTGCAAATTGGGAATGTTTGCAATTATTTGCCACAGGTAACAAAAAACCAGTCCGCGAAGTTGATAGAATCCCATCATCTCGCACGGTCAAATGTGCTTTTTCAAACACTCATCCGCATCACGATGTGAGGAAATTAACATGAATCTTAAGCTGCAGCTGAAAATCCTCTCTTTTCTGCAGTTCTGTCTGTGGGGAAGTTGGCTGACGACCCTCGGCTCCTATATGTTTGTTACCCTGAAGTTTGACGGTGCTTCTATTGGCGCAGTTTATAGCTCACTGGGTATCGCAGCGGTCTTTATGCCTGCGCTGCTGGGGATTGTGGCCGACAAATGGTTAAGTGCGAAATGGGTATATGCCATTTGCCACACCATTGGCGCTATCACGCTGTTCATGGCGGCACAGGTCACGACACCGGAGGCGATGTTCCTTGTGATATTGATTAACTCGTTTGCTTATATGCCAACGCTTGGGTTAATCAACACCATCTCTTACTATCGCCTGCAAAATGCCGGGATGGATATCGTTACTGACTTCCCGCCAATCCGTATCTGGGGCACCATCGGCTTTATCATGGCAATGTGGGTGGTGAGCCTGTCTGGCTTCGAATTAAGCCACATGCAGCTGTATATTGGCGCAGCACTTTCCGCCATTCTGGTTCTGTTTACCCTGACTCTGCCGCATATTCCGGTTGCTAAACAGCAAGCGAATCAGAGCTGGACAACCCTGCTGGGCCTCGATGCATTCGCGCTGTTTAAAAACAAGCGTATGGCAATCTTCTTTATCTTCTCAATGCTGCTGGGCGCGGAACTGCAGATTACCAACATGTTCGGTAATACCTTCCTGCACAGCTTCGACAAAGATCCGATGTTTGCCAGCAGCTTTATTGTGCAGCATGCGTCAATCATCATGTCGATTTCGCAGATCTCTGAAACCCTGTTCATTCTGACCATCCCGTTCTTCTTAAGCCGCTACGGTATTAAGAACGTAATGATGATCAGTATTGTGGCGTGGATCCTGCGTTTTGCGCTGTTTGCTTACGGCGACCCGACTCCGTTCGGTACTGTACTGCTGGTACTGTCGATGATCGTTTACGGTTGCGCATTCGACTTCTTCAACATCTCTGGTTCGGTGTTTGTCGAAAAAGAAGTTAGCCCGGCAATTCGCGCCAGTGCACAAGGGATGTTCCTGATGATGACTAACGGCTTCGGCTGTATCCTCGGCGGCATCGTGAGCGGTAAAGTTGTTGAGATGTACACCCAAAACGGCATTACCGACTGGCAGACCGTATGGTTGATTTTCGCTGGTTACTCCGTGGTTCTGGCCTTCGCGTTCATGGCGATGTTCAAATATAAACACGTTCGTGTCCCGACAGGCACACAGACGGTTAGCCACTAATTACGCAAAGAAAAACGGGTCGCCAGAAGGTGACCCGTTTTTTTTATTCTTACTTCAACACATAACCGTACAACCGTTTCACGCCATCCGCATCGGTTTCGCTATAAACACCTTGCAGCTCCGGCGAAAATCCCGGCAACAAATTCACCCCTTCTTCCAGTGCAAGGAAATAACGTTGAACCGCCCCACCCCAGACTTCCCCGGGTACCACGCAAAGCACGCCAGGTGGATAAGGCAACGCCCCTTCTGCCGCAATTCGCCCTTCGGCATCACGAATCCGCACCAACTCCACGTCACCGCGAATATAAGCGCTATGCGCATCCTGGGGGTTCATCACCACTGACGGGAAACTCTGCTGGCGGAACATCGCTTTTTGTAGGTCTTTGACGTCGAAACTGACATACAGATCGTGCATCTCCTGACACAACTGGCGCAGGGTGTAGTCGCGATAGCGCACCGGATACTTGTTATAAACGCTCGGCAACACCTCAACCAGCGGCGAGTCATCCTCAATATGCTGTTCAAATTGCGCCAGCATCGCCACCAGTTGTGCCAGCTTCTCGTGGCTTTCCGCCGGAGTTAATAAAAACAGAATGGAGTTGAGATCGCACTTCTCCGGCACAATGCCGTTCTCACGCAGATAGTGCGCCAGAATCGTCGCCGGAACGCCAAAGTCGCTATATTCGCCGGTTTCGGCATCGATACCTGGTGTAGTGAGTAACAGCTTGCACGGATCAACAAAATACTGATCCGCGGCATATCCTTCAAAGCCGTGCCACTTCGCCCCCGGCTCAAAACTGAAAAAACGGCGGTCGCTGGCTAACACTGATGTCGGATAATCCTGCCACAATTTGCCATCAACAACGGGCGGGATAAACGGGCGGAACAGCTTACAGCGCGCAAGAATAGCCTTGCGCGCTTCAATCCCTATCTCAACACACTCAGCCCACAGCCGACGCCCACTCTCCCCTTCATGAATTTTGGCGTTAACATCCAGTGCAGCAAACAGCGGATAGAAAGGGCTGGTAGAAGCATGGAGCATAAAGGCGTTATTCAACCGCTTATGCGGGCAAAAACGCGCCTGTCCGCGGATATGGTTATCTTTTTTATGGATCTGCGACGTCTGTGAGAATCCCGCCTGCTGTTTGTGCACCGACTGAGTCACAAAGATCCCCGGATCGTTTTCGTTAAGTTCTAACAGCAGCGGCGAGCTATCCGCCATCATCGGGATAAATTGTTCATAACCGACCCACGCGGAATCAAACAGAATGTAATCACACAGATGCCCAACGGTATCGATCACCTGACGGGCGTTATAGACAGTGCCGTCATAGGTTCCCAGCTGAATAATCGCCAGGCGATACGGGCGCGGCAGGTCGGCTTTTTCTGGCGCAACGTCGCGAATTTGCTGGCGCAGATACTCTTCATTAAAACAGTGCGCATCAATACCGCCAATGAAACCAAACGGGTTGCGTGAAGCTTCCAGATAGACCGGCGTCGCCCCCGCCTGAATCAGCGCGCCGTGATGATTCGACTTATGGTTGTTACGGTCGAAGAGCACCAGATCGCCACGCGTTAACAGCGCATTCGTCACCACTTTATTCGCTGCCGATGTGCCGTTCAGCACAAAATAGGTTTTATCGGCATGAAAGACTTTGGCTGCGAATTTCTGCGCATCTTTCGCCGATCCTTCATGAATAAGCAGATCGCCCAATTTTACGTCAGCGTTACACATATCGGCGCGAAAGACGTTCTCACCAAAGAAATCGTAAAAATGGCGTCCGGCAGGATGCTTTTTAAAAAACGCACCATGTTGATGTCCAGGGCAAGCAAAGGTGCTGTTGCCCATCTCAACGTACTGCGTCAGCGTGTCATAAAACGGTGGCAGCAAATTCTCTTCATACTGACAGGCTGCGGATTCCAGCTCCAGCCACTGCTGCTCGTTGCCGTTGATTACCGCCGTAACGCCCGCAGGTAATTCAACAGCATGTTCGGAATACAAAAACACCGGTAGATGAAAACCGGTGCGCTTAAGCAACGCAAGAATGCCACTGCGACTATCCGCAGCGGTAATGACGACTGCCGCGACGTCCGTAAAATCAGTATCTCCCAACGCCACCACGCGACGATGAGAAGAAAGTCGGGATACCAGTTCACTACTGGCGGCAATATTCATTGATTTCATAAGCGCAAACCCGTTTCGGGGAAGTAAGAATACCGGACAAGGTGGAAAACCCTGCCCCATGAGATATGGGTCAAACTGGTCACCAGCTCCGACCGCCAGACATCAGTAAAAGCAGAAACGCTCTGATTTTACTGTTGTCCTGCAGTGAGCGTGCGTTAACTTCACCGCATGAGCAGTAACATAGAAAGGGAAACGTTTCGCGCGAAACGGCGATAAGCGAGAGAATGTAAGGAGATGGCGTGCATCGGGCAAACTCCGTACAGAGAGGAGAAAATTCGCGCAATCATGGCACCTTTCGCTAAAGCGTGCAAGCCAGGACTTTGCGAACAAACAAGCCATCGACGGCACCAAACGGTCATAATAAGAAAATCAAACAATACAGTTAACAGGAACTCTTGTGGTCATCGGCCCTTTTATCAACGCTAGTGCAGTCTTACTGGGTGGCGTTCTCGGCGCACTGCTCAGCCAACGCTTACCGGAACGTATCCGCGTCTCCATGACATCTATTTTTGGTCTGGCATCGCTGGGGATTGGTATTTTACTAGTGGTGAAATGTGCCAACCTTCCAGCGATGGTTTTAGCTACGCTACTTGGCGCTCTAATTGGCGAAATTTGTTTGCTGGAGAAAGGTGTCAATACAGCAGTCGCCAAAGCACAAAATCTGTTTCGTCACTCACGTAAGAAGCCAGCGCATGAATCTTTTATTCAGAATTATGTCGCGATTATTGTCCTGTTTTGCGCCAGCGGCACCGGGATCTTCGGGGCGATGAACGAAGGGATGACCGGCGATCCGAGTATTTTAATCGCCAAGTCATTTCTTGATTTCTTTACGGCGATGATCTTCGCCTGCTCGCTGGGTATTGCGGTATCGGTGATTAGTATCCCATTACTGATCATCCAGTTAACGCTGGCGTGGGCTGCCGCGCTGATTTTACCGCTGACCACACCGTCGATGATGGCAGACTTCAGCGCCGTAGGCGGTTTATTGCTGCTGGCAACCGGATTACGCATCTGTGGCATTAAAATGTTCCCGGTGGTCAACATGCTTCCAGCACTCCTTCTGGCAATGCCGCTTTCCGCCGCCTGGACCGCCTGGTTTGCCTGACAATGCGTGCAATATCGGCAAAGTGATGATAGATTGTGCAGTCTGCAGTAAATTGAAGAAATTTGATTGACGAGACGAGGCGAATCAGGTTTAATGCGCCCCGTTGCCCGGATAGCTCAGTCGGTAGAGCAGGGGATTGAAAATCCCCGTGTCCTTGGTTCGATTCCGAGTCCGGGCACCACTTATTTAAAGAAACCAGCCTACGGGCTGGTTTTTTGCTTTCTGAGGTTCCGGTAGATTTCTGGTCGTACTGACTGCAGATGTTACCCCCTGCTTCTGCGATCCAGCATGAGCATTTCCCTCTAGCTACTCCTGCCCCTCCGGTCACAGTGTCAGTATCTACTGGTTCTCAAACTGTCAATAAACACTATTTCCACCTTGTATGCCTATCTGGTGGATTCATCACAGTATGGCAGCATCCGGTCGTTGTCCGGTCAGTGGAAGGAAAGCATCATCCGTTCCCTTCAGATAAGGGCATAATTGCATTTGATCTGGCCCCCCCTTCAACATTTCTGTTGGCTCTATTCCTGATGCAGATTTCAATTTGATTTGTCCCTATGTTTCTCTGGTCCATCAAACAGATCAACTAAAAAGGCATGAAACTCTGGGTCATCACCATCCTTAAGTGTGCTCTCCGGCGATAAGAATGGTGCCCGGCACCAACGAACCTCATCTTCATAATGCAAAGGATGAGGAAATTTCGGTGCCCCTTTTTTAAAGGTAGTTAGCAGTTCATCGACGCCTAGTTTCGTGCCAACAAGAGCCATGCAGTCATCACAATGCTTGCCAGTACTAACCACCTTCATCCTCGTCGCACCATTAAGCTGCGCTTGGCAAATTTGAGAGTATGCCCGCGCAAGCTCCATTACCAAGTGCATAGCCTGGTTGGTGTCGCAGATACTCATCAGAACATCTTTTGCTTCACCATGTTTAAAAGAATATGGCTGAGTAAACTCATAGAGCGATTCCCAGATTTCGCGACATTGCGAATCCTTTGAATGAGGATTTGGCAGCCAATCAAACCTTGAGAAAGCTGGCACTATATCGCTTAGGAAGTCTTCCTTGGTGAGGATATAGCGAGCGGGTTGAATAAACTCAGTTTTAAGTAGTTCACCCGCAGCAGCCTTGTTTAAATTGATGTCAATTTTCTGCTGAATGTCACTAGTGACCTTTGACCATTGTTTAGGTGTAGGTTCGTCACCTAAGGGTAAATAACGTTGAATGCTCCATTCTGCCGACAGATAGTGATCTTCTGCAGTGAACTCTTCTGCAGACTTATTTTCTAGATAAGCTTTCTTTTCTTCAAGCTCAGAAGTGGACCAACGTCGAAACCCCATTTGCACTTCCAAACCAAGAATCTTTTTGATTCTATTGAAAATCCCCATTGCTGCTCACTCGATTAAATTCATATGTTGCTGGCTGACTGGACACGAAAAATAATATTACCCACCTACATAGGGCACAATTCTAAACGAGGTTCTGGTCTTCAAACTGTTCCTGGCTGGTGTGAAAAACACTACCGCGCCGGCTGGCTTGCTCAACCCCTCACAATCCCGGAAAGGTTTCCCGGCCTTGTTCACTGTTCTCAATAAAATCGGTTATGAGTACTCTCAACCAACTGACCCCAACTGGTATAGTCAAAAGTGACAGGACTACAGTTATTCAATTACTGATTAGACTATGGCAAGATTTCCATGACACGATAGCCCCCAATCAACAGTATCGTTCAATTTGGCTTCCGTTTAAGAAGGTTCGCCACTTTATAGAAACCGCCTGCCAATTCTCCGAAAGTAAGCATGGATTGGTAAAAATGTAGCTATATTGGGGGGTATTTAGCCCGCCATCTGGATAAATATTTCAACTGGCACCCCCATCAGGAACGCACCAGCCAGATAGCGCTGCTCAGACAGGTCAGCGAGAACCTGTTCTTTGCTGCTGCGGAATATCTCAGGGCAGTCTGGTAATAGCGACTCAACACCACAAGTCGCCGCAACTGCACAGCAATCGAGCAATCGCGGCAAGGCATCATCATAGGTAATGTCGGCATCATCCCCCCAGTAATCGTCCTGTTTCATAATATATGCTTTCATCTGGTGGGGATCGCTATTCCACGGCAGGACGGCATAGGCCGGATTTCTACCCTCGAAGATCTGCACCAGTTCGCTGATCTTGGCATTCACCAAATACGCGCTTTGGTGCGCCGTTATGTCATGTTTTGCCTGCTGAATTCGCGCATGCCATGCCACACGCTGCAAACCATCCAACAACTCGTTCACGACCGGAATACTGTTTAGCCAAATCTTCCCGTCGCTCTCAGCATCAATCAACTGCTGCATACCTAGCGGAATGCTGTCTTCGATATTATCCATATTCCCTCTCACAGATTTTACTTACCACATTAAGTCGTGATCACGTCTTGTCCTCATTGGCTATCTACCACTGCAGGCGTTTGCTGCAGACGATCAGATAATTAACGCAATAAACCCATATCCAGCGTTTCATGAACGGCCAGAATCGCTTCACGGGTAGCTGCAAAAATACTGTCTGCATCACGCTCACGGAGCTTCGCCCAAACCGCGCCATCATTACCCCAGTCTCGAGGAATACGATTTTTCCCTTGCAGATCGAAACCCCTGCTCCACCATGACCAGTATTCGCTGGATTTACCCTGCGTGTGTGGAAATATCTCTGACATGGCAGCAGCTATTTTTGCAGATTGACCTTCAACCAGACTCACTCCCGAAATGCCAAAAAATAAACCATAATAACCTGAATATTCAAACTCCCAGCACAAAGAGTAATTACCATCCGGGCTTAATGGGATATAAAAATTAGCCCCACGTTTCGATAGGTCCCCATCCGAGGTTTCAATAGAATAAGGATGATTAATGAAACTGGCATTTAAATCAGAAATAAACTCTTTGAATAAATCGTTGCGAACCTCATTCATCTGGTTAAAAATCATAAATGCCGATTCTATAGAGTAGCTATCCTTGCGGATGATTTCTGACAACTCACGACTATTATCCATTATGAACTCACCATTAATTGACTGGTTGATATATTTAATCAATGATTCAACAAATATTTTGACCGCACCTGCCCGAACATGCAATAAACATTCGTTCAGCCATTTGACGACTTCATGCCAGGATATCGTTAGGATATGTTGCTTCAGTGCTTCCGGAGTATTGCCAGGAAGAGTCCACTCTCCCGGATCCTGATTGCATAAATAAATTAACTTCCATGGTCTTTCACATTTGTTCAGCCATAATGCATAATCCCGTAACTGATTTTCCTGATCTGCTGCCCATGGCTTATTTTCGATAGCAATAAAACCCTCTGAAGATGTCATCAACAGGTCTATCTTTCTTCTGTTTTCAATAGTGACTTCATAATCAACCCTGACTTTATGATGGCTACCTCCGGTGGTTATAGGGCTATCGTGCCCACTCTTTTCAATGAGGGAGAGAAATCCCTTTAGAAACAGTGATGACTGACCATGAGTTTCATCAGGAGAAAGCAAAAATCGTAGATAGCGTGAAAGGGCCAGTTCGTCATTCTTCAGCCAGTCCATGAGGCTGAAATCAGGTGCCAGCTCGGCCTGATAGCGTAATTTAGCCAGAGTCGTCACTTCATTCCATCGTGCAACACTATCCAGAAGCGCTGCAGCATGCTGCTGTATGGCATTCATTGTCTAACCCTTTTGGCAAATGATGCTCACCACACTAACGCTGTTCACGGTATGAGCAAGTGCAAACTAGAAAAGATCTGATCAGCATCAACATAGAACCTTTCCCCCGTCCCTTTCCCGCAATATCCCCGTAGTTTTCCCGTCACAGAGATCCACACATCCCTTGCATACCAGCACTTTGCTCCAAATTTCCCGTTTCCCCGTTCGATTTTCAATGGGTGGTACTGAGAATTTACCGCCGAACACAGCACTTATCTTTACCCTATCATCTGGTTGCTTTCAAAAAGTGAAAGTAAATCCGTCCTAAATAAACACCATAAGCTAATTGTTAATAACAGACTACACTGAGAGAGCATTCTTTTCATATTGCACCCTGACTAAACTTGATAGTTTATTAAATATGATTAGTATTATTGAAGCAGGTAAATGTGGAAATTTATCGGTAATGACTCCAACTTATTGATAGTGTTTTATGTTCAGATAATGCCCGATGAC
>OGJZ01001471.1_pt1 | contig 21531 bp, 14 predicted proteins | sample 1572321 | NCBI WGS metagenome assembly OGJZ01 (sample SAMEA2582086, study PRJEB24529) | metagenome | biome: Human gut stool | place: China | collected 2011 | reverse complement strand
AATACAATATTAAATACTGTTTTCATGATAAATTATGTTTTTAGTTGTTATATTCGCATCGCAAAAATAGAATAAATAAATTTAAATACGATAGTTCCGGGAACTTTTTTCTCGTACAAAAATGATAAATAACTATTTAGAAAGGCAAATTAAGGAAAATTTTCCTTACCAACCAACTTTAGAGCAGGAAATTGCTGTAAAATCTCTTTCAGAGTTTCTTCTGTCTACTCTGGCGGATGAGGTTTTTATACTCAGAGGGTATGCCGGTACCGGTAAAACATCTCTAGTAGGAGCCTTGGTGAAAACGATGGATCAGCTTCAGCAAAAGTCTGTTTTGTTGGCTCCGACAGGTCGTGCGGCGAAAGTTTTTTCGGCATATGCCGGACATCCCGCTTTTACTATCCATAAGAAAATATACAGACAACAATCTTTCTCTAACGAACTGAGTAACTTTTCGATTAATGACAATCTGGCTACAAATACGTTGTTCATTGTCGATGAAGCTTCCATGATTTCGAATGAGGGGCTGTCCGGTAGTGTATTCGGCACAGGACGTTTGTTGGATGACTTGGTTCAATTCGTATATTCGGGTCAAGGATGTCGTCTTCTATTAATGGGAGATACGGCACAGCTTCCCCCGGTAGGAGAGGAGTTGAGCCCGGCGCTTTTTACCGATGCATTGAAAGGTTATGGTCTTGAAGTTCGTGAGGTCGATTTGACTCAGGTAGTCCGCCAAGTACAAGAGTCCGGTATTCTATGGAATGCTACGCAATTGAGACAGTTGATTGCGGAAGATGAATGTTACTCTTTACCTAAGATAAAGGTAACAGGGTTCCCCGATATAAAAGTAGTACCGGGCACGGAATTAATTGACGAACTGAACAATTGCTATGACCATGACGGAATGGACGAAACAATTGTAATCTGTCGTTCTAATAAACGCGCGAACCTCTATAATAACGGAATACGTGCGCAGATTCTTTGGCGTGAAGATGAATTGAATACAGGAGATATGTTAATGGTTGCCAAGAACAATTATTACTGGACGGAGAGGTATAAAGAGATGGACTTTATAGCTAATGGTGAGATTGCTATTGTTCGTCGTGTCCGCCGTACTCGTGAGATGTACGGTTTCCGTTTTGCCGAAGTCACCCTTCGGTTTCCCGACCAGAATGATTTTGAACTGGATGCTAATTTGTTGTTGGATACTTTACATTCAGACGCACCTGCATTGCCGAAGGCGGATAATGACCGATTGTTTTATACGGTATTGGAAGACTATATAGATATTCCTAATAAGCGTGACCGGATGAAGAAGATGAAAGCTGACCCGCATTATAATGCATTGCAAGTGAAGTATGCGTATGCGGTGACATGCCATAAAGCACAGGGCGGACAGTGGCAGAATGTGTTCTTGGATCAAGGATATATGACGGACGAATATTTGACTCCTGATTATTTCCGGTGGTTGTATACAGCGTTCACACGTGCGACAAAGACTTTGTATTTGGTGAATTATCCGAAGGAACAGGTGGAATAGGTGTCTTGGATAACAACGATGAAATCAGTTAATTTGAAATCAATTGATTTCATGAGTACATTTTTTTTAATTAAAAGGTTCTTGTCTATGAAGTACACCCTAAAAGTTTTATAGAAAACTCTTAGGGTGCTATATTTATGAAAATATTATAAAATAAAATCTTATAATTCTATTACTTCTTTTTTAGCGTAAAATTATTCTTAGGATGCTGGTCTCCAAAATTGGTATGAATATACAGCCAAGTGGTTCCATTATCATTTGAACAAAATGGAATCATGGTAGATTGGGAATTAGTAGCAGGCCGGTGATCTAGGTATAAACCTCCACTGTTTCCGAATGAGCTCACAATAGTTCCTTCTTTATCTTCTCTTTTCCATGAATTAATTTGTTTTTGGTCTCCAAGCGTACCAAGACATAACTGCCATAAAAGTGGGTCTGTTGCATCTGGTTCATGGATCGTTTGAGGAATTGGAATACTTAAACTAGCTGTTTCTGCAATATAATTCATAACTAACGGATATTTGTCAGTGATTTGATTGTAAGGAGGAGCCCAACCATATACATAATAAGATTCATCTTTAACATTTTCTTCAATTCTTATATTGTATTTCATGGTACCACCCCATGAGTTCCAAGATGTATTATTCCATTTGAAAGAAGTTCCAGAAGTAACCTCCCATTCACCGAGGTAATATTTATAGTCAATGCGGGCAGTTGTTTCTGAGGATGTAAAGTCGGTTCTTCCATAAACTTGACCACTCCAAACTACTTCATCATTATAAAGAAGCTTGCCGATTTCATTAATTTTGGTATCATAAATCTTAGAAGATTGCAAGTCATAAAATGCAAAGTATCCCCAATCTGCTTTGATGTTGTTTAAATAGCTAGTATTGTAGGAAATCCCATTAGATAGCCTTATGGCATATGGACATTGTTTCTTTTTCTCTAAAAGATCTGTAGAAAGAGGCCTCCATCCACCATACGTACCATAGACTGCATAATCTACTATTTCGTTGACAGTTTTTCCCTCAATATCTCCTCTAGGATAGTCATTACTTTGATACCAGTATATTCCTAAAGATGTATTTGGCATTATTTGCCGGCATTCATATACTAAACGGCTATATTGTTCTTGTGAAGCTGTAACTAGTCCGGGATGTCCAGGAACTTTGTCATATGCAGAGTATTCGTCATCGAAGTCAATTCCGTCGAATCCATAGATATCAACATAAGCTTTTAATTCTTTGGCAAAGTCTTTTGCTGCCTCATTTCCTAAACTTCTCATGCCCGCAGGAGTGTGATCCCCTAGAATAGATAAATTGACTTTGATTCCCTTTTCTTGTAGTGGACGAATTAATTTATCAGCATTCTCTAATACAAAAGTAACTTGCGGATTGCAATGAATGTATGGTTTTCCTTCTGCATTCAAGCGGATATTCGCAGCAAAAACACTAACAATATCAAAAAAAGGTTTGCCACTTTCTTTCATTGTATATTCCCCGACATTCAAGATGTTTTCATTATTTACTTCAATATAACAAAGTGTTTTGACATCTCCTTTCTGACTATCGGGAATAGCAGCTAATGGTTTCACTAAATAAATATATGACTGATTGTTAGAAGTCATATCAATTCCATCAGAGGCTGTTGCAGATACGGCTATGGCATATGTTGAGCCAACTGTACCTCCAGATGAAATATTTAATTCAATTGAGGCGGATTTTCTTTTTCCTGCTGGAATTGTTACGATACCATCATTCTCTAAAGTTAATTTGTTGGCTGGGTACATCACATAAGATGTACCATTAGCGTCATTATAGGCAGTAAGTGCAGCTTCGTCTACTTTAAAAGTAACAGTTATATCTTTATCTGCTGCTTTACTTAATTCAAAATAAAGATGCCCTGTTCCTGCTTTATCACCATTAATGTTGATAGTGGTGAGCGCTTTAGCACCAGCAGCCGATCGGACACTTCCAAATGTTCCTTCTACATTATCAAAGGCATTTTGACTCCCGAACGGTATAGTAATGTCGTCTTGGCAAGCTGCAAACATTGCACTTAAGCATGCGAATGTAACAGTGAGTATGGATGATTTTAAAATATCAATATGTTTCATAGCTTGTATTCTATTAAATCTATGTTTATTTATTTACTCTTTAGCTGGAAGGGCTACGTCTATCCATGTCAATGGGTTGGAAGCAGTAGCATCATTGCCGTTCATTGTATAATCTTTGATAGAATTTGCACCGTCATTGAACTTCCAATAAACAGCTAATCCATCTGATGCAGGGTCTACTTCATAAGCATGGTTAGTAGCACTAATCTCTTCTGCACTTAATACTCGATTCCATATGCGTACTTCTGATATGTCTGCATCCAGCCAACGTTCATTATTGTATGAATAACCAATCCAGAAACAACGTGGTTTTCCATTTGATTCGTCGGAATGTTCTACTCCCCAATCAACAGGGCCAAATGTTACTTTATTGTCTTCTGCAACTAATTCTCCGTTATAATATGCTTTAATTGTTTTGGCATTGGCATCATAAGTGATGGCAATATGAATCCACTCTTCCAATTGTACGTCACGGGCAATCATAGTTTTATGTTCGCTAGCGCCTTCTCCTGTTACAATCTGCAATTGATTTTTAGGAGAATTATCACCAAATCGGAATAAGAACTTGCCCTCAATACCCATTAATGTACTAATTGAGTTATCAAAACTATGTGGGCGAATTAAAGCCTCGGCTGTCAGCTCTGTCATTCCTTGTACAACGTCAGGATTTGTCCATTTCACATAAACATTGTTATTGCTTATGTTTGCCACTTTATTGATAAGTGATGCACCTTTGAAAACATAATAGAATGTACGGGCAGAATTTAAAATGCTAATATTGGCATTTGTAATTGTAACTGGGAGTACATAAACTTTATCAATATCCAATAGGTTGATATCTTTGAATTTTACAGTTATTGGAGTGGAGATAATACCTTCAGCAGGAATTCTTCCCTCAGTTGCAGAAAAAGAGTAAAAATTCTCCGGTAAGGATTCTACTCCACTAGTGTAATAAATATCCTCATATTGAGAAATTAAACCAGGGTCGGCCTTGATTGTAAAACTAACATCTTGTGGCTCCGGTTTTGCCATGGCAATTTGGAATGAACGCTCTTCCGATTCTATATTAGCTTTAACCAATATATTTTCAGGAACAATAGAATTCATATAGATGTTATTGGAGAAGTTTTCCATATCCTCATTACATCCGGTAAGCAATCCGGTCAGTAATCCTAATGAGATGAAATATAGTTGTTGTAGTTTCATAATAGTAAATTATTTAACTGGAGCTGGGTTCATAATGTTAATAGTTTCTCTTACAGTACGGTATGTACCATTCGTGCGATAATAGTCATATTGAACATTATTGATAGCAATACCGGCTTTGATATAGATATTAGACTCGGTCGTTGTCCAATATGCACTTTCGATTATAGCTTCTGCTGTTCCCCAAAAACCTTCTGTACCATCTGACGAAGGACTTGAAACTGCTATAATAAAGCGGTCGGTAGGGACATTTGTTTCTAAACATTCTAAGATGGAAAGATTGAGTTCAGTTTCATTTGTTATTTGAAATGCATCAATGATAATATGAAGGAAATTATTCAGTATATTTTTGTCAATTAGATTTTGAGGCTTTCCTTCAAATGAAAGTACTTTATTGCTGTTTTGGCTTTTCCATGTTAACATAGCATTCAGGAAGATATTCTGCATTTCAGTATAAATAGCTTTGTCTTCTTCGTTCATATATTTAGGATTTTGACCAACATATTTTACGATAATTCCATCGAAAGGTTCTGCATATGCCAATTGCTTTTCTACTTCTTTTTTTAGAAATGCATCAAATGTACTTTCAGTTTCTGACTGTGATTGGGTAGAAATATGGTCTTCATATTGGGTCTTTATATCATCATAACTTATGGTATAAACTACTTTTGTTCCCTTCTGTCGTAGAATTGTTATTTCTTCTTTTTCAAAAGTTGCTAACTCTGAAGGATACATCAATCCGACAATATCAATGCTGTCAGGCAGGCTAGTTATATGCTGTGCACGACTAGCAGGATTCTTTTCGCTATTATCAAACCACGCATACACTTTCTTGTGTTCCGTATCGGCTTTATATTGACGTAAGTTCTCCAAGTACTTGGTATATAGTTCGGGGTTTTGTTCCTCAATACCGGGCTGTTTGATGCCGATACTTTCTACATCTGTCCAGTCATCACATGAAACAAAAGCACAACTTGCTGCAAAAAGCAATGTTACTATTATATTTGTTTTATTATTCATAATTCACTAGATTTTTATTCTTGAGTTAATCTTGGATTACAATCCCACCATACATGAGTAGACATTTTGTCTGCTCCCTTTAGATATTCCAATGCTTTCGGCATGTTATCTCCATTGTTTCTATATTCATCCTGTGGATAAGACAGACGACGTGCAAACTTCCCTTTGGTTATATCAGTCCCTAGGTTTTTGTCTACTTCCATTAACTTTGGATATCCTGTACGACGAAACTCAGCCCATGATTCCATGCCTAACGGGAAATTGGCAATCCATTTTTGAGTAATAATACGTTCTAGATTTTCTTCATCAAATCCACCTATTTCTTTCCATTTTACTGTAATGTCTGAAATAGAACCGGTATAGCTGAACGTTCCGGCAGGATCTTTATATATCTGCGGTACTTTTTGTGAAGTGAGATAACTATCTGTAATATTAGCTCCCCATTGTTCAAAAGACAATGTGATGCCTTTCTGATAGTATGACTTAGCATCTCCGCCTTTCATGTCCCAACCTCTCAAAGCTCCTTCTGCTTCTAGAAATGCAACTTCGGCAGCATTCATCCACATTAGTTTAGAGTTCAGAGTTGTTAGCATATTAGAATACGAGTGACTCATTTCTGAATCAGTTAAGACACCAGTACCAATACGAATACCATGATAATCTTTATCAGCAAAAGTGGATTTAGTGAAATATTTCTCCATACGAGGATCTTGATAGCCTTTCATATAAGACATTATATCGGCAGCAACCCGATAATCACTGTATTCATAATTTGTTTTATAAAAAGGATTCTCGTTAGGAGTAAACATTGCATTGTCATCGTTTGAAGTCATGACCCCAATTTCATGTTTTACAGCTTCCTCTGCTATTGTTTGGGGTGTTTTTCCATCCACGTTGTAATTGGTATATACCATACGCATTGCCAAACGTAATTTCAAAGAATTAGCAAACTTTACCCATTTCACCACATTGCCGCCATATACTTTATCTGCATCAGGATTAAAAGTATTTGTTTGTTTGGCTGTAAGAATATTGATAGCATTATCCAAATCTTTAATCATATTGGTGTAAACATCTTGCTGCGAATCAAACGGAGCAGCTAATTTTCCATCAGCACCCAATTGAGAATAAGGAATGGGACCGTATGTATCAGTGATCCTATGCAAAGCTGCAACTTTTACAACTTGTGCCACTGCCAAAGGAACTTCATCTGTTGTATTGACTTCTATTTGGCTTAAACTGGGTAATACTTTGGGAACTATATCATTGTAAAGTACTCCAATCCATGCCTGTGAAGGATTATATGTAGAAAAACGATTATTCCAGTCATTTGCTTTCGATTCTCCCAAATAACCACCGTATGTACCGCCCAATAAACAGTCAGTATATTGAAGAGTGTTAGGTTCTGCCGGAACAACATAACCTTGCATATTTACTAAAGCCGACCGCCAAATATAGCCATCTGCATTCATTTGGTCTTTGGTTGCTTCATATGGATTAGTGTTATAATCTATATAATTATTTGTACATGCGGAAATGCCTATTGCACTGCCGACAAGAATTAATTTTATGGTTGATTTCTTTATCATAGCTACTACTATTAAAATTTAAGTCTAACATTAAATCCTAAGTTACGTGAACTTGGCATCATGAAATTATCAATACCTTGATAATAGTTACCGGTTGTAGCCACCGCTTCCGGATCGAATGGAGCCTTGCAGTAGATCATCCATAAGTTACGTCCTACTAATGAAACTGTAATGTCCGCTACCCCCCATAACTTGTTTTTAGGTATTGTATAACCGATGCTAGCTTCTTGTAAACGTAAATTTGTTGCACTATAAGTATAATATTGGGGGATACCACTTTCCGAACCTATCACAGAATACCATTTTTGTGCATCAACTATATCACCGCCATTAACAGGTACACCTCCACGGTCACGTGCTACTGCACTGGCTTCTGATACTCCATAAAGATCAAGAGCAGCTTGTGTAGCAGAATAGACAATACCACCAATACGTGCGGATAACATAAATCCGAAATTCAGATTTTTCCAACGGAAATCATTTCTCCACGCCATATTGCATTTCGGGAAAACACTGCCTAATTTAATATCTTCAGATTTAAAATTGGCTTTTACATTTCCTTCTGCGTCTACATAAATATTACCTTGGTTGTCACGTAGTAAATCAGCTGTAGAATACATATCTCCTAATGTTCCACCTTTCTTCAGTACGAATCTGGCTTGTGCAAGTCCACCGACATCCAAACGTTCTTTTGTGATTAACTCACCTGTTTCCGGGTGAATATAGTTTTCTAATAAATTAAGAATTTCATTTTTGTTGGCACTAAAAGTAAAGTTAGACGACCAACTGAATTTCTTGTTCCATTCATTCTGGTATCCGAGTGATAGTTCTATACCTTTATTCCGTACACTACCTGTTTGTACGTACATCGTTGAGTATTTTGAAGATACAGAAACCTGAGGATTGAATGTTTGATTATAAGTCTTTGTTGTATATAGTCCTAAGTCAAAATTAAAATGATCCAAGAATCTTGCTGTAATACCAATTTCCCAAGAGTTAGTTTTTTCCGGTTTCAATTCATACAATGGATAATGAGTCTTAGTGATCCATTGTTTGGTTGCATTATCCCATTCGTAAGTGGGACTTGCCAAGAAACGTGGGAAAGGTAAACCTACTGATGCGAATGACCCTCTTAATTTTAAATACTGGATCTGTTTCGGCATCGGTAATAATTCAGACAGAATAACAGAACCACCTATTGAGGGATAGAAGAATGCACTTTTTGCAGAATTAGGTCCAGCTAATTGGGAAGGCCAATCGCTACGTCCGGTTAAAGTTAAATAATATGTGCTCTTATAACCCAGTTCAACACTTGCAAAAAGGGACTTGGTTTGTTCTCTGTAGCCACTTTGATTACGTTTTGTCTTGACATCATCCAGTTGAATGATATTGAACATATTGGCAATTCCATCACTACGGATTGGGCCTTCATTAGACATAATATCTTGTTTCATATCAGAGTAAGACGCACCAATGTTGGCTTGCAAAGAAATAATTTCTTTAAATGTCTTATTGATGTTTACCATTACGTCAGCGTATGTCTGTTTATCAAGAGTTCTTGCTAAACCAAAGAAACCATTTTTTGAACCTTCTGTCAGTACATTATGGCTGGTTGCATATAATTTTTTTGTATAATCTGTATTTGCATTATCTACACGCACACGGCCAGAAACACTTAGCCAGTCAAGAATCTGATAACTCAGATTAGCACTTAACATATAACGTTCTTTATCGTTCTCACGTAGATTTCGATATGCAATCCAATATGGGTTTTGCCCTGTATAGCTGGAAAGCATTTCATTAGGCCAATATTGAGTATAGATTTTGCGATTTGTATCATAACGTTCGTACATTTTATATTCTTCCCAGTCATTACCACGTGGGAACAGATAAGCAGTAACCAATGGGTTTGAATAAGTACCTTGGTTGACCATATTCTTATCATGCTGTTTGATATAACTAGCACTCACATCCAATATCATTTTATCTTTCAAGAAAGAAGTAGTATTGCGGAATGTGAAATTATAGCGGTTATAGTCATTGTTGGGGACCATGCCTTTTGAATTCACAACACTAGAAGAAAAATAAGTCTGATTTTTATCTGTACCAGCTGAAAGTGCAACACTTTCGGTCGTGACAACACCTGTTCTGAGGAAGTCACTTGCCGGGTCATATCCCATGTAATTGCTGTTGTTTAATAGATGTCCCCAACTAAGGTCACCAGTTGTTGCGCCTGTTGACAGATTACCTGTGCCATAGCGGTTTTGGAATTCCGGCATTCTGAACGGACGGATAAATTCCGTATTTTGTGTAACAGTCAAACTGACACGTCCTTCTTTTCCTTTCTTTGTGGTAATAACAATAGCACCATTAGCTGCCTGGCTACCATACAAAGCTGCCGCTGCTGCACCAGTCAATACGGACATGGATTCAATATCTTCTGGATTTATATCAGCAATAGCTTCTGTGGAACCTTTTGAGTCGAATACTTGTCCGCCTTCTCCGCTCAAATTGTACATTGGAATACCATCTATTACATAAAGTGCGTTACTGGATTGCTCTATACTTTTTGCACCACGCATCACCACTTTGCTGGCACCACCTACACCTGATGAGCTGGAATTAATTGTAACTCCGGCAACCTTACCAGAAAGTGCGTTGATGAAGTTAGCGTCCTTGTTGGTTAAGAGGTCATCACTTTTTACTTCCTGAACGTTATAACTCAAAGCTTTTGTCGCTCTTTTGATACCCAAGGCAGTGACAACTACTTCATCAATAACTTGCGTATCATCCATTAATGTTATATTTACAGAAGACTGACCTTTCAAAGGGACTTCCTGTGTCTTATATCCAATATATGAATATACAATAACAGGATTAGCACTTTTGGTTACTATTTTATAGTTACCATCTAAATCAGTTATAGCTCCATCAGTTGTTCCTTTTACTAGAATACTGACTCCGATTAGTGGTTCGCCCTTGGAATCTATAACTTGTCCTGTTATAGTCTGTTCTTTACCAACTTGTTGTTGGTTACCACTTGATGCTACTTTTTCTGATAGATAAATAATATTATCTTCTATCTTATAAGAAATATCTTTGTTCTTAAGAAGCGTATTCAGTACTTGTTCCAATGGAGCATCTTTTACATTTAAAGGATCAACAGTTATTGTTGATAGCTTGTCGTTATAAAAGAATTGATACTTTGATTGGGACTGAATTTGCTTAATTACACTTCCTAAAGTTGTACGGTGAGTTGATAATGTCAACTGGGCTGTAGCCCACTGCAATGGAACTACCATGAACAAAAGAATCAGTAAAGCTCGAAATAGATTCGACTTTCGAAGCGAATGTTTGCTTTCCATACTTTTAATTTAACGGTTATACTTTTATTAAACTCTAAAAAGGAGAGTGTCGACTTTCTTCTCCCTTTTGCTAATAAAACAACGCTAATATAATAAACACTTAGTCCAATTTCTCTTTTTTTCAGAGAAAAATGAAAATAATATAATACCCTCTTGATTACCTTACAATTAGGATATACCAAGTACTTGGAGAACTTACGTCAATATAAAGCCGATACGGAACACAAGAAAGTGTATGCGTGGTTTGATAATAGCGAAAAGAATCCTGTTAGTCGCGCACAGCATATAACTAGCCTGCCTGACAGCATTGATGCGGTTACATTGGAGTGTCCCGATAACTTGGCGGATTGGGAAAGGAACGAAATGTCGGAGATACAGACTAAAAAAGGAACAAAAGTTATTTATGATATAAACTTTGATTCTATAAAAGTTGCTTACAACAAACAGCAAGAGGTTGTTCGGGAGGCCGAACCCGTAGCACAGGAGTTTGAAACATTTTTAATGGATTCTTTATCAACTGCTCTCAAACTGTCGCAAAAGTACGACTATGATGGCATCTGTGTAAGTTATACAGGCAAGGTGAGCACTCATATGACTGAGGAAGAGAAGAATGAGTACATTCAGAATGAGACATTTTTTATGGGCATTATCAACGACTGGCATTTGAGAAACTCTGATAAAATAATAGCCTTTAAAGGAAAACCTCAGAACCTGTATGCAAAAACGTATCTGAAAGAGTACGATATTATTTTCGCATTGGGCACGGAGGCCACCAATAGAGATATGCTTACTTATGAATATTCTTTGGCAACAGGTCAGGAAGTGCCCGAAAATCGTGTGGGAATTATAGTCTCGACTCCTTCATTGAATTCCTCGGATAAAACGACAGGATATTTGGGTGCTGACTTGGCTATTGATAAAGTGGCCGAATGGGCTGCGCTTCCGCAAAGTGGAAAACAAGTAGCGGGTGTGGGCATTTACAATGTTTCCAACGATTATTTCTACACAGATAAAAATTATAAATACACTCGGAAAGTGATTTCTTCACTTAATCCGCCGATAAAATAAAAGGAGGTCTTAATATGAAAAATTATAGTTCGTTTTTTAGTTTTCTTATATTGTCTCTGTCGTTTGGCTTGACAGCCTGTCAGGAAGACTGTGAAAACTTCGGCAGTAAGGTCATTGCAGGAAATGCGACAAAGAAAGTGGATACATATTTATTAAAGCCCGGAATGAATGAAATGAGTCGAACTTTCCAGGCAACCATTCCACGGCCTGAAGAAACGGAAATACATATTACGTATAAAGCCGATCCTACACTGGTGGAACAATATAACAGCACCTATTATAATGAGGCTATTGTATTGCCTGAAATATGTTATGAACTGACCGAGCCAACAGCTGTCATCTATGCGGGAAGCATTACTTCTACGGATGTTACCATACGTTTCAAGGAGTTGACCTCTTTGGACAACAATCTCATTTATGTGCTGCCTATCACTGTGGCAGAATCTAATTGGCTACTTCTTGAAAGTACGCGCACTAGTTATTATGTATTTAAAGGAGCAGCTTTGATTAACGTTGTAGCCGACATCAAAGAAAGAAGGCTACAGCCCTCCTTTACCAATGCCTCCGTCTTGAACAACTTGCGTACCATCACCGTAGAAGCATTGATACGTGCCAATGAATTATACGACAAAATCAGTACCTTGATGGGGGTGGAAGGTAAGTTTCTGCTTCGCTTTAGTGACCAGGGATTGCCGGGAAATCAGCTTCAGATTGCAACGAGCGCTGGAAACACGACCAATCCTAACTGGACGATAGAGACCGGAAAGTGGGTACACGTTGCTGTTACTTACAACGGTGTTACGGGACAGGCGGAAATGTTTGTAGATGGAGAATCGAAAGGTGTGGGAAACCAAAGGCCCCGCGTAACGGTCAACTGGGGCGTCTCTTATCCAAGAGAAGAAGAGAATGATAATAAACGTGGCTTCTGGATTGGCTATTCATATGACACTCCACGTTATTTGGATGGCGATATAAGCGAGTGCCGCGTATGGAACCGTATCCTGACGCCGGAAGAGATTCGCGAAAAAGACCATTTCTATTACGTAGATCCGGCATCTGATGGATTGGTTGCTTACTGGAAATTTGATGACGGACAAGGAGGAAATATCACTGATCATGCAAATGGGAATAATCTCATAGCCAATAACGAACTGACGTGGAAAGCGGTTGAGTTACCAAACAAAAAAAAATAATCCATAGCCTTAAAAATGAAAACAATGAAACGTATAAATAAAATCAAGATGTATTGCACAACTGCTGCAATAATGATATCAGGGTGTTCGCTGCTTTCTTCTTGCACAGAAGAAGTCGTAATAGCCGATGTCAACGAAAGCCAATATGAGTCGACCGATGAACTGTTAGGTTATTTGACCGATAGTCAAGGTAAACATCTTAAATCCGAAGTAGAGTTTCACTCCTCCGGTGAACTGGCACTGTATCTCAATCTGACGAAAAAGTCATCTTCGGATTGCATGGTATCTGTCGCATATGATGAAAGTGTGCTCGAAGAATACAATGCGAGAAATTCGTCCTCATATGCACTGTTTCCCAAAGAACAGACTATACTGCCCCAAGAGCCGACAATGAAGGTAGAAGCTGGAAAACAAAAGTCGTCTCCACTGTTGATGTCTTTCACATCCGATGGAACACTTGATGCCGATAGTCGATACGTTGTTCCGTTGAGAATAAGTATAACTTCGGGTGACATGAATTTGGCGCAGGAAGAAAATACCCGTCTCATTTTCATTACAGATCGCACCGGTATCCCCGATTGCAATAAAGAAAGCGGTGTGAAAATTCTCAGTTGCATGGAAGTGAATGATACGAATCCGTTGAACAATCTCAGCTTTACATTAAAGAAAAGCGGCAAACTGCTTACGGATTTCCTCATTATGTTTTCCGGTAATATGAAGTACGACCGGGAAAAGGGCGCAGTCATGATGAAATACAATAACAATGTGCAAGCATTGCTCGATGGCTACGACCATTATCTGAAACCTCTTAAAGACCGTGGAATGAAAATAATTATGGGAATAATGCCCGACCACGACGGTTCCGGATTATGTAATCTTGCACCAGAAACTTGCAAGGAGTTTGCATTGGAAATCAAGGCAATGTGTGATGCATATAATCTAGACGGCATTTTCTTGGATGAAGAGTATGCTGATTACGGTGATTATAACTTGCATTTGACAGTTCCCGGGTTCGTCAGACCGGTCGCTTCGGCCTGTTCACGCTTAGCGTATGAGGTACATAAACTTCAGCCCGAAAAAGACATCATAGTATATGCATATAGTACTATTTACAGTCTGCCGGCGATTGAAGTGGAAGGGCGTACGATACAGTCTGGCGAATACGTGACTTATGCGGTACGTGACTATGGCGTAAGCAGCGATTTGGGGGCTTCCTTTCCCGGTTTACCGAAAAGTAATATGGGAGTGTACTCGCAAGAATATACCGGGAGATTCATTGCCAGCAAGACGCACTTACAATGGATGGTTAATAACGGATATAAAACTCACATGATCTTTGCTATGGACCCTTATCGGAGTAATTTTGAATATCAACAACTTCCTTCCATGCAAGATATTGCAGAAGTGTTCTTTGATGACGAACTTGTGTTTGATGGAGTGAAGTATCCCAAAGACTGGGAATAATAGAAGTGTGGAACATTAAAATTAAGATAGATATGAAGATGATAAACAAAATTTTATTTCCGGTAGCTATGATACTCTGTTTTGTAGGATGCAGCAGTGACAACGAGCCGGAAGTATCACTTCCCGCATCTCCGGAGTTAGTGATTGGCGAGGAGGTTCTCATGGTTAAAATCGGCGAAGAAAATAAGGCGGAACTCAAGGTCTTGCAAGGAGGAGGAGATTACAACGCTTTTTCTGCTAATGAAAATATAGCGAAAGTAGAAATCATAAATGAAAAGATTATGATAGAAGGCGTCGGTATGGGCAAAACTTACATCATTGTCTCCGATAAAAACAGTTATTACGTAAAACAGCCTGTATCGGTATATCTTACCGATGTACTCGAATTGGATAAAACTGAAGTGGAGGCTAAATCTCCTGTTGGAAGGCCGGTTACTATAACCGTAGAAATCACCAAAGGAAATGGTGGTTACAGAGCAGTATCCGACAATGACAAGATTTCAGTTTCCATTACGCAAGCGGGGACAATTACTGTAACAGGGCAACCGGATGATGCGGAGACTGAGACTACGGCAACGGTAACAGTTACAGATAATCTGGATTTAACAGCGACTTTAATAGTCCGTATCATTCCAACAACCAATCCCTATACCGACGTAGAGTTGGAGAAAATACTGTCCGATAGTTCGCGTCGTTATTATTTGGATGAAAAGAACCAAGTCAATCCGGACTGGTCGGTGAATTTCCGAAATACACAGGAGAATGAAAAAATTACTTATGGATGGGATTATTATTACTATAATTTCCTGCTTACTTTTACCGGCGACAAAACTGAAGGGAAAAAGACAGATGCTTCTCTTTCATGTTATAACTATGTCGGGTGGGATTTTGTAACTTATGAAAACCAGGCCATTAATTTAGAAATCATTAAGAATGATGGCGCACATATATGGGGTGTATATTCATTTACAAAAGATGGCACATTGTATCGGGGATATTTCTGTGATACTACTAATCCTTAAAAATAAAATAGCGTGAATGTGTAACCTAAAAAGGGGATATTCACATTCAGTAAATGTTCCTCTTTCTAATAAATCAAGAGAAAAGTTTTACTTTACGTGAGCTTTTCTCTTAATTTTTTCGTTTAACTCTCCCGTCTTCTCTCTTTTTTAGAATATTATTTACATCTTCTTGTTTTTCCCTTCCACCCATGCATTATGTACATGTCTTTTTTAGGGGAAGTTATAATCTCTCCTCTTTTCCTAATTATTTTAGTTAACGTGAGTTTGATATAGTTTTAACTGAATTTGTTGAATTTATATCGGACTCACTTCTTTAAGAGTGAGATTTTTTCAGAAAAAAACTTTGCTTAGAATACAAACCTCATCCCCCTTTTCTCCGCCTGCTTGTATTTCTTAATCTCTATTGAAAGATACATCATTTGTTGGGCAAACATAAAATTGCGGATAGGACCCAAGTCCGGTTCTTCATCATCTTTGGGGCGGGAAGCTTCCAATGCCTGATAATATTCCAGTTTGTCCTCTTTGAAGATAGTGGCTAAAGGAAGTTGATGATAAGAGAGGATATAGTTCATCAATAAACGTGAAGTTCTTCCGTTTCCATCAGCAAACGGATGAATACTGACCAGATAAAAATGGGCGTCAAAAGCTAATTGATAAATAGCGTCGGGTGCTTGAGCTTGTTTGATACGTTGATTTAGTATTTCACATAGACGGGTTACTTCACGTTCTACTTTTTGATGGTTTACGAAGTAACGGTCACCTACATGTACGGAAGATTTGCGCCAGTCTCCTTTAGAAGAGTCATAATCTCCTGCGCTGGAATGAATTATACTTCCTGTTGTACGCATTGCGCGGGCAGAAATTTCCTGTATAAAACAGGAGTCATTTCACGTCTCTTCTTGGCTTGTTCCACTATAAAACGCAAAGCTTCAAAATGATCCTTCACCATATTATGATCATACAACGGCTTTCCCTTGGCGGTGATACCATCTACAATTAACAATCGACTTTCTTCTTCGGTGAGTGAAGAACCTTCTATTGCTGTGGAATGATGAGAGATGAAAATCTCGTTCATGAGTTCGAAATTCACAGTCTCTTTCAACTTCAATTCCTTAAATTCCTCTAGTAATAGGATGTATGGACATATTTTTATAGATTATTGTGGCAAATATAAACAATTTATAGTGAAAAAAAGATGGTGGTATGAGGATATTAGGGCAACTACATTAACAATTAATTATATTTCTGTTTGGAAATGGATGGAGATATAACCTCTCAGCCAGGCTACTAGGAAATTGAAAAGTGAAAATTTGCTGTCATCTGTCACAAGTTTGTATTTAAATGTTTGATTGTGAATTAGTAATGATGTGACAGCAACGTGTGATAGCACGGTGACAGTATTTTTGCTGTCACCTCTTCTTCCTCTTTTAGAAGCAAGTGTCAGCTTAGTTTCCTCAACGCGGCTTAGATAACGCACTATTGCCTTGACTAACGTTTGTGCCAACGGCTTGGCACAACTGTGCCTCCGCAGTGTCATTACTGTGCCAAGCCGTTGGCACAGTCGTTTCATCCCTATGTGACACTTGTGTCGATAGGATGTGACAATCGTTTCCTTCGGATGTAACAGTTGTGTCGCCAGGATGTGACGGTTATGTCAATCAGGAGATACGATTACCAGTCGTAGTCTTCGACATATGCATCAAACTGTTGCGGGGTGGAGACGCCGCAGTTCTTGAGGATATTCAATACGTGTTGTTGTTCGGAAAGGGAGAGAAGGCGTTCGCCTTTGCGTGAGCGGTAATAGGTTCTACGGCCGAAATAACTCATCAGATGCAGGATGACGGTTTGCATCTGTTTGTAGGGAAGATTCTCCAGCATTCCGATGAATCCTTTGGCATATTGTATTTTTTTGTTGGAACGATAGTAAGGGCAATTCCCTTCTATGCTTGCCAAATGTTTGGGACTGACGATAATCCAATGTTTGATATTCTCCGGTACGCTTTGTTCGGTGATTTGTCTCAGGCAGGTGCTTGCTTTGGGGCATTGTCGGTTGAGACACATCGGATACTGGTAAGGGACTTTTTCGAAGTCTATTTTTTCTTCCATGATTATAGGTTGTTTAATCAAATATGTTATTCTTCCGCCAGCCACTTCTCAATATTTCTTGTTTTGCTGGAGAAGTTTACTCCTATCCGAAGTAACTTTCGAGAATCAGTTTCGAATGGGAGGGCATAATGTTTTTCTTTAATTTGTTGCAGAGCCTCTTCCGCAGTGCCGTTCAGCTTGAATTCCATAATGTAGATATATTGGTCTGTTTGCAATACGAGGTCGATACGTCCTTCGTTTGTGTGATATTCCACTTTTGTGTAGAATCCCATCAGTTTGAAGACGATGAAAAGTACATTCTGATAGTGCAGTTCTAGTTCACGTTCTTTATTCTTGGTGTGACCGGTGATTGTTTCATAAGGAGTATCGGCAAAGAAACTTTGTAAACGGCGGAAGAAACTGTCGTAGTCTCCCTGCTCTATTTCTTTCACGAACTTTCCTATTTCGAATGCGGACTTGCTTGTGCTTACATTCGCGTAGAATGGGAGAAGGAACCTGACGAACCCTTCCTCTACTTCACGGTTAGGAAAACCAAGGCGGTAAGTCCCGAAACGGGCATCGTAACCCTTTATGGTCAGATAACCGCTTTGATAAATTACTGGGATGGGATCGGTATCCGCACTGTCTATTCCGTCCAATACATCGACCGATGTTTCTTCGTGAGTGATATGGGTAAGGTCGTAGTTGTGATTTTGCAGCAGGGTGACGAGATACGTGGGCGTACCCGTAGCAAACCAGTAGCTGCCGAACTCTTTCCGCTTGAATGTATGGAGCAGGCTGAAAGGGTTGTACATGCCGATGGAGTTGTGCGTGAAGTGATAACCGTCATAATATTGTTTTACTTTCTCGCGGGTAGCTTCGTAGGTCATTCCGTTTGCATCCGCCAGTTCGTGCAGGTCATCCTTGAAGTTTATCTCCAGTTCCCGATCACTGATGCCGCAGATTTCGATATATTCGTTCCACATTGATATGTCGTCCAGATTGTTCAGGTCACTGAATACGCTGACCTTGCTGAATTTGGTCACTCCCGTCAATATCCCGAAACGGATGCAGCCGTCTTTGCTTTTCAGTGCTCCGTAGAACCCTTTCAGCGTATTGCGGTAAGCCGTTTGCAACGCCTCGTCGCCGATAGCCTGAAGCATGGGCTTGTCATATTCGTCAACGAGGATAACTACACGTTGGCCCGTCTTTTCGTATGCCCGTTGAATGATTCCTTCAAATCGTGACGCTAATGATTTTTCGGCGGGGTCGCTTCCATAGAGCTGTTCCCAAGCGGATAGGGCACGTTCTAACTTCAGTTCCAGGTTTTGGGGGATACTGTAGTTTTCGGTGTTTAAATCTAAGTGCAGGATGGGATAGGTAATCCAGTCTTTTTCCAGTTTCTCCATTGCCAGTCCGGTAAAGAGTTCCTTTTTCCCTTGAAAGTAAGCTTCGAGGGTGGAAATTAACAAGCTTTTGCCAAAACGACGGGGACGGCTGAGGAAGTAATAACGTCCGGTTTTTGCTAGATTGTAGATTATCTCCGTTTTGTCTACATAGTAGTAGCCATCTTTTCGGAGGCTTTCAAAGTTTTGGATACCGATAGGATAAAGTTTGCTCATAATCTCTGCTTTTATAAATAGGAACTAGAGCAAAGATACGAAGAATTTCCTGTCACAGAAGATAATTGAGGAATTTTTATGCAGATGATGTCCGCAATAAACAGGATGTAGACTGAAATTGCCGGAAACCACCTCAGCGAGAAATGAGATGGATTCCGGCAATGTTTTAACTATGTATTTATTGAGAAAGGATTATTGTTCTTTGGAGAAAGAATAAGGCATATCCTCTTCTTTGATTCCTCTGTCCTTATTCGGTCGGTTACCCATATCTACCTTGATAGTGCCACCTTTGAATAAGTCTTCGTGGCGGAGATAATTCTTGGTGTAATTAGTTCCGTTGATATTCAACGAGTTGACATAGAAGTTCTTTTTGCTGTTGTTCGGAGCATCAATCACTAAACTGTTGCCGTTCTCAAAATGAAGAGTTGCTTTCTTGAATAATGGGGCGCCTACGATATACTCATCCGTTCCCGGGCAGACAGGGTAGAATCCCAGTGCCGAAAATACATACCAGGCGGAAGTCTGTCCGTTGTCTTCGTCGCCGCAATAACCGTCCGGCCCCGGAGTGTACATTCTGTCCATAACCTGACGCAGCCAGTATTGGGCTTTCCAAGGCTGACCGGCATAGTCATACAGGTAAATCATGTGTTGGATAGGCTGGTTGCCATGTGCATAGTTACCCATGTTCATAACGGTCATTTCACGGATTTCGTGAATCACCTGTCCGTAGTAGCTGTCGTCAAAAACTGGTGGTACGGCAAATACGGAGTCCATCATTGTGATGAACATGTCTTTCCCACCCATCAGGTCGATAAGCCCTTGCGGGTCGTGGAATACAGACCAGGTGTAGTGCCAACTGTTTCCTTCCGTGAAAGCGTCCCCCCATTTCAACGGAGAGAATGGTGACTGGAAAGTACCGTCTTCGTTGCGGCCGCGCATCAGTTTGGATTCTTTGTCGAAAAGATTCTTGTAGTTCATGGCACGTTTGGCAAAGAGGTTGATTTCCTTTTTCGGACGTTTCAGTTCTTTGGCGAGTTTGTAGATGCACCAGTCGTTGTATGCATATTCCAGTGTACGGGCGGCGTTCTCGTTGATTTTTACATCATAGGGGACATAGCCCAGTTTGTTATAATATTCATGTCCCAAGCGTCCTGTTGAAGAGACTTCGGGATGTACATTCTCCGTGCCGTGAATCAATCCTTCATACAAAGTCTTTACATCGTCCACTTTCACGCCTTTCATATAAGCGTCTACCAGGATAGAAGCGGAGTTATTGCCGACCATGCAACCTCTGTGTCCCGGACTTGCCCATTCGGGGAAGAATCCGCTCTCTTTATACGTATTGATAAGTCCTTCCTGCATTTCCTTGTTGACCGACGGGTACATCAGGTTCAACAACGGGAACAGGCAACGGAAAGTATCCCAGAAACCTGTATCGGTGTACATATATCCCGGCAGAACCTGACCGTTGTACGGGCTGTAATGAACTGGTTGTCCGGCAGCGTCCAGTTCGTAGAACTTGCGCGGGAAAAGCAGTGAACGGTACAGGCAAGAATAGAATGTACGGTATTGGTCGAGATTGCCGCCTTCCACTTCTATCTTTCCTAATACCTGATTCCAGGCTTCTTTCCCTTTTCTTGCCAGTTGTTCGATATTGTCTTTGCCCAATTCTTTCATATTCGCGGCAGCCTGTTCAAAGCTGATGAAAGAAGAAGCGATTCGGGCATGTACCTGTTCGCCTTTGCGTGTCTGGAAACCGATAATGGCTCCGGCATGGTCGGTAGTCTGTTCGGCAACGTTCTCTTGCAGGTTGCCGTTGGCTACCGTAGCTTTGTAAGTGAAGGGTTTGTCAAATTCAATGATGAAGTAGTTCTTGAAGTTTTCGGGAACTCCGCCGCTATTGCGGGTGGTATAACCGATAATCTTATTTTCTTCGGGAATCACTTTGACATACGAACCTTTGTCGAAAGCATCCACCACGACATAAGAATGTTCGTTTTCGGGGAAAGTGAAACGGAAGAGAACGGCACGTTCCGTCGGAACCATTTCCGTCACGATATCATGCTCTGCAAGATATACTTTATAGTAGTAAGGAGTGGCAGTCTCGCCTTTATGAGCAAACCAACTGGCACGTTTTTCTTCATCAAACACAGGTGTGCCGACTATCGGCATGATAGAAAACTGTCCGTAATCATTAATCCACGGACTGGGTTGGTGAGTCTGCTTGAAACCACGAATCTT
>OGJZ01001460.1_pt1 | contig 21690 bp, 23 predicted proteins | sample 1572321 | NCBI WGS metagenome assembly OGJZ01 (sample SAMEA2582086, study PRJEB24529) | metagenome | biome: Human gut stool | place: China | collected 2011 | reverse complement strand
GCGCTCATAGGCTGCTTCTAGCTGAGATTTTTTCATCTCATAGACCTCTAAGAACTGATAATAATCACCAGAATAACGGGTCAGTTGCTGATTTTCCACATGATAGACGATATTGATTACATCATTCAAGAAAGGAATATCATGCGAGATCAGAACAAAGGCATTTTCATAGTTTTGTAGATAGCGCTTGAGCCAATCAATGTGTTCAGCATCCAGATAGTTGGTTGGCTCGTCCAAAAGCAGGATATCTGGTTTTTCAAGAAGCAGCTTGGCCAAGAGAACCTTGGTCCGCTGCCCACCAGATAGCTCTGTCACATCGCTTTCCATACCATAGTCCATGACGCCCAGAGCACGTGCAACCTCGTCAATCTTGGCATCTAAAGTATAGAAATCTCGGCTCTCCAAGCGGTCCTGCAGCTCACCCACCTCTTCCATCAGGGCATCCACATCGGCTCCTTCCTCAGCCATGCTCATATAGATGTCGTTGATGCGGCTTTCTGTCTTGAAAAGTTCGTCAAAGGCCGTGCGCAAGACATCTCGGACAGTTTGACCTTGCTCCAACACAGCATGCTGGTCCAGATAGCCAGCCGTCACATACTTGGACCACTCGACCTTACCTTCGTCCGGTAGCATTTTACCAGTCACAATGCTCATAAAGGTTGATTTCCCCTCGCCATTAGCACCGACCAGCCCGATATGCTCACCCTTAAGCAGACGGAAAGACACATCCTCAAAAATAGCTCGGTCACCAAAACCGTGGCTAAGATTTTTTACTTCTAAAATACTCATCTTTTTCTCCTCTATCATTGATTGCAGTCCTTTGATTATAACATCAAAAGGGATTTTTTGGCAAGAATAGAAAAAGACCGACTAGGTCGATCTTACTCTAGATTAACTCTTTTAAAAACTGAATCAGGGTTTCTGCAGAGCGTTTACCAGCTTCAAGAATAAATTCATCAAAAGAGATATTTGCATCATGATTAGCTGTGTCGCTCATTGCTCGAATAACCATAAAGGGCAGGCCAATTGAGTGAGTAGCCTGGGCAATGGCTGCGCCTTCCATCTCGACAGCCAAGACATCTGGAAAATGCCCCTTGATGCGGTCAATCTTATCCTGACCAGCAACAAAGCTATCACCTGTCGCAATCAAACCTACTCTTGACTTTTGATGAGTCTTGTCTAAAATTTTCTTCATTTCAGAGACCAGATAGCGACTAGCCTCAAAATAGAGTGGCTGGCGAGCCATCTGACCATAGTCATAGCCGAAGGCCGTCACATCCACATCATGGTATACCAGACGGTCTGCAACCACCACATCTCCGATAGCCAGACCTTCAGCCACCGCTCCAGCTGAGCCTGTATTAATGACAGCAGTAACCTTGAAATCATTGACCAGGACAGCCACACTCATCGCAGACATGACCTTTCCAATTCCGCTCTCAACCAAGACTACTTCATGACGGCCAATAGAACCCGTATGATAGACATGTCCCAATCGAAGATGCTTTTCTGGATTTTCTAAATGCTCCAGCAATACTTTTAACTCTTCGGGCATAGCCGCGATAATTCCAATTTTCATTATTTCCAACCTTTTCTAAAAAAGCGAAAGCCTAAGGCTTATCGCTTATTTTTATAGCCAAATAATGGCTGCAATCAAAACTGCCAACAAGAGAATAATCCACAACAAAATTTTATTGAGTTTAGCTTGAAAAACACCTCGCTTCTGGTTTTCAATGCGTCGGCTTTTCACAACTTCCCGATCAACTTCAATTTGCATGGTGTCCTGATTAAACTCTTCTTGCGGTGTAGCATAACCAAATCTTCCTTGATCAGTTCTAATAATCTTAGTTTCCTCATCATCCACAAGAGGAGGATCCGATATGACTTCACCACGGTTAGCCCGCTCGATGATTTCATCAGTTAATAAAGGTCTTCCCATAGGTTTTCCCCCTATCTTTGATTTTCCTGCATTTCCCAATATTGAAGAGCCATGATGGTCTTGGCATCGCAAATATCACCATTTTGCAGCAACTGATGCGCCTCCTCCAGACTGACTTCAAAGAGTTGCAAGGTTTCATCTTCGTCCTGAGGACGAGGATTCTCTACTTTTGTCAATTGGCTAGCCTTATATAGCTTGATCTTTTCATTACAAAAACCAATAGCAGAATAAAAATCATAAACTAGCTCTAGCTGACCTGTGTAACCTGTTTCTTCCTCTAATTCTCGCAGGGCAGCTGCATGCGGATCAGCATTTTCTCCCACTTCTAGCTTACCAGCTGGAATTTCATAAGAAGTTGCCTCAATTGCCTTGCGATACTGTTTAACGAGAATCATCTTATTTTCAGGAGTAATAGCAATCACAGCCACCGCTCCATTATGAAAAATCAAATCCCGTTGGGCTTGGCCTTTCCCTTCTGGCAGCTCTACCTGGTCCTGAACCACTTTAAAAATCGGTCCCTGATAAATCTCCGTCCGTTGGACTGTCTTTTCTTCAAATTCCATGACTGAACCTACTTATTTTGAGGGTGATGAGGAAGACGCTTAGCATAATCTTCCTTATTGATCTGACGGCCACGTCCCAGAGCAATGGCATCTGCTGGTACATCCTTCGTGATGGTAGAACCCGCACCGACCAGTGAGTTGTCACCCAGCTCAACTGGGGCAATAATGGTAGAGTTAGAACCAACAAAGACATTGTCACCGATGATAGTCTTGTACTTCTTCTGGCCATCATAATTGACCGTTATCGTACCCGCACCAAAGTTGACATTAGCACCAACTTCAGAATTTCCAATGTAGGTCAAATGACCAGCCTTGGTATTTTCTCCGATTGACGATCCTTTAACTTCTACAAAGTTTCCTACATGGACATCCTTAGCCAGACTAGAACCTGGACGAATATGAGCGTAAGGCCCGACCGTCACTCCATCTGCCACACTAGACTCTTCAATCATAGAGTTGGTAATAACGGTCCGTTCTCCAATAACAGAGTCCACAATGTAGGTACCATTAGTCAGAATAGTCTCAGCACCAATTTTGGTTTGACCTTTCAGGGTCACATTTGCTTCAACTTGAACTTCAGGCGCGATTTCCACATCCACATCGATATAGGTAGCATCTGGATTGACAAAGCTGACACCGTTGACCATATGCTGCTGGTTAATCCGGCGGCGCATGACACCCTCAGCTGTAGCTAAAGCCACACGGTCATTAACACCCAAGCTTTCATCAAAGTCTTTGAGCGTATAAGCACCGACTTTTTCTCCATTTTCGCGGAAAATGCCAATAACATCCGTAATATAGTATTCCCCTTGAGCATTATTGGTATTGATATTTTTGAGGGCTTCAAAGAGACGGGCATTGTCAAAGACATAAGTCCCTGTATTGATCTCCTTGATTTGCTGCTCAAAGTCAGAAGCATCCTTCTGCTCAACAATTTTCAAGACTTCTCCGTGCTGGTTGCGAACGATACGGCCGTAGCCAAAAGGATTCTCAGCTTCTGCTGTCAGGATAGTCGCAACATTCTTGTGGTTGATATGGAAGTCAATCAGATTTTTTAGGCTTTCTCCTGTAATCAGGGGAGTATCGCCAGCTATAACCAGCGTCTGACCAGTCAGATTTTCCAAAACAGGCTCGGCCATCATAACGGCATGACCCGTTCCCAACTGCTCAGTCTGACGGACAAAGTCTGTATGACCTGCCAAGACTTGCTCCACCAGCTCGGCCTTGTGACCGATAACTGTCACTGTCTTTTCTGGATTAATGGCATTGACACTGCGGAAAACGTGCTCTAGCATAGAAATTCCTGCCACCTTGTGCAGTACCTTTGGTAAATCTGACTTCATGCGAGTACCTTTACCCGCAGCCAAAATAATTGCATAATTTGTCATAAAACAACTCTTTTCTGTAAGATAGTACCATTATTATACCACTAAAAAAAAATTTTTTAAAATGCTATGCGAAATCAAAATAAACTCTACACTTCATCCAAGGGATAGACCTTGCGAAATTCTTCTAAGACGACATCTGTTTCTTGGGAAAATTCCAAACCTGCTTCCGCCAGACACTCTGTGAAAAATGCCTCATGGACTTGTTGCCAGTAGGCCAAGGATTTGTCTCCTTCACCCTCCTTAAAGGCGTGTTCCGCCGAAACCTCATTAAAAGGTAGAACAGAGACTTTGGTGATTTCGATGATACAGACGGCCCTTTCCTGACTGTCTAAAATGACATCAAAGGTCCCTTCTTGGGGAAGGGGTTCGTCCTCTAGTGTATAGAGGTCGTAAGCAGAGGCTGTTGCCGTCTTTTCACCTTTTAAAACCAAGTCAGCCAAGAGATCAGCTTCCACTCCAAAAGCCCAGGCATCTATCTCATCTCCAATCGAGGGGTTGATTTGCTTGTAGGCATTCCACATTTCTTGCGGTGTCATGATTGCTCCTTCTTTTCTTTTACCTTCCAATTTCTATAGCTTGTCAGTTCTAATTCTGGAAATCCTAGTAACTCTGCCTTCACCTTCAATACTATGGGTGAGGCAGTTTCTTCGGTAATCTGCTCGATCGGAAGCCAAATGGCATTTGCTGAATCATTGCTTCCATCAAGAACTTCATGAGGAAGGGATTTTTGAGAGTGTTCCAAGTCAAGTACTATATCATAAAAGGCCATGATATGGTGTACGACAAAGTCTTGCCCATCTTCTTGAACCAGCACATCATAGATTCTAGGGTTTGAATAATCGCTAAGCATATAGCCCGTCTCTTCCAGAACTTCTCTCTTGAGAGTTTCTGTCAGTCCCTCACCTGGTTCTTGACTACCACCCGGTAAATCAAAACGATGCCGATAAGGTCCTCTCGTTTTCTCAATGCAGAGCAGTTTCCCGTCTTGAAGACAGACTCCATATACACCAAAGTAGTTTTTGATTTCCATATTCTTAACTTCCTAGCTTCATTTATTTTTTACCCTACCTATCATCACACATTAATCTTGGGTTGGGGGCCACTCTTTATTAAAGACATTTTGTCTATTTAACTTTAACAGACTTTCAAAACAAAAAACGCAAGAGTTTCCCCTTGCGTTAAACGTCATGTTGATATTTCATGACGTTCCATTATCATGGTGAGATAACCCCATGAGTAAGATTATTATCAATTCAATAACAATTTTACCAAATTTTTAAAGACTTTTCAACCAACAATATACTGTCAATTATTTTGTGTTTACACAACTTATTTTACACTACCAAATTGAATTTCAAGTTATATATAAATATTATCTGTATTCAATCTGGAAATTTCTAAAAATTCTTATGTCAATATGATCACACTAAGTTTTAAGATCTAAAAAACGATTAACATTCTAGAATGAGACAGATATATAATCATATCCTAAAACCAAAAAATTAGACATCTCTTAACTTGCTCAACTTTATTCATTTAAATCAGTTCACTAAGTGTAACATTAACAAATAGAGGTTTGAAAAAAATAGTTGTGCTAGTTAAATAGATAAGTTTATAAATGACAATATCATTAGAAATCCGGAACTCGCAATGTATTTGACTATCTTGAAATTATTTTTTGTTAAATTCGATGTAATTTGTTGTTTTAAGAGGGTCTAAATACTTGAGAAAAAGGTCAAGCAATAGAAAAAGCTGCTTGACCTAAAGAATCTATTCAAAGAATAAAAGAATATCTAAAATTCATCAATACTAATCTGTTAGATACCTAATGTATTTACAAATTTTATAATTGATATTCAAAAACTTTTTCTATTCCTTCGTTTGTAATTACGGTGAGTTTAATGGTAGTTTCCCCTACAAAATAGCCTAATTTTGTGGATAATGAAATACCGAAACTTCCATAAGAAGCTATTTTTGTCGCTATGCCCGATTTTTCAAGTTTTTCCTTTGAATATGTGGTTGGCCAGCCACCATCACTAATCTCTACATTTGTCACTGTTAATTCACGCTCATCTTGGCTGTTGAAAGATATTGATAAACTCGTCATAATATTGTTGATAGTTATTTGAGAATACGCTGATAAGTTCCCATTAATTTCATCTGAAACAGTGATATCAAAACTTTTTTTAACGCCATTATTCGTATTTGCAGTAATTGTCACTTCACCTTCTGCTAAAGATGTAACTTTACCACTACTATCAACGGTCGCTACATTAGGATTACTACTTGACCAAGTGAGTTTTTTATCATAAGAATCAACAGGGTACACATTAAAGTTCAATTGATTAACAGTATTCGTTCTCATTAGGTTTTCACCATTGATTTCTATATTGCTAGGCTTTACTTCAAATACTTCAATTTTTCTAGTTATAACAGTTTCATTTCCAACCTTGTCAACCGCTCTATAGGTGAGGCTATTTTCGCCAACTTTGGTAAAATCAATTTTTCCATCAACTATATAATTAAGTTGGTTTCCATCGCCGTCAATTGCTTGAACACCTGAATTAACATCAAATGAACCAATAATAATATTTACTTTCGAATCTTCTACCCCAGAAAATGTAGGTTTCAGATCGTTAATAATTGTTACTTTTTGAACTTTTGTAGCTTGATTACCGAATACATCCTGCGCAGTATAAGTTACAGTATACTCACCAGATTTTGGATTAGTTTTTGGTAAATCTGTTTCAATTTTATAGTTTATTTCTTGACCAGAGTAATCAGTTGCTTTTACTCCTGAATCGTAGTTAAAATTATTACTAGATTTTTTAAACTCAAGATTCTTGATTCCTGTGATAGTCGGATTCGCAACAGCTTTCACGGTTACTTTTCTGGTTGCAGTTGCTTTGTTTCCATAGCTATCCACCGTTGTATACGTTAGTGTGTATGTGCCTGCTACTTTTGTATTCACTTCTCCGCTTACTTGGTAGCTAATTTCTTTTCCTGTTGAATCTTTCGCTACGATCCCTTTTTTCGCATCAAATGCAGCTGTTGTTTGACTTATTGTTGTGTCTGATACTCCTGTGATGGTCGGATTCGCAACGGCGTTCACGGTTACTTTTCTAGTTTTCGTTGCTTTATTTCCATAGCTATCCACTGCAGTATACGTTAGTGTGTATGTGCCTGCTACCTTATAATTAATTTCTCCTGACACAGTGACTTTCAATGTTGTCCCTAGAAAATCAGTTGCTTTTACTCCTTTTAATGAATCAATTGATTCTGTTGTTTGATTTAACACAGTGTCTGACACTCCTGTGATGGTTGGATTTGCTTGTTTAATTCCATACCACGCAATTCCTTCATCTTTCCATCCTACTTTTATCAGGCTTGATTGCTCTTCCCAACTTCGTGTGTAGTTATGGCTTCCCGCTCTGGCATTAGGGTTGTATGCACGATATAATTTTTCACCAGTAGTCGTATCCGCCGAATACCACCCTATCCCTTCATACTTCCACCCAACTTTAACTAGGTTATCTTTTTCTTTTTTACTCAACGTATAATGATGGTCTCCTGCATTGCTGTTATACAAGCGATAAACTGGTGATCCTTCTGTTGGTGCATACCAACCAATTCCTTCATACTTCCATCCGACATTGACTAAATTTTGTTTCTCTGTCCCATCTTTTGTGTAAAAATGTTCGCCACTATTATGATTGTATAAGCGATACATTAAAACACCAGTTGTATCATCCGCTCGTACAATTTCTGTACTTGCAATGATTACTCCCGAAAACACTGCTGTTATTCCCATACTAATTAACAACTTGTTCTTTTCCATGAATCTTCCCCATTTCTTTTTTTAAGCGTTATCATTAGTATAATAACATAAACTATTAAATAGGACAATACCATTACTTTTTGAGTTTACCCATTTTACGTGGCTACTGCTTCGAAAATAGTAATTTTTCTCACTTCAAATGAATATCAGATATTTTTCGCGAATTTTATAATCAAGTTAACCACCTGAAAAATAAAAAAACATCATAGTGAAAAATCATGTATTATTAGGGTTCCAATACCAACTAATAAGGAGATTTTCACTATGACGTATTCAAATTCTACCATAACTCGTTTAAAAGGTCAGCACCTAACAGCCATTGAACGTGGAAAAATTGCCGCTTGGCATAGCGAAGGAATATCCAATCGGCAAATTGCCAAAAGGTTAGGTGTGGTTCCTCAAACAATTAACAATGAGTTGAGGCGTGGAAAATTGAAACAAGTGAAAAAGATCAATGGGAAACGTCATTATTTCTTCAAGTATAATGCAGAATTTGCTCAAAATCGGTATAGAAACAACCGACAACGATGCCATCGGAAAGAAAAATTTTTTTCAAGTCCGTACCTTTTTGCGTACGTTATCGAACGGTTTAAAACAAAGGGCTATTCTCCAGATGTAACGCTTGGTTTTGCACGAGTCCATCGATTCTTTTCTCCAGCTGAAATGGTTTGTACGACCACCCTCTATAAGTATATTGACAAGCAACGTCTTGAAATCAAAAACATTGATTTACTGAGGAAAACAACACGTAAACCAGCACAAACCAAGCAGGTAAAAAATCGAAAAGTTCGAAGACTTTGTTGCAGTGATTAAGACCGGATTTGACCAAACAAAAGAGACGGTGGCGGAATTACAAGGAACAAAAGGGAAAATCACGGTCCCAAACTTCCATCGCCCCGCTTCTTTTACCGTAACGATTGACCAAGAAGACATGATCTGTGATATTGGGTACGAGATCGATGATTTCCATTCAGAGATTCAATCAGTTCACACCGCACTTGAACAAGGACAACTCGAACATCCCTTGATGTCCTTAACAGATAGTATTGCCTGTATCGCTTTAGCTGATGAACTAAGAAGCTTACTAGATGCAGAAAAAAAGACATTTAAGATCATACCCCATCGTTTTTGAATAGAACTGACCAGTGGCTATCATTCGGTCAGTTTTTATATGTCAAAAATTGAGCACTTTCTTTAACGGTTTCGAAATGCTTATATTATATTTATTGACTATATTTTTATACAAATAGAAAAAGAAAGGAAAGCGCCCATGACACCAGAAATTATTACGTATCTTATTTGTTTATTGACCTTCGCTTATCTAGCTGTGACGATTTTTACTTTTGTAAAAAATCGCCGGACAGGTGACGGTTATTGCCTCCGAATTTTTTACGTGCTGGCAGTAGCCCTCGTCTTTTTGTTTTCCGTTTATGCAATCACTACCGGTCAAACCTATGACGACTTGGTTACATCGATAAATGATCTTTTTCAATAAAACACCGTTGGCACGAAGCCCTGCGGATCTCTTCGTTTTTGAACCTCTGGTTGAGGGAAGGATCAAAACGGAAACGAGCCAATGAAAAACTGCTATTCGATGGCTTTTTCATTAGGATCTTCTATACCGAATCAATGTCTTTCAACAAATGATGTCTGACTTTTTATGGAGGTGTGCATGCTCATTCAGCTTAAAGAAGCGAAGCTTTCCGATGTACTTTCTATCTACTTGATACAAAAAGCTGCCTTCAAAATAATCGTTTACCAAGATATATCGTGGTTTAGACTTTTGTTCTTTTATTGACTGAGCAATCACATCAATCGTAATAACGACATCGCCTTCGATTTCTTCATAGTGAAGTTTGTTCTTAATTACAAATGGTTCACTGTTATCGAATTTTGATTTTGCCCGTGTTATTGATGTTTTAGGAATGTCATACAACGCCAAAAATTGAGTGATGAAATCATCCCCACTATTATTTGCAAGTATTTTTTTACACCATCTTCAATTTCAGTGATGTTTAAAACTTTATTTTTTGCCATTTACTTAACATCCTCCGCGTCTATAACATCAGAACTGATTATTTCACTAACATCAACATTCAAAGCAGCAGCAATTTTCAATAATGATTCCATCGCCACTAACTCATTTTTCCCAAGTTTTGCTATAACATTAGGGATAACACCTGAAATTACACGGAGTTGAGTTTTGTTCATATTTAAATCAATCAATAACTTCCACAATTTATTATAAGAAATTGACATACTGCACCTCTATTCTACTTCTAACCTTTATTACATCATTTATAAGCTATTAATATTACACGAAACATGAAATATTTTCGCGAACTCAAACTATTATTCAAAAATCAAACATACTAAGAACACTGATGCGTAAACGTGCTCAAAAAGCCCCCTACAGCCTGCCATCTTTCCTGTAGCGACAACCCCCAAAACGCAATCTGGTAGTGACATCCTACCCCAAAATTAATCCTGTAGTGTCACCTCTACCTATTTCAAGTGAGTTGATATGTTTTCGAAAAGAAAAATCGAGATCTCAGACCGATATGACTACCAATCTAAAAATCTCGATTATCCTCAAAACCTTATCTATCAAGTTTTTGTAGCTTATCCTTACTTTTTCCGTGACAGCAGTGCTACTGTCTCAACATGATGCGTATTCGGGAACAAATCTACTGGTTGTACTTTTTGGAGTTTGTAGCCAAGTTCTTGATAAAGTTTGATGTCACGCGCCATAGTTGCTGGGTTACATGAGATGTAAGTAACTTTTTCTGGTTGCATGGCTACGCTTGCTTTGATAAAGTTTTCTGTCAAGCCTTTACGTGGTGGGTCAACCAAGATCACACTTGGTTTGATACCGTCTTTGCTCCAAGTTGCCATAGCATGTTCTGCCGAATCGGCGACATAATGCGCATTGGTAATACCGTTTAGCGCAGCATTTCTTTTGGCATCTTTCACAGCTTCTTCAATTACTTCGACGCCGTAAACGGCTTTAACATTTTTGGCAAATGAAAGTCCAATTGTTCCAATTCCAGAATAGGCATCAATCACGGTGTCATCAGCCGTCAAATCTGAGAAATCAATAGCAGTTTGGTAAAGTTTTTCAGCCATTTCAGTGTTCACTTGGTAGAATGAACGCGCTGAAATTTCATATTGATTGCCAAGCATGCTGTCAACAATCGTATCTTTTCCATAAAGTGTTCTAAAGTCATTACCAAAAATAGCATTGGTATTTTTATCGTTAATGTTTTGAACAACTGATTTCACCGCTGGAAATTCTGCAACAATTTTTTCGATGATTTGCTCGATACGGAAAATTTTCGGACGTGTTGTCACAAAGACAAGCATCATTTCACCAGAATAATGTCCACGACGAACCACCAAGTTACGAATTAAACCAGTTTGTTCTTTTTCGTCGTATGGTTTAAGGTCAAAACGACGAAGCAAATCACGTGTGAAATTGATTAAACGGTCAATTTCTTTATTTTGAATGTAAAAATCAGAAATTGGCATCAAATCGTGTGAATGTTTGCGGAAGAAACCAGTTTCCAGTTGTCCATTAACACGGCGAACTGGCACTTGCGCTTTGTTACGGTAAGCGTAAGGATGCTCCATACCAAGTGTTTCTAACACTTCAACATCTGAAATGCCAGCTGTTTTATACAAATTATCAGCAACTTGTTTGCGTTTAAATTTCAATTGTTCAGCGTAAGCCAAATGTCCAAAATCCGCAATTCCTGTACGCAAGTAATCCACATTCAAATCTTGGTTACGGTGTTCAGAAATGGTGAGGTATTCTTCAACCTTACCAAAACCAATATTTTTCTTCACTTTCAAGACGCGCATCTTGATTTTTTCACCTGGAAGAGCATTTTCAACAAAAAAGACGAAGCCATCAACTTTGGCAACCCCTGCTCCTTCGTGTGATAAATCTGTGATTTCAACCTCTACAATGCTATTTTTTTCTAACATATTTTCCTTTCATGCTTGACTTATATAAGCCATCAGTAATATCTTATTCTCGGTTTCTTCCCTATAAAAAATAGAGAAGCTTAACTGCCTCTCTATTATATCATATTATTAACGTAGCCCAAGGTCCTTCAACTCTTTTTGGTATTTATTGAAATCAATGGCAATTCCTAGACCGCCATACATATCATAATCATCTGTCCAGTCGCCTTCTGCAGGAACTGTCTTTTGCTCAATTCCCTTTTGACCACTTGTCACCACTCCCAAGCCTTCTTTAACAAGAAATGGATAAGAGATGTTGGTTGAGGTAAGGGCATAGATTTTGCCGATTGCTGCTGAGCCTGTAAAGAGTTTTGAAGGGTCTTTGATTTGATTGACAATCGCTGAGATGACTTGTTGTTGACGTTGTGTACGACCATAATCGCCGTCATCATCCTTACGAAAACGCGCATAATTTAGCAAAGTCCGTCCATCCATACGTTGTTGACCAACTTCAATGGTCTGATTAGGGACGCTACCATCTGCTTGCATGTTAAGGTCATCAGGCACTTCAACCGATGACACTTCTTGACCATCAACCGTACCAAACTTGGCATCTATCTCAACGCCCTTTGGAAAGAGAGTATTGATAGCTTCTGCGAATGTTTCAAAATCAACCATGACATAATACTTAACGTTAATATCAAAGTTATCCTTCAAAGTTTTACGCATGAACTCAGCACCTTGACGATCATCTTGTTCGCCAATGTTAAAGGCCACATTTAGCTTTTGGTCATTAGCATAGTCATTATAGCTGACACCATTGATATTCACCAAAGTATCACGCATAAAGCTAACTAGTTTAACTTTACCTTCTTTGTTACCAATATTCATCACCATGATGGTATCTGTTCTAGCATCAGATGAGCCTTGCGAAATCCGCTTATCACTACCAAGAATCAGAATATTAGTCCCGTCATGACTATCTTGACCGTTAAAAGGTTCTACTACTGCAGCAGAATATTTCGTCTCGCCACTAGAAACTTCGTGAACCCCATGATAAAACATGTAAACCATGCCAATCATAACGATAATAACTAAGAAACCACAAAATTGCAAAAAATGCTTGAAACGTTTTTTATGGTTCTTCTTTTTGGGCTTCTTTGCTTTGGTCACCTTAGGTTCTTCGTGAGCGATTCCTTCGTAATAATCTAAATAAGAAGTTTGCTTTTTTGCTTTTTTCTTTCGCTTTGAAGTCCGTGACTTTTTTGCCTGCGGATATTTTGGCAAACCTTGTGAGGTCACTTGATTATCATAATCATCATAATCGTCGTATTCATCGTAAGTCACATAGGCATCATAATCATCGGCATAGTCGTCATCGTAGTAATCATAATACTCATAATAGTCGCCATAATCGTCATAACGCTCATAATTTGGCTCTTTATTGGCAGACGAAGGATATCCAGATGACATCCCTTGCATACTCATCTGCTTTTTATGATAGAGATAACCAAATTCTTCCTTTTGTTGTGGATTTAGATATTCTAAATTTCCCAAAAGGTACTCATATCTTAATTCTTCGTGTCGACTTAATTTATCTTGTGCCATATCTCATACCACTCTTTCAATCTAGCTATACTAAAGTCAGTACAAGTTTAACGAAACGACTATACTATTATTATACTAAAAAATGACATTAGAACGAAATCATAACTTGTAAACGTCGTAATTTCCGAGCATTTTATAATCAATGCCTAACAGTCGCAATTCTTCCAGCGCAAAAGAGACCAGAGCTTCATTGGTATTATCAATATCAACGATGAAAAAGTACTCTCCAAGCGCTGTCTTCAAAGGACGACTTTCGATTTTAGTCAAGTTAATTCCGCGCCATGCAAACACAGACAAAGCCTTATAAAGTGCCCCTGGAAGATTATCTGGCAGAGTCAAAGCAAGAGACACTTTTTGTTGACACTTAAACAATTCAAAAGCGTATTTCTTTCGACCAAGCACCCAAAAGCGCGTGTAGTTTTCATCCATTTCTTGGATGTCTTTGGCAATAATCTCTAAGCCATATTCTTTTGCGGCAGCAACTGGAGCAATCGCTGCAAATGGCGCATCAGGATTTTCAGCAATAAAACGTGCTGCATAAGCCGTGCTTGCTGTCATCTCGATTTGTGCATTCGGATAATGCGCTTTGATGTATTTTTTCCCTTGAGCAATAGCCTGCGGATGTGAGAAAATCTTTTCGATTTTCTTATCTTTCGAAGTCGCTAAAAGTTGTTGCTTAATAGGTTGAATCATTTCCGCAACCGCTTCAATTTTAGCTTGATGAAAAAGGTAGTCCAAGGTTTCATGAACTGACCCTTCAATGGAATTTTCAACAGGAATAATAGCGTAATCAACTACACCTTCTTCATAAGATTTAATCACTTCTGTGATGTTGCCAAAAGGCACTCGATCAGCTTCTGGGAATGCCTTAACAGCAACATTGTGCGTAAAAGAACCATTCGGTCCTAAATAGCCAACTTTCATCCAATTTCCTCAACAATTTCTTCTGGTGTTTTGCCAGCAACTTCGATAATACGATTGGCTGCAGCCTCATACATCTCTTGACGCCCATCAAAGATAGCTTTGAAATCTTCTTTGCTATTATTGACAAAGAGCGGACGTACATTTTGGCTATCATTTTTAATGCGGTCGTAAAGCGTGTCAAAATCAGCTTTCAAGTAAATCGTTTCAGGATTTTTTGCCAAAATTTCTCGGTTAATTGGGTTGATAACTACACCACCACCAGTTGAGATAACATGGTCAGAATTTGCCAATTCAGCTAAGACCTGTGATTCAATCTCACGGAATTTGGCCTCGCCTTCTTTCGCAAAGAAATCTGAAATAGACATGCCGATACGCTCTGTAATCAAAGCATCCATGTCGATATAATCTTTATCTAAAAGTGAGGAAATGGTTGATTTTCCAGACCCCATAAATCCAATAATAATTCTAGCCATGTGACAAGACCTCCAAATCACTAAAGAAGCTTGGGTAGCTTGTGTTGATTGCTTCTGCGCGCTCTAACTCAACATCACCCTCTGACACCAAAAGCGCAGCAATTGCCGCCATCATACCGATACGGTGGTCACCAAAAGTATTGATTTTAGCACCATGAAGTGGTGTTTTTCCTTTGATAATCATGCCATCATCAGTCGGTGTAATATCAGCACCCATGGCATTCAAAGCATCGGCTACAACTTGGATACGGTCTGTTTCTTTGACTTTCAATTCTTCTGCATCACGAATGACTGTTGTGCCATTAGCTTGTGTAGCAAGAAGAGCAATAATTGGTAATTCATCAATCAAACGTGGAATGATTTTACCACCGATTTCAGTGCCAGAAAGCTCTGAAGTTTCAATGGTAATCGTTGCTGATTTGGCAACTTCATCAACATCTGAAATTGTCATTTTACCACCCATTGCTTCAATGACATCAAGAATACCTGTACGAGTTTCATTGATACCAACGTTTTCAAGTGTTACTTTAGCATTTGGAACAATAAGCCCTGCAACTAACCAAAAGGCTGCTGATGAAATATCACCTGGAACGACCACATCTTGACCAGTAAATTCTTGACCACCTTTGATGCGAATTTCTTTACCATTGACATCAATTTTTCCGCCAAATTGGACAATCATGTCTTCGGTGTGATTACGTGTCTTTTCTTTTTCGATAATGACTGATTCACCGTCAGCTTGCAAAGCAGCAAAAATCAAAGCAGATTTCACTTGAGCTGATGCCACAGGAAGTTGGTAATGAATAGGTTTTAGATTTTTACTTCCATGCATGGTAAGTGGTGGCAAATCACGCTCTGTCTGACCAGAAACTTCTACACCCATTTGACGAAGTGGAATTGTCACGCGATCCATTGGACGTTTTGACAAACTGTCATCTCCAAACATCTCAACCGTAAAATCTTGTCCAGCCAAAACACCAGAAATCAAACGAATTGATGTCCCTGAATTTCCCATATCAAGTTTATTTTGAGGTGCTTTGAGACCATCAAAACCAACACCTGTAATGGTTACAAGGTCTCCATCATCTTGAATATCAACCCCTAAATCACGAAAAACTTGCATGGTTGACAAAATATCTTCGCCACGTAAAATATTGCGAACAGTCGTTTTCCCCTTAGCAAGACTTCCGAACATGATAGAACGGTGACTGATTGATTTATCTCCAGGAACACGTAACGTTCCTTGTAATTGTGACACATTTGTCAATAATTTCATACAACTCTCCCATGGCTTAGTTTTAATTCTATTGTACCATAAAAATACTGAAAATTTGCACAACTCTCTAACAATTCTCTTTTTATGATGTTTTATGTACAAAATTTACAAGAAAAACAACTGAAAGAAATTCTTTCAGCTGTTTATATTTTATTTTTTGCTACTTTCGTCATCCATTGAAAGCACTGACAAGAAGGCTTCTTGTGGCACTTCAACTGAGCCGATAGCCTTCATACGTTTTTTACCAGCTTTTTGTTTTTCAAGCAATTTACGTTTACGAGAAACGTCACCACCATAACATTTGGCAAGCACGTTTTTACGAAGAGCTTTAATATCTGAGCGTGCAACGATTTTTTGACCGATAGCTGCTTGAATTGGCACTTCGAATTGTTGACGCGGAATGATTTTCTTGAGTTTTTCAACGATTAATTTACCACGTTCATAAGCAAATTCGCTGTGAACAATGAAACTGAGCGCATCAACTTTATCACCGTTAAGGAGAATATCCATTTTAACCAATTTTGATTTACGGTATTCTGAAATTTCGTAATCAAAACTAGCATAACCACGGGTTGATGATTTCAATTTATCAAAGAAATCAAAGACAATTTCAGCAAGTGGGATTTGGTAAATGACATTAACACGATTTTCATCGATGTAATCCATTGTCACAAAATCACCACGTTTGCGTTGCGCAAGTTCCATAACCGCTCCAACAAATTCTTGCGGAACCATGATTTGTGCTTTGACATATGGTTCTTCGATACTTGCAACCTTAGTTGGGTCTGGGAATTCAGAAGGGTTTGACACTTCTAGCATTTCGCCGTCAGTCGTATTGACATGGTAAACAACAGATGGCGCTGTCATGATCAAGTCAATGTTAAACTCACGTTCCAAACGTTCTTGGATAACGTCCATGTGAAGAAGTCCCAAGAAACCACAGCGGAAACCAAATCCAAGAGCTTGTGATGTTTCTGGCTCGAATTGAAGACTAGCATCGTTCAATTGAAGTTTTTCAAGTGCTTCACGAAGGTCATTGTATTTATTTGATTCGATTGGGTAAAGACCAGCAAACACCATTGGGTTCATTTGTTTATAACCGTGAAGCGGTTCTGCTGCTGGGTTGTTAGCAAGCGTTACAGTATCACCTACACGTGTATCAGCAACTGTCTTGATTGACGCCGCGATATAACCAACATCACCAGTTGCTAAGAAATCACGTCCAACTGCTTTTGGTGTGAAGATACCAACTTCAGTAACATCAAATGTCCTACCATTTGACATCAATTGAATGGTATCACCAGGTTTCACCATACCATTGACAATACGCACTTGCAAAATAACTCCACGATAAGCATCGTAAACTGAGTCAAAGATAAGCGCTTGAAGTGGTGCTTCAACATCTCCTGCTGGCGCTGGCACGTATTCAACGATTTGTTCAAGGATTTCTTCAATCCCGATACCAGCTTTTGCTGAGGCAAGTACTGCTTCTGACGCATCAAGTCCAATAACATCTTCGATTTCTTGACGCACACGCTCTGGATCTGCTGCTGGCAAATCAATTTTATTGATAACTGGTAGAATTTCCAAATCATTATCAAGGGCTAGGTAAACATTGGCAAGGGTTTGAGCTTCGATACCTTGTGCCGCATCGACAACCAAAATAGCCCCTTCACATGCCGCTAGAGAACGTGACACTTCGTATGAAAAGTCAACGTGCCCCGGTGTGTCAATCAAGTGGAAAATGTAAGTTTCACCGTCTTTAGCTGTGTAATTCAACTCGATAGCATTTAGCTTGATTGTGATACCACGTTCACGCTCCAAATCCATGCTATCCAAGAGTTGAGCTTGCATTTCACGACTAGAAACAGTCTCAGTCTTTTCCAAAATACGGTCAGCCAAAGTTGACTTTCCGTGGTCAATATGCGCAATAATTGAGAAATTGCGAATCTTTTCTTGTCGTTTTTTTAATTCTTGAATATCCATCTATCCTATAATCCTATACAATTAATCACTATTTCTATTATAACAAATAAACACCTTGGGTGCTATAAAAAGTTTGTAACAAGCGATAAAAGCAAGGAAAATCACTTATTAAAAAGAGCCTCAAATTTCTTTACATTTTGTAAATAAAATCGCTATCATTTAAGTGAAAATTAGACAAATAACTTACTTCCACACTTCATTTTAAACTGTATTATCCTATCTCACACACTTAACCGTTGATAAGGAGAACATCATGAAAAAGAGAACAATGATTATTGCCTGTGCTTTGGCACTATTAGGATTGTCTAGTTTTTTCATAACAAGTCCACCGCTTGTCTCGCACTCTCATATCGTCTATGCTGCAGCGACTAGTAGCCAGAAAAAAGCTCTAAGCAAGGCTGAAAAGTAATACAAGCTCATGAACATGTCAAAATTAGGCATTTACGACCAATTGACATCAGATGTTGAAAAATATGCTGCCGAAGATGCTCAATATGCCGTTGACCATTTGAAAGCTAATTACAAAAAGGCTGCGCTTAAGAGAGCAAAGAGCTATTATAAGATTATGCACATGTCAAAACAAGGTATCTACGACCAATTGTCTAACGAAAATGGCGATAAATTCACTGCTGAGCAGGCTCAGTACGCTATCGACCATGCCAAATTAGACTATAAAAAAGCTGCCTTGGAAAAAGCAAAAAGTTATAAGAAAACACTAGACTTGTCATCAGATGAAATCTACGAACAACTCACTTCTGCACACCGCGCAAAATTCACCACCGAAGAAGCTCAGTATACCATAGACCACTTGAACGACTAGGCCAATCTAACCTAGCAAACCTATGACCCATATAGGAAAAACCACCTGGAAATTTCTAGGTGGTTTTGGTGTGAGAAAACAAAAAAGCAGCCCCAAAGACTGCTTCAAAATATTATTCCCCAAACCAAAGGGCAATTTCACGTTCAACTGATTCTGGTGAATCTGAACCGTGAACGATGTTAAATGTTGCTGCTCCTTCTGCGGGTGCTTGTGCATAGTCACCGCGGATTGTTCCAGGAAGAGCTTCTTTAGGGTTTGTTGCTCCCATCATTGTACGCCAAGAAGAAATCACTTCTTCACCTGACATAACACCAGCAATCACTGGACCACTTGTCATAAAGTCTACGATTAATGGGAAAAATGGACGGTCAACTAAGTCTTCGTAGTGTTTTTCTAGCAATTCTGGAGTTGCCATACGCATTTCCAATTTTTCAATTTTGAAACCACGACGTTCGATACGGTGTAATACTTCACTAACAAGTCCGCGTTTCACACCATCTGGTTTAATCATAAAGAAAGTTTTTTCCATGTAAACAATCCAACCTATCTAAATAAATTCACTTTCAATTTTACCATAAAAGAAAATTTTTGAAAAACGTTGAAAGACATTTCCACTAAAGTTTTGGTTGATTTTCATGGATAAAAAAATCATCAGAACCATTTGAAACAGCACAGCTCTAAAACCTTTTCTGTTTTTATTTCGCTATTTGCCAAGTTTTGGAACCATTCGAAACAGCACAGCTCTAAAACGTTTGGACGTCTGTAAGTTCGGCTTTCGTCGTTTTGGAACCATTCGAAACAGCACAGCTCTAAAACTTTTTGTCGGCAACACTTTCTTTAACCGCAGTTTCTTCGTTTTGTTTTGTGTTTTTAGCAATCTGCGCCAACAACTGAATAATCATGTCGTTTTGTTCTTTAATAACGCTATTCTGAGCCACAATCGTACGAAGACAGTTACGTTCCGAGCCAGTTAGTATATTTGAGGTTTCCATTAACCCAACGCCTTTTTTAGAGTCGTGTACTCGTTTAAACAACTTTGAACTAGCTTCATTCAACAAACCTGCAAGACCTGCACGTTCTACCAATGTTTCAAATTTTTCTTCTTTAGTTTCTTTCTTTTTGCCAAACATAATTATTCTCCTTTATGTGTCTTGTAATAGTTTTTTTGATATTCCTTTTTATCACGTGCTTTTTTCAACTCGCTCTGATAAGCTTCCAGAAGCTCTGTGAGCTCTTCTTTCACTTCCGTGGTATTTCTCCGTCATCGTGTTTAATAGCGCTTAAAAACGTTTCTAGAACGTCTATGGTGGCTTTTAATTTAACCACGTGCCCGAGTTTTGGAACCATTCGAAACAGCACAGCTCTAAAACAGGATAGCTAAAACTGGTCCAGCTACTGCCGTTTTGGAACCATTCGAAACAGCACAGCTCTAAAACAGTTATGTCAAATATCCAAGTTAGTTTTAAGTTTTGGAACCATTCGAAACAGCACAGCTCTAAAACTTAGCGGTAAATTGTCCCAAACGTTTTGCAGTTTTGGAACCATTCGAAACAGCACAGCTCTAAAACTAGCTGTTGCGAACTCTAGGTTATCCAAAGGTTTTGGAACCATTCGAAACAGCACAGCTCTAAAACATTAAATTCCTTTACTATTTATTATGCAATGTTTTGGAACCATTCGAAACAGCACAGCTCTAAAACCTTGTAAAATTACTTGGAACGATCTGAGTCAAGTTTTGGAACCATTCGAAACAGCACAGCTCTAAAACTGGCTAGTTAATCCCAGTGCAAGTTTTAATGTTTTGGAACCATTCGAAACAGCACAGCTCTAAAACTTGTACACTACCTACAGTAAGCGGCGCAATGTTTTGGAACCATTCGAAACAGCACAGCTCTAAAACTCATTCTTGCGATTGATATTAATAGTTATTGTTTTGGAACCATTCGAAACAGCACAGCTCTAAAACAATTAATCATAAATAGTGAGGATAACTCAAGTTTTGGAACCATTCGAAACAGCACAGCTCTAAAACAGTCGGCTTTGATCCAAATGGCTGTAGAACGTTTTGGAACCATTCGAAACAGCACAGCTCTAAAACTCGTCTGAACTTCAGTTGGCAAGTCAACGTGTTTTGGAACCATTCGAAACAGCACAGCTCTAAAACCTGATACAATACCGCTCAATGTTTGAGCGAGTTTTGGAACCATTCGAAACAGCACAGCTCTAAAACCCGTCCAACAGTTCTAAACGTCAACGGCCGGTTTTGGAACCATTCGAAACAGCACAGCTCTAAAACATATTAATACAGGAAACCAAGTCAAGGTTAGTTTTGGAACCATTCGAAACAGCACAGCTCTAAAACACATTCTTTCCGGTTCAATCGTTAACATTAGTTTTGGAACCATTCGAAACAGCACAGCTCTAAAACAGAGCCCCTTTATATTGGTCTTGTGGTTTTGTTTTGGAACCATTCGAAACAGCACAGCTCTAAAACAATGGGCTCTTATTAAATTTAAATAAGTGTGTTTTGGAACCATTCGAAACAGCACAGCTCTAAAACCTTACTATCCATTGAAGCCACTAACGACCCGTTTTGGAACCATTCGAAACAGCACAGCTCTAAAACTGACTGGGATTTGGAAATCCAAAACCTATTGTTTTGGAACCATTCGAAACAGCACAGCTCTAAAACCTGGCTTAAACGTTAATATAAAGTATTATAGTTTTGGAACCATTCGAAACAGCACAGCTCTAAAACTTTCTCAACTTCATAGCCATAGAGCTTCATGTTTTGGAACCATTCGAAACAGCACAGCTCTAAAACTCACTTCGCAACAATCAAAGATTGATTACTGTTTTGGAACCATTCGAAACAGCACAGCTCTAAAACCTCGTGGACTATTTTTTCT
>OGJZ01001450.1_pt1 | contig 21768 bp, 19 predicted proteins | sample 1572321 | NCBI WGS metagenome assembly OGJZ01 (sample SAMEA2582086, study PRJEB24529) | metagenome | biome: Human gut stool | place: China | collected 2011 | reverse complement strand
AAAAGTAAATAGATTAGAGGTTCCTAATAGTCACCTAGGTGACCAATAGGAACCTTTTTCGTTTTGTAATCGTTTTCATAAAATATGTTACAATACAGTTAATACTACTGTTCAATAGGGGGGACGTATTTATGAAACGTTGTATTACATTACTAAGTCTTGGTTTATGTTTAGCTGTACCGATGTCTTCACAAGCTATGGATATAAAGCCTCTTATACGTGTTGAGAATGTACATAATGGCCAATATGATGAGGCGTTAGAGTCTTTCACAGAAACAAAGTTTTATGGACCGTATCAATTCCGAGTATTAAAAGACTCTGTGGAGACTGAAGGTGAAACTAAAGATTTAGACGGTAGAGCATTTAGAACCATTGATGATATATTCATGCATGTAAAGGCTAGCTCTATTGATAATGGTAGTGCATCCTTAGATAAAGAGGTTAAGAAGATTATTAAAGATAGAACGATTCCAGAACCTACAGTTAAGATGGTATTGCCTGTTAAGTATGATGTTATAGAGGTCAATAATGATGGCGTGCGTAGTTTACTGGCTGAGTTTATGTATGGGTGGCCATTAGAGTATCGAACGGATATGGTATTAGTTACAGATTATGAAGATACTCGATACTACTATAAGTTACAGTTTTATCGACATAAGTTACCTGAAGGTATTCGTATTGAACAGTTGCGCCAAATGATTATGGATGCGCAGTTCAGTCATAAATAAGCTATAATCCTTCAGATTCCAATATTTGTTCAGCCTATTATATTTAGTGGGCTTACAATATTTAGCTAAATAGGTATAGTAAAAGCAAATAGTAAAGAGGTTCCCAATAGTCAACTAGTGACCATTGGAAACCTCTTTTATTGTGTTTGTATTATATAGTTTTGCAACTATTACAAGATACTTTTACCCAAAGGGAATACAGTTTTGCCAAATACTTTGTTTACAAGTGCTGCACCGGAACCGTAGAAGCCCAAGAGGGAGATAAATAATTCAGACCATGCTGCAAGCATGAAGAAGCCTGTGCAACCACCTAAGAATAAATCTGTTGAAAGTCCGAAGAATAGGAAGCAGATAAGAACCATGATAGCAAATACAACTTTGTTTGTTTTCAGAGACGCGATGGTACCAAAGATGGAAAAAATCAAAAAGCCTAAAAATGCGAATGCTAATTGTGTTACATCAAAACCTTTTTGTAGTTCTACACCGAAAGCGCCCATTTGAATGAGCCATACACCTGCCATAGCGGACCAGAATAAGCCGTATGCACCGAATACAACGGAACCGAAAGCATTGTTCTTCTTGAAATCAAAATAACTTGCAATTATTTGGCCCAAAGAACCTAATAAAACTGCCCAAGGGATAAAAACGGATGTTGTTGGGCCAGACCAGCCTACGCGGGACGTGGATACCACAAAACATACTACAGCGAGACCTAGTAAACCAAGACCAGTAGGATCCGCTACATTTTCGCTCATTTCAACTTTTCTTACTTCGTTTTCCATTTGTTCCTCATTTCTCCGTGGGGGACAACTAACTACAAATATACAGATACATACTCACATGGTAATCGTCATACTATAATGCATCGAATAAATCAATATATAACTACTGTGAAAGTATTGCCCCATAAATGTAACATACATCACACTTTCAAGGCAATACAATGAGTTATAGTAATAATACGTAAAATGCATAGTTGATTCTGTTAGCATTTATAAGGAATATTACGATTTCCAGTTTATTTTATATCTGTATTTACGTTATAATTGCCTGTTCTATATGGATTTGTTATAGTTGTTGACCGAAATGAATGCGGTATTAGCGTAATTTTGTATTTCCATGAAACTTGCTTATTTTGTTTGTGATATACTACTTATAGAGTATGGGAGGTTATATGGTTTTTCTTACTTCATTACAAAGTATTATCCCCATTGTGTTGCTAATAGCATTAGGGTATATATTAAAAGGGCGCGGCATGTTTAACGATACCTTTAGTTCTAATCTGTCACGCCTCATTATGTCCGTCATTTTACCAGCCGGTGTATTTGTATCGGTCTTGCATCATATGCAAACATCGGATTTATGGGATTTACGATATGGTTTACTCGTAGTTGGTTTGACCTATTTTGTATCGTATATTGTGGCTTTCATTATGATGAAAATATTACGCGTTCCGCCAGGTCGTCGTGGTATTTTTATCAACATGGTAGTAAACGACAATTGCCTATTTATCGGCTTACCAGTACAGATTGCCTTGTTTGGACCAGAGGCGCTACCATATTTTCTGTTGTATTACATTGGTAACACCATATCCGTATGGATGGTAGGGGTATTTCTTATCGAAATGGATCCTTTGCCACAGAATTCTAGTGCTACTGGTGAAAGCGTGCGTCCTTCAGGACATAAATTTTCTTGGAAGAAATTATTACCACCGCCACTTATGGGCTTTATCGTGGCTTTGATATTTTTATATGCACAGATTCCATTGCCTACGATTTTACATAATACCTTAAATTACTTAGGCGATATGGTTACACCATTATCCTTACTATATATTGGTATTGTGCTTCATGATGCAGGCCTTAAGAGTATGGCTCTTAATAAAGACTCATTAGGTGGTATCTTCGGTCGTTTTGTGATTGCACCACTCATCATGTTTGGCGTTATTATAACGGTTCGTTATATAGGCGGTATTACATTAGAACCTATTGCAACGATTACGTTCATTGTTCAATCTGCAGGTCCCGTGATAGCGGTCCTGCCAATCGTAGCTAACGAATCTGGTGCTGATTTACCCTTTGCTACAGGGCTTGTTATGATTAGTACTATTCTATTTGTGTTTGTCATACCGCTTATTATGGAATTATTAACAATAGTTGGAATTGTGGCATAATGGATGGCTCGATTCTTAGTTATATACAATTTAAAAGACTAGCAATACAGCTTATGCTGTACTGCTAGTCTTTTTCGTTAGTTATTTAATTCTTTAATAATTGTTAGGATATCCTCTGCTTTGCGTGCAATATGTTTTACTCTTAAATCGTGATGGAGCTGCTCGTATATAAAACCGTATTATTATTAGGAATACTATCCATCATAATTTATAGATTTAGTTTACAATTATATCATTATTGACAGGAAATATACAATGGGTGTACTGTTAAATTAATTAGTATTTGTGGAAATGTGAAGTTTTTATTATGTTGTTTTTAAAGGAGATGAAAAACATGGTAAAGAACATGGAGCGCCAGCCAAAAAGCTATAAAGCTCTGTTGACTGCTGTTTTGGTTACAACTACCTGTAGTTGTATATGGGGGAACGCTGTATACGGAGAGACTCCAATTACTGATGCGAATGGCAACACGTATCTGGCTAGTGATAATACTAATATTACTGGTAAAAGTAATTCAGTACCAAGTGGTAAAAATGCTACTATTGTGGGGGATAATAATACAGTTACAAAGACATTCCCTAGAGACAATGGCTCTCTTGTAAATGCCGTTGGCAATGAAGATGTACGAATAGTGGGGTCTAATAATACAGTTCAAGGTAGCCGGAGACAACATGTGATTGGTGATAATAACCAAATCATCGCTCGTGATGCTGGGACGGTTACTGATTATGGACATCCATCTGGTCGTGAACCGAATGCATCAGATTTGACAATTGGTAGAGGGAATTTTATACGCGGTACTGACACATATCGAAATGAGTGGGATTCCTTAACTGTTATCGGTAATAATAACAAAGCTGAGTACAGCACAGAATCTGCTGGTGGCCCTTCAGCAGGTATTGTCATTGGGGATAATCAAAATATTGATACTATAAGTGAGTCTGTTGTGATTGGTAGCATGTCACCTGCGGAGCAAGCCCAAAAATCAGATCAAGATCCAAGCGATAAAAAATATACGGTTGGTGAGTATAGTACGATTATTGGATATCATACATCTAATACTTCAGGCGGTAGTGTAGTGGTAGGCAACCATTCAAAATCGGGGCAAATATTACAAACTATTACTGGTCATGGAACCACAATTGAAGGCGGGAATAATTGGAATAATTTATCGGGTTTGTACTCTTCCTCTTATGGGGCTCTAAATACGCTTGAAAGTACTGCTACTGATACGGAGGAAGCTGATAATGTTGCTAACTCTGTAACAGGTAGTTTAAACCGAACAGCTGGAACTACAGGTACCATGATTGTTGGTTCTGGTAACGTAGTGACAAATTCTAAAACCCCAATGATAAATGTTCCTGCATTAGGTACAACCATTAGTGATATTTCTCTTCAAAATATAGGTATAGTCGGGAGCGATAAACTCAGCGATAAAACAGATACTACAGTAGAAGTTGGTCGACATTACATGAAAGAGTATATGGCTTTGAATGCTGGTGCAGTATCCATTTTAGGTAGTAGTAATACAGCTGATTATGCTATTCGCTCTCAAATTTCAGGTACTAATAATATTCTAAAAGGTCAAGCTAGTAGTGTAAGTACTTTCAATACTGTTAGTGGGTATGGTAATGAAGGTACGAATATTAGCCGATCCACCATAGTGGGTACTAGAAATGACCTTAAAAATGGTGAAGATAATGTAGTAATTGGGGATTTCCATAACTTTGATGGTGGAAAGCATAATGTTGTACTTGGCTCCATGGCAGCTGAGGAGCAAGATGTAACGAAATCATTTACAAATTCATCTGGTAGTAGTACATATACCTATACAGTGAAGGAATTAGTTGCTACTCGTCGCAATACAGCAAATATTGAAAATGCTGTAATGCTTGGTTACAATACGGACGTTACTCGAAATGGTGGTGTAGCATTAGGCAGTGAATCGATTGCTTCTGTAGATAAAGGGATTGCTGGTTATGACCCTACTACAAAAGCTGCTTCTACTGATGGTTCTCCAACTTGGAAATCTACGGCGGCAGCTATTTCTGTAGGTGATTCCACAGGAACAACTGTTCTTACACGCCAAATTACAAATGTTGCAGCTGGTTCAGAAGATACTGATGCTGTCAATGTAGCACAGTTAAAACGAATTACAGCAGATTCCACATCTACTATTAATAATCAATTGACTCAAGTTAATAATCATATTGATGCTGTAGATGGTCGTGTTAAACGTGTAGGTGCCGGTGCAGCAGCATTGGCTGCATTGCATCCTCAAGAGTTTGACCCTAATGATCAATGGACCTTTGCTGCTGGGTATGGTCATTACCGTGGTGCTAATGCTATGGCTCTTGGTGCATTCTATCGTCCTAATAATAAGATGTTATATTCTATTGGTGCTAGCTTAGGTGGCGGAGAGGATCTCTTTAACTTAGGCGTTAGTCTCAAATTTGGTAAGAGTGAACCTTATGCAGACTACTCCAAAGCAGGACTTGTTAAGGTTATCAATGACCAAGATGCAAAAATTAAAGAGCAAGATGAAAAGATTAATGCTATGCAAGAACAAATTGAAAAAATGATGGCTAAGTTGAATTTATAATATAGATTTTTAAGTGTATATACAGCCAACTATGTTACAATAGTAATGTAGTTGGCTGTTGTTTTATAATGAGGTAGTTATGACTGAAATACAAGCTCTTTTATTACTGAAAGCGTCTCTAGAGTCCTCAGATCTTCACGGTGTTGAATCATTACTCGCCGAAGATTGTGTGTATGTATCTACGGGACGTGGTACCATAGCGCGTAATAAAATTGAAAGCATAGAGTTTTTATCGGCTATGACCGATTCTATTAAAGCCGATCGCGTGCCTGTCATCTGTCGTGTAATGCATATTGCTGAAGTTTATGAAGAGGATGCATTGTTCCGCGAAGGCCGTGTAGGTCTTACGGTGGCCTATGATGAAGGCGATGCATATGCGTATATGTTATTTGTAGACCTTAATGACGATGGTCGCATTGAGCGCATCGTGTCTAGCCAAGAAAACTATACCATCGAATATGATGATCTTCGACTGTCTTTGGATGAGTCACCATATCGCTTTATGACCGTGCCCTATACGGTGAAAGACTGGATTGCAGCACTTAGTATATGGCTTGAAACAGACAATCTAGATGTAGACGATTTCTACAAATATATTGCGGAGGATACAAAGGTAGTATTCCAAAAAGGTGATGCCGAATCCATTACCCTTGAAAATGGTCTCGATGTAGAGGACTATTTTGATCAGTTGATGAATCAACATTTTGCTGCTGTGCCGCACATTATTCGCGATGAAGAGGATAAACTCATCTTAACATATGGACCTATGAGTCTCATTGTGAGCCTTAACGAAGAAGGTGAGTTGGCCTTAATCAGTATATACATAGATACTCGTGATGAAGATGAGGCCCTTGACGATATAGGCTATATTGAAGAGGACTTAGCAGAACTAGCAGAAGAAAATATAGACGAAGAGTTTTAATAGAACGTATAAAGAGGCAGGAGCTTGCTCCTGCCTCTTTGCTGTATTATTTTGTTGTAGCATTTATAAATGCTTTAAATAAGCGCTTTGCTTTTTCGTCATTTATTGTCATCATTTCTGGATGGAACTGGCAAGCTACAAGCCATGGATAGTTATCATCCTCTAAGCCCTCCACAGTGCCGTCTTTGGCATGGGCCGTAATATGTAAACTATCGCCTACATCCTTTACCGATTGATGATGATGTGAGTTCGTTACCCATGAAGTATGGCCGACAGCCTTTGCTAATTTAGATTCTCTTTCAATAGTCACCGTGTGGGTTCCAAGGGCGGGCGTTTGATTTTGTGAATGTTTTAAGGAGCAGGATGCATCATATTTTAAATCCTGATATAATGTGCCACCACGATATACATTAAGGATTTGAAGTCCACGGCAGATGGCAAAGATCGGAATTTGTTTTTCTTCGGCAGCTTTCAACAAAGCAAAGTCAAATTGATCTCGCTCCGGCCAAACATCTTCGATGCCTTGTAAAGGTTCTTCACCATAGTGCAGAGGGTATACATCGTGACCGCCCGTAAGGAGGAGCCCATCTAAACGAGAGAGTGATTCTCGGGCAACCTCTAGATTTTTTGTAAAAGGAATAATAACTGGAATTCCACCAGCTTCTTCGATAGAGCGAGCATAATCATCGTTTACAAAAGCTCTTAACACATCTGCAAAAGGCGCTTCATTTGTACGCAATATGCTGCCAGAAATACCGATACATGGTTTAGTCATCGTATCACCTCATATATAAATCATAGTTTCAATTATATAAATTGGTAGTAACCTTATAGGTCTATATCAATACCATACAAAAAGAGAAGGTCTAACAAGAAGCCTTAATCCTATACACTAGTCATTAATACTATGTATTAGTATATAGCATATCTTTTTAATAGACTATAACATAATGCACAAGTACTATTTCTATGCTAACAATTCTATATATTAAGACACTGTCATACTCATGAAAAATAAAAATTTAAAGAAAATTGATAAATATTTAATATTTAGGTATAATAATGGTTAGTTTAAGAGATAGAAGTATAGAGGAGCGTATTTATGAATTTGAAACGACTGATAGCATTAGGTTTTCTTGGTATGACATTAGGTATGGGACAGGCCTATGGAATTTCTGTCAATATACCTGGTGCTGATGCGACAATGTCTGTAGATGAATATCAGAATTATCGTAAGAATACAGCAGAGTCTCGTCGAATGGAACAAAAAATAGTAGAGCGTGTTACAAAGGCTGATGAGGCGATTCCTAATTATGATATGTCTAGATTACCAGCAGATATTTATCATAATACGGAATTGAATCATGGTATTAAGTACTCTAGTACAGTGTTTATTTTAAAAGATCATGGGGCGGATATAAAATTTACTGTTCCTGAAGCGAGTATCGTAGGGCATACTGATGAGAGTTCCGGTAAGCATAAGGAGATAACACGCAGTGGTGGTATCTTGAGTTACGATGGTGAATGGTCTTATGAGTTAAGACCACAGCCAAAGAGTGAGAATTGGGAAGACACTAATATAGCCTATAATAAATTGAATTCAGAATCTATGAAAGACGTATTTTATAAGAAACGTAATCCTATATCGAATGAAGATAAACGTAGTATAAAGGTTTTAGGTGCCAATCCTTTTACATATACAACTGTTAACAAGGCTACATGGGATGTGTTTGAATATAAAAATAACCGAATAGTAGGTACCATAAACTTTACAATGCCTAAACAACCAACGATCTCTTATCATCTTGGTTATATACCTTCTAAGAGTGTTTCAAAAAAATTAAGTGCTCAAGGTGAAGATACAGTAGTCAAAACTATTATGGCCCCATTGGCCAATATTGTATTGCCATCTGTTAAGCCTGCTAGTGATATACTAGAGTACACCTCTGAGGTACATAGAGGGCCTTTCACATTTAGAACTCTAAAAAATAGTAAATCTAAGGGAACGAAGATTACTAAAACTGGTAAGCAAATAGAGTATTTCCAATCAGGTAAAATTAAAGAGTCTATTTCAGTGGGCCCTCTTCATAAACGGGATGACGTAAAAGCACAAAATCTTTTATACAATTCTTTAATGGACTTTGTAGGTGTAGATTCATTAAATGAAGGCAAGCCAATTCAATATGCGACCGTATGGAATGATGGGTTGCCTGGCATATATTTTGAAGTTAAAGGCGAAAAAGATACTATATTTATTATGACTGTGTTTGATGATACACATCGTTATTCTCACTATATATTAAAGCCTCATGATGTTCATGTTAGTAACTTTAAGCTTCGTGATATTGTGCAATATGTAGATTATAAGCAAGACAAAGAGAATTACAGTAAGTATAAGGCGGGTTTAGGTATGCCATCGTATTTATTGGAAGAAAAACTGCTAGAAAAAATAGCTAATAAAAAATAAATGTCTTTTCATAGGGCATAATCATATAGAGATCATATATAGAGTATTTTATATTGTTCGATACAAGAAAGAGGACTGACTCGCATAGGTCAGTCCTCTTGTTGTTATATGTAATTATCTAAAGAATCTACCAATCAACGGCATATTAGCCCCGTCATTTTTATTGATTCCTTTTAATAGAACCATAATGATAACATAGAGGACTAACCCTTCGATACCTGTGAGTATAAAGTTACCCCACATTGGTAAGATATCTGTTAAGTAGTGGTAACTCATAAAGATGAGTATACCCATGACACCGGCACTGACCACGTTTTTCCATAGAAGGGAAATATCGAGGAAGTAGCCTGTATATTTTTTGATGTAAATTAAGTTTAATAATGCCGCAAAGCCGATATCTGCAACGGTTGCCCATGCGGCACCACCGATGCCAAGCCAAGGTATGGAGGTTAAGTTCCAGTTTAAGATAACCTTGATAACAAGGGCAATAGCCATGTTGATAACTGGGATACGAGGTTTATTTAAACCTTGTAAAATCCCTGTTGTTACTTGGTGAACACCGAGGAAGAAGATGGAGAAGGCTGTAATTTGTGTAGCCAACTCTGCTTTTGGTGCATTATAGATTAATGTTACCGTTGGAGCAGCTAATACATAAAGGAGTACCGTAAATGGCACAGTTGCCATAAAGGTAAGTTTCATGGAACCTGATGTACGTGAGTAGATGCCCTCTTGATCTCGTTTGGCAAATGCGTGAGATATGGCCGGTACGATACTCGTAGCCAAGGCCGCCGTAATAATGGTAGCCAAGTTGATGAGTGGTACTGCCATGCCTGTTAAGTAACCGAATAGCTCTGTTACTTCGTTCATGGAGAAACCCGCCACTAATAGTCTACGAGGTACGATGAGCAAATCTAGGTTAGCCGTCAATGGCAACATGATACTGGCCAAGGAAATCGGCAATGCCAATCCCACAAGGCGTGTTAAGATTTCACCACTGGATTCCCGTGGGCCATCGTAGCTTTCACCAGTACTACTAGCCTTAGGCAATTTGTAGTAATAGTATAGGAGTACTAGAAAGGCACCAAAGGCACCAACGCCGGCACCTAGACTAGCACCGCCCGCCGCCTCAGGTAAACCGTAAGGCAATAGAATGGCCGCCGCACCGAGCATAACGATAACGCGCAAAAGTTGCTCAACGATTTGACTGACCGCTGTAGGGGTCATCATTTCATAACCTTGAATATAACCACGGAAACAGGATATCCAAGTTACAAAGAACACTGCCGGAGCGAGCGCGATAATAGAGTAGTAGGCACGACTTTCCGTAATGATACCACTAGAGATGAGCCAATCCGCACCAAAATACATGGCGAGGCTGGCGATGAGTCCTGTTATGGTGAGCATAATAAAGGAAAGATTGAATACTCGTTTGGCCCCACCAAAGTCGTGTAGGGCTAGCCGTTCTGCCGTTAATATAGAAATGGCGATTGGCACACCTGCGCTCGAAATTTGTAAGAGTAATAAATAGATAGGAAAGGCCATCTGGTAGATACCGATGCCTTCACCGCCTAAAATACGGGATAGAAGAATCCAGTTAATACTACCGATGGCTTTTACTACGAAACCGGCAATGGTTAAAATTAAGGTTCCTTTTAAAAATCCACTAGCCATTGATTATAGTTTGTTGGAAGAACCCAATACATTTTTAATTTTGTGAGCTACCATGCCTTTAATAGCGTCACGAGCAGGTCCTAAATATTTACGAGGGTCAAACTCGGATGGATTTTGAGCCAAGTATTCGCGAACAGATGCAGTCATCGCAAGGCGAAGGTCTGTATCGATGTTGATTTTGCAAACCGCCATTTGCGCTGCTTTGCGAAGCATTTCTTCAGGTACGCCTTGTGCGCCAGGGATATTGCCACCAAATTCGTTACATTTTGCTACGAATTCAGGTAATACGGAGGATGCACCATGCAATACGATTGGGAAGTTAGGCAATAATTTACCAACCTTTTCCAAACGTTCAAAGTCAAGGTATGGTGTGCCTTTGAATTTGTAAGCACCATGGCTTGTACCGATAGCGATAGCCAAGGAATCAACGCCTGTTAATGCTACGAATTCAGCAGCTTGTTCTGGGTCTGTGAAGCGAGCGTCTGCATCGGATACGTTAACGTCATCTTCGACGCCAGCTAAACGACCAAGTTCTGCTTCTACTACAACACCGTGCGCATGAGCGTATTCAACAACTTGTTTTGTAATTTTTACGTTTTCATCGAAATCATGGTGAGAAGCGTCGATCATAACGGATGTGAAACCGCCATCTACACAGTCCTTACAGATTTCGAAGGAATCGCCGTGGTCAAGGTGAAGCGCGATAGGTAAGTTGCTGTCTTCAAGAGCGGCTTCTACTAGTTTTACAAGATAAATATGTTTAGCATATTTACGAGCCCCTGCAGATACTTGTAAGATAAGAGGGGATTGTTCCTCTTTGGCTGCATCTACGATACCTTGCACGATTTCCATATTGTTAACGTTGAAAGCACCTACTGCGTAACCGCCTTCATAAGCTTTTTTAAACATTTCCGTAGTCGTTACTAATGGCATAATGTCCTCCTTGGCATAGTAGCCGATTCTATGTGTTTTGAAAGTATTGTCATCAACTTATGATGATACATATCTATTCATTGTTAGTATATCAAGAAACAATGTAAAGCACCACAATTTTTATATACTGTTTTATGGATTAAGTATATTTTTCATGTCCTCTGGTAGAGGTGCACGTAATTCTATGTGTTTTTGTGTCATAGGATGGGTGAAAGCTAGATATCCTGCGTGTAATGCTTGGCGCTGAATTAGGTCTAAATGACCACCATATAAATCATCACCAGCGAGTGGATATCCTAAGTGAGATAAATGAACGCGGATTTGATGAGTTCTGCCTGTGTGTAATAGACATTGTACATGTGTTAATGCAACAGGTGGATGCATAGATTCTACTGGTTTATGTGATGAAACAGTCGGTTCATTTGATGTGGTGATATTAAGCTGTACTGAATTTATTACCTTATTAGTCCTATGAGTTATGATAGTGACATCTGTATGAGCCATTTTTCCTGTTTCCGTGCAACATCGTTCGATGATGCTACCTGGTTTTCGACCAATGGGCCATCTGATAGTGAGGAAAGAGCTCGGTAGTATACCCTCTACGATAGCATCATATAACTTGTGGAATTTAATTCGTTGCTTTTCAAAGGCGTGTTGAACCACTGCGGTCTTAGCGATTATGACAATGCCCGATGTATCTTTATCGAGACGATGGACAGGGTGGAAATCATGGGCTTGATGTGTTTTGTTGTAATAATACAAAACTCCATTGGCCAATGTTCCCTCGCGTACTGTCGAGGTAGGGTGCATAAGAACACCGGCGGCTTTATTTACAGCGAGGATGTGTTCGTCTTCGTATACGATTTCCAGATTCATTGGAGTGCGTGAAAATTCTTGTTCAGGTGCTAATTTCATAAGTAGATGATCTCCGCCATGAACAAGGGTATCCCATGTAGCCGATTGTCCGTTAATGGTGATGATCCCATTATTTTTTAGACGTCGTCGCATGCGCTGTGAAATATGCTGTTGTTTTATGATGTGATTCATAGATTGCGTGTGTACATTAGCATCTACAATCAAGTCGATTATGGTTGCTGTTTTCATAGGTCCTATTATAGCAAAAAAATAATGGATGAAGAATTTTTCACAATTCGTTGTATATATAAAGGGCAATATAGTATAATTTATGTTAATAGTTGTTTATAAAATTTTTATATCTAGAATACTTTGAGTAATAAGAGGAGAGGCCTATGAAACTCAACAGAAAATCTTTAGTAGTCGCATGTGTGTTGGCGGCTATGTCTACAAGTGCTTTCGCAGCATCTAGTACAACATCCACTAGTAGTACAACAGTAACAAATACAGATACAATAACATCTACAAGTACGCGTGTAACACGTGAACAACATAGTGCATCCACATCTACTACTAATATTTCTACGACTGAAAAGGTATCTACTAAATCAAGTGGTACAACTGTATCTGTTGGTGTAGGGCAATTAGGTGATTATGTAGCCGTACCAATTATTGGAGCCACTCAAAAATTAGCACCAGAAGCATTTAAGTCTCTCCAAGCAAACATTGATGAGGCTACTGAAAGTAATAGTGCTTTTATTAAAATGGGTCAATTAGCTAAGGTTAAGCAAAATGGTAAATGGGGACTTGTAGGAACTAATGGTCAAGTTTTGCTTGATCCACAATATAAAGAGTTAGATCCATCTTATGCTGAGGACGGAACATACTTCGTAAAGTTAAAGAAAACTTTAGAACATATTAAAGTAGATGGTACCGTTTTATCAACTGGTAAAGATGCCTTAGATGAACAGGTTAAACAAATTATTGATCATCATGATGAGACTGTAAACAAGAATCAAAATTCGTTAAACCATAAGGAAACCTATGCAAGTGATTCTTATACGGCCGTTTCTGTAAAAGGAAAATGGGGCTTTACTGATGCATCAGGTAATACTGTAATCGCACCACAATTTAAAGAAGTATATACGAAATTTAGTGAAGATCGTGCTTTTGTAAAAGATGCGAAAGGTAAAACTGTAGCAATTGATGGCACAGGTAAGACTGTATTTGAAGCACCATCTAATGATATTGACGCATATGATGATGGATTGGCAGAATTCCGACGCCATATAAGCAAGTTTAATCTTGGAGGCTTGTTGAGTATGGCTGTAGGAATAACCCTTAGTAATCATGGCGGAATCTATTATGGTGATGCATGGAACCCTGTATATGATGGTGTAAAGCGCGGTTATATTAATCGTGATGGTAAAATTGTTATCGACAGTAAAAATGATGCAGTTTGGCCAATTACTGCTTACGGTACACTTGTGAAAAATCAAGGTCTTATTGGGTTCGTAAATCGTGAAGGTAATTATATTATTCAACCAGGTAATTATGATTTAGGCGAATTTAGTGATATTAATGGATTGTTAGTACTTATCAATAAAGATAATAAAAAAGCGGGTGTATTTGACGTGGATACAGGTAAACAAGTTATTCCGTTTACCTATGATTCTATTAGATTTGTAAGCCTAACTAATATGGTTGTCGTGAGTGGTGATAATCAACAGTTAATCGATATGACAACAGGAAATGTCATTTTGACTACCTCCAAAGATATGGGGATAAACAAATTTAGTGGACCATATACTTGGGTACATAAGACTTCTAGTGATTATAAGCTTATTGATGATAGTGGTAAAGTATTAATTAGTGATAACACAATCACTTCTGCAATGCCCGTTAAACATGGTTTTGCTCCGGTAAAATCTCAAGGTAAGTGGGGAATTGTAAATCTTCGTGGTGAGTGGGTTGTACAACCACAGTATGAGGACATTGAGATTTTATAGATAGATTGTATTATAATAAAAGTTTATGTATTGGTTATCCTAGTATATTATGTTGTGTAATTATAAATGAGGAATTCATTAATTTTTCATGATATGCTATACTATAGTCATAAATTGGCTTGTGAATTTATTTGTTTTTGGAGGAATATATGAAAACATCTAAAGCATTATTAAAACTTTTGGTTGTAGGTTGTCTTAGTGTTTCTTGTGCGTTACCACTGACTGCTTCAGCAGAAGATACAAGTGCACCAAGTGCGATGCAAGAATCTGTAGTTAAGACAGAATTACCATCTGGAGTTAATCGTATTCAGTTGTTAAAGAGTGGTGAAACGACGGCAACTGTAAAGACATCATCTGTTGCTGCTGGGCATGCGTATATTCCTAAAGATACAAATATAAATTTAGAATTAATCGATCCTATTAGTTCTAAGAAAAGCAAAGAAGGAAATACCTTTAGATTAAAGACCATAGAAAATTTACTAATTAATGATGTAGTTGTTATTCCAGCAAACCAAGAGGTATTAGGGACAATTACAAAAGCAAGAAAAAATGGTATGCTTGGACGCAAAGGTCGTTTAGAGTTTAAAATTGATAGCATTAAGACTATTAATGGTGTAAATGTTCCATTAACTGCAGAAGTTAAAGGTAAGGGCCATTCTGATAATGGAGCAGTTGCCGTTGCTGCTGCAGTAAGTTTGGTTGGTGGCTTGTTCATGAAAGGGACTAATATATACTATGAACCTGGCCAAAAATTTGTAGCTGTTGTATCTACTGATACAGATTTAAATGCATCAGTGGAAGATTTGCCTAATGCTATGAATCCAAGCAAACCTACTGGTCAAAATATTGTTTTACCAATTAAATAAAATATAAGTAGTATTAATACCCAATAGTGATAAATTTTAAAATATTGCTATTGGGTATTTTAGTTGATTATATAAAGATAATAGGATACGAAGATAATTCTTGTATTAAGATTAATGAAAAATCATCATAATCTAATTATTTGAATTCCTAGTAAATATTGATAATTTACGATATAATTATATAAATGTATTCTATTCAATGAATACGTGGATGATGATGAAAATAATGCGTGAACCCCATGCCCAACGGGTTCAGGTGTAGGGAGGTATAATATGGCTAAAGATTGTTCCTTTGACGTAGTATCTGAAGTGGAGATGCAAGAGGTAGATAATGCGGTAAACCAAGCCAAGAAAGAGATTGGTACGCGTTATGATTTCCGCGGTTCTAAAGCAGAAATTAGTCTTGAAGGTGACACCATCAAAATTATTGGCGATGACGAATATAAATTGAATGCGATTATCGATGTATTAAAAGGCAAGATGGTTAAGCGTAATGTAGCGATTAAAAATCTTGACTATGGCAAGATTGAACCAGCTGCAGGTGCAACTGTACGTCAAGTAATTACTATTAAAAAAGGCATCACAAAAGAAAATGCTAAAGAAGTAGTAAAAGCAATCAAAAACATGAAATTAAAGGTACAAGCATCTATTCAAGAGGATCAAGTGCGCGTATCTGGCAAGGATAAAGATGATTTGCAAGCAGTGATTCAAATGTTAAAACAATTGGATATTCCTGTAGAATTGCAATTCGTTAATTTCCGTTCCTAATAACATAGATATAAAAAATAGGGTTAGATTGATTCCTTTGAATCGCTAACCCTATTGGTGTAGGAGGCCCTATGAGAGTAGAGGACATGAAGGGTGGATATACGACTGGTTCATGTGCTACGGCAGGAATGAAAGCTGGTTTATTGGCTCTCTTAGATAAGAAGATTGTAGATAAGGTGGTTATTGAAAACCCACAAGGTCAATACATTGAGGTGCCTATTAAGGCCGTAGAGATTATATCTGATACGGAGGCTAAGGCAACCGTTATGAAAGATGGCGGCGATGACCCTGATGTAACACATGGCAATGATGTGGAAACGACCATTACCCTTGATGATTCTGGGGAGATTCGCTTTCGCGCAGGCTTTGGTGTCGGCACCGTAACGAAACCAGGCCTAGCAATGCCGCCAGGCGAACCTGCCATTAATCCGGGTCCACGGGCTATGATGAAACTTGTCTTTGAGGAATTCTGTGTTCATGGTCAAGGCGTAACGGTAACCGTTAGTGTGCCTAATGGTAAGGTGTTGGCTAAGAAGACATTGAATCATACTCTTGGTATTGAAGGTGGTATCTCCATTATTGGTACGACGGGCATTGTAAAACCGATGAGTGAAGAAGGGTTCAAGAATTCTTTGGTGCCTCAGTTAAAGGTGATGAAAGCCAATGGCTGTGAAACAGCGGTTCTCGTACCAGGACGGATTGGTCAAGATTTGGCAGAACAAGTGCTTGGTATCCATAAGAACCAAATGGCTGAAACGAGTAACTTCATCGGATTTATGCTTGAACAAGCCGTTCATATTGGATTTAAACGTATCTTGATTATTGGTCATATTGGTAAACTTATTAAGCTTGCTAGCGGAAGTTTTCATACCCATAATCGTATGAGCGATGGTCGCATGGAAAGTATTGTGGCCTATGCAGCCCTTGAAGGTGCATCACAGGCGGTTTGTGAAGAGCTATTTAATTGTCAAACTACAGAATCTACGTTCCCTATCTTAGAGCGAGAAGGCCTAACTGGTGTATATCAACGTGTGGTAGATCGTGCATCGTTACGTAGTGAACGATATATTGCCAATGAGGCTGAAGTAGGTATTATTATTACCACATTAAAGGGTGAGATTTTGGCTATGGATAAGCATGCAAAAGAGATAGGAGAGCTAGAACAATGGCACATACCTTGTATATCGTAGGCATTGGTCCGGGCAATCCTGATTATGTGGTGCCTAAAGGCCTTAATTTAATTAAACATGCTACAGTTTTGGTAGGCAGTGAACGGTCCTTAGAGGACTTTCAAGAGCCTGGCCAAATTACATATCCTGTAACAGGTAAGCTAAGCATGTTATCTGAACAAATTGAGCGTGAGCTCAACGACCATGATGTTGTAGTTATGGTAAGCGGTGATACAGGCTACTACAGCTTGTTACCGTATTTGAAAAAGAAATTTCCTACCACACGCATTGAAGTGGTGCCAGGCATTAGTTCTATGACCTTTGCCTTTGCACGTCTTAATGAGGTGTGGCATGATGCGGATTTAATGAGTTTTCATGGACGCCAACCAGCGCCTGAGAAACTCGTGTATGAAGCAGGGAAAAAGATGGGATTCTTAACGGATCCTGAATATAATCCAGCGCATATTGCGCGTATTTTAATAGATGCAGGTTGGCCAAAAGAAACGAGAGCAGCAGCCCTTGAGCGCTTGAGCTATGATGATGAAAAAATCGTAGACTCCACGTTAGAGGTGTTAACTGAGCTTGAAGGCTTTGGTCATTCTGTAATGGTGGTACTAGGATGAGACATTTTTTCGGAATTCCTGATGAGGAATTTATACGCGGTGACGTGCCGATGACGAAATGCGAGATTCGCAAAGCCGTTATGAATGAGGCGCGCATCGAAGAAGATAGCATCGTCCTCGACGTAGGTGCAGGTACTGGGTCGATTTCAATTGAAGCGGCTCTTGCAGCACCTAAAGGACATGTGTATGCTATCGAACGTTTTGATAAAGGCATTGAGTTGATTCATGAAAATATGAAAAAATTCAATGTAAATAATATGACTGTTATAAAATCCAAAGCTCCAGAAGGTATGGAAGATTTACCTGAGCTTGATGCGGTTATTATCGGCGGCAGTGCTGGTGGTATGACGGGCATTATGGATGAAGTACAACGGTTGTTAAAGGTAGGCGGTCGCCTTGTTGTAACGGCGGTAACGATGGAAACGGGTTATACCATTTTAAAAGAGTTGAAAGGTCGTCCTTTCACCTATGAAGGGTACCAAATGTCCATTAGCCGTTATCGTAAGGCTGGTCCATATCATTTGTTGGACCCATTGAGTCCAATTTTTATTGTATCTGCAACGCGTATCGCAGAAGGAGAGTAATATGGTTGACGTGCATATTGTAGGCGCAGGCCCTGGGGATCCAGAGCTTATTACGCGAAAAGGCTATCGTTTAGTACAAGAAGCGGACGTTGTTATCTATGCTGGTTCCTTGGTGAATCCTGCTATTTTAGAGGCTTGTAAACCTAGCTGTGAAATTCATAACAGTGCTACTATGAATCTTGATGAGGTACTAGCTGTTATGAAAGCATCCGTAGCAGAAGGCAAAAAGGTTGTCCGTTTGCACACTGGCGACCCTGCTATTTACGGTGCTATTCAAGAGCAAATGGATGCTTTGGCTGGCATGGGGATTACCTATGAAGTAGTGCCAGGTGTAAGCTCTTTCCTTGCTACAGCAGCGGCGTTGAAACAAGAATATACATTGCCAAATGTATCTCAAACCGTCATTATTACGCGCATGGAAGGCCGTACACCAATGCCTCCAAAGGAAAAATTGCGCATGTTGGCGGCTCATGAAGCGACCATGTGTATTTTCCTTAGCGTTCAAATGCTAGATAAGGTAGTAGCTGAACTCATCGAGGGCGGCTATGATAAAACGACTCCAGTGGCTATCGTGGTTAAAGCGTCTTGGCCTGACCAACGCATTATCCGTGGCACATTGGAAACCATTGCGGACATTGTAGCAAAAGAAGGCGTATTGCGCCAAGCTATGATCGTAGTAAGCCATGTATTAGATAGTGAATACGAATTATCTAAACTTTACGATAAGGGCTTTGCTCATATGTACCGCAGTGCTAAGGACTAGTATGATGAAAGCACTAGAAACTGTTGCGCCTTTGACGGGAAGCAAGAAGAATAGGACAGCTATTCTTTCTGTTTCTGAACGCGGTGCAAGGCTGGGGCAACGTATCAAGTCTTTGGTAGCTCCTCATGCAGACTGTTATGAAAAAGAAAATCGCCCTTCTGGTGGTGAGGCTCTCTATTTTGATTCTCTCAAACATCATATAGGACAGATTTTCAAGGATTACGATCAAGTGTTATGCATTATGGCACTGGGCATCGTAGTGCGCATGATTGCACCATATATTGAGCATAAATCAAAGGATCCGGCCGTTGTCGTAATGGATGAGGCCGGCCATCATGTCATCAGTTTATTATCCGGACATCTTGGGGGCGCTAACGAATGGACGCAGTCCATTTCGCTGGCCATCGATGCGGACCCGGTTATTACAACCGCTACGGATGTAAACGGATTGCCAGCGCCTGACGTGTTGGCGCGCCATGAGCATCTGTTGGTAGATGATTTCCAAACCTTAGTGGATGTGAACTCAGCTGTCGTCGCAGGTGAAACAGTTAATTATTATATCGATAACACATTGGTCAATGCAAAGCATTTAGCGCAATCTGCTACAGCACATATCGGTACTCATGGTACTGTTCAGATGGTAGATGTATTTACATTGCCTGAGACTAATGGTGTTCGTCGTGTAGTGATAACGGATAAGGTGATTCCTGAGTATCCAGAGCAACTCATCTTACGCCCTCGTACGTATACAATGGGGATTGGTTGCCGCCGAGATACACCAAAGGAACTCATACTGGATGCCATTACACAATCTCTGCAGACGCATAAGCTTTCACCAAAAAGCATCGTCACAGCTGCATCTGTTATCGTGAAACAAGATGAAGTCGGTCTATTAGAGGCTGTAAATGAATTAGGGTGGTCTATCCATTTCTACACACAAGAAGAGATAGCACCCGTTATAGAAGAACAGGATTTAAAAGAATCCACATTTGTAAAAGGAACAATAGGAGTAGGAAACGTATGCGAAACAACAGCATTACTAGCGGCCAAGAGCCAAACATTAATACAGCACAAAACGGTGTATCCCAAAACAACGGTAGCCATTGCACAGGTAACATCAAAGTAATCGGCATTGGCCCTGGGGACGCTGAATTTATGACACCACAAGCACGGGAAGCAATTTTAGCGGCAGATCGTGTAGTCGGTTATTTAACATATCTTGATTTGATTAAGGATCTTATCGAAGGTAAAGAAACTGTTGGTACAGCGATGATGCAAGAAGTAGATCGTTGCCAACAAGCTGTTGACCTTGCAGTAGCAGGCCATCAAGTAGTCGTAGTATCCTCTGGTGACTCTGGTGTATACGGTATGGCAGGTCTTGTATTGGAGCTTGCTAACAAAGTACCAGCTGACACACGTCCTTCTGTAGATATCGTACCAGGACTTAGTGCTGTAAACGTAGCAGCATCTGTTTTGGGTGCACCATTGATGCATGACTTTGCTGTTATTTCTCTTAGTGACTTGATGACTCCATGGGATCTTATCAAAAAACGTGCTGATCTTTGTGCGCAAGGTGACATGGTTATTTCCTTGTACAACCCACGCAGTAAAAAACGCGTTACTCACTTAGAAGAAGTACGTGAAATCGTTCTTCAATACCGCGACCCTAAAACACCAGTAGGTATCGTGCAAAAAGCAGGCCGTCCAGGTCAACACATGGTTATCTCTGACCTTGAAAACTTCACAAAAGAAGAAGTGGATATGCAAACACTTGTTATCATTGGTAACAGCCAAACTTATGTTGAAAATGGTCGTATGATTACACCTCGAGGCTATAAATTATGATTTGGGTCATCGCTGGTACCTTGGATGGTCGAACCTTAGCGGTAGATATCCAAGAACGAACCGGTGAAGAGGTTCTCGTGACGGTAGTGAGCCAATATGGGGCGGAATTGGCAGCTCATGAAGGCATTACAGTTCATACAGGCCGTCTTGACCAACAGGCTATGCAACAGTTGATTAAGGAGCATAATGTGCGCCTACTTATTGATGCAAGCCATCCGTATGCGGCTATTGTGACTGCAACGGCTCAAGATGCAGCTAAGGCGGTGGGTATCCCTTTTGTTCGGTTTGAACGAAAAGAGGTACCATTGCCTGATTATGATAAGTTGCATATCGTAGTGGATGAAACAGAAGCAGCTAATTTAGCTGGCAAATTGGCTAAGGAAAATAACAATCATGTATATTTGACTACTGGTAGTAAGACGATGCACATCTTTGCTAAGTCTGAGGCCTTACAAGACTGTGAAGTGTGGACACGTATTTTGCCAACTGCTGAGGTGTTGCAAATGATGGAAGACCTCAATGTGAGTCCTAAGCGGATCGTTGCCGTACAAGGTCCATTCTCTTACGATATGAACCGCATTATGTTCCACGATACAAAGGCGAGCGTTGTAGTTATGAAAAACTCTGGCCTCGTAGGTGGTGCTGATACGAAATTACAGGCTGCCATCGACCTTGGCATCCACGTTATTGTTATCGATCGTCCGCGGGTAAAACTCGAATGCCCTGTGGTATCATCGAATGATGAATTTTTCAAATTATGGGAGGACACTAATGGATTACGTTAAAAATC